>FWWL01001949.1_pt1 | contig 45972 bp, 36 predicted proteins | sample 2228331 | NCBI WGS metagenome assembly FWWL01 (sample SAMEA103939775, study PRJEB20133) | metagenome | reverse complement strand
GTCATCATGGTTAACCGTTACCTTCTGCCTTTGCTGCTGCTTGGCATGCTTTGGGCATCGAGCGCTATGTCGCAAAACGTCCCTCAGGGACTCAACTACCAATGTATTGTACGGGACAACACAGGAGCCTCCATCAATAACCAAACGGTTACCCTGCTTTTTACCATTCGAAACAATGCGCCCAATGGCCCCATTGCCTATTCTGAGATGCACACGACCTCGACCAACGCCTACGGCCTCATTAACTTGAGCGTGGGCGGCGGCAACCCGCTCCAGGGCAATTTTGCTAACATCAACTGGGGCGTAGGAGCCAAGTTCCTGACCGTGTCCGTTGAGACGGCTCCGGGGGTGTTTGATGAAATAGGCACCTCCCAACTATTGAGCGTGCCCTATGCCTTGTATGCGCAAAATGCCGCCAATGGAGCCGACAACTGGGGCACTCAGACTGTACAAACCACACCCGTATTGAGCGGCAATGGTACCGCTGCAAGTCCGCTGACCATAGCCCAACAGGGCGCCCAGCCAGGGCAGGTACTCAAATGGAATGGCACCACCTGGTTGCCTCAAAATGATGACACCGGGCAGCCGGGTACTGTTACAGAGATCAATACTGGAGTAGGTCTTACGGGTGGCCCTATTACCACCAGCGGCACCATTAGCTTGGCCAACGCGCCCGTAACGCCAGGAGTCTATGGTGGGCCGAGTAACATACCGGTCATTACCGTGGACCAATACGGTCGCGTTGTGGATGCCACCACTGTGCCGGTTATTATCACCTCCATTAGCGCCGGGCCTGGCATTAACGTTACCCAGAATGGACAAAACTTCACTATCACCAATATTGGAGACCTCGACCCCTCCGACGACCTCACTACCTCCTCCATTGCGGATGGAGACATAAGTGGCCCATTTAGCAACCTGCAAATAAAGCCGGGAGTAGTAGGCACACTAGAACTGGCCGATGGCGCTGTAGCCACTCCCAAGATTGCCGACGGCGCTGTCAGTACGGCAAAAATTGCGGACAATTCCGTGAATACCAGCAAGATTGCCAATGGCGCCGTTACTGGAGCTAAAATCAATGACATGGGAGCCAACAGCGGACAGGTACTGAAATGGAACGGTTCCACGTGGGCACCTGCACAGGATGCCGTCGGCCCGGCTGTCAGCCTGAACGGAGGCCCGGGCATCGGCATCAGCGGAGCCTTCCCGAATTTCACCATTACCAACACAGGCGATACAGATCCTAATGACGACATTACGGCTACCAGTATCGCTGACGGCGACATCACCGGTACGTTCACAAACCTGCAGATTAAACCAGGAGCCGTCAATTCGCTAAAATTGGCCAATAATTCTGTAACTACGCTGAAGATCCACCCGCAAGCTGTTACAGGAGACCGGATTGATCAGATGGGGGCTTCCATGGGGCAAGTGTTGAAATGGAACGGAAACACCTGGGCGCCCGCTCCGGATAATGTAGGCTCCGTTACCATCACAGGCGGTCTGGGTATTGACGTTACGCCCACGGGGCAAAATTTCCTCATCACAAACACAGGCGACGTAAATCCCTTCGACGACATCACCACCAACTCCATCGCCGATGGTGATATCACGGGGCCATTCAACAACCTGCAACTGAAGGCCAACGTGGTGGGCAGTGTTGAACTGGCTGACAATGCCGTGCAGACATCAAAAATTCAGAATAGCGCTGTAACGGGCGCTAAAATTGCCCAAATGGCTGCCACAAATGGCCAGGTGCTGAAATGGAACGGCCTGACCTGGGCACCTGCCGATGACTTGGGGCCAGACAACTGGGGCACACAAACAGTAGTAGTTGCTGCGCGGTTAACCGGTAACGGTACCAGTACCAGCCCCCTCGATATTGCCTCAATGAGCGCCAACTCGGGCCAAGTCCTGAAATGGAATGGTTCCACTTGGGCGCCCGCTGACGATACTGGAGGGAACAACTATTCGGCCGGCACAGGCATCAGCATCACGGGTACTGCGCCTAACTTTACCATCAACAACACGGGCGACGCCGACAATGACCCGACGAACGAGATACAGGTGCTCAGCCTTAGCGGCAATGATTTGAGTCTGTCCAATGGCGGCGGCACCGTTACCCTTCCGCCCAGCAACACCTACACTGCGGGTGCGGGCATTCAAATCACAGGCACGGCACCCAACTTCACCATTATCAACACGGGAGATTTGGACCCCAGCGACGACATTACCACCTCGTCCATTGCAGGCGGCGACCTCTCAGGGACGTTCGACAACCTGCAGGTCAACCCCGGTGTGGTTGGTACTCCGGAGTTAGCTGATGGCGCTGTTACAGGGGCCAAAATCAACTCGATGGGAGCAGACCCAGGCAACGTGTTGAAATGGGACGGCACCACCTGGGCTCCTGCTGATGCTACTATTTACACCTCTCTAAATATCGCCGGTACCGGCTCCCAGACCGACCCCTTGCGCCTGAATGGCTTCTCTGCCGCGGATGGCCAAGTATTGGCTTGGAATTCTATGGCTAACTTGTGGCTTCCGACAGATGATACCTGGGGAACACAGGTGGCTCAGACAGATGCCACTCTCGCGGGCGATGGCACCGCTGTGAACCCACTCAAGATTGCTCCTCAAGGTGCTGGCATCGGACAGGTGCTAAAGTGGAATGGTTCTACCTGGGTGCCTGCCGACGATGACGTGGCCTCTTCGGGTGGCGACAACTGGGGCACTCAGTCAGTCGTTTCTGACAACACCCTTGACGGTAACGGCACATCATTGGCTCCCCTCCGGCTGGCGCAACAAGGCGCTACGCTGGGACAGGTCCTGAAATGGGACGGCACCACTTGGGCTCCTGCTGATGAGGCTGTCGGCAACAACTATACTGCAGGAACGGGTATCAGCATTACAGGCACAGCGCCCAACTTTACCATCACGAACACGGGCGACGCCGACAACGACCCTACGAACGAGATACAGGTGCTCAGCTTGAGCGGCAATGATTTGAGCCTGTCCAACGGCGGCGGTACCGTAACGCTGCCGCCGAGCAACACGTACAGTGCAGGCGATGGCATCGAAATCACGGGCACAGCGCCCAACTTTACCATCACGAACACGGGCGACGCCGACAACGACCCGACGAACGAGATACAGGTGCTCAGCCTTAGCGGCAATGATTTGAACCTGTCCAACGGCGGCGGTACCGTTACCCTGCCACCCAGCAACACCTACACTGCGGGTGCGGGCATCGAAATCACGGGCACGGCGCCTAACTTTACCATCACGAACACAGGCGACGCCGACAACGACCCGACCAACGAGCTACAGATGCTCAGCCTGAATGGCACAGAACTGAAGATATCTGGCACTAACTCGATGGTCAACCTGGACACTCTCTTCAACAATGCCGGTATTGGGCTATGGACGGCCAGTGGCCCAGATATTCACAATGCCAACAGCGGCAATGTGGGCGTGGGCACCACGACCCCCGTGCGTCCGTTGCACGTTAAAGGCGGCACAGAAGTTATTCGCGTTGAAGGAACAGAACCGACCATTGGCTTTGCCAAGGGGGCCAATTTGGCTGCTAGCATTGCCAAGTCTGCTGGCTTCTTTACCCTGACGACCGAGGACTCCTCAAGCATTGTGCTGGCCACAGGGGGAGGTAAGGCAGTGTTTGTTGATGGGCTAACAGGACATGTGGGCATGGGCAATACTGCACATCCTAGCGCTCGACTTCGCGTGTCGCATGCTTCGGGCTTCGCAGGGCTGATGATTGAGAATATTAGCAGCGGTGGACAGTGGGACTTCCGCGTGAACCCGCTGACAGGAGCGCTGGAGTTGTACAATAATTTCAGTGGTGGCGCTTCCCCTGCAGGTACCTTCTTAACCAACGGCGCTTATATTCCTTCGGACAGGCGCTTGAAAAAAGACATCCAGATCACTGGGCGCGTGCTGGAGCGCGTCTCCTTACTGCAGCCGGTGTACTACCGCTATCGCCACGAGGACAGCGACGCCAAGCGCTCGATAGGCTTCTTAGCCCAAGAAGTAGAGGCGCTCTTCCCAGAGTTGGTCGTCCAAACGCCCGCCGCCGATGGCCAGACTTATCTGGCGGTGAATTACGCCGGCTTCAGCGTGTTGGCCATTAAGGCCATTCAGGAACAGCAGGCCGAAATCCAGGCGTTGCGACGGCAAAACGAGCAACTGGAAAAGCGCCTCAATGCGCTGGAGGCCAGAATGCTACAACTCGAGCAAAGCCGCGCTTCTGCTAACAAATGAGCGCCATAGCGCCGCTCCGTAAAATACCACAGCCCCGCATCTTTGCAGGGCTGTGGTATTTTACTTCACAACGATGAGGATGAAAGCCCACTCGTAACCATAATGACCATGCTTTCCGCTTCACTCAAATTGACGTCATCCTTGTCCATGAACAGGATTACTTACCTGCTTTTTTTCTTCTTCTCGCTTTCTGGTCTTAATGCCCAGGTCTTCTTCCTACGCGATACTTTTTGCTCTGACCAACTCATCGTTGTTAATGGAACTGTTTACGGACCACATAAGCCTAACGGCACGGAGATTATTCCTGGCGGCGCAGCCAATGGCGCCGATAGTATTATCGAGGTTCGATTGGTTTTTTTGAAACCAGGCTTTACCCGTCTGGATTTCCAACTGTGTGAAGGCGACACGGTATGGGTAAATGGTGTGCCTTATCACGCCGGCTTTTACTTAGGCAAGGAAGTTATCGAGAAGGGCGCCGCTAATGGCTGCGATAGCATCATTGAGGTGGACCTGCGCTTTTTCCCAAAACCCATTGTGGACATTGTGCAGCCACTTTGCGATGGCGACACGATTTGGGTAAATGGCAAGCCTTTTAGCGCTTTCAGGCCCAATGGCGTCGAGATCATCCCCGGCGGCGCCGTTGGTGGCTGCGATAGCATCATTCGAGTGAACCTGACCATTATCCCACTGCCCTATGCCGAGATTGTGGACACGCTCTGCCCCGACGAGTTCCGCATCATCAATGGCCAGCGCTACGACAAGGACTTTCGGGCCGGCATAGAAATACTGCGCGGAGCCGCCAGCAGCGGATGCGACTCCATCCTCGACATTCGCTTTTTCTTCCGAACGACGTGGATGTCCCTGGGCCAAGACCAGGAGATCTACTACGGCGAAGAAGCCTGTCTGAAACCGCTCTTCAGCTTTGCCCCTGTAGCCCTTACCTGGACGCCACCGCTGCCCTGCGCAGACCTGTCGTGTTTGCCCTACTGCCAGACCTATACCACTCACGCCAAGTATCAGCTGGAAGCGCGCGACGTTTACGGGTGTACGGTACGCGACAGCGTGGCCATTCGGGTATTGCGCGAGGTGCCGGTGTATGCGCCTAATGCCTTTCAGCCCGGCGCCGCTTGGCCCAACAACTATTTCTTCCTCAGCGCAGGCCGAGGGGTGTCTCAGATTAACCGCATGTTCATTGCGGATCGTTGGGGCGAGCTGATTTACGAACGCATCAACTTTCCGCCCGATGTTCCTGAATTGGGCTGGGACGGCACCTACCGCGGCGCTCAGGCGCCTGTGGGTGTTTACCTTTTCTGGGCTGAACTTCAGCTGTGGGACGGTTCCACAGAGATAGTCTCTGGCTCGATAACACTAGTGCGATAGCGCACTATCAGACTTTGATGCGAGCCAGATAAAGCCCTACGCCCACGGCGGCTACTGCGCTGGTAGTAAGGGCTATGGCAGGCCCGAAGGAATACCACAAAAGCCCCGTCAGGCTGCTGGCCAGAAGAGCGGCAATGCTCTGGAACGCCGTGTAGGTGCCGATGGCCGTCGCTGTGTGCTCGCGGGCACTGATGTTGCTGATCCATGCCTTCGCCACGCTTTCAGTAGCAGACGCATATAGGCCGTAAAGGAAGAACAACACCCCTACTACCCAACCCTGCGTTGCGAAGCCCATGCCGGCATACACTGCAGCAAAGACCAGCAGGCCACCGATGAAGACCCGCTTCATGCCCAGCCTGTCTGCCAACATACCCACGGGGAAGGCTGCTACTGTGTACACTAAGTTGTAGAAGATGTAAACGCCCACCACGCCGACGTCATCTAAGCCGGCCTCTCGGGCTTTCAGGAGCAAGAAAACATCGGAGCTGTTGAACAGGGCAAATACCAACAGCCCCCCAACCAAGCGGCGATAACGAGGGGGCCCTTCGCGCCAGTAGGCAGTAAACGCCAGCAGGTTCAACGCTGAAAAGCCCTTTTCCGGCAGGTGTTCTCGCCGTTTTTCCCGCACAAAAAAGGTGGCAGATACGGCCAGCAGCCCAGGCAGAAAGGCTATCCAAAACAGCGTGCGGTAGTCTTCAGGGTAATAATAAAGGTATCCCAAGGCGAGGCTGGGGCCAAGAACAGCGCCCAAAGTGTCCATTCCGCGGTGAAAACCAAACACCCTTCCTTTGGTTTCGAGGGTGGCTTCATCAGATAGCAGCGCATCTCGCGCACCCGTTCGCACACCTTTGCCTATTCGGTCCAATGTGCGCGCCAAAAAAACCCACCACGGCCACGAAAACAGCGCCAGCATGGGCTTGGAAATGGCGCTGGCGGCATAGCCCATCTGTACGAAGGGCAATCGGCGCGGGCTGTGATCGCTCCAGCGGCCGAAGTATCCCTTGCTTAGGCCAGCTACAGCTTCCGCAAATCCCTCCAGCACACCGATGAACAGCACCGAAAAGCCAATGCTTTTGAGGAATAGCGGCATCACTGGGTATAGCATCTCGCTGGCGATGTCGGTGAACAGGCTGACTATGCTTAGCACCCAGACGTTGCGGGTAAGATAGTGGCGCGGCATACGTGAGTATTTTGTAGACAAAGGTGCGCCAAGCCACTTAGTTTGGCTTGAGTGTTCTGGGTGAAAATGCGCGAAAACAAAAAGGCCTGGAAGTATTGCACCTCCAGAGCCTCATTTGATTGGTCGGTACTGCTAAAAAGATTCTCTCAAGAAGAGCGGCGCCTCAATGAGAGGATCTGCCATTGGCGCGCAATAGATCTTCTGCTGTAGGTAAATGCCTGAAGAGGAGCTGAGGAGAGCGCTGCGGTAAGGGCTGCAGTGGTTGTGCCCATGGAGCCAGCCTGAGCTCTTCCAATTGGCGCCAGATGGTGGTGTTGGGCGCCGGTACGCTGCCTGGTAGCGGTTTGCTGCTAAGGATATCTTGCTCGAGAGTAGCAGGCTCTTCGCCCCTAGATGGGTGGGAGCGCCGCAGCGTCCTTTCTCTGGAGAGAAGCACTTGCTGCTGCTGCAAGGCGGCCTCCTCTTCAACAGATAAAGGTGCGGTCATCGGAGGTGCTGCCATCTCCTTCGATGGTATGGTTTCCTGCATGGGCACTTCGGGCGGCGCAGGTTTTTCGAGCAGCCAGTAGGCAAACCCTACAAGTACTGCTATGCCCAGGACGGCCGTCAGGAGGAAGGTATAGGATCGAGACCACTTCTTGCCGGAAGTGGGCGTTTGCAGATGTGCCTGGATGTTTGCCCACACTTGTTCGGAGGGTTTGTCCCATCCAGAGGAGGAGGGGGTGTCTGGCAAATTCTCGAAGGCTTCGCGAAAAAGCGCATCGAGATGGTTGAACTCTTTGGACTCTTCCATAATCAGGTAAACAGAACAGCCGTAGTAGCGTGTGATTTTCAGGTGATGAACGATTTATCCACGATGCGCTTCAAATACTCACGCGCTTTGAACAGCTGGCTTTTGCTGGTTCCAACGGAAATGCCGAGTTTCTCGGCGATCTCCTCGTGGCTAAATCCTTCGATGACGTACAGATTAAACACCGTGCGATAGCCGGAGGGAAGTTGCTGCAAGTACTTGAGTAAGGTTTCTACATCGAGGTTAGAGGCAAAATCCTCTTCTGTTCGCAGCAAATTTTCAAATGGCGAGAAGTCGGGTGTATCGCGCAAGAAATCGCGCTGCTTTCGGAGGTGGCTTAGTGCTGTATTCACCATAATACGCCGTATCCACCCGCCCAATGCGCCTTCTCCTCTATATTGCCACATGTCTCGGAAAACACGGATAAAACCGTCTTGAAGCATGTCCTCAGCCTCGGCCCGGTTTCGAGCAAAGCGAAGTACCACCCGAAACATAGGGACGCTATATTTTTGATATAGCGCTGTTTGGTGGGTACGACTTCCATTTAATACGCCTTGCACAAGTTCCTGGTCAGTCAGCTGCTGCATGTTGAACGGATGTGGAATGGGTTATTGAACCTTGGATTGGGTTGCCTGGGAAGATGTTTTTTTGACAAATAAACGTCCTGCGTTCCAACACGTTACCCGCCTCATCGGCTGATGAGTGCTTTTTAAACGAAGGAGACCCGAAAAGTTTTACGCTTGCCCTTGTAAGCGCAGCAGCGCTCATCCGTCTTCCAATTGTACCTTCAAGTGCGCGCGGTACTTGCCGTTTTCCCGTCCGGTGAAGAGCTCATAGCGGTTAGGATAGAGGAGTTCCAGCTGGCGCCGCACATTTTTCAAACCAATGCCCTCCGTACGCGGCGGTGGAGCATCGGTATCCACGGTATTCACTACCTCAAAGTCCAGGGTGTTGTCCTCCATGTTTAAGCGTACGGATATCTCTACCTGACCGGTAGTACCGCTTGCGCCGTGCTTGAAGCTGTTTTCTACAAATGGCAGCAGTAATAAAGGCGCGATGAAGCCACCAGGCGGAGCAATATGCTCTTCGTATTGCACTTTCAGACGCTCATTATAGCGCAATTTTTCCAGTTCGATGTAGTCCCGGATGACTTTGGCCTCATCAGAGACGGCTATACGCGGCGCTCGGCAATCATATAGCATGAAGCGCATGATCTTGGAGAGCATCATGATGGCATCGGCGGTGTGGTCTGACTTTTTGCGCGCCAGTCCGTAGAGGTTGTTCAGGGTATTGAACAGAAAGTGCGGGTTGATCTGCGCGCGCAGGAAGTTGAGTTCCGACTGCAGTTTCTCGCGCATGAGTTCTTGCTCGAACTCTAAGCTTTTGTAATGCAGTCGGATCATCTTAATGGTCGTGGCCGCCGCCACAGTGATGAACAGGTCAAAGGCTATCAGGTAAATCCCCTTCCAATTGAAAAAGGGTACGTTGCGCCCAGGGTTGGTTATAGGGAAGAGTATCCATTCTGTTGTCATTCGGTACAGCAATACAGCCACAACGAATGCTGCCAAGGTCAACCCCACCAGTTTCCACAGTTTGTCTCTGTCTAAATAGAGAGGAATGATGTAGTAAAAGATGAAGTAAGTGAGTAGCAGTTTGACCGGTAATACAGAAGCCTCATTGATAAAGGCCCTTTGTAGGTCAATGCGGTTGTAGAAGCTACCTAACCAAGTGTTGAGGATGAGATAAACCACCCAGAAACTGACGTGGTAGCCAACGCGGAGCCAGTCTATGCGTGCCATTCGATGCTCGTAAAGTCGGGTGAGATGATAAGTTGGTAGAGGGTACGATTATGGAGGCGCACTTCCCGAATGGGCATTTCAGCGCCATCTACTAAACACTTTTGCAAAAATGTGGGAAAACCGACGAGAAACACCTTAATTTTTTGGTAAAAAACAGGCCAGCTGCCTTCTATTTGCTGATTAAGGTGAAAGACGTCTGGCCCCCCTCGCGAAGTCCACGTGCGTAGGCAGAATTCGCCATTCAGATAGCCATAGCCTTCTCCGGCGTCTTCATAGAGTTGGCTGATGGTCTCCTCTCCGGTAGGGTTGTAATACACGTATAGGGTCAGGGCCTCTATGTTGGTATCTGCCGTATGCTGGCGCACCGGATAGGTGGGTAGCACGGCACCTGCTCTTACGAAGAAGGGTATCTGTTCGGGCATGACGTTCACGAAGAGTTCACCAAAGGCTGGCATGCCATTCCAAAAGTAGTACCAATGTCCTTTGGGTAGATACACCAACTGTCGTTGGACTTTTGGCTGCACAACGGGGCTTACCCAGAGGTGGTCGCCGCAGAGGAAATCCCGCTCTTGGTCGCGCAATTTGGTGTCGTTTGGGTCTGCAAAAGCCGCATGTTGGAGCACAGGGGTGCCGTCTTGGCTATTTTTCCACATGGCCGTGTAGAGGTAGGGCAGCAGAGCATATCGCAGCTCAATTGCCTTTTGAGCCAGTGGCGTCCAGCGATCACCGAATGACCAAGGCTCCTGGTCTGTGGTATGCAAGACAGGGTCTGTCAATTGGGCTTCGTCTTCCACCACCACCGTATCGCCAGCGAGGTGCTGGCCCATGCTGTGCACTCGCATGAGGGGGTGAAACACACCTAATTGGAGCCACCGGACAAATAACTCTCCATCGGGTGTGCCGGTGAAGCCGCCGATATCAGATCCACAAAAGGAGAAGCCCGAAACGCTCAGGCGTTGGCATTGGACATTGGCCAGCGCCAAATGCGCCCAGGTAGAGGAGTTGTCGCCCGTCCAGACGGCGGCATAGCGCTGGCCTCCGCTGAAGGTCGCGCGTGTGAGCAAGAAAGGTCGCTTGTCGGGGCGCAAGCGCCGCATGCCTTCCCACGAGGCACGCGACATCAGTAGTCCGTACACATTGTGCATTTTTCGGTGGCTGGCCCAGTGGCCCTCAAAATAGTGGAGTACATTGTCAGGCAAGGTCTTCCGCCGAATGTGAAACACCGCTGGCTCATTCATGTCGTTCCAAAAGCCACTGACTCCCGTCTGCACATACAGCGCTCGATGCAGTTCGCCCCACCATTGCCTCACTTCAGGGTTGGAAAAGTCTGGAAATGCGCAAAAGCCCGGCCACACCGGCCCTTTGGCAATGGCTCCATCCGCCGTTCTCAAAAACATGCCCTTTTCCATGCCTTCCCGATAGACGAAATAGCCGGCATCCTCCTTGATGCCGGGGTCAATCATGACCACCGTATGGAAACCGCGTTCCTCTAAGGCTTGCACTAAGCCTTTGGGGTCGGAGAAGTGTGCTGTGTTCCAAGTGAAGCACCGGAAGCCATCCATGTAGTCAATGTCTAAATAGATGGCATCGCAAGGGATGGACAATGCGCGAAAGGTGTCGGCGACCTCGAGCACGCGGCTGTGTGGGTAATAGCTCCAACGGCACTGATGAAAACCCAGTGCCCATATTGGCGGCAGGGCAGGTCGGCCCGTCAGTCTGGCATAGGCGCGGGCCACATCAACAGGCCTTTGTCCATAGAGAAAATAGTAGTTCATCTCGCCGCCTTCTGCCCAAAAAGAGACGCTTTCGCTGTCGTCGCTATTGAAGTCGAAGTGTGTCCGGAAGGTGTTGTCCAGAAAGATGCCATACGACAGGCCGTGGTGAATGCCATAATAGAAAGGTATGGCCCGGTAAAGTGGGTCGGTATCTCGCCCAAAGGCGAAGGCGTCTGTGCACCAGTTTTCAAAGGTTTTGCCACACAAGTTCGGCCCGCATGCCTTGTCGCCAAGCCCATAGAAGGCCTCTTTATGCTGGTATTTTTTTGTTATCTTAAGGCAATGCCATCCTTTGAGCACGCTGCGCCTCGCCATAAAACCTTCCGCATCCTCGTTGAGCAGGTGGTCATCTGCGTCGTAAAAGCGGACCTGTGCGCCTGTTTTAGTCAGTACCAGTTGTAGCGCTGAAGTAGTCAGGATGTACTCTTTGGTCGTCTCGCTAAGGGTGGCCTTCACCTTGCCGGTAGGCAGGTCAGGAGCTAATGCGTAGGAGAAATCAGGCAGAAAAAAGCCATCTGGGCTGTAGTGAAGCCGCAGAATATCGGGTGCTATGACCTGCACCCTAATACAGACGCCACTGCTACAGACAAACTCGTAGGCTGCATCCTTCCAACGCACCGCAACGATGGTGTCTGGGCGGACTTCCTCGTACACATCCTCGTAGCGTACCCGGATGTCCGCCTCCTGCAGCGAGACCTCAGCGGGCATCTCTTCTTTCGGGAGCGGAGGTGTTTCGGCTGGCTTTTCGTCTTTCATGGCGCAAAGGTCAGTCAACGATGCGGCTGTCAAGTGAATGGGCTGGAGGGAATGGTTGGGGAAAGGCCGACGGTCACTGTCTTTTTACTAAGAGCAGCGCCCACTACTGGCCCGGCAGGGTACTAACGGACACCGATAATTTCGACTTCTGCGCCTGTAAGTGCTGGGTTGTACCAGCACTCGACGCCCCTGGCGCGAAAGGCAGCTACTGCAGCCTTGGCTTCTTCTGCAGAGTTGTAGCCTTTCACGATGTAACTGGCTCCCTTGGCGCCCCCTGGGCAAGTGCTACCCGGGTGCCACAGCAAATAAAGCCCCTCGATGGGAGGCGCCTTGTCCACGGGCGTATCCTTGCAGTACACGGCAAACTGCACGAAGTGTAGCTCGCTGACTGGGGTAAACAGTTCATTGCCTACTTGGCCGCGCCCTGGCCGAACGCTGCGCTGGACGTTCAGGCCATTTACGGTAACCGTCGTGGCGGGGTCGGGTTCATAGACGGGCGACACTACAGAGGAGGTGGAGTAAGTTGCAGGAGCCACCGACTTGGCGCTCGCTGCCGCGGGAGATGCTACAGGAGCCGGCGCTTGCTTGCCCTGCACCTTAGCCAAAGCGGCTGCGCGGCGCGCAGCAGCATCCTGCTCTGAAGTAGTCGTGGGTGCAGCAGATACCGCCTGCAAGGGCGCAGGGCTTGCAGGCATGCTGTGCATCACAGGAGCAGGGTCTGACGCTGACGGCTTGTAGGGCAGTTTGATCTCTACCTGTTGTGCTGACAGCCCGACGGCAAGGCCAAAGACGGCGCAGAAAATGAGGATATTATGCTTCATGGCACTTTGAAATACTCGTGTCATAATGAAATGATAGCGTGCGAAGTGAATAACTTGAAAGGGCATCAGAACAACAGCGCTGCCCCAAAGACACCGGCGCTATCGCCCAATCGAGGTTTTAGAAAAAGGGTGTCAATGCGCGGATTAAACAAGTGCTTGGCTGCTTCTGAAACGCCATCGGTGTACAAGCGTTCGATATTGCCCACTCCTCCGCCCAAGACGATGGCATCTGGGTCGAGGATATTGATTACCACGGCAATTGCTCTGCCAAAGTAATGAACCAATCGGTCTATCGTCTCTGTAGCAGCGGTATCCATGCCAGACGCTGAACGAGCGGCGATGTCGGCCAAGTGCCTGTGCTGACCAGTTTTTTCTCGATAAAACCGCTCTAATGCCGGGCCGGACAGGAGGGTTTCCACACAGCCTCTCTTGCCGCAATAGCACGGGCCACCAGCGTCGTCCAGAAAGTTGTGGCCCCATTCGCCGGCAATGCCCTGTCTGCCGTGGATGACCCGGCCGTGTACCACTACACCGCCGCCCACACCAGTGCCCATAATAACACCAAAGATTACTTCGGCGGAAGGTAACTTCTTTGGTACGGCGCCTAAGGTCGCTTCGGCCATGGCAAAACAGTTGGCGTCATTAGCTAAGCGAACCGGAATACCCAAGCGTTGTTGCAGGTCTTTGTCGAAAGGCTTCCCAATAAGTGCAGTGGTATTAGCATTCTTAATCAGCCCAGTTTGGGGGTCGAGGGTGCCCGGGTGGCCCAGCCCTACTCGCTCAGGTTTTAGGCCAGTTAGGTGCGACAGCTCCTGGAGCAACTCTGCTATTTGGTCCAGGATGTGTTCATACCCTAATGAAGCTTCTGTAGGTATCCGATGCCGAGCCAATATTCGAGTGGGGTCTTGGCTTTCTAGCACAACCCCCTCCATTTTTGTGCCGCCCAAATCAATGCCCCATAAACTCATGAGTTTGCAATTTTGAGCAGCAAAGAAACGCACTTTGGGCAACCACAGCCTTGAAGTAAGCATCAAGGCACCATGCCTTGGATAAAGCGCTTATGGAATGCTTATCTTTGCCTGTTGCGACACAGAAATACAAGACATTTTGCCACTAATTCTACACCTATTTTCATCATGAGATTACAGGCTCTGCTTCCCTACTTGTTTGCCTTGGTTGTGCTTTCTGCCTTCACTTCTTCCCTTCAGGCACAACTGATACCCAAATGCAAGGACGGCAAGGGATTCTCCTACAACCCCATCACTGGCGCGCTGGTGCCTACGGGCGAGCGTTGCGCCAATTCCGTCACAAGTGCCGTACCCTTCTTGCGCATTGCCCCCGATGCTCGCGGCGGTGGCATGGGCGACGTAGGCATTGCCACTTCCGCAGACCCGAACGGCATGCACTACAATCAGTCCAAATTGGCCTTTGCTGAAAAAGACTTTGCAGTGTCGGCCACTTATACCCCCTGGATGCGCAACCTTGGCTTGCAGGATGTGTACCTGGCTTATTTGGCTGCCTACAAGCGTTTGGACAAACTGCAAACCATCGGGGCCAGCTTGCGCTATTTCTCACTGGGCGATATTGAGTTCACCGATGAAAACGGCGGCTCTCTGGGGCAAGGGCGTCCACACGAATTCGAGCTGGCTTTGGCCTATACCCGAAAGCTGTCTGAAAAATTCTCTGCTGCCGTAGGTGCCAAGTTTATCTACTCTAACCTCGCCACGGGCCAAATCGTAGAGGGCAACGAGATACGCCCCGGCGTAGCGGGTGGTGCCGACCTGTCGCTAACGTATCGTGCTCCGGTGAAGCTGACGCGCAGTGGCGGCGAGTTCACCTTTGGCGCAGCGGTTACTAACTTAGGTTCCAAAATCACTTACACGCGCTCGGCCAACCGCGATTACATCCCTACCAATCTGGGCCTGGGCTTTGCGTGGCGCTTTAATCTGGACGATCATAACTCCATTACCCTCACGTCTGACCTGAACAAACTGCTCGTACCCACGCCGCGACCTGATGTAGATGAGGACGGCGATGGCATCCCTGACTACAAACAGTACTCTTCCATACGCGGTATATTCACGTCTTTCTCTGATGCTCCCGGTGGCTTTAGCGAAGAGCTTAAGGAAATCAATATCGGTGCTGGTGCTGAGTACTGGTATGACAATCAGTTTGCTGTACGCGCTGGTTATTTCTATGAGCACTACTCTAAGGGCAATCGCAAGTACTTCAGTGTGGGCCTGGGTATTAAATACAATGTTTTTGGCATCAACTTCTCCTATTTGGTACCCACGACCAACCAGCGCAACCCCTTGGACAACACCCTGCGATTCTCGCTGTTGTTTGATATAGCAGCCATTGAAGGATAGTACCTTCTCCCGCGTTGGTGTAAACGCAAAAGCGGGCAGCAGACTTTAACCAGCTCTGCTGCCCGCTTCATTTTTATCCATTTGCCATCGGGAGGCCTCAAAAAGAAGTGTGCGCCAAGTCGAAGCGGAAGTACAGATTGATGCCCGCTGTTGTCATGCGCGCTTGGCGAACGGTTTCATTGGTCAGGTCGAGTTCGTAGTAAGCCTCCAGCCCTATGGCTGCGCGCTCGGCCGGGCCAACCACGCGCCCGCAACCCACGCGCAAGGCCAGCATGTTGCCCGACTGGACGCCCAATGGATACGAGGGGTTGTAGAATGTTTTCATGTATTCCCGAGCCTCCGCACTCGTACTATGTATGATGGTCTCCGAGCCCCAGCCCCAGTCGCGAAAGAGCCGTCGAAAGCCGCCATGCAGGGAGAAGAAATAGTCGCTTTCCAGCGGGCGGAAGTCTCGGCCCAAGCCGATGGTCAGGGCTACCGACATCTTTTGATAGCTGGAGGGCGAAGACATAAATTCGACATTGCCAAAGACCGGAAAAAGGCGGTGCGCAACGTAGGCATTCAGCCCGTAGCGCGGCTGGGCAAATCGGTCTTTTAGGCCATAGTCTCGCTCAAATTCCTCCCACGTGTATCCACCTTTGTCCTTGTGGCTTATGGAGACCCACTTGTACACCTCCTGCAGATTCGTAGCGTAAAAGTGGGTGTTGTGAAAGAGCATGGAGCCGCCGGCATTAATGCCCAAGCGAATGAAGAGATTTTCGTTTTTCTGGGCTGCAGCGCTCCCGCACAGCCATACCCCGATGAGCAGTGTAGCAATTTTTTTCATCGTCATAACTCCGTTATTTTGGTTGAAAAAATTGAATGCCCTCATCACGAGGATAAGAGCTGGCGGGGAAGTAAGACGATTAACCGGGGAGTGCGTCATGTCCGGCAAAAACCGTTCCGCCTCAGGCAGATGAGAGTCTCTTCACCAAGACGCAGGGAAACGGGGTCAAAGGTAGAAAGAACCGTACTCATTCGTTACCGCTTTGTAATCAAAAAACTTGGCACATGTGGGCCATGGAGATGCCCATGCGTCTATGACAGCCAAAGACATACCTTTGCACAATATGGCGCTGTTGCGATCCTTCACGCTGATATTCGCCCTCCTGTGGGCACTGCAGGCTATGGCCCAATTGCCCGAGCCAACGGAGCGAACCATATCGGCTCAGGCGTGGAAAGAGGCTATCGGCCACCTGGATTACAGCCGCGATGTGCCGATGGGCAAAGCGTTACCGCAGGATTTGCCCTCTCTGCCAGAAACACCTGCATCCGATGAGTGGAGCAGGACGTGGGTTGCTTATGTATTGGCAGGTCTTGTGCTAACATTGCTGGGCTGGCTTTTGTACAGGATGTTATCAGACGCGCGCAACCCTTCTCTTACGACTGATGAGGAGCCTGTAGAGGTGCCGGAGGACATGGAGCGCCGTATCCACAGCGCCGACCTGGAGACCTATCTACGGCAAGCCATAGCTATAGGTGATTACAGGCAAGCCGCGCGCGTGCATTTTCTCTTGGTAATACGGCACCTCTCCAGGGCTGGGGCCATTCAATGGGCGCCACACAAGACCAATCGCGAATACACCTATGAGATGCTACAGCATCCCGCCGAGGCCGCCTTTCGGCGTGCGGTGAGTGCCTTTGAGCACATCTGGTATGGCCGTGCACCCATTAGCCGCACGACCTACGAGGCTGAAGTAGCGCCCTTGTTCGATAGTTTACTGGCTGTCAGGCCTTGACGAGTGAAGTTATTATTTTGCTTTGCAAAGGGTACCATTTTCCGGAGTGTCCGTAGAGACTGCCATTTTGAAGTGATGGATGATGAATGATATTTTCCAAAGCGCCCTCAGAGCCTACTATTTTGAAGACAAATCTCACTGGCGCAGTCACGTGAAAAAAAGTAGAAGCGGCCACTTCCTACCATAGTCGCCTTTCTTACCTCTGTTTTTTGGAGTGAAAAAACGGCTGCCGGCTTCGGAGCGGCTGCTGTGGGTGTAGGGGTTGGGCGCGCGGCTCTTGTTTGGCCCCGTGCGTGTTTTCGTCCCGCTTTTGGGCCTTAATAATGGCGAAACGGTAGCCTCTCGCCTCCGCGCCTGCAAGCACGGCGACCCTCTGGTGCCGCTACGCCGTTATTAAAACCCCAAGGCGAGACGGGCGCATGCTCAGGCCCAAGGCGGAGCTCCGCAGGTGCAGGTGTGCCAAAAAGCCAAGCCGAAGCGCTGGGGCCGTTTTTCCCAAAAAACGGCCCCAGTGAGGGCGGCACGGGCGGCAGCAGACGCAGAGCGGGTGGTTTGGCACACAGCCGCTGAGCTTCTTGCGGGAAAGTGTGTACCCTTTCAAAATTTTGCTCGAATGGCCGCAATCCCGGGTAGCTCGCGCCCTTCCAAGTATTCCAGCATGGCCCCGCCACCGGTAGAGACGAAGCTGATCTTCTTGGCCAGCTTGAGTTGGTTGATGGCTGCTACAGAGTCGCCCCCACCAACCATGGAAAAAGCACCTCGGGTGGTGGCGCGTGCTACTGCCCTAGCGATGGCCTTAGTGCCTTCGGCGAAAGGCGCCATTTCAAAGACACCCATGGGGCCATTCCAGACGATGGTCTTACTCTGGCGGATGACGCGGACGAAGGACTTAACTGCCGCAGGGCCGATGTCCAGACCCATCCACCCATCGGGGATTTCTTTGCTCGGGCACACTTGCATATCTGCATCGGCAGCGAAGCGGTTGGCACATACGGAGTCTTTGGGTAACAAGACTTTGACACCTGCAGCCTTAGCTTCTCGCAGAAAGGCGCGGGCCTCCTTGAGGCGATCCTGCTCCACTAAGGAGTTGCCCACTGCCCCCTTCTTGGCTAAGAAGAAAGTATAGGCCATGGCGCCGCCTATGATGATGTTGTCGGCCAGATCGAGGAAGCGCTCCAAGAGCACGATTTTGTCGCTCACTTTGGCGCCACCTACGATACAGGTGAGGGGGCGCTCGGGGTTTTTCAACACGCGGTCGGCGTTCTCGATTTCGCGCTGCATCAGGAAACCGAAGCACTTGTTTTCGGGCTTGAAGTACTGGGCCACTATGGCCGTGCTGGCATGGGCGCGGTGGGCCGTGCCGAAGGCGTCGTTGACGTACACGTCAGCTAATTGGGCCAGTTTTTTGGCGAAGGCAGGGTCGCCCCTTTCTTCTTCGGGGTGAAAGCGCGTATTTTCCAACAACAATACTTGGCCGGGTTGCAGTTTGGCTGCCTTAGCGCGGGCTTTGCGGCCGATGCAGTCATCTACGAAAAAGACACGCGTCTTCAGCTTGCGCCGCAGGTAGGGCACCAGGTGTTTCAAGGTAAACTTTTCCTTATTGATGGAACCGTCGGGGTTGAGTTTGGCCAGCGGGCGCCCCATATGTGACATCAGAATGACAGCACCGCCGGCGTCTAAGATGTGGCGTATGGTAGGCAATGCTTCGCGGATGCGGGTGTCGTCTGTAATGCGATAGTCTTTGTCCAAGGGCACATTGAAGTCTACACGGACTAAGGCGCGCTTGTTTTGAAAATTGATATTCATGTACTTCAGTCAGGTTGGTGAACTAATGACCATGGTGCGGTCTGTCGGGCAAACTTCGGGAGAATTCAAAGGTTGCGCCAAGCGCGCTGCAAAAAACTTGCACTGACACCCTTACCCGCGAGGTATGGCGTATCAGTGCAAAGGGCTTGTACTTTCGGAACGGTCAAGCTTGGTCAGAAGGCGTAACAGGACAAGTAGAAAGCCCCACTAACCGATAGAGAGGGCAGAAGCCCACGGCACTGGTCAAGAGGAAGACGACAGCAACTACCAAGGCTACGATGCCTAGTGTTCCTGCCAGCGTCCCATTGAAATACAGCACCGCCAGCACTGCGGCAACGACGATGCGGATGATGCGATCGAGATTTCCCATGTTCTTCTTCATATGCAATAGCGTTTAGTTAGGTGAACAATGCTGGATCAGCACAACAATAAGGGCGATAAAGGCCGCACACAATGCGCAAGCTAACAAGAGACGCCCGAAAACTCCCTTCTTTGCAGCAGTCATGAGCAGCCTTGCGGTATGTTTTCTATCTTTGTTCAAGCCCTCACAAAAGTAGAAGAATACACGGCGCACATCGTATGTTTGCTGCGTATTTTTTCACCTTAAACCGCATGCGTTGCAATGTTTCGCAACATTTTGCCCTCAAAACAACTCCAGCTCCTTTTCATCCTGTGTTGGGCTTTTGTGGCTCTACAGCCCGTAGTGGCCCAAAAGAAGGGCACAGGGCTTATCTTTGATGTACCCAGCTATCGGGGCACTCCGTACAAAGCTAAATTGACGGCGTCCAGCTATGCTTCGGTGCCGCCTTCGGCTTCATTGGAGGCCTTTTGCCCCACGCCCGGCGACCAAGGCCCTTACGGCACCTGCGTGGCCTTCTCGGTGGCGTATCACACCCGTACTATCCTGACAGCCAAAAGCTTGGGATTGACCAAACGCGCCGACATTGATCGGCTCATCCACTCGCCCACGTGGGTATATGAGCAGATCAAGGAGGAAGACGACCACGACTGTCAGAACGGCTCCAACCCCATCTTGGCCCTCGAACTCCTAAAATTAGCCGGATGCCCAACCTTGTCCACATTGCCCTATGCCTGTGGCGGTACTATCCCGGACAGGGCGCGCTCCGAGGCCGTTCAGTTTAAGATAGAGGACTACCAAATCCTCTTCTTGCCGGACGAGGAAGACCCTCGCGTTAGGATACAGACGACTAAAAAGGCCATTGCGGAGGGATATCCCGTGGTGTTGTGTTTCATTGTGCCGGAGAGCTTCTACACCTCTGGCCCAGTGTGGTATCCGAAGCCCACCGACGGCGGCCCTTCTGGAGCGCACGGTCGCCATGCCATGTGCGTCGTGGGCTATGACGACAACCGAGAAGGCGGAGCCTTCCGCGTGCTCAATTCGTGGGGGACTGGTTGGGCCGACAAGGGCTTTGTCTGGATCCGCTACGCAGACTACGCACAGTATGCCCTCGGCGCCTTGCAAGTCTATCCAGCCAAAATGCCAGAGCCGCCCAAACCCGAACCTAAGCCCGAACCTAAACCCGAACCTAAACCAGAGCCTAAACCAGAGCCTAAACCAGAGCCTAAACCAGAGCCAGCGCCACCGGTAGTTGTTACTCGCCTTTCGGGCAATGTGGAGTTTCGGCTCAACACAGGGCAGGTCATGCCTGTCTCTCGCGTATCTACGCGCAACCTGATCATTGAGGATGATGCACCGGAGGGTAATTACAAGGAGGACCTCGTGGCCTATAGAATGCTTCAGGACTATCCCAGCGGTACGCGTTTTCGCTTTTACCTGACCACCAACACAGAGTCTTACATTTATGCCTTTGCCACTGACCTGACGGGCAAGGTCAACCAGCTGCTGCCTTTCGAAGATGGTATGTCCCCGCATATTGGGCCAAATAGCCAAATCGCTTTTCCTTCAGAAACGAAAGTCATCAAGTTGGACGAAAACAAGGGTACCGATTACTTGCTTATTCTTTTCTCTTCTGAGCGGCTCGACCACAAGGCCATTTTGCAAAAAATGAACAGCGTCAAAGGAGGGCTTTCTGCCAAAATCAAGGCTGCATTGGGCGACCGCCTCATCATGCCCGGCGAGGTCAGATACCGCACCCAAGAGGTCGGCTTCGATGTGGAAGGCAAGGTCAGGGGCACTGTGGTGCCGTTAATGGTAGAGATTACGCACATATAGGGCGGCAAAAGCAATGTGCTTGCCGAAAATCGGGCGTCTCCCTTTCGGAAGTCCGCGCTCCAATGCTTTCCTTTGTTCGTGTTCCGAAGTTGGCCCCTCTTGCGCCCGCTGTATCATCCATAATCCTGCTTTTCAACGATGAAGATTGCCTTTGTTCTCGATAGCATAATCCCTACGCCTAAATACGGAGAGAGCGAGCGCATCCTGTGGTGGCTCAGTCGCCAGCTGGTTGAGGGTGGTCATGAGGTAGTGTTGCTGGTTCGGCAAGGCTCCCAATGCAAGCATGCGCCGGTCGTTCCGCTCCGACGAGACAAAGCCATAGGGCCTCAAATACCGGCAGACGCAGAAGTCGTTCACTTTTTTCGCCAGCCCACCCAACAGGCTGTAAGTGGTCTGGGTAAGCCCTACCTCATCACCTGCTTTGAGAACGCTACCAAACCTTGCACGCTCGACGCCAACACGGTCTTCCTGTCGGCCTCGCATGCGGCCCGGCATGGGGGCAGGGTGTTTGTGTATCCTGGGCTTGATTTCAGAGACTATGGCAGTATGCTGCCCGATTGGCCGCGCCAGTATTTTCACTTTTTAGCCGAAGCCGATGTGCCTGCTCGCGGCCTCAAGGAGGCTATCTCGATTGCGGCCAGTGCGGGTGTGCACATTCACGTTATCGGCAGCCGACGCATTACGCTGGCTCCCCTGCCGCGCATTTCGCTCTCACCTTATGCTCGGTTTCACGCCATCATGTCGCGCGAGGGCCGAAACACTCTCATCAACGGCTCGCGAGGCCTCATCTTTCCCGTGCTGCATCACGAGCCTTTCGGCCTTCCTATCATCGAGAGCCTCTATCTGGGCAGCCCCGTTTTTGGCACTCCTTTGGGCGCACTGCCCGAATTGGTGTGTGGAAAGATCAGCCTCCACACCAGTGAGTGGACTGGTCGTGTGGATGGCTGCTTCTCCGATTTTGGCTGTCTGTCCACTCGTCAGAGTGAGCTGATAGACACTATCCGAAATAGCGCCGATGCTTTCTCTGCGCAGCGTTGCCACGAGTACGCGCGCGAGCATTTCTCCGCCGCTCGGATGGCTCAACAGTATCTGCAACTATACCAACAGGTACTCGACGGGCAGAGCATCCACCCGCACCCGCTGCATATTAAAGAGGTTGGGATGCAAAAGATACCTTTGGAGACTTGAGTACTCCCAACGGCTTGCGGCGGGGTGAATGGTTTCTGGGCTTGAGGTGTGCCCACGTCGCCAATAGGGCTGTTTTTTGGGAAAAAGCGGCGCCCGTGGGCCTTTTGCGTGGGCTTTTGGCGCGCCTGCATCCCTTGGGCTTTTGTGGGGGCCTTTGGTGCGCGTCCTGCTTTTGGCTTCGGCTAATGAGGTACCTGTGCATTGGCGTCGCTATTACTGCGTGCGCGGAGAGGTGAGGTTGCCGTTACGCCATTATTAAGCGATGCGAGCGGGACGGAAAGTGCCTGTGGCTAAGCAAGATAAGGGAACATGCTTTTGAGAAGAATTGTCAGGTGCGGAGAAGTGGAGCCGTTTTCCCCTAAAAAAATAGGGAGAAAAGGGAATGAACGGCAAGTGGTGTCAGAGGTCTTTTTTCTGGAAAATGCGCAGTGCCCAGAGGAGGGGTAGGGCAATCCAGATGAGCAATATTGACACGGCTAAGGCCGCGCCGGGAGCAGAGTTGAAGAAGTGTTGGAAGAGGGCGCCTGTGTATCCCATCAAGGCGGCGGCATCGAGTTGAAGCAGCATGGCGATGCGAGCTAGATCTACGGGGTTCAGGAAGGCGAGGGCTACGACGGCTTTTTCTAAGGGGTAGTCGCTCATGGCGAACATGACCATGAGCACCAGACCGTCGTAGAGGATGGCGCAAAAAAACCATATTAGGAGGGCCACGCCGATGCCGCGCGCCTTGTCGCGGGTAATTACGGCGGCCAGGAAGGCGAGAGACACGAAGACGAGGGTAAGGACAACGCCGCAGGTTATGAGCAATAGACCGCGAGCCGAGCCGTCGTAGAGGAGCACGGGCACGCCCATGCCCAGCGCGAAGGCTATGCACAGGGAAGCCGACACGCCTGCGTATTGCCCCAGGAAGATGGCTGAGCGTCGAATGGGTTGGGCCAATAGCAACTCCATGAATTCGTAAGAATTATAGAGGTGGATGGTGGCAAAGATTATGCTCATGAGCGGCAGGGTGATGAGCATGATATTCAGCAGGCTGGCTATGCCTTTGAGTGTGTCGCTTTCTAGGTTGAAAAAGCTCATGGAAACCAACACCCAAAAGAGGGTGTATGCCATGACAAAGCGGTTTCGGATGATGTCATAGATAGCGTATCGAGCGATTTTCAGCATGCGTGTTGTGTTGAGATGGGATTGGAGCGGGTGGCTCAGAAGAGGACAGATGCGCCGATCTGGATGCGTTGGCGTGCTTGGAGGAAGCCATTGCCCAGGTGCTGACTTAAAGGCGTCTGCCAGGTCATGCTAAGGGCGACGCGCTGGCTAAAGATGTCCAGGCCTACTTGGCCGAGGAGGCAGTATCCGCCGGTATCGGGTACCTTATTGCCCTGGTCGCGGTCTTCGGCCGACCATTCGTAAACGGTGCCGAGGGTGGGCATCCAACGCAAGGGGCCTGTTTGAGTTTGGAAGAAAAGGCGGGCGCTGGTGTTGAGGCGATTGCCGAAGCGGTATCCTTCGGTATTGGGGGTACAGAGGCGAAAGAGGGCCTCGGAGGCGATACCCCAGCGGTTATAGCGTAGGACGTACATGGTGCTGAGGATAGCATCGGGCGCGCCTGTACCAGGTTGCATGTTGGGGTTAATGCCCTGCTGTATCAGGGCGGGGTCAAACTTACCAGTAGGCCATTTAATGCCTCCGCCCAGCCACCATTGTTGCTTCCAGGCACTATTCTCGCCCCAGGCATGGCGCACGGTGTTGTAATGGATGAGTGCCACAAGGTCGCCAATGCCTTGGCTAACTGTTCGTTGTGTTTCTAAGGCGCGGGTGAAATGGTTAAAGGGCAGAATGGCAACTATCTGGAGGCGTTCTGTGGGTAGGAACTGCCCCCATAGGTCCCAGGTGTGGAAGTGTTCGTTGGAGAATTGCCCGCCGTGGTGGTCGGAGAAGAAGCTCCGATAAAACCAGCGCGTGCCTATCATGTGGCGTTGGTATTGCGGCAGGGCATTGAGGTAATGACCACTGAGAGAGCAACCGCAACGGTCGCAGGCGAGGGCAGTGCTTATGCTTATCCCGAGAAGTATGGATAATGTAAGAAGGTATCTCATGATGTGGCAGATGTTAAGGTATCAAGGCGGATGGTGTTCGTGAGGTAATTTGGGTAAGGCTCAAGTGGGCTGTCCTTTTTGCATGAGGTATGCGATGGCGCGGCCTAGGCGTTCTTGGCCTGTTTCGGCTTTTAATTCGAGCAGCGGTTTGAAGAATACCACCTGACCTTCCACGAGATAGAGGATGTGGGTGGCGAGTTCGTCGAGGTCGCTCATGATGTGCGAGGTAATGAGGAAGAGCCGGTTGTTCTGTTTTTCGCGGGCGATTTTTTCCTTAAGGATTTCGGAGGCGAGCGGGTCAAGGCCGGCGGTGGGTTCGTCGAGGATGAGCACTTGAGGAGCGAAGAGGAAGGCCAGAGCGGCGCTTACTTTTTGGCGTGTTCCGCCCGAGAGGGTGCGCATGGGTTTGTGGAAGATGTCGTGGAGGCGGAAGGCTTGGAGGAGTTCGTCATCAGTAGTGGTCGCGTCGCGGCGCAGGTCTCGCATCATCTCGAAGATGTGTCCGACGAGCATATTGTCGGGGTAGCGCCCGATCTGCGGCATATAGCCTAGACGACGCCGGTAGTTGGCATCGGTATTGACAGGGGTACTGCCGAAGAAGACGGTGCCGCTGTCGGGGCGTACCAGTCCGAGCATGCATTTGATGAGGGTTGTTTTACCCGAGCCATTAGGGCCAACGATGGCGATGGCTTGTCCTGGTTGTCCGCCAAGACTTACGTCGTTGAGCACTCGGAGCCGGCCAAAGGTTTTACTAATGTGTTGGATGTGCAGCAGCATGGTAGGGCTTCATGAGTGGTGAGCGGTCGCGGAGGTTGTCGGGGCAGAGGCTAGGGATGGCGCGCTCGGCGCGCTCCAGTAATACTACGCCAAAGCTTCGCCAGAACACCATGGCATAGGGCATTTGCTCAGAGATCATGGCGAAGAGGCTGACGGGCATGTGGGGTACGTCTCCGATGCCGTTGCGGTTGAGGTCGTATCCGGTGTATTGGTCCCAGTAGTTCTGCTCGAAGGTGTTGAACACCAGTTGGTTGTTTGTGGCGACGTCGAAGGTGTTGCCGAAGAAGTTGTTGTGTCGGAAGAGGTTGTTTTCGCAGCTGGCCTGGACGCGTACGGCCCAGCCGTTGTGCCGGAACTCGTTGCGTTCAATGCGGCTGCGCGTACAGCCTTCCATAAAGATGGCGACGGTGTTGTTTCGGAAAATGTTGTTTGATATATCGCTTTTCTGGATGTCCTTGAGCAACATGCCGTAGGCTGAAGCTCCGATGTTGTCGGCGAAGATGTTGTGGCGCATGAGCACTTCTCGGGTGTACATCACAGCGACGCCAGCTCCGTTGTGTGCGAAGGTATTGTGGGTATAGGTATCGTTGTGAGAGAACATGAAATGCAGCCCATAGCGCACGTTATGTGTGCTGGTGTTTCGCTCAATGCTGGAGTGAGTAACGAACTCGAAATAGATGCCGTCGCGATGTCCTCTTATATGGTTGTCGGCAATGACGACACTGTCGCACTTCCAGGCGTGAATGCCATTGCCGGAGGTTTGCTCTATTTCGCCATGGGCTAACAGCCAGTTACCCATTACCCAGCAGAGTTTGCTGTTTGAAAGGTAGATGCCAAAATAGTTGTCTTCCAGTTTGTTGTTGAAGATGTGGACGTGGTGGGCGTTGTACACCTTAATGCCGGCGAGGTCTTCCAGCGACCCCGAGCCGGAATGTTTCAGACGGAGGCCGCTGATGGCGACATAATTGGCGCGTACGCTGATGGGTTGGCGCTGGTATTCACCATCGAGGATGGGCCATCCTTCGCCGCGCAGCGTCAGCGGCCTATCCACGATGATGGCTTCTCGATATACACCGCTTCTGACCAGTACCGTATCGTAAGGCTTCGCCCAGGCTATGGCCTCACTGATGCGGCTCAGCGCTGTGCCGGGCGCTACTACCCACGTGCGCGCTTGCAGGGCGTGAGCGCTTAATAGTAGCGAACAACAAAGCCACCAACAGCGGCCGTATTTTCGGAGTGTTTTCATGGTTTCAGTGCGTTAGCAGCCTTTTTACTTCTTCCCATGGCAACAGTTCACCACCGCCTTCGGCCAGCACTTTCTCCGCGTCGGCTCGGTTGGCGAAGGCGGCCACCTGAGAGGCCATGGGTGTGCGCAAGGTCGGGCTGTGTATGTATATTGCTTTTTCTACGGGCACCAGTTGTCCTTGGTGGGCAAAATCTGCGACCCATCGGCCTGCGATATCCTGAACAGGCACACCTTCTCCTTTCTCGAAATGCATCATGCAGTTCAGGTCATCGAAGAAATACGCCTTGCCCTTGCGGGTAACCAGCTCCGCACCGTAGCGCTTGTCGGAGAGCGACATGTGACACATGACACACTCACCGCGCCCGTAGGGGATGGGTTGAAGCCCGCTGTTACAGGCGCTCCATCCCAAAGCGAACAGCATCAAGAGGGTAGCTGCAACAGTACCTGTTTGTGCTGTGCGCCGTCGTTGTCGCCACCATTCTATTACTACTACTGCCAAGCTTACTGCCGTAACCGCCATCAACACCCAGCCGCCCACATCGGGCAATGACCAAGCCTCGAAGTTGAGCAGTTGTTTGTACCCTATCACTGGCGGCTGGTAGGCCATGCCTGGGATGACAATAGGCGCCGAAGGATCCAGGTTGTGGCCGTAATCATAGCCCCAACGCCAGAAGTCGTACAGTGCCAAGCTATCGGCCGCCGCCAGTACTAACCAGTAGGCCAGTGCCGACCACCATCGGCCTATCAGCGTCAAGAGCAGGCATAGTATGGCAACGCCTGTGATGACTTTACCTAAGTACTGAAATTCGGGAAACATCTCTACGCTGATGGCCCGCATGCCGATGTAATGGTTGAGCGCACTGATGACTTTCACATCGCCCGTCAGCGTATCGTGCCAGATTTTCATTTCCAAACCCTCAGGGTATTGCGGTGCCGTCAGGTGTATTTTCCAAATCGGGACGTACAGCAAGGTGAAGAGGGAGAGCGCTCCCGCGATAAGCGTAATGCGGGAGAGAAGAGTGATTTTGAACATAGCGGGTTGTTTTAAAAATCTATAGCCGCAGCGTCAAAGAAGCTGAGCCAAAAGCGCAATGTGGCCTATTCGGGCAGCAGCACTTCGTCAATGACGTGGATAATGCCATTCGATGCTGGCACAGAAGCAATGATATTGGCTTTGCCATTGACCTTGACCTTGCCGTCTTGCACGCTGAGAACGACGTTTCTCAGGTTTACCTGATTGAGGCGCTGCCCATCGCGCATCTGTTCGGTGCGGATGACGCCCACGAAGGTGTGGTATTCGAGGATGTCGGAGAGAGTGGCCTTGTTTTCAGGCTTGAGTAGGTTTTCTACGGTACCTGCAGGCAACTTATTAAAGGCCTCATTAGTGGGAGCAAAGACGGTAAAAGGCCCGGCGTTTGACAAGGCATCTATCAACCCCGCCGCCTTTACAGCGGCCACGAGTGTCGTGTGATTAGGTGAGCTCATGGCCACCTGTACGATGTTGCGCTGCGAGACATCGTCTTGCACCGCCGACTGACCGGCAGCAGGCATATCGGCCGTAGCGGTGGAGGAGCCTGCTTCCTGAGAGCTGCCGCCGCATCTGCACCACAGAAAGCCCAGTGCTGATATGAGGAAATACAACAGGTATTTCATGGCTGCATGTTTTTTGAATGAGTAGGGAAAAGGTATGGGAACGGAAGCGAGCCGACCGAACAAGCGGTCGGCTCGCGACGATAGCCCCGCCTATTGAGGTGGCGACTGCGGGCCGCCCGTGCTATACTTCAAAGGCACATTGGCGCCTGGGGCCGACACGCGCAGGTACCCCTGCATCTCCTGGTGGAGGGCCGAGCAGAAGTCGGTGCAATAGAAGGGGAAAACGCCCACGCGGTCGGGCTTAAACATGAGGGTTTGTGTTTCGCCCGGCATGATGAGGATTTCAGCCGTATTGGCACCCTTGATGGCGAAGCCGTGCGGGATGTCCCAGTCTTGCTCGAGGTTCGTTACATGGAAGTACACTTCGTCGCCCACCTTAACACCTTCGATGTTGTCGGGCGTCAGGTGCGAGCGTATTGCCGTCATGTACACGTGTACTTTGTTGCCCTCGCGCACCACCTTGGCTTGGTGCTCGCCTTTGGCGACATAAGGATGTTCGTTTTCTTCCAAAGGATAGATCTTGAGCGACTTGTCCTTGATGAGGCTGGCAGGCACAGCATTAGCATAGTGCGGCTCGCCGATGGTAGGGAAGTCAAGCAGCAGCTTCATCTTATCGCCACTGATGTCGTATAGCTGGGCAGATTGAGCTAACTCTGGCCCAGTGGGCAGATAGCGATCCTTAGTGATTTTGTTGTAGGCGATGACGTACTTGCCGTGGGGCTTGCGCGTGTCGCCGCCGGGTACGCACAGGTGACCAATGGAATAATAGGTAGGTACGCGGTCGAGCACTTCGAGGGTTTTGAGGCTCCACTTCACGATTTCAGAGGAGACAAAGAACGACGTGTAGGCATTGCCGTTGGCGTCGAACTCTGTGTGCAGTGGACCAAGACCGGGCTTTTTCACTTCGCCGTGCAGCACGGCCTCGTACTTCAAGACCGGAATACCGTCGTATTCGCCCTCAAAATTGCGCTCGGCAATGGCCTTTTGCATTTTGCTGAAGGAGAACACCGGAATAACCGCAGCCAATTTGCCCGAGCCAACGATGTATTCGCCCGTGGGGTCAACATCACAACCATGTGGGCTTTTAGGGCACGGAATGAAGTACACAAAGTCTTTCAGCTCTACTGGGTCGAGCATGATGACCTGATTTTCCCATTTCGTGCTGGCCATGTGTTTGCGCTCGTCGTAGATGTTATGAGCATAGCGCACGTTCTTCACTTTACCCTTGCCTGCGCGGGCATACTCTTCGGCTTTTTTCCAGTTGATGGCTACAATGAAGTCCTTGTCATTTTGCGAGGCATTTACTTCCAAGAGCGTATTAGCGCGCTCAGAGTTGTAGCAAGAAAAGAAAAACCAGTCGTGGCTTGGGCCTTTGCCCGAACGGCTCAGGTCGAGATTGATGCCTGGCAACAATACTTGGAAGGCCAGGTTCATATGCCCGCTCTGAGGGTCAATTCCTATAAAGGATACCGTACCGCGGAAATTCTCCTTGTAGGTCTCGATGGACACGTCCGGTTGATTGTCCAAGGGCACCGAGAAGCGCGTGCCTGCCACAATGTACTCGCTATTCTCCGTGATGAAGGGCGAAGAGTGGTTGCCTCCTGAGTTGGGGATCTCCATAATCTCCACCGTTCGGAATGACTTTAGGTCAATACGCGCCACGCGCGGGGTGTTGTTGGCGTTGGCAAACATCCAACGGCCGTCTTGCTCGCCGTTGGTCAATGACATGGCGATGTGGTGCTCATCGTCCCAAGGTACAAAGCCGTGCGACGTCATCAATATGGCCTTAGTCTCCTCGCTGTAGCCATAACCGTTTTCCGGAAAGACCGAAAACACGGGGATGATCTTCAGCAGACGCCCCGAGGGCAAGCCATACACTGAGACCTGACCATTAAACCCGCCTGAGACGAAGTTGTAGAACTCGTCGTGTGTGCCCGGAGCCACGTACACTTTTTGCGCAGCATCTGCTGTAGAGGCGCCGGCAGCTCCTTTTGTTTTGCATTGCCAAAGGGCAGCCACTATCAGGACAAACCCCACGAAAAACCAGATAATTTTTTTCATAAACCCTTGATTTTGCGTTAGATGAAATGTTTTGAATAAAGAATGAAATGTTTTTCGAGGCTATCGCTCTCCGTCGTTATAGCGCATGAACTCCAGTATGTCGCGCGCGTCGCCAATGGACACATTCTGGTTGGGCATGCGCGTCAAGCACAATTCCAGTAGCTTTTGTGCTTCTGGGTCGCGCTCCAGCATGATGTCCACATTGGTGATCATATTCATGATCCACTCCGGCCGGCGTACCTTAGTCACGCCCTTCCAGCCTGGCCCCACTATGCGTGTTTCATCGAGCTTATGACAAGCGGCGCATTTCATGTCGTAAATCGCCTTCCCTCGCGATACTCGCTCCGACTCTAGTGGGGTCTTTAGTTCTACATACTTGACCTCTCCAATGCCCTTGCCCTCTGCAATCATTTGCTCTTCGGGCGTCAGGACAGAAGAAGTTTCTTTATCCCCCTCAGCGTTGCTGCCCCCTCCGCATGCCCATGACCCCATTAGCAGGCCATTGAGTAGTAGGATAATGGTCCCCTTTTTCATAATAGCAGTTATTTTGTTTCAAGTGAAAAAATCTCTTTTACATTACAAGAATGCACGCCTGCAGAGGCTTCCCTTTATGACGGCGGTCACAGAGTGGAATGATTTTATGGAGTCCAAAAAATACGTACTGCCAAGCAGTATGGACGCCGTAAAGCATCGCAAGATGATGCCACCAGACGCCGCTATTTTCGTTAAGATTTTAACACTTTCGGCCACACGGGTGTCTTCTGAGGCATTGGTATCGAAAAGAAATCCGCCGTAATATTTTTTTGGAGCTAACCCAGAATATACGACTACTTTGTAATTAATCTCGCGTAGGAGAGTGTATTTCCACAAATAATTTCAAGTTTTCTTCAAGCCCACGAGCGTTCGTCAGGCCGCTTGAAGAAATTTAATGCAGAACTCGAGCGCTGCCCTTAACTTTTTTTTAACGCCTGTACTTACCTTTGTGCGTCTTTTTGAGCTCCCTGAACGAAGGGGGCAAGCGCATTAAGTTATTTATGGAATATGCTCGCAAACCGCGTATCGTCGTCTTGATCCCTGCCTACAACGAGGAAGATGCGCTGCCATTTGTATTGGCAGCTATTCCTAAGCAATGGGTACGTCAAATCATCGTATGCGACAATGGCTCGACTGACCGAACAGCTGAAATTGCCCGACTGATGGGCGCAACGGTAGTAAAAGCCTCAAGACGCGGATACGGTTCGGCTTGTCTGGCCGGTATAGATTACCTGCAAAGACAGCCTGCAGAGAACCAACCTGAAGTGGTCGTCTTTCTCGATGCTGATGGAGCTGATGACCCTAACGATCTGCCAAAAGTGGCAGACCCTGTGTTGAAAGGAAACCAAGACTTGGTCATTGGTTCTCGTGCTTTGGGTAGAATGGAGTCTGGAGCTATGAGCCTTCCTCAGCGGTTCGGTAATTGGTTAGCGCCACTGCTCATACGCCTGCTTTTCGGACAGCGCTTTACCGATCTGGGGCCTTTCCGGGCCATTCGCTGGGACAGCCTGCAGGCACTGGATATGCGCGACCCTAACTACGGCTGGACGGTGGAAATGCAGATCAAGGCCGCACTTAAAGGGCTACGCTGCGCCGAAGTACCGGTACATTACCGAAGGCGCATGGCAGGCCGAAGCAAGGTCTCAGGTACCATTCAAGGCGTCGTACTCGCCGGCTGGAAAATCTTATCCCTCATCTTCTGGTATTATCTCAAGTACCGAAAAGAGCAACAATCAAACAGCAACACTTCACGCAAAACTTAAAACTGCTCGCTCGCTATGTTTGGAATACAAGCATTATTCGATGCTCTGCGCTACCAAGCGTTTGTGGACTTTGGCTACCTCATGCTGCTCGTTTACTTCGTAGCTATGAGTGGCGTTACCCTTTACGCGCTGCTGCAAGTGCACCTGCTTTTCTTGTACAAAAAGTACCATAAGGAGCACCCGGTCATCGAATACAAAAAATATGACCCAAGCGACCCAAATCTGCCTTTCGTTACTATCCAGCTGCCTATGTACAATGAGCGTTATGTAGCAGAACGCATCATTGACTGCGTGGCGGCCCAAGAGTATCCCAAGGACAAATTCGAGATCCACGTCCTCGACGACTCTACGGACGATACGGTCGAAATCGTAGCCCGCAAGGTGGCCGAATTGCGCGCTCAAGGGTACAACATCGAACATATCCACCGCACCAATCGCCAGGGCTACAAGGCAGGCGCCCTGCAAGAGGCCATGCCCCGCGCTCGAGGGGAGTTCATCGCCATCTTCGATGCGGACTTCACACCGCGCCCTGACTTCTTACGCACGACCATGCCCTACTTCGAAGACCCCAAGGTGGGCATCGTCCAGACGCGTTGGGAGCACCTCAATGCTGACTACAGTATGCTGACCAAACTGCAGGCCATCCAGCTGAACGTACACTTCACCGTAGAGCAGGCGGGTCGCTCGTACGGCAACCTCCTGCTCCAGTTCAACGGCACTGCTGGCGTCTGGCGCAAAAAGGTCATTGAAGAGGCTGGCGGCTGGCAAAGCGACACGCTCACCGAAGACCTCGACCTTAGCTTCCGCGCCCAAATCATGGGCTATCGCATCCAGTACTTAGAAAAGTTAGGCAGCCCGGCGGAATTGCCCGTGGATATGAACGCCCTCAAGGGCCAACAGTTCCGCTGGAATAAAGGCGGCGCTCAAAACGCGCGCAAACTTATCAAAATGGTGTGGAATGCGCGCACACTCAAGCCTGTGCAGAAGCTGCACGCCATTAGCCAACTGCTAGCCTACGGGGTGTTTCTGTGGGTATTCATCGCCGCCCTGAGCAGCATTCCGCTGTCTTTTGCCTTTAGCGAGCTGGGCATTTCTACTCATTTCCTGTCCTTTTCTGTGCTGGGCCTTTTTGCCGTGGCAGCCATTTCTTACACGGCCAACATCACGGCCGCCCTCAACCGCCAGACGCCGCCTTCTTTCTGGGAAAAGGTGCGCTTCTTCGGGTTGTTCCTGTCCTTCTTGCCCATGTCCATGGGGCTTTCGCTCTACAACGCCATTGCCGTAATCGAGGGGCTGCGCGGCAAGGTCTCGGCCTTTGTGCGCACACCCAAGTACGGCGTTACCGGCGACCGCACGCCGCTGCGTCAGGCGGCTTACATGGCGCGCAAGATCTCGTGGGTAACATATGCTGAAGGTTTCATGGCGCTGGTGTTTTTCGTCGCCGTCATTGCCGGCTTGCGCACGGGCAATCACGCTTTCGTGCTCTTTCACTCTATGCTGGCTTTTGGCTTTGCTACCATTTGCTACTACTCTATCAAGCACTTGCGCTTTGATTGAGGCGGCGTAGTAGGGAAGAGGAAAGGGCCTCTTTTTGACTGCCACGACGATTGTTTTTTAGGTGGAAAAGAGGGGCGTGGCGCTGTTGTTTGGCCTCTTCGCGAACAGGTGGCTTTTGCGCCGCTGCCAGTGCCCGGCGTGTGTCTGTCTTGCTCTTGGCTTTAATAATGGCGTGGCTGCGTGTGGGTGTCTTCGCTATTCCATACGCGGAGATGTGGGGCTGCCGTGTCCCCATTATTAAGGCCCAAAGCGGGAGGGAAACACGCCTGGGGCAAGACTGGAGCTCTGCCCGCCCGCGACGCCCCGCAGCAACTGAGCCGAAGCCGGCAGTCGTTTTTTCACCCAAAAAGGAAGGCGAAAAAGGCCGCGCTTGTAAAAACTAGCCGTTTGGCTGCTTACACCATCTTGCTTGTTTGGGCCTTTATTGCGTCCTGAAGTGTAAAGCACGTTCTGGCGTTTTGCATCTGTAGGGGCAAGAAACGCTACAACCTTCTGAAAATGGAAACATCTTATCTTCGCCTGCGTACCAACCGGTTACAAAACGACAGAGATTATGATCCGCTTGCTCGCCTCGCTTTTGGCCTGCTGGCTGTTGCCGGCCGCGCTGTATTCCCAAAAAAATGCCGATGCGGAGATGGACTCGCTGCGCTTGGCGTACATCCTGCGATATTGCGACATTGCCATGGACGAAATGGAACGCACGGGCATACCCGCTAGCATTAAGCTGGCTCAGGCGCTGCTGGAAACGCGCGCTGGCACCAGCGAACTGGCTCAGAAGGCCAACAATCACTTTGGCATTAAGTGTGGCAAAAACTGGGCGGGAGAGACTTACGCCAAAAACGACGATGAGGTAGATGCCAAAGGCAGACCTGTGCTTTCGTGTTTCCGCAAATACCCCAATGTAGCGGCTTCTTACGCTGACCACAGCGCGTTTTTACTTAATCCGGAAAAGAAGTACCGCTACGGCTTTCTCTTTGAATTGAGTCCTCTGGACTATCGGGCCTGGGCCGAGGGTCTGCAAAAGGCCGGCTACTCTCCTGTGAGCCACTATGCCGAACGGCTGATTTTCTACATTGAACGCCATCGCCTCAACGAGTACGACCAGTGGGTGCACAGCGGTCGAGTGGCGCTCAAGCGGGTTGCGCTTGTGAATGGTGCGCGCATGGTGCAAGCGCGTGAGGGCGAAACCCTGCGCCGTATTGCGGAGGTGTACCAAGTGCCTGCTGACTCGTTGGTGGTGTTCAATGAAGGCCTGTACGCCTTAGATAAACCTTTGCATTTGGGCGATCCGGTGTTCATTGAGCGAAAGGCGACTGCTGCTGGTTCTGATGCGCCTATGGTGCATCGGGCCTCTCAGGGTGAGACGCTGCGCCATATTGCTCAGCGGTATGGTATTCAGGCGCAGGCCATTCGACGCTACAACCCTGTATTGCCGGATACGGCACTGGCTGCCAACACGCTGGTGTATTTGCGCCCGGCGCCGGAGATAGAGCAAAAGCCAATGCTGGGTATCAAGGGCACGAAGCCTAAGCGCGAGGCTTCGGCGCTTGAGCAACCCTCGATGGTGGTGGAGATGTTACCAACAACGCCTTTAGCCGAGCCAGTGCCTGTGAGCCCGATGCCGGTGGAGGTGCCCAAGGTGCCGGCCACTACCACTATTGATATGCAGACGGGTGCGGTGGAAACTTACCATACCGTCAGCCCCGGAGACACGCTGTACGGCATTGCGCGCCGCTATCAGACCAGCGTGGAGCGGCTGAGGCAGATCAACCCTAATATAGCAGAACCCCTCCGCCCAGGGCAGACACTGCGGGTGCAGTAGCCGGCGTTTGTGCTCAAACCCTTGCATCTTTGCACTCGCCTGTTATCTAAAGCACACTGGCTGGTATGAAAAACACGCATTTATGTTGGCTTGCTGCCCTTTTGGTTGGCTTTGCTGCCTGCAAAAGTCCGAAACCCATTAGTCCGGATCGCCCGTTGCGCGGGCCTGAAGCGGCCTCGGCCAAGTCTACCGGCAACGTCCAATTGGATTACGTGCAGCGCTACAAAGACATTGCCATTGCCGAAATGCAGCGCACGGGTATTCCGGCCTCCATCAAGCTGGCTCAAGGCATCTTGGAGAGCGGCTCTGGACGCAGCGAATTGGCCGTCAATGCGAACAACCACTTCGGTATCAAATGCGGCAATAATTGGACGGGGCGCACCTACTCGAAGAAGGACGACGACCGTGATGCCAGTGGCAACCTCATCGAGTCTTGTTTCCGCAGATACGAACGCCCTGAAGAGAGCTTCTTCGACCACAGCGAGTTTATTCGCGACCCGCGCAAGGCGGCGCGCTACGGGTTTTTGTTCAACTTGCAGCCGACCGATTACCGGGGCTGGGCCTATGGACTACAGCAGGCGGGCTATGCCACTTCGCAAGTGTATGCTGAGCGGCTCATCAATCTCATTGAAGACTTGCGGTTGTATGAGTATGACCAACCCGGGGCTGTACCGCCCGGGCCGGGAACGGTGGTGCCTGAGCGCGTGCCACCCAAAGAGCGCATCCAGTACGTCAATGACGTCAAGATGGTGCAGGCGCGCGCTGGAGAGACCATTGCCGACATTGCGCGCATCTATCAGCTCAACCCTAGCGATGTGGCCGATTACAATGACAGGGCCTATGCTCCGGGCGACCGCTTAGTAGCCGGCACGCGTATTTTCATCCAGCCCAAACGGCGCAGCTGGCGCGGCCGTACCACGCACCACTTCGTGCGCGAGGGCCAGACCATGCTCGACATCGCGCAGCAATACGGCATCCAGCTAGAAGCCTTACTAGCGCGCAATGGCATGACCTATGGGCAAGAGCCGCTGACCAACGAAAAGATACGCCTACGCGGCCAGCGCCAACCTGGCGAAGTGGTGCGCTTGCGCGGAGACGGCACGCCTCAGCCGCCACCTCGCCCAACACCACCGCCACCCTTGGTGCCCGACGACAAGCCGCCCTTTGAGCGCCCTGACACTGCGCAGACGCCACCAACGCCGGTGCCGCAGCCGCTGCCGGACAGGCCAGCTATTGTGGGTGTCCCTTACCCAACAGACCCCATACCAGAACCAACACCTCGCCCTACACCTCCTATGCCACCTGCGCCAAGCCCAGGGCCATCGGCGCCAAGCCCGACACCGCCAGTGCCTCAGCCCGCTCCGCCGACCGTTTCGACCTTCCACCGCGTTGAGCGCGGCGACACGCTTTTCAGCATCTCTCGCCGCTATGGCATCTCGGTGGCCGAGCTCAAGCGGATGAACCAACTCACTTCTGACCAAATCCAAGTGGGCCAAGTTTTGCGCATCCAATAGACCTTTGGCCCGTATCTCGTTCGCGCTATGAAGCATCGCTTCCTTGCTCTTGCCTTACTGGCCTTCTCGCTGCCTTTGCCCGCGCAAACGGAGCTGTCGGAACAGGCCACCATTAGCCTGATGACTGTAGCCCCTGGTTCGATGCTGTACAGCCTCTTTGGCCACAGCGCCTTGCGTGTACACGACCCAGCACTCCGCATTGACCGCTGCTACAACTACGGTACTTTTGATTTTGAAGACCCTAACTTCATCCTCAACTTTTGCCGTGGCCGCCTACGCTACTACCTTAATGTAGAGCCTTATCGCTATTTCGAGTATGCAAATATGCAGGAGCAGCGGCCCATGCAAGAGCAGGTGCTCCTGCTAACGCCCCAACAGCGGCAATTTCTCTTTGACCTGCTCGAAGTCAATGCCAAGGAAGAAAACAAGTACTATCTGTACGACTTCTTCTACGACAACTGCGCCACGCGCATCCGCGATATTGTAGAAAAAGCGCTTCTCTATCAGATAAACTTCGATACTACCCTGCTGCCCTTGGGCGCCACTATGCGCGATTTGCTGCACCCCTACTTAGAGGCCTATCCGTGGACGCGTTTTGGCATTGATTTGGCCCTGGGCCAACCCGCAGACCGCGTGGCCTTGGGGCGCGACTTTATGTTCTTGCCGGATTATTTGCACCACGCCTTTGCCCGGGCTACCATCGCAGATACACTGCCGTTGGTGGCTGAGGAGCGCGCCATTCCCGTGTGGTCGGCTTCTGAGCCGTCGAAAGCAGCGGCTCGTTGGACAAGCCCGCTTTGGATTATGTGTTTGGTGGCGGTGGTGGGGGTAGCATCTATGTTTAGCCGGCGCGTGGAGGTTGTCTTTGATGTGGTGTTCTGGTTCGCATTAGGGCTGGCAGGGCTTTTGCTTTTTTTGCTTTGGTTTGCTACCGACCACACTACAACGAAGAATAACTGGAATTTGCTTTGGGCGATGCCCACGCACTTGCTGTTCTTTTGGCGCACCAAGCGGACGGAGTTAACTGAAACATATTTTACCGTGGTGGGTGCCGTGGCGCTTGTTGCGCTCATCCTGTGGGGGGGGGTGCCTCAGGATATGCCGGAGGAGGCGTTACCTATTGTTATATTGGTAGCTCTGAAGGGGTTACTTCGTCGCTATCGCAAAGAGGACGCATAAACCAGGCGCTCGGCAGCTGTTATGTGGACTGCCGAGCGCTTCGAGTGCTCTTCAAGACTCTGAGTTTACTCTTCTACCTCGATGGGGGTCGGATTGCTTTTCCACATGAGGTATGCCTTAAGGAAGCCGTCGAGGTCGCCGTCGAGCACGGCATCGGGATTGTGCACCTTATATCCTGTGCGCAAGTCTTTGACCCAGCGGTCGTCCAGTACGTAGGAGCGTATTTGGCTGCCCCACTCGATTTTGGCCTTTCCGGCCTCTAGCTTCTCCTTTTCCTCCTGTCGTTTGCGCAGTTCGAGCTCATACAGTCGGCTTTTGAGCATTTGCATAGCGCGTTCGCGGTTTTGGTGCTGGCTGCGTTCGGCTTGGCATTCTACGACGATGCCTGTGGGCAAATGCCGCAAGCGCACGGCTGACTCGGTACGGTTGACGTGCTGACCGCCCGCGCCAGAGGCTCGGAAGACGTCCATCTCGATGTCGTCGGGTCGAATGACTATTTCGATACTGTCATCTTCTACCAGCGGGTACACGAAGACGGAGGCGAAGGAGGTCTGGCGCTTGCCCTGGGCATTGAAAGGGCTGACCCGCACGAGGCGATGCACTCCATTCTCGCCCTTGAGCCAGCCGTAGGCGTAGGGGCCGCGGATTTCGATGCTGGCCGATTTGATGCCAGCAGCTTCGCCCGGTTGTTCGAAAATGTCGTTGACGGTGAAGCCCGATTTTTCGGCCCACATGCGGTACATGCGCAGGAGCATGGAGGCCCAATCGCAGGCCTCAGTGCCGCCGGCGCCGGCATTGATGGTGAGCACGGCGTTCATCGGATCTTCTTTCTGATTGAGGGTGCTGCGAAACTCGGCATCGGCCAACAGTGCTGCTGCTTTGGTGTATTGGGTATCCACTTCCTCTTCAGAGGCAAGTCCTTCTTTATGAAAGTCCCAGAGTACTTCCAGGTCGTCCACCTCGCGCGCCAGTCGGTTGTATTCATCCACCCAGCTCTTATGCATGCCCAGGGTGCGCTGAATGTGCTCAGCGCGCTTGGGGTCGCTCCAGAAGTTTGGGTCGAAGGTTTGCTGTGTTAGGTCTTCTATTTCTCGCAGGCGGTTATCTACGTCAAAGATACCTCCTTAATACTGCCAGCCTGTCTTTCAGGTCTTTTAATTGTTCAACAGTCATGGCTACTCGTTTTTAATGGTGAAAAGATAAAGAGGAAATGAGTTGAGATAATAAGCAGGCGTACAAGAAAGGGGGATTTTCTTGCACGCCTCTAAGCGGCTTCAGCCTGTGTTTACAATACTTCTACGTAGAAGACTAGGTCTGAGTTGGGCGGAATAGGGCCTGCGGCTTGTGCGCCATAACCTAGGTTGGCCGGGATAAAGAAGACGCCTTTTCCACCGCGATTGAGCAGCATGACGCCCTCATCGAAGCCAGGTATCATCTGACCCACGTTGGCCGGGAAGGCGTAAGGTTCGCCGCGTTGATAGGAGTTGTCGAACATAGTGCCGTTGGTCAGGCATCCATAGTAGTGCACTTTGACCTGTTCGCCAGTCTTGATAGGGTCTCCAGCGCCTTTGTCCTCGATGAGCACCTTAAGCCCGGATGCAGTGGTGATGACACCCGCCAGTTTGCCGGCCTTATAGGCCTGTAGGACCTCCTGTGTTCTGTTCTGGACGGAGAAGAAGCGAGCCTCTACTTCAGCGCGCTCTTTCTCTTTGTCTGCACGCGTAATAACGTCCAAAAGCACAAGTTCGTGGCGTACTTCCTTAACATCCTTAAGGCTGGGCGGGATGAACTGTTGGAGGAAGGTGTCAATCTTTTCGTAAACAGTAGCGCTATCTCCTTCGCTCATGAGCAGAAGGCCGTCGTAAATGGCGGGTACACGAACAGGCAAGTTTTCCTTCGTGTACATCTCATACTCGCGTGGGCCGCCGAAGTTGCGCGCAGTGCTGGACATCATGGAGTCTCCCACCCAAACGTAATGCTGAACCAGCACGAAGTCGCCCGGTTGTGGTTTGAGACCGCTTTTGTTGGTGTGGTTGATGAAGCGGTATCCGTGTTCCGTCTTGATACCTTCCTCCTGACAGGCAGCCAGGAAGGTCACCATCGTGAAGAGTGCTGCAAAATAGTAAATGCGCATAGTTGGTAATAGCAATTGACAGTTACGAGTAAATGGACGCGCTGAAGAGGCCTTAGCGCGTAAGGACGTCTTTGTAAAGGGGGAGAATGGAGAGAAATTTCTCAATGGTTGCCTTCAGGCTTGTGTGAGAGTAGGCGCCGGCAGCATTTTTATGACCACCGCCGTTGAAATGGGTTCGGCAAATTTCCTGTACGTCAATGTCGCCTTTGGAGCGCAGGCTGAGCTTGACGATGTTGGGCTGGTTGTGAATAAAGGCGGCCAGCCGTACCTCGCGGATGGTGAGCAAGTGATTGACGATGCCCTCCGTGTCGCCGCGCTGAATGTCGAAGGTTTCATAATCCTTGCGCGACAACCAGATGTAGGCAGTGCGATATTCGGGCAGGTATTCCATCCGATTGACCAAGCAATGGCCCAGCAGGCGCAAGTGCTTTACCTTATTAGAGTTGAAAATTTTGTCCTGCACGTCGGTGTCGTCCACGCCGCGGTCAATGAGGTCTGCTGCAATGCGGAACAAATGGCTGTTAGTGTTATATTTGAACGAGCCGGTATCCGTTACAAGGCCAGTATATATGCACTTGCCTACGGTGGGGTTTATCTTTTGAGCGTCTCCCATAGCCTCCATAAATCGGTACACCAATTCACAGGTGCTGCTGGCTTCCGGCTCTGAAAACGCATAGTCGGCTATGGGGTCTGGGTAAAGGTGATGGTCAATAAGTATGCGCGTGCCTGGGAGGTCCTTGATGTACTCGCCCATCTTATCAATGCGGTTCAGGGCGTTGAAATCCAAAAGGATAAAGACATTTTTGCGGCTTAATACCTGCCGACACTCCTCCGTGTGGATGTCCCAGATGAGGATGTCTTCTGCAGCAGGCAAGAATTCAAACTCTGTAGGATACTCCGAAGGGAAGAGGACATGTATCGTGTGCCCGTATTGCTCCAAGTAGTGTTGCATCGCCAAAGAGCTGCCGATGGCATCGCCATCCGGATTTCGGTGCGACAGGATAGCCACATTTTGCGGGTAATGGAGCAACTCCTTTAGCTCGGGCGGAATAGTCATGTGCAAGGCATCGAAACAAAAATAGCAAAAGCATTTTTGCCATTTGCCCATCTGGGCGTGTTTTCAGGAGCCGCAAAGCTCACCAAAAGTTTGGCAAAGATACGCCTGACATTGGGCTTTGCCGGCTGTTCAGCATTTTATTTTTAAAGGTCTCTGTAACCAGGTTTTAGATAAAATAAAATCCCGCTCTAATTTTGCGCCGCTTCGTTTCTAAGGGCAACGCGGTGCATCGCTGCGTCGGCATCTGAACAAGGCCAAATATTTAGCAGACTACATAGAGCAATTATGGGCAACCGAACATTTATGATGATCAAACCCGATGCTGTGCGCGCAGGCAACATTGGCAACATTTTACAAATGGTCAATGCCGCTGGCTTCCGCATCGTAGCCATGAAGCTGACGCAGATGACCAAAGAACGCGCCGGCCAGTTTTATGCCGTTCACCGCGAGCGCCCCTTCTACGACGAACTGTGCACTTTTATGAGCAGTGGCCCTATAGTGGCGGCCATTCTGGAAAAAGAAAATGCTGTGGAGGAATTCCGCAAACTCATTGGCGCTACTGACCCTGCCAAGGCAGAACCCGGCACTGTGCGCAGTCTATACGGCACCAACGTAGGCGAAAACGCCGTGCATGGCTCTGATAGCGATAGCAACGCTGCCATTGAAGGGGCCTTTCACTTCAGCGGCATGGAGACCTTCTGAGTGCAGTAGGTGCTGTTCTCGGGTGCAACGGCGATGGAAACCATCGGTAAGCGCGGAGTTATGAGGCAGCTGTTTCGCCATTATTAAGGCCCTGAAGCGGGACGAAAATGCGCAAGTGGCCAATGGCGGGGCGCCAATCTCTGACTGAGCTCAGGAGGGAGCGCGGAGCCGGACAGCCGTTTTTCCCAAAAAAATGGCGGGAAGAAAGGCCCTGGGCTGACAAGGTGATGTGGTCGGCCCGGCGGCGGGCTATACCGACAACATGACAAAAATCATCGCCTTGGAGCCTGTGCAGCGCGGTACTTTTGCACAGTGGTTTCGCCCACACGAAGAGGCGATGTTTTTCTGTTTTTTCCAAACAAACGGTTGTCAATATGGATACGCTGACCCAAGTAGTAACGCAAACCTCTCCGGAGGCGACGGATGATTTTTTCCCGATTAAGGGCACCGATCACATCGAGTTTTACGTAGGCAATGCCAAACAGAGCGCCCTGTATTACCAAGCCGCTTTTGGCTTTGAATGGGTGGGCTATATGGGGCCTGAGACGGGTGTGCGCGACCGCGTCAGCTATGCACTTCAACAGGGCAAGATTCGGCTCGTCCTAACGGCAGCTATGGCTCCTGAGCACGAGATTGCCCAGCATGTTGCTCTGCACGGCGACGGCGTCAAGGTGCTGGCCTTGTGGGTGGATGACGCCGAAAAGAGCTACTACACGGCCATAGAGCGCGGAGCGGAGAGCGCTTTCCCACCCAAGGTGCTACGCGACGAGTACGGCGAGGTGGTGTTGGCGGCCATCAAAACCTACGGCGAAACCATCCACACTTTCGTGGAACGAGACCGCTACCACGGCCCGTTCTTGCCTGGATATCAGCCGCGCAAGAGCATTTACCCGGTCAAGCCTGTAGGTCTGAAGTACGTGGATCACTGTGTGGGTAATGTCGAACTGGGCGCCATGAATAAGTGGGTCAAGTTTTACCAGGATGTGATGGGCTTCAAACTGCTCATTACCTTCGACGACAAGGACATCAGCACGGAATACAGCGCCCTCATGTCTAAGGTGGTTTCTAATGGCAATGGGTACATCAAGTTTCCCATCAATGAGCCTGCCAAGGGCCTGAAGAAGAGCCAGATAGAAGAGTACTTGGATTTTTATCGTTCGGCGGGCGTGCAACACATTGCAGTGGCGACCGACGACATCATTGCCACGGTAACGCAACTGCGCGCCAATGGAGTGGACTTCCTGTACGTGCCGGAGACCTACTACGACGATGTGCTCGACCGCGTGGGCAAGATCGAGGAGAACTTAGAAGACCTCAAGCGCCTGAACATCTTGGTTGACCGCGACGAAGATGGCTACCTGCTGCAGCTGTTCACCAAGCCCGTGCAAGACAGGCCCACGGTTTTTTATGAAATCATTCAGCGCCGTGGTGCCAAGTCGTTTGGCAAAGGCAATTTCAAGGCGCTGTTTGAGGCCATCGAGCGCGAACAGGCCTTGCGCGGAACCCTCTAAAACCGCTATTGCCCTATTGACGCACGAAGCCGACCTGCCTTGTTGCGGGTCGGCTTCGCTTTTGTCGTCTTCCTCCCAGAGCTACTAATAGGTCAGATGGAACGCTGCGGGTCGAATTGCTCCAAATAGTCGGCTACTCGGCGCAGGAAGGATCCGCCCAGCATGCCATCCACGATGCGGTGGTCGTAGGAAAGGGACAGGAACATCATGTGGCGAATGGCGATGACGTCGCCATATTCGGTCTCGAGCACTGCGGGTTTTTTGCGTATGGCTCCGGTAGCCATAATGGCTACTTGTGGTTGGTTGATGATGGGCGTGCCCATGACATTGCCGAAGGTGCCCACATTGGTCAGGGTGAAGGTGCCGCCCTGGATTTCTTCGGGCTTGAGCTGGTTTTGGCGGGCGCGGTTGGCCAAGTCATTGACGGCTTTGGTAAGCCCTATCAGGTTGAGGTGGTCGGCATTTCGGATGACGGGTACGATGAGGTTGCCGCTGGGCAAGGCCGTGGCCATGCCAATGTTGATGTCTTTCTTTACAAGAATGCGGGTGCCATCCACCGAGGAGTTGATGAGCGGAAAATCGCGAATGGCGCGCACAATGGCTTCAATGAAGATGGGCGTAAAGGTGATGTTTTCGCCATATTTGCGGCGGAACTCATCCTTGACGCGGTTGCGCCATTGCACGAGGTGGGTTACGTCGGCCTCTACGAAGGAGGTTACGTGAGCACTGGTGTGTTTGCTCATGACCATGTGCTCAGCGATGAGCCGGCGCATGCGATCCATCTCGATGATTTCCACCTCGCCCGAAACGGAGGTGGCGGCAGTGGCGGGGGCTGCGGTGGGTGGCGGTGGGGAGGCAACTGGCGGTGGTGGAGCTGTAGATTGTGGTGCAGTGGCCGGGGCGGCTTTGCGCTGTTGTACGTAGGCGAGTATGTCTTTTTTGGTTACGCGGCCCTCTTGACCAGAGCCGGGGATTCGGTCGAGCTCTGCCTGGCTGATGCCCTCGGTGCGCGCGATGGTGCGCACCAGCGGCGAGTAAAAGCGCCCGGCAGAAGTGGTGGCAGCCGGGGCTGGCTCTGGTGTTGTCGGTACGTAAGGCACCGATGCTGCCGCTGTGGCGGGTTGTTGGCCATTGCCTTGGGTTGGCTCGCTCACCGCCGGAGAGGCTGCGGGCGCCGCTGCAGCGGCATCGGTTTCTATGATGGCGATGACGGTGTTGATGGGTACCACGTCGTTTTCCTTGAAAAATACCTCTGCCAGTATGCCTTCCGCGGGAGAAGGCACTTCGCTGTCCACTTTGTCGGTAGCGATATCGAGCACCGGCTCATCCAGTTCAATCCTATCGCCGGGTTTTTTGCGCCACTTGAGGATGGTGGCTTCCATAATGCTTTCGCCCATCTTGGGCATGAGGAGTTCTACACGTGCCATGGTGTTGTGTGTGAATGGTGTTTTTTGTGGCCTCTCGATGATGTGCTCGAGGCCTCTCCAAGTTAAGGCGAGGCAAAGGTAGGGCATTGCTTTTGGGAAATGGTGCACTCCTGAAGCCCGTGCCATTTAAGAGGGCTTCTTCAAAAAGCGAGGTATGGGTGGCAAGGCTGTCGCTTTTGCGTTTCCGTCCTCGAGTGGTACTTTTGGCAGTAAATCAGGAGCACCGGATGGTCAAAATGAGCAGCGAGGTGGGCTTTTTAACACTTGCACAACGCTCCGCCGAGGCCTTTTTAGCGTCTTGGGTGTTGTACTCTCCTGCTGCTTGAGCAGATTTCAATTTCAGATACTATGCGATACACACACTTGCTTTTGGTGGTTTTCGGCCTATTATGGAGTGCCATTGCCGAGGCTCAATACTTTGGCCGGAATAAGCCACGCTACCAACAACAAAATTTCCAAGTTCACGAGACAGCGCATTTCCGCATTTACGACTACATGGGCAACCCCGAAAAATTGCGGGAGTTGGCGGCTTCTGCCGAGCTATGGTATCGAATGCATCAGGCCGTCCTATTAGATACTTTCACCGAAAAGAACCCAATTATCATCTACAACGACCATGCGGGCTTCCAGCAGACAAACACCATCATGGGTGATATTGGTGTTGGTACAGGCGGCGTAACGGAAGGGCTGCGCAACCGCGTAGTGTTCCCCGTAGCTATGACCAACCAACAAACTCACCACGTGCTAGGACACGAGCTGGTGCACGCCTTCCAATACAAACTCATCTTGGATAGCGACTCAACCTCGATGCAGAATTTGGCCAACCTGCCGCTGTGGATGATTGAAGGCTTGGCAGAGTACCTATCCATTGGGCGCGTTGACCCTCACACGGCCATGTGGATGCGCGATGCGGTCAAAAACAATGCCTTGCCCAAAAGTCTGCGCGATTTGGACCTCGGTCGCTTCTTCCCCTATCGCTGGGGGCAAGCTTTTTGGGCCTATGTAACGGGCCGATACGGCGATGAGGTCATTATGCCGCTGTTTGTCAACACAGCGCGTTTTGGTCTGGAAAACGCAGTGCCTATGGTATTGGGCACTACTGCGGACTCCTTAGCCTTGGCCTGGACGAGGACGCTGCAAAACCACTACGGCCAGTGGGTCTCCAATGGCAAAAAGGAACAGCTGCCGGGCAAACGCCTGCTGGGAGAGGACAACTTTAGCGCGATGAACATCTCTCCTTCGCTGAGCAAAAACGGCAGGTACTTCACTTTCATGTCGCAGCGCGATCTGTTCTCCATTGACCTGTATTTGGCCGATGCTCGTACGGGT
>FWWL01000709.1_pt1 | contig 45991 bp, 43 predicted proteins | sample 2228331 | NCBI WGS metagenome assembly FWWL01 (sample SAMEA103939775, study PRJEB20133) | metagenome | reverse complement strand
CCCCTCTTTTTTTATATTCTTCAATTTTCATAAGCTCGATTATCAAACGATCAAAATGATGCAAAGAATCCAAGGCGCATATGGTGGAATTTTGATTAAAATAATAATAATATAAATATTCTTCAATTACATAATAGCTCTTGATATAAAGTTCCAAAACAGGCAGCCAAAGATTATCTTCATAGGTTATCTTCTCAGGGAAAAAAACCTGATTATCAATAATCAGTGATTTTTTATAGATATTACAGCATATTCCACCTTCTAATCCTTCCATCAGAAAGCGTTTCCGATCATTCACTGAATTTATAGTATAGAATTGATCCGGTTTACCGGTTCTGCCCATAGTAGGATTCTCATCAAAAACCCGTTGATATTTACAGCAGACCATATCACAGCCATATTCGAGTGCTTTCGCATAAAGCTTTTCGTACATGGTTAACTCTATCCAATCATCAGCATCTACAAATGCAATATAATCCGAGGTGGCATATTGAAGACCGATATTTCGCGCTCCGCCTTGCTTCATGTTTTCCGCTAAATCTATTAACATAATATTATCTGAATACTGCCGTTCATGCTCTTTTAGTATTTCTAAGGTGTTGTCTGTAGAAGCATCGTTTATAAAAATTATTTCCAGCTTGTCCAATCCAAAGGTTTGATTAACTAGTGATTGAACGCAGCGGTCAATATACTGCTCCACATTGTAGCAAGGAATAATGACACTTATTTTTCGATCCACAGCTTCCTCCTTATCATCTATTAATCCAATCTGTTCTTAGTGATTATTTAAAGCACCAGCAAGGTTCCGTTACGATATTCAAATGCAATTCTCTCATACTCTTCTTTTGTTATTGTCCTATCTAGAAATCCGAGAAAATAGATATCAACATTATTTAAATAGCTATCGATATAACAATTATTTTTATAATCAGGAAACTTCTCCAATACTGTCCTTTGAATAAGCTCGATCATCTCTAACGGAATCTTATCAAATCTCATAAAGATGGTATGTATGGTATTTGCATAATACATTTGTATAAAATGTATTTCTATTTCATCGCAATATAGTTTAAAAACCCCTCTTCTCTTATATTCGTCTATCTTCATTAACTCAATCAGCAAACGATCAAAATGATGTAATGAATTTTTACTCAGTAATGTGGAATCTAAATTAACAAAATAATGATATAAATACTCTTCTACAACATAATAGCTAGTAAGGTATAGATTAATTAATGGTAGCCAGAAATTATCCTCATAGGCTATCTGTTCAGGAAAGGATATTTCATTCGTCAGAATCAATTCTTTTTTGTAGATATTACACCAAATTCCGCCCTCAATACCGAACATAAATAATTGTTTTCTATCCTGTTCAGTTTCAATTGAATAATATCTATCTTCCTCACCTGTACGGCCCATTGAAGAACCTTCTTTCATATCACGTGTAAATTTGCAGTTAACCATATCGCAATCATATAAAACAGCCTTTTCATATAACCGCTCAAACATGACGAGTTCTACCCAATCATCGGCATCTACAAATCCGATATAATCGGAGGAAGCATATTGAAGTCCTGCATTTCGTGCTCCGCCTTGCCTTATATTTTTCTCTAGGTCAACGATCAGTATATCTTCAGGAAATTGTTGTTCATATAACTTCAACAGTTCCAGTGTATTATCTGTAGAAGCATCGTTCACAAAGATCAATTCCAGATTCTCCAAACCGAGTGTCTGATTTACTAGTGATACTACACATCGGTCAATAAATTCCTCAACGTTATAACAGGGAATGATGATACTTATTTTCTTTCCCATTATCGGACCCTCCACTTTATAATATAGTACGAGCTGCTTCTTCCAACCTGGGTTTAATAAATTCCAAACTTTTTATGATAGATTCAAATACTCTCTTTGCTCTCTCATAGGTTCTAATATTATCTTCATGAACATCCTCCGTAAAGTGGTATAGTTCTGATAATTCCTGAACGGAAGCTGACATGAGGTACTTATCAATTAACGTATATAACTGTTGATCTCTGATATAGGCGTTAATCTTACCGATCTTTTTCACCGCTTCCTTCCTATCCGAGCTCATTATATTACTTTTCTTATATTCATTTACCAAAAATTCGCATGTCGTCATTGCTTCCTTTGATTTTTTCTTAATTCTCTCAAGGGTTTTTAAATTAGATTCTAAATATACTTTTACCCTCAACAACTCTTCCTGATTAAAGGTAGGTAGGAACTGCTCCATGAAATACTTAAAATCAAAATATCCTGTGCTATACTTCTGAACAGCTTCTTGCAATGGCATAACGATTGCACCTTGAATCTTGGCGCCGGCTTGTTTGGCATCAATTACAGTGAGATAGCTGTTAAGCTGAATCATATCCTGATACCAAATCAGGAAGTTCTGCCAGTCATATCTGGATTTTATCTGATTCCCATAGATATCTTGCACCATAACATCATTGTGATCCCCACAGAATTCTTCTACCTTACCGGCATGGCTGACTTTCCCATCATATGCCAGGTCCTGACCAACCAGTATAATAGTTTGAAATCCGAGATCTACACATACGGTAAAGGCTACTGTTGCTACAGAGGTGCTGGAGAAGGTCTCCGGAACTTCCTTTTGATTACCTTGATAAGCCATATCCAAGAAGGAGGAACAATTACAGAAGATCTTCTTTCCCTTATGACGCTGCAGAACCTCATGACTGGTCTGCATAAATGAAATCATCGGAATCTCAACATCTTCTCTGCGTGTAAAATATCCAATGGGTTTAGCCGGATCTAAGGTTACCACAAAGTCAGGCTCCAGCCCAGAATCAAGAAGATAATCCAAGATTCTGTCTACCGCAAATATAACCGCTTTCCCTTTTGACTTCTTTAATTCCTCTATATTTTTCTCAACGGAGGGTCCGGCAGCCACAATAATTGCCGGAAGCTGCGTTGGCATCTTTGTTTTAATATCCGGCAAGGAGTTACTATTCTTAAGATACCTTATATTCTTAAGAATGTTGTCGATAAACTGCTCACCAAAAAGAACTTCCGTATTAACATTCATGATGGTTGATTTATAACAATCCTTTATTTCCTTCCAAAAGCTGACGCAGCTTTGTTCAAATATCTCTCTATAATAAGGATGGCTGCAGATAATAATCGTATTTAGATTTGTAACATTCATTGCTTGACGCAGATTAAAATGAAATTGCTCTTCATTCAGATGCTCTACAGCAATTAATAATCTTCTATCTGATAATAAATCCGTCATATTATAATGGTTTAAGACATGAAGGAATACCTCGATACTGGGTTCATAAATTAAAACGACATCATTTTTATGCAGTCTTTTTAGTATGCTGTTAAGAAACACACCATTTCCCAGTCCATACATCACTACATTATTATTAAATTCATGGAAATCAAATTGCTTTACCCATTGTTCTGCCTCAAAGGATGGAGAATAGATACTGTTAACCCGATAGTATTGATCCTTCTTCTTCATAAAGAGAGCAAGTTCATTACTATAAGTATCCTCTGTAAACACTTCGACTTCTTCGTGTACTGACTCCGACTTATCATGAGCTATGAGTGTACTATATAAAAATGGTCTATTACTTCGAATACATGCCAAGTTCATCTCGTAGTTATTCATAGTTCCCTCCATTTCTAGACAAGTTCCTTGAATGTGAAGGATTTGTAACGACTTTTATTTCCTTCCATGTCTTGATTCATCCTGCATATTCTTTTATATTTTCCAGTCTTCCGATTAATTCATGTTGAAAAATGTCCGCTACGAGTACAGTGTCCTTCCTTTCTATTGCTTTCATTGCTTCTGCTAAAATGTTATTTAGCTCTATTTTATCATGCTCTACGCTGTTATCTTCAAATTGATATTGATATATTTCACCCAGGATCTGCATTAAGAAAGCCAATACCAGATCCAGTGTTGCATAACCCTCTGTATTTTTCTGTTGGTAAAACAACTCATTCATCTGCTCTATCTGTGTAATTAAGACTTCTAAATTATTTTTCATACTCATTAATATTCCCCCGAATAAAGAATTCAAGTACGCCCTCACGTACTAGTGCGCCAGAGGCTATATCATCAATGAGGAACTAATATTCATTACTGATGATATAAAACTTCTAAAAAATAGGACTGACTTTCGTCAGTCCTATTAGTAGACCTATAAGAATTAACCTAATAATGATAAAACACCCTGTGTTGACTGATTAGCCTGAGCAAGCATTGACTGTGCTGCCTGCTGAAGAATATTATCCTTAGAGTATTTAACCATTTCCTGTGCCATATCAACGTCGCGGATACGGGACTCAGCTGCTTGTAAGTTCTCAGAAGTATTATCAGCATTTGCAATTGTATGCTCTAATCTGTTCTGTAAAGCACCAAGAGCAGATCTCTGTGTTGATACTGTATCAAGAGCGTCCTGTACAATGGTAACTGCACCGGTAGCTGAACCATAGGAGCCTACAGCTGATGCAACATGCTCAACTTCTAATGCAGAAGCTGTCATTCTTGCAATCTTGAAGTTTATGTTCTGACCAGAGTTAGCACCGATCTGAAGGTTCTTACCATTGCCACTGAATGTACCGTCAATAAGCTTCATGGTATTGAATTCTGTCTGATCAGCGATACGAGTTACTTCGCTGGTTAAAGCATTAAGCTCTTCTGTGATAGCAGAACGGTCTGCTGTAACGTTAGTATCATTGGATGCCTGTACAGTTAACTCTCTCATTCTCTGCAGAATGGACTGTGTCTCATTAAGAGCACCTTCTGCTGTCTGAATTAAGGAGATACCATCCTGAGCATTCGTGGATGCCTGCTCAAGACCTCTGATCTGACCACGCATTTTTTCACTGATTGTTAATCCAGCTGCGTTATCGCCTGCACGATTAATCTTATAACCGGAAGATAACTTCTCTGTTGCTTTTGAAAGGTTACCACCTGTGATACCTAACTGTCTGTTTGTGTTGGCTGCTGCCATATTGTGTTGTACTATCATATTATTTCCTCCTTGAATTGTAATTTGTTAGCAGCATCCATGCTGCTAAAATTTTTATTAGTTTCCTCCAGTCAGGCCGTACGCTCCTTCGGGGAGTGAAGCTCGTAAGTATTACCTTACTTGTAATATATATCGGTAAGGATTTATAAAACTTTATACCTATTTGAAAAATATTTTATTTTTTTTTGTCGTAAAAGATAGATGATTGTGCCTCTGTCTGTTGGGACATCGACTTATAATAATTTGCTACCGACTTACTGCTGATTCTAGTTTCCTTGATTTCCTTGCGTTTCGTCGATAAGATGAATTCAACCTTAGCTTTATTACGTTTCTCTAATGCTTGAAGTTTAACACTAGAATCCGTAATATCCTTAATCAGTCCTTGCATGGCAGCGATCTCTGCAACATACTTACTTTTATTCGTTGATAATTCCTCTTTAATGCCTTCATACACCTTCTCAAAGCCTTCATCTAACATGGTTAACGTCTGCAAATGCTCTGTTTTGATAGAAATTGTCTCTACGAAAAGGCTGTCATCAAAAGTTTCTGAAGCCATTATTTCTTCCTGCTGTTCTGTTACATTCATAAGCATATTCAGAATTTTCTTCTTTTTCTCCAGAGTGTCAACCAGCAGCTGTATATATGCCTGCTTCGTGGTGTTGTCTTGAATATCCATTCCTTATATCCTCTCCGCAGGATGAGCTATCATAGCTATCTTGCAACCTTGGCCAACTTCATAACTTCCTTCCAGGTATCACGCATCTCTCTGATATACTGAAGTGCTTCCTCCAGAATGTCCTTGTCCTTCTTAATATTTGCATCAATCAGTCTTTGGTATATGTAATCATATACATTATCAAAATCCTTTGCTACCGAATACTTAAAATCAAGAGTCACACGAAATTCCGAAATAATTCTCTCTGCCTTTATAATGTTGATGTTCACTTTTTCGTAATCCCGTTTTTCCAAGGCCATTAAAGCTAGATTACAGAACTTTATTGCACCTTCATAAAGCATCAGTGTCAGTTCTGCGGGTGTAGCCGTTAAAATCTTATTATCCTTGTAGGTTGCAGCTGCATTCATTGCCATAAAAATTTCCTCCTAAATCAGTTAAATATCTGCCATATAGCTGTATGTGTTTAGTTTCCTTGGCCTAACATCGATGACAGATAAGAGCTTTGGGAATTCATCTTTGATAATGCCGTTTCCATCGCAGCATATTGTTTATAATAACGGTCTTCCACTTCCTTAAGATAAACTTCCGTTTTAGCAAGATCTTCTTTATATCCCCTGATGGTTTTCGTCATTTCCTTATCATTATATAAGGTTAGTGCACTTCGAAGTGTAGTACTACTCATACTGTCCGTCATCGATTTGTAGAGATTACCGGCTAATTCTGTCATTACCTTCATTACTGTATCAGGATCCTCAGTCAAGGCTGCCATAAGTTTGTCCTCTTTGATCGCCACAATACTGTCATCGGGATTTCCATCAATATGTAATATGCCTCTTTCCGTATAGTCAGAAGAAGTCTTAATTCCGAATGAAGCCAAGGAATAGGTTTTACCATCGACATTAACGTTTGTACTTAATTTTGACTTCATTGCATTAATCAGAGAGCCTAAGGAACCATCTCTTCTTAGCAAGGAAGCCTTAATCTTATCTTCCCATTTCTTAATATCATCATCCGGCATTGCTTCCTTCTCTTCATCAGTCAAAGGCTCATATCCGGTGGCTGTCTCGGCGTGATAGGACGTGTTCATCTCTTTTAGGAGATCATTATATTTTGTAACAAATGATTTAACCATGTCGTAAACAGCTTTGGTATCGTTAGCTACGCTAAGATTAACTACCTCATCGTCAAGTGTAGATACTGTATCTGACCCCGCTGTAATTCTCTTTAGTGTTGCAGAAAGGCCATTGATACTTATGTTATTTGATGAACTGGTGAGCTCAACGCCATTATAGTTATAAATAGCATCCTTCGGTGCGACCAGGGTAGCATCACCACCGCCGGCCACTGTAACTGTTTTGTCAGGATTCGTGGTTTTCGTTATCTCACCGAGCCCAAGTCCTGCCAATTCTGCTGTATTTGTTGCTGTCAAGGAAAATGCGTTCGCATAGCCACTTTCTTTCGAGCTGATAAAGAACCGCTTCTGTGTTGCATCATAGGAAGCATTCAACCCTGAATTCTTTAGGGTCGTAACAAGATCCCCAACCGTAGTATCCGCAGTAATATCTAATGTTTTTGTTGTTGTTCCTGCGGTTACGGATATTTTATTACCTGCAGTCATATTTAAATCTGTTAGCTTTGTGGTGGCGGATATAGCTTTGCTGTTCTCATCCATAGTGAGCTGCTTACCTGTGAGAAACTGTGCACTGGCCAGCTGCTTCACCTTAAGGGCATGGGTTCCTTCCGGAGCCACATTCGTGGCCGTAACGGTTGCTACTGTCTCATCTGAAGAGGAAACCTTCTTTGTTGCAAAGCTACTCTGCATTCTCATCTTCGATAAACTATCTGTATAGAAGGAATAAGCCTTAGTATTTAACCCTTTCCATTTATCCTGCTTCCATTCCAGTTTTACTTTTTTACCCTCTATTTTAGTTGACTTTAATCTCTGAACGGACATCAAGGAACCGATAATACTATCAGTATCCAAATTGGAGACCAGACCCGACATTCGTAAAGGCATAAATCCACCTCCTTATCTTTTTTCGTCAATTAGTAATCCTGCCAACTCCCACATCTTTTCCATCATTTCCAATGTCTCTTCCGGAGGAATTTCTCTGATTACCTCTTGTGTATCCTTATCCACAACCTTAATTGATACTCTCTTTGTTTCTTCATGATATGAGAATTCACATTTGGTTCTGTGATTAACTTTTAATTTACTGTTTGCCTGTGAAATAGCACTTTTAATCTGCTGATCGGAAGCTATGCCTTCCTTCTGTCCAAAGGTCTGTCCATTGTTTTGCCCATTACCTTGAGCATTGCCCTGATCCTTACTGATCTGGCTGTTACCGGCAACTCTGGAAGTACTTGGTACTTCTGTTATGTTGATGGTAGTTGAACTTGATTCCTGTCCTGTCGTTGTCTCTACTCTTGGTTTCATAATCGGTTTAGCGACATCATGATAAACCGCGCTTGATAATGCATCTAATGCCATAAATATACACCTCCATGTGTAAGAAAATTAATTGATATGTTGTTCTTTTGCCATCCTTGACTGTTATTTACATAAACTGCACGTATATCTAACTCTTATATCGGTTTTCTTAGGAGAAAGGTTTATAGTATTTTCGAAATTTTTAAAGAAACAGTTAAAAAAGACCTGCCATAATGCGGTTGTACAGGACAACCGTTGATGGGAGGTCTTATAATTCTAATATGATGTCGCTTACTGCTATTGAAATAGCTTCTTCAGCACCTCATCCGTAGCGGAAGTTTCTGCTGCTTCCTGATTGGAAGCTTTAATCTGCAGATAAAGTTCCTTACGATAGATCGGGACAGATTTCGGTGCACTGATACCAACCTTAACCTGATCTCCTTTCACTTCTAATATCGTTAGTTCTATATCATTGCCGATAATAATTGATTCGTTTATTTTTCTTGACAGGGCCAACATATTATCTGCCCCCCTTTGCAGCCTTATAAGCTTTCAGTTGTTCATAGAAATAATACTTTACCTCATAATCAGCATTCTCAATGATAACCTGAGTACCCTTTCTAGAATCAGAATTAATGACAAAGGGTGCCTTAAGGTTGGCTGATATCTGCTCTACTGCTGCCGGAACCGTGATGGATACCAACACAACAATATTATCCTCGCCCAGATTTCCCAAGGGTTTTAATAGTTCATCCTCAACCTCAGGGTTATAATCCGGTAAGACAAGGAACGGGCTGATTACCGGAATTGCCAAAGCCGGTTCCTCCAAACTCTGAAGCCAGGAGATATCCGGTCTGTCCTCTCCTTCATTATCATATAGTAAAGTGAATTTCTTATGATCTTCAAAACCAAGAATACCATTCTCAAAATATAATATCTTATCCTCGTCCAGCTCTACCTCACCAAAATGTCTTGTTTTCACAAGCATATTAATCGCCTTCCCTTCCATCTTTTGATCATTCAAACAATATCACAATATCATGAACTTCGTTCATGATCTCTTACTCCGCTCGTATACTGCAAGCAAGCTTGCGTATACTCACTACGCATTCTTGTATCATGAACTTCGTTCATGATCTCTTACTCCGCTCGTATACTGCAAGCAAGCTTGCGTATACTCACTACGCTTTCTTGTATCATGAACTTCGTTCATGATCTCTTACTCCGCTCGTATACTGCAAGCAAGCTTGCGTATACTCACTACGCTTTCTTGTATTATACATGATTTACTATTTTTCCGCATTATAATTTTACAAGAAATCCAATAATGTATTCTGCACAACCTTGGCCGCTGCTGTTAATGAAGCATTATAGATGGCTTCCGCCGAGCTGAATTTAACGATAGTCTCTGCTATATCAACATCCTCATTCTGTGACAACAGGTCTTCAAAGTCTACCTTTTGGTTCGATAGTCTGTTTTCTGTAAGCTCCAGACGCACATAACGGCTTCCCAAATCAGCTACAGCTTCATTTACCCTATCCTGCTCCTTAGAGGAAGCGGTGATGCCTTTTTCAAATGCCTGTTGCATAGCTTCTTTCTTTAACTCAAGTTCCGTATCCAGCTGTTCCTTTAATTTATTATAACGATCGATCTCGGTCTGCGTTAAGGTGGTATCCTCCAATCGCTTATCTACTTCCTTTATCTTGCCTTCTGTTATTATAACCTCATCCACGGCATTAATGATGTCATCAATCCTTCTGCCGATACCATGTGAAATTGCATCCGAACCTTGTGTATTCACAGTAATTTTCTGATTATAATTAACCTCATACTGTATGGACTGTATTGCTTTCGTATACGTAATCGGTCCCTGCTCCGGTTTTTTGCTGTCCGTCATAACACAATCAAAATAATGCTCCGGTTTTAACTCACCATTCTCAAAACCGGTCTTTGAATATGTAATTTTCATATTATCAGCGGTACGAAGCTCCTCATAAGCAGCACTTCCAAGGATTAATTCCCCTGTCTCCGCCAGATAATGTACCTCCCCGGGATCCGGTAAATATGCAGCCGGATTTGTTGCTGATATATATACCACATTATCAAATGGAGTCTGCTCTTCCAGGTTACCGGCTGCATTCTTCTTAAAGATACGAATATTCTCCGGTGCACTTGTACTTAATTCATCATAGGAAAGCTGCATGCGGAAAACATCGTTCATTTTCGGCGAATCTAAAAATTGTTGGGCCGGAGTATCATCATAATCTGCCATGGTATAGCTGCCGGATATCTTATTCACAACCTGGATCTGATCCCCGGCAATATTTTCCGTAATATTATAGGTTAAGTTAGCGGTATCTTCATTAAAGATCAAGGAGCTGTCTGTCTTATACCCGGTAAATACATATCTTCCGGCATAATTCGTATTGCCTTCCTGATAAACCTGTGCTTTCAGCTGATCTAAATTAGAGGCTATGGCGGTACGGTCACTTGCTGTCAGCGTATCGGAGCTACCCTGTACACAATAACCGTTCACGGAAGATAAGATGTCATTAACCGTTGTCAAAGCACTTTCCGTAACATCCATCCAGGACTTAGCATCGGGAATGTTCTTCTCATAATATTGCTCCAGCTCGGATAGATTCGTCCTGAGCTTCAGGGCTCTTACCGTAACGATCGGGTCATCAGAAGGCTTCTGAATTTTCTTTCCGGTGGAATACTGCTCCTCCAGGTTAGTCATATTAACCTTGTTCTTATTAATATTACTCAACATATTATTTGTCATCATTTTGTTGGTTATTCTCATAATACTTCCCTCCTGACCCAAACCTGATCTACTAACACTTTATTATTACTGCCACTACCTGTAAAAATCATGATGGCTTCCCAGTGGAAGACATACTTTGTTTATCACAACCTTGTAAATATAAAAATGGGTTCCCACTGGAACACATTTTTATATTTTCCTAGGCTCGCGCTTTCCAGCGAGACTATACGCCCATTTCATTTATGAGTTTATTATAGATTTCATTCATTACCGTAATAACCTTAGCGGAAAGGTTATAAGCATTCTGGTAACGTACCAGATTCATCGCTTCTTCATCAACGTCAACACCTGAGACAGAGAGTCGCTGATTCGTAATTGTGTCCAGAATGTTTGCTTGGCTCGCGGAAATGGTATTCGATTTATCCGTATCGATACCAATCTCAGCCACCAATGTCTGGAAATACGCTTCGGGTGTCCCCTGCTCAAAATATGTCTTATCATTCCTCAGAGCTAGTAGCTTATCTACAATATCATTATTCTCTATTCCATTCACGATGTCAGTGGAGGTAGCCAGTAACGCGGGATTTCGCAGGAACGACTTACTCACCGTAAAGTTCTCCGCTGTTACAAAATAATAAGATCCATACAAAGGCTGATCCTCCGGGATTACCTCTGAATAATCACCCGTTTGAGAAGTAAAGGTACCAAAGTCGTAATATTCTGCATCTTCCGAATCTGCCAGAGGTCCAAAGGTATAATTCCGACCATTAATTTTATTAGAACCGTTAAATACGTCGGATCCTGCTTTACCCTCAGAGTCTACACCGGTTCTATGTATATCATTGAACGCCTTGGCATAAGTTCTTACAAATTCGTTCAACTGATTCATATAGTAAGGAATTCCTTTAAAAGTAATATCTTCACCAATCTTTGCTGTTTCACCAACCGCATCAACGGCAACTGCTTTATTCAAAGTAAAGGTATAGACAAATTTGTCTGTTATAGTATCCTTAGTAACCTGGAAACCATTATATCCATACTCTCTGTTACCAACGGTGATGATACCCGTCTCCGGGATATTCAGTTTCATCGTATCATTTACATTCGAATCAGTAACCGTCAAGAAGGTGTCGCCGGCAGATGCATCTACGGAGCCTTTGAAACTAGCTTGATTATTACCATCACGCACCTCAAGGAGCGCTTGAAGGGACCCGCTTAAGGTGGTACTTCTCTCATCAAAGTCCTGACCGTTGGACCACTTAATATCATACAGACCATCGATATCATTCTGATTATATTTCTCTGCTCTCGGTACAACCTCGAGCTTGTTATAATTACTTCCGTCTACCAGAGTAACACCATCTATTTTAACAATATAACTGGTCACGCCTACTCCGGAAGAACCCACTGCCTTTTCTGTTACAGAAATATTCGCTATCTGAGATAATTCATCTACTAACAATGCCCTTTGGTCACGAAGGTCATTAGCGGTACCTCCCTGAACCTCAAGGGTTACAATCTGCTTCGTCAGAGCTGCAATCTGTTGGGAGGTGGAATTAATCTGATCCACCTGGTTGCGTATCTCAAAATTACACTCTTCCTGTACACCCTTTAAATTTGTTGCCACGGAATTAAAAAACTCCGTTAAGCTTTCCGCATAATTAATTACCTGGGTCCGTACTGTTGCACTGGAGGGGTTTTTCTGTAACTCCTCCAAGCTGCTATATAAGGAGTTAAAGGTTGTTGTAAACCCACCATCATTTACTTCATTAAAATAATTCTCTACCTCGGTCATATAATGAGCTTTACTGTTGTACTCACCATATAGCTTATTATTACTCCAGTATTTTTCATCATAATATACTTCACGCATCTGTGTAACTCCGGTAACATTAACACCTGTTCCGGCCATACCGTAAGTACTGTTCATCTGCAAGGCTTTTGCTGCCTTCTGGCCCATAACCTGTCTGGTGTAGCCCTCTGTTTCAGAATTGGTGATATTATGTGCAGTTGTATCCAAAGCAGACTGATAAGCATATAATCCGGACTGCCCGATATTTAAACCAAAAAATGTTGATGCCATACAAGCAACCTGCCTTTCAGACTTTTCTATTACGAATATGTAAAATCACTTTAAACAAAATTTGCTTTACTATTTATCAAGGATTCGGCTTAGCTGAATTCATTATCTACCTAACTTCTCAATAATGTCTTGTAACATCTGGCTTACGGTAGACACATAACGCGCTGAGGCATTATATGCATGCTGGTACTTAATCAGATTAGATAACTCCTCATCGGAAGAAACTCCTGTCACTTCCATTCTTTGGTTATCGATGCTTTCCACCATGGAAGCCTGATTAGAGCTGATTGTATTCATCTGCTCACCACGGTTAGCAATTTCCGAGATAAAGGAAGTATAGTAATCGTCAAAATTATTCTTCGTTAAGGTGTTTGGAGATAACGTAGCAAAGGTCTCCTGCCAGGAAGACAACAATTTGGCGGCTGTCTCAATATCATAATCACCGGACCCTGTGTTACTGGATAACGGTATGTAGGAATAGTCCTGAAGGATCTTTGGATTCACTTCAATTTCTCCAAGCGTATAAAGGGAATAATTGTCCGAAGGATCCTCTTCATTATAGATTCTTGCAGAAATTGTCTCATAATTGCCTTCTGCATTAATAATCTCGATTAGCTCTTCTTCACCGTATCTGGCCATTGACTTTCTGCCAAAGAGAGCTTCTCCCATGGTCTTATCTCTATCCATACCGACTGGAGCCTTATCAGCATCCAGAATTATTAACTTCGTACCATCCGATAAGGTTACCTCCTTGTTCGGACTTAAAATATCATTTATGGTTGTTGTTATTCCATGAATCAATTGGTCAAACTGTGCCTGAACCGTCATGATAACAGAATTATTAATTGTATTGTTGTATTCTATCACTGACTGATTATATTCATTCTCAGACTCGAAGTTCTTACGCAACGGAATATCTGTATAATTTGCTATTTTAGAACCTCTTGACGTTAACAATCCCTTCAGGGATCCGATGTCTGTATTATTATCTGAGGAGAATGCCTTGTCCAGATTATACACATCCAGTCCACCATGGGCTACCCATACTGGCTTTAGCATATCAGATTCCTCACTGATTGGAGCTGTGTCCATCTTAAATGCAGAGTCCTCTGTAACAAAGGGAACGCCCTCGAGGTTTACATTGATAATACCACTACTATTCTCTTTATATGTAATATTGGCATATTCACTTAGCTCGTCCAGTATTGCATTACGCTGGTCTCTTAAGTCGTTTGCTTTCTCTATGCCAGTGCTTTCGTACTGTCTTATCTTAAGATTCAATTTCTTGATCTCGGAACCGATCTCATTAATTCTATTTACCTGGTCTTTGATCTTAGTATTTAAATTAACTTGATAATCATTCAGCTGTTTTGAGATATTATCAGCCCGTTCAACAAAGGTAACCGCTGTCTCAATCAAAGAAGCTCTTGCAACTATGCTATCCGGCTCCTTTGCAAGTTCTTGTAACGAGGTCCAGAATTCACCGATTACATCCTGAAAAGCTTCGCCTTCTAATTCACCAAATAAGCTTTCGACCTCATTCACAGCTTCATATTGTGCTTCATAAAAGGACTGCCTGCCAAATTCCTGGCGGTAAGCAGAATCAAGGAAAGAATCACGAACCTGCTTTACAGCCGCAAAATTAGCACCCAATCCATGTTGCATGATTGAGATATAGGAGTCTCCGTATTTTGCATATCGAAAGTCGGTTTGAACCACCTGCTGTCTGACATAGCCTGCAGTATCAACATTGGCTAAATTATGCGAGGTTACATTCAAAGCTGCCTGACTTACATTCAGTCCGGTCACGCCAACATATAAGCTGCTTAATGAACTCATGACTCCACCTAACCTTACTCTTACTGTTTTGCATCGAACATCCCTGTTCCCCGCATCTGAGCATCATATCTTGAAGCTCTCTTAGTGTAAGTATTGTTCCCCGGCGCCATCCTTGTGCTTTGAATAAAATTCATATTGAATTCTATCATCTCTAGGGATTGTTTTATTAACGATTTGTTATGACTGTTTACTTCGACCAATCTATGAATAGTACTTTTAAGATTATCATGTAAGATGGAAAGAGCTTTCTGCTCTTTTGGTTGTTTCTCTAATAATGTGATTAAAGCTTTTAGATTAAAATCATTTGATTTTTTGTTTAATACCGTCCTGATATTGAGCATTAAGCTTTCCCGCTTATGTTCCAGCGAATGAATCCGATCAATAGCATCCTGTTCTTTCTCTGTGATGTTCTGTAAGGACGCCAGGTCGTTTTTCACAATAACCTTCGTCTTCTCTTCCGCAATCGGTAACAGCTCTTTATACACACTGTATTCTTGTTCTAAAATTTCTACCAACTCATCAATTAAGCTTGCCATTGTTAACCCTCTTTCTAATTAGGGTTTTCCCCTATCCCGGTTAATTGACTGCTGTATCAAATTATCAATTCATTTGTTTTCACAAATGAATTGATAATCCAATCCTATTCTGCAAAATATTCATCAACTAGTTTGTCTGCCACGTCTTGAATCGTGATATTGTAAGTACCAGCTTCCATGCGTTGTTTAATCTCGTTAACCGTAGCTTCTCTGACATCGGGAGTGCGAGCGACTATCTGTTTCGCCACCTGCAAATCTTTACCTGCCTGGGAAAGTTCAAGTGTATCACTGAAACTTGCACCTTTCGCCTTGGTTGTACTCTTAACGCTGCTTGTCTTATACAATTCACTTATTTTGTTGAATGCATCTATACGCATCCTAATCACCACCTATCTAGAGTGAAACTCATCAAGTTTCCTACTTCTATACATTATTTATCGGAAGATTCTTCATTTACATTAGAGCAGATATGAACTTTCTTAAAGAAAATATCAACATAACCCGCTATTATTATCCCGGAACCACCAAAAAGTACTCCTGGTTTTTATAAAAGCTGAAAAAAGTTTACCTCCCAATGCGAATCTGTGTTCCTATCCAACAAAAAAGGAATTCCCCTAAAATAGAGGAACTCCATAGTTATATATTATGTTATTTTACTTACTTCATCTTATTCCGAATGTGTTTGATTGCTTCCTGCAGCTGGTTATCCTTGTCGATTGGGATAATGATCTCTTGCTTCAGTTCTTCCTTCAGCTCCACCTTAATATCCGGTTCAATACCGGTACCATGGATATTCTTGCCGCTCGGGGTATAATACTTCGAGATCGTTAGCTTAACTGCTGTTCCGTCTGAAAGTGGAATAACCTTCTGCACAATACCTTTACCAAAGCTTGTAGTACCGATGATGGTAGCAACCTTATAATCTTTCAGAGTTCCTGCAAAAATCTCAGAGGCACTTGCACTGTTGCCATTGATTAACACCGCAATGGGGACCGTAAGCTTCTTCGAATCCCTTGCCTTCTCTTCTTCACGGTTGCCATACTTATCTTCTGTATAAACAATCAACTCAGGGGGAAGGATGCGGTCAAGAATCTTAACAACTGAATCTAATAATCCACCCGGGTTATCACGAACATCCACAATCAGGCCTTTCATGCCTTTCTTCTGAAGATCGCTGATCGCTTTATTAAACTGTGTTACCGTTATTTCATCAAATTCTGTAATAATGATGTAACCGATATTGTTATCAAGCATCTGCCATTCAATGGTAGGAACTTCTATCTTCGCTCTTGTAATCGTGAAATCCAAAGGATCACTTTCACCTTCACGGATAACCGTGATCTTAACCTTTGTTCCTTCCAAACCCTTCATTCGGCTGACAACCTCTGATAAATCAACTCCGGATACCTCTTCACCTTCCACCTTATAGATAACATCTCCCGGTAAAACACCTGCTTTGTAGGCCGGGCTGTCTTTAAAAGGTTTGACAATTGAGATAATACCTGTTTCCGCATTCTGGCTTACCGTAGCACCAATACCGGCATAGATACCGGAGGAACTCTCCATCAAGGCATCGTATTCCTTCGAAGTATAATAAGTAGAATATGGATCATCGAGACTGGCAATGAAGCCTTTATAGATACCCTCTGCAAAGGATTCATTATTTATGTTCTCCAAGTAATAGTTGTCTACAAGCATCTCCAGATAAGCAAGCTTACTAATAATTTGATCATACGGAATTTCCTCCGTATCCTCTGCTGCTTCAGCCGTACTGCCCTTCGAAGAACCTTCACCTGCTGCACTGTCCTCCGTATCTGCTTCCTCCTCTGTATTCACAGAGCTTTCTTCTTCCTGCACTTCAGTCCGATTGTCTACGATGTATACAAGAACTGCTCCGAGGACTGTAAACAAAAACAAAGCACCACAGAGACCTGTCAGTAATCCTGCTAAAAAATTTTTCTTCATATAAATCTCCATTCTGCACAAGAATTCTGTTTTCCGAATTCTTTACACCACGAATTTGGAAAAATTCATGGCTGCCGTAAAACATCAGTTTCACAACAGCCTAATTTTTAATAATCTAATTGTTCCATGTACTTCATGTACTTTACTACCATAAGTGCAATTTTAAAGGTAATTGCGTCTTCAAATACTCGGAGGTCAAGATTGGTACTCTTCTGCAACTTGTCAAGTCTGTATACCAAGGTATTACGATGGATATACAACTGTCTTGATGTTTCCGACACATTCAAACTGTTTTCAAAGAACTTATTGATTGTTGTAAGTGTCTCTTCATCGAAATCATCCGGTGATTTACCTTCAAAAATCTCTTTGATAAACATCTTACATAACGGCATTGGAAGCTGATAAATAAGTCTTCCTATTCCCAGATTGTTGTATGCAACAACATTTCTTCCGCTGTAGAAGATCTTACCAACATCAAGAGCCATCTTCGCTTCCTTGTATGATCTGGAAACATCCTTAATCTCATTAACAATTGTTCCGTAAGCTACATGTACTTTCGTCATCGCTTCTGTATTCAACATATCAAGGATGACTTTCGCGGTCTTATTCAGATCTTCATATGTCTCATTCTGCTTAACTTCTTTCACAAGAATGATATTCTTCTCATCAACAGCTGTAATGAAGTCTTTCGTTTTACCGGAAAACAGGCTTCTTACCGTCTCAAGAGCGTTCGCGTCTTTCTCATTCTTTGTCTCAATGATATAAACAACACGTCTTGCTTCCGTATCGATATGAAGCTTCTTAGCACGATTATAGATATCTACAAGTAATAAGTTATCTAAGAGTAAGTTCTTGATGAAGTTATCTTTATCGTATCTCTCTTTGTAAGCAACCAACAGGTTCTGTATCTGGAAAGAAGCAATCTTTCCAATCATAAATACATCCTCGCTGTCACCCCTTGCCAAAATCACATATTCTAATTGATGCTCATCGAAAACCTTAAAAAACTGATACCCCTGAATCGCCTGGCTGTCAGCAGGTGAAGAAACAAATGCTAAAACCGCATTCTCATATTGCTCCGCATTCTCTATCGTTGTAGCCAAGACTTTACCTTCCGTATCCATAACACAAATATCGATACGAGTGATCCCTTTTAGTCCATCGATGGTGCTTTGAAGAATTTGATTGGAAATCATATTTTCACTCCTTACTATTATATTTCTATTTTTTATTAAAATTCATGTATTCGAAAGTTATTTTAGCACCCTTTTCGTCAGAAGTAAACTAATTTTTATAAACTTTGCATAAATTCTTTAGTATATTTCTATCAATTTTGTGTTGAAGATATATAGTTTACCATCTAAACTATCATAAAATAACGTTCACAAGCCTTATAAACACTAGCTTTGCGGGTAATTAGCCAAGCTTATTGCCTTCAGACTCACACCAAGACCAGGTTTAACGAGACGATACGATGAGCAATCGATGAAAAAAGGAGTGCTAACCTCGGAAAAAATTCTTCCGTGTCGGCACTCCTTTTTTGTATATAGACCTTTGATTATTTGAGGATTAGTTAGTGATAACCTGCTCAGTCTCTTTATCAAAGATATGTAACTTAGACATATCAAATGCGATCTTTAAGGTATCATCAGGTCTAGCAGTTGTACGAGGATTAACACGTGCTGTGATTTCTAATGACTCATCAACTGTGAAGTATAAGAATACTTCTGCACCTAATAACTCGTATACTCTTACAGTAGCTTCGATGATGCTGTCAGGAGAATTAGCGAGGAACATCTCCTCATCATGAATATCTTCCGGACGGATACCAATAACAACTGTCTTCTCATCATAACCGCCTTCGCTAATCTTCTTAGCCTTACCTTCAGGAAGCTTTAAGGAGTTGCCATTGAAGTTAACATAGATATCTGCACCCTTCTTAGTAACTGTTGCATCGATCATGTTCATCTGAGGAGATCCCATGAAACCAGCTACGAATAAGTTCTTCGGCCTATCGTATAAGTTCTGAGGTGTATCTACCTGCTGAATGAAACCATCCTTCATAACAACGATTCTGGTACCAAGTGTCATAGCTTCTGTCTGATCATGTGTTACGTAGATAATGGTTGTTTGTAATCTCTGATGTAATTTAGAGATCTCAATACGCATCTGTACTCTCAACTTAGCATCAAGGTTTGATAACGGCTCATCCATAAGGAATACCTTAGGATTACGAACAATAGCACGACCCATAGCAACACGCTGTCTCTGTCCACCGGAGAGAGCCTTCGGCTTACGGTCTAATAAGTGTTCAATATCAAGTATCTTAGCTGCTTCATGTACATACTTATCAATCTGATCCTTAGGAACTTTTCTTAACTTCAAACCAAATGCCATATTATCGTAAACTGACATATGCGGATACAAAGCATAGTTCTGGAATACCATTGCAATATCCCTGTCCTTCGGTTCAACGTCATTAACTAACTTTTCGCCGATCCACAGTTCGCCTTGTGAAATTTCTTCAAGACCTGCGATCATACGCAGAGTTGTTGATTTACCGCAACCGGAAGGTCCTACGAAGATGATGAATTCTCTGTCAGCGATTTCAAGGTTGAAATCTTTTACAGCGATTACTCCGTTAGGATATTGTTTGCTAATGTTTTTTAATGATAAACTTGCCATTTTATATCCTCCTACAATTTTTACATCATGTGTGTTCTTGTACAATAACTATGATTTTATGATACACCATTTGAAATATTTACACCATATCCCATTTTAACAAAATAGAATTTCGCTATTTGTATAATTTGTATATCAGTTCGAAAAATAAGTAGATTTACCGATAATACGCTAAAAATTCGCCTAATTTACTGTCTATATTCAATAAAACCCTCACCCATTACCTCCCTTACATCACTTACGATTACAAAAGATTTCGGGTCAATTCTCTGAGCAATCTCAATAATTTTCACTATTTCCTTCTTGGAAACTACACAAAACAGCATTTTCTTATCTCTATTGGAATACATTCCGGTAGCACTGACTCCAGTTACACCTCGGTCCATATGCGTAAGAATCGCATTCGCAATCTCATAATAATCATCTGATATAATATATGCCATCTTCGCAAACTTCAGACCCTCTAGCATACTGTCGGAAACCTTCGTGGAGATGAATACGGAAATCAAGGCATATAAAGCATGTCCAAGTCCAAACGTTAGTGCACCAAGGATTATAATGAATCCATCGACAAAAATCATCAGCTGCGGAACCGACATATGTCTGTTCTTATGTTGGAGAATATATGCCACAACATCCGTACCTCCGGTCGAGGCCTGAACAGAAAATACAAGCCCAATACCTGCTCCTCCGATGACACCACCTAAAATTGCAGCCAATAGATAATCATCAAGATGCAGATCTACCATTGGAAGAATCATTACGGATAGAATATAAATACCTGTCCCGTAAATCGTAGAAACCAAGAATTTTAAACCTCTGGTTTTAGTTGCAAAAAACAATAACGGAACATTAACCAAAAGCGTGAAAAACCATACCGGAATTCCCCCATGAAAGAATACAGATGTCCAGGATTTCACTGCGATGGCAAGACCGGATACACCTCCGGTTACCAGCTCCATGGGTTCAAAAATTAAATTGTTCGATAAGGCCATCAATACTGCTCCAAGGGTTATAATCAGGTATTTCCTTAAAAGTATAATATTCTTATTTGTTATATTCTTATTGTTCATTGCTTCTCCTTCTTGTACCATATGGAAAATATGCAATTTTATGGTACGCATATCGTCCATATTTTATCACAAATTAAAGTGTTTTTCAACGCATCTTTCATCTTAAAGCAGAATGTGGTATACTAACGACACAGTCTAGGCCATAAAATGACCCACTCCGGCTATGGTTTAGCTTAAGTCACATTCAATGTTAAGGAAGGTGGTTCCATGAAAAGAAAAACCGTGCTTGTAACAGGCTCATCCCGTGGAATTGGCAAAGCAATCGCAATCAAATTCGCCAAAAAGGGATATGATGTTATCATCAATTGCGCTCACAACGAAGACGAACTGCTAAAAACAAAAGATGAGATAGAATCCTATCAAGTATCCTGCCTTGCATTTCTGGGTGATATGGGCGATTACGACGCAGCTCAGGAACTGTTCCGTCAGATCAAGAAATTATATGGAAACCTCGATGCACTTGTTAACAATGCCGGTATTGCTTATGTCGGATTATTTACTGATATGACACCCGAGGATTGGAATAAAGTGATCACAACAAACCTTACCTCTGTTTATAACTGCTGCTCACTTGCGGTTCCTTCTATGGTGAAGAATAAAAGTGGTAAGATTATTAATATATCCTCTGTCTGGGGTAATGTGGGAGCTTCCTGCGAGGTGGCATATTCTGCTTCCAAGGGTGGTATGAATGCTTTCACAAGAGCACTTGCCAAAGAATTAGCTCCAAGTAATATCCAGGTAAATGCTGTTGCCTGCGGTGCTATCGACACTGAAATGAACCGTTTTCTCGTGGACGAAGAGATCATGAGCCTGATCGAAGAGATCCCGGCGAACCGCCTCGGACGTGCCGAAGAGGTTGCAGATCTGGTTTATCATCTGGCCTATAGGAATGAATACCTTACCGGTCAGATCATCGGACTGGATGGGGGATGGATGTAAGATAATGCTTGACGCATTCTATAAAAGAAGCTCTTGACATTCACCGCTCTAATGAAGTATAAATGGTATGTTGTCAAAAACGATGCTGTGTTTCCTACAAGATAGGACATAAGCAGCCTCAGGAACTATTGGAGAATAAAATGCTAAATAATATAATGAAGATCGGGAAAAGGCGTATGATAGGATTGATCCTCGGTAATATCCTGCTTGGAATTGGGATCAGCTTATTCAAACTTTCCGCCATGGGAAATGATCCATACTCCGGTATGATTATGTCAGTTTCAACCTTGCTAGGTATATCCTACTCAACTTTTCTGATTTTGTTGAATACAGCTATCTTTGTATTAGAGATCACCTTAGGACGCAAATTCATTGGTATCGGAACCTTCGCCAACTGGTTTTTGGTAGGTTATGTTGCTGAATTCTTTATCTGGCTGGGCAATACATATCTTCCTGTACCGGAAGCCTTTCTCGGACGTCTTCCCATTACGATTGCAGGGGTAATCATCATAAGTCTGGGTGTATCTCTCTATCAGACCTCAGATGCCGGAATTGCACCCTTTGATAGTCTAGCTCTGATTATGGATGAACGAATCCCCGCACTGCCCTACTTCTGGTGCAGAATGATTTGTGACGGAACCTGCGCTATCATCTGCCTGCTTACCGGTGGACTAATTGGACTCGGAACTTTCTTATGTGCCTTTTGCCTCGGTCCAATCATTCATTTCATCAATATAAAATTCTCTAAGAAGATATTGTATCAGAAGTCAGTGTAATCGAATTTAAGCAGCACAAGATAACCCGCAGGTCGTCGAACGATTCGATCCCTGCGGGTTTATTAGATTCATCTTTTATCGTTAAATACTTAGGATACCCTTCGCTTCCTTCCACCGTTCTTCAAACTGCATATAAAAATCAACCTCTGAAGCATAAGGTTTCAGATAGAAGCAATTTAGAAGATACATATTAATATTTTTGACCAGCTTGTCATCCTGAGCATTTCTGATGACCTTCTCAACCTCGTTTAAGAAGTAATGCCAGTCAATTACAAACTGCTCATACTTCTTGAGTTCAGGGGTATCAACCCACTTACTGACTTTTACGAGGGTCTTTGAACTATTCCTACACTCATTCACCTGGAGAAAATAATGAAAGCTATGATCCTCATAATATCTGCCTAACGGAAAAATCCTGCATATCCCGGGACGATTGGCATGGACGCTGCATTTACCTTCCTGATCCAGAAACGCACAGCTCTCCACCTCACCTGTCATCTTGAGGTTCGGCAGAATGATACCATCCACTACATGAAGCTCCAGCTTCTCCACCAGTAATTGTTCAAAGGTCCTATTAAGATTCGTCGTTAACCGATAGATATCATAAGGATCCAGAATAATCGATTTCCCCATACCATGGCAGCAGGAGGCGGAACCTTTACAGCCGTTACAGCTTACTTTTACCAAGTCCTCAGAGCCATAAAGTTTACCATCCGATATTTCATTCAAGCTGCAATCTCTTCTCATAAGTTCCCTCTCCCCTTTACTCGATTTACATTACTAATATGCATATTTCAATATAATCTGATGCTATCATCAATAGATGTAGCATTAATTTATATTCCTAAAAGCAAAGACTAATATTTTAACAGCCGCCTATTTCTTTAGATATCTCTTTCCTTCACTGAAGCCTCTACCTCTTACCTCACTGACACGGCTTATCATAACAAAGGCATCTTCATCTATTTCACGTACCAGTTTTTCCACCCGATAGAGCTCTCTATTGGAAACTACCGTCAACAGAATATCCGTCTCTAGCTCCAGATATCCGGTACTGCCGTGCAAGAGAGTTACCCCTCTGTCGATCTTCGAAATGATTGCTTCCTTAATATCTGCCACTCTGCTACTTACCACTTTTATCTGCATCTTATTGGTTCCAAACATAAGTAGCTTGTCTAGAATGATCGAATATGCTAATACCAGCACAATACCATAAAGGATCTTCTCCCTGTCGTTAAAGACTGCTTGAAATGCAAGTATTACACAATCAAAGATATATAAGCTGATGGACACCGGTATACGCATATATTTGTTGAGAATCAACGGTGGTATATCCATACCTCCTGTACTTGCGCCAGCCCTGATAACGAGGGCAATGGAAGCTCCGATACAGATACCTCCAAACAATGTGCACAGGAAAATATCATCTGTTAGTACGTAATCCCCGACTAATTGCTGCAGTAATTCCAAAGCAATCGGATAGCAGAAAGTGCTGATTAGAGTCGTAAGAGCAAATTTACGTCCTAGCACCAGAAATCCCAGGATAAACATAATAACATTAAAGACGAATATGAAATATGGCACAGGAAGGCCACTCAACCGATTTATACTGATAGCAATACCCGTTGTCCCTCCTGTAATCAGACCTGAAGGTATGATAAAGAATACAACCCCTGCTGCATAAAGTATGTTACCGAAGATAACCATCAGGATTTCCAATAATATTCTACGTGCTTTCATGTTCATCCCCCTATCAAGGTTTCGCTAGTATAGATACGTTCATAGAATCAATTACCCTTTTTAACAAAAACACGTCTGTTAAGATTTTCCCTAACAGACGTGGATCAAGGCAATTGCCTAATACTTTTTACATTTATTAAATTCAATTTATTTATACCATATGGTTTTTTAAAACTCAAGAACAATTTTGCAAAAACACTACCCCCGATACCCATGCAAAAACAGTTCGAACTTATCCATAGCAATTTTTAATTCTTCCACCCTTGGCAGATATACAATTCTAAAGTGGTCAGGCTCCTTCCAATTAAAGCCACCGCCATGAACCATGAGAATATGCTGTTGCTTTAGAAAATCAAGTACAAACTTTTCATCATCGAGAATCTTATATTTCTTAACATCAATTTTGGGAAAGATATAAAATGCAGCTTTCGGTTTCACGGCACTAATACCCGGAATGCTGTTAAGACGCTCCGTGATGTATTCACGCTGCTCATAGATGCGGCCACCCGGGAGCAGAAGCTCATCGGAACTCTGATATCCGCCAAGGGCAGTTTGAACAATCTGTTGCGCGGGCACATTCGAGCAAAGTCGCATGGATGAGAGCATATTTAACCCTTCAATATATCCTTGAGCCTTCGACTTATCACCACAGAGGCACATCCAACCGACTCTATAACCGGCAATTCGATGTGATTTGGATAATCCGTTAAAGGTAACCGTCATGAGGTCAGGTGCAAGCGATGCTATGGAAACGTGTTCTCTTCCATCCATTACAATTCTGTCATATATTTCATCAGCGAAGATAATCAATTCATTCTCTCGTGCAATTTCAACGATCTGTTCTAGAATTTCTTTGGGATACATTGCACCCGTCGGGTTATTTGGATTGATAATGACGATTCCCTTAGTTCTGCCAGTTACTTTTTTCTTAATATCGTCAATATCCGGATTCCATTCTGCCTGCTCATCGCAGATATAGTGAACTACTTTTCCACCCGCTAATGTAGCAGCAGCTGTCCAGAGCGGATAATCCGGAGAGGGAACAAGGATCTCGTCTCCATTATCAAGAAGTCCTTGCATTGACATAGAGATCATTTCACTTACACCGTTACCAGTATAAATGTCATCCATACCAACATTCGGAATATTCTTCAGCTGGCAATACTGCATGATTGCTTTTCTTGCGGAGAAAATCCCCTTTGAATCAGAATAACCCTCTGACTGGCTTAGATTTGCCATCATGTCACGAACTATTTCGTAAGGTGCTTCAAAACCAAAGGGTGCCGGATTGCCGATATTCAGCTTCATAATTTTAATTCCCTGTTCGATCATTCTATCCGCTTCATTAACGACAGGACCTCTCACATCATAAGCAACATTATCAAGTTTTTTTGTTTTCCCAATCATCTTCATAGCAAATCTCCTTTTCATAATTTATTTTAATTGCCGATTGTACTTCATTCCAATACTATTTATTCTTAACAATTACTGCACAAAAAAAAGCCCAAAGCTAACTTATGTCAGCTTAGGGCGAATTGTCACATCCGTGTTACCACCTAAATTCAGAGAAACTCTGCTCTCAACTCAGTTCCATCTGTACCTCTTCAGAGGTAACGATAAACCGATTCCACTATAACGGGCGGACTCCCGATGAAGTCTACTTAACTTAATATACCTATCTGGATGGCAATGTCACCTGCCAGCCAAATCCTGCATATCTTTGTTGTTCGGTTCACGGCTCAGAAACTGCTTCCATAAATTCTTCACGAGAATTTGCACCAACCATTCTCTCTCTGCGGATTCAGAAAATATGTACTCCTTTTCATCACTGCCTTTGTAATATTAAAAGCAATAATAAACCTTTGGAATTCATTTGTCAATACTAATTTTTTATGCAAGGGATGAACCTCGTTTCCGCTTCGCTTCAACTCGGTCATCTCTTGCATTCTTCTATATTTTTCATATTGACCTGTATACCTCAGGTAAACGAATGGAAACATCTAATAAATTGTCCGTCACTAACTTCTCTTACCTTTGGCAGTTCCTTTGAACATCTCTCTTCAGCGACAGGACAACGGCTTTTAAATGGGCATCCTTTGCTATCCGGTGTCCAAAAAGTAACTTCTGATTCCTTATCTTTTAATACCGGCAATTCTACAGGTCCTTCTCTTTCCGGATCTGGAGCAGCCGTAACCAAAAGCTTAGTATAAGGATGTGCAGGATTAACAATAACCTTATTAACATCACCCCATTCAACCATATGCCCAGCATACAAGACAATAATTCTATCAGCAAAGTATCGTGCAGTGGCTATATCATGCGTAATATAAACAAACGATTTATTTTTTTCTTTTTTCAATTTGTTCATAAGGTTTAGAATACCCAGCCGAATTGATACGTCTAGCATTGAAGTTGGCTCATCCGCAAATATAACTTCTGCACCTACAGACAATATTCTTGCTAAATATGCTCTTTGTCTTTGCCCACCAGACAGCTGATGAGGATTTTTGCTTCCTTGTTCTTCTGGCGGAACTAGTCCTACCAAGGTCAAATACTCATCCATCTTCTTCTTCATGGTTACTTTGTCTGAAGGGTGGTATAATTTAAGTGGCCTCTCTAAATGATAATATATATTATGTAGTGGGTTTAGTGAGGAAAAAGGGTCTTGGAAAATCATCTGTACTTTCTGACGATAGTATTTTAATTTCTGAGCGTTTAATTTATGAATATCATTATTTTCAAATGTCATAGTTCCTGCTGTTGGATTGTAAAATTTCATAGCAACCCTGCATATCGTAGATTTTCCACATCCTGATTCGCCAACAATTGCTAACGCTTCACCTTTATATAAATCAAAGGTGATATCATTCAACGCACGTAACGTTTTCTTCTTAGACAGGATTGATTTTCCACCGATTTTAAAATCCATCACAACGTTTTTTACACTTAATATTATTTGCTTTTCTTCTTTCATTTCACACCTCGTATAATTGATACATTGCGTTTGGTAATTAGGTGACAAACAAGAAGTAACTGGCAAGCCAGTTCACTTGTCATGAATTAACTTACATCCATTCTACATCTAATTACATCTAATGGATTATGGCAATAAAAGAACCCATCATTAGTTGCACTAATCTCCGGTTCTTTTGTAAAACAGTCCTTACAAGCTCTAAAACAACGATCTTGAAATCTGCAACCAATAGGAATAGCATTTAAATCCAATGTGGTTCCAGGTATTCCTTCCATATACTTAACTTCTCCTTTTAAAGAGGGAAATGAATTTTTTAAGCCGTATGTATAGGGATGTCTTGGATTATGCAGAATCTGCTCTGAGGTAGCCTGTTCTACGATCTTCCCTGCGTACATAATACCTATTGTGTCACAAAATTCCATCATCAAACTGATATCATGTGTAATAAAAAGAATAGAGAATTTTAATTCCTTTTTTAGGTCGTAAATACACTGTAAAATATCCCTTTGTACCACAGTGTCAAGGGCAGTAGTAGGTTCGTCTAAGATAAGAAGCTTCGGTCGAAGTGCTAATGCCATGGCAATTACTGCTCTCTGGCGCATACCACCTGAATATTGATGAGGATAATCTTTTAATCTTTCTACTGGGATACCTACAAAGGACAACAGTTCCTCAGCCTTCTTTCTGGCAACTTTTATATTATTGGTAATCCCATGATACTTGAATATTTCAAAAAATTGTTTTTCCATTGTCACTACGGGATTCAGACAGTTCATGGCTGATTGGAAAACCATGGCTATCTCACTCCAGCGTAATCGCTGAACTTGATCTTCTGTCATATGTACAATATCATTTCCTCCAACAATAATTTGTCCATCTGATATTAACGCTGGAGGCCTATGTAATCTCATAAGAGAATAAGCAATTGTACTTTTGCCACAGCCGGATTCTCCCGCCAAACCAAAGCTTTGACCCTCTTTTATTGAAAAGCTGACATTGTCTACAGCTCTGACATGTCCCCCTTTTGCAGTCACATAATCAACACTAAGTCCTTTTACCGTTAATAAGTCACCCATCTTCAAGCGATCCTCCTTCCTATTTGATGTTATTCAAACTTAATTTTTTCATATTTTTTACCTGCATTTTTTTCACTTTATAATAAGCTCTCATAATTCTTTGTGCCTTTAATTTGGGATTTGATACTTCATCGATGGAGAAGTTGATTAATGTAAGTCCTACACCAAATAAAACTATTCCAGAAATAGGACCTAGCAACTCCCACCACGCACCGCTGGTCAAGGCTCCAGATTTATTTGCATTAAAAAGCATGATTCCCCAGGTACACGAAAGTGGGTCACCGAAGCCAATGAACTCAAGAGTAGCGCTAGCCGTAATAGCATAGATAAGTGTGCTGACAAAAGCAGAGCTTATGATAGAAAGCATGTTAGGCATAATCTCTATAAATAGGATCCTAAGCTTTGATTCTCCTAATGTTTCAGCAGAATACACAAACTCTCTGTTTCTCAAACTCATTGTCTGGGCACGAAGTACTCGAGCATTCCATGGCCAGGAGGTCAGCCCGATAATAACACTAATCAAGAATGGCGATACCCCATTTAAAAATGCTGCAATTATAAGTAACAAGACGATATTTGGTATAACCATAATAATATTTATCACTGTTGTTATTATGTTATCATACCATCCTCCAAAATAGCCTGACGTGATTCCGAAAACGATCCCTAAAAACACTGTTAGAACACCTGCAAATATACCTACCAAGATCGAAACGCGACCTCCATACAAGGTTTGAGCGAAAACATCATTACCCAATTGAGTTGTGCCTAAGATATGTGTATCTGAAGGTGAAAGGTGATATTCATCTTTAAATCTATGTGTAGGATCAATACTCGTAAACATGTTTGCCCCAATGGCAAGGAGAAGAATTATAAGTATCAGAATAGCACCAATACTTGTTTTGGGACTATTTCTGAAAAACCGCATTATATTACTATTCCATATTTTTTTCATATACCCTCTGTCTCCTTTTTTTCAATCAGTTTCCATTCACACCTTGTCTTCGAGTTCTTGGATCCAGGATCATTATGCTAATGTCTGCAATAAAGTTAGCTGTTAGCATCAATATTGTTGTCATGAGTAGAATCCCTTGCATTAAAGGATAATCACGTCTGCTAATAGCCATGACCATAATTTGACCTAAACCAGGATAATTAAATACCAGTTCAATGATTAATGAACCACCTAATAAAAAACCTATCTGCATGGCAAGTGATGTAACAACAGGTAAAAGCGCATTTCTTGCACCATAGCCAAACATGATTTTCCTATCAGGCACACCTTTGGCAATTCCCATAACGATATAATCTTCACCAAGTTGGTTAATCATATTTGCTCTCATGCCCATAATTCCTCCAAGACCAGTAATAATAACTGCAAGAACCGGCAAGAAAGCATGATAAGCAACATCACCTATGTATTGAAAGACATTTTCAGGGACAAAAAGAGGAGTAACAGCATAGCCTCTTGGAAATATATCCGTAAAGGCAAGTACAATACTTAAAATAATTGCAGTTACAACTGACGGAATATTAGCCATAATTTGCCCGCCAACAGTTAACGTTGTATCTAATCTGCTTCCGCGTTTCCATGCAACAAGAATCCCAAACAGCGTATTTATAATAAATCCGAGAATCAAGGCTGTTCCCAAAAGGAATATAGTCCATCTCACTCCACGCCCCGTTGCTTCCAATACCGTCTGTGGAAAAAAAGTAAAAGAAACTCCCCAATCGCCTTTGAAAATACTTGCAATATAATTAAAGAAGCTTATGATAATAGGTGTTTGGGTATCGTATCCAAATAATTTCTCTACCGCAGCTATTGTAGCATTATCAACAACTCCACCCGATTTATAAAGGCTAGATAAGAACATCTGAACTGGATTTCCCGGCATCATACGTGGAAGAAAAAAGTTTAAAGCCAATGCCCCAAAGAACGCTATGATATAAAACCATAACCTTTTTATAATGTATTTCACAGCTATCCTCACCTCCAAGTATATGATCCTTATAAAGATCCGGAAATGAGCGGATCTAAAGGTACCATTTATTAATAGTTGAACTATTTATATATCAAGTATGGCATAAGTAAAACTTATGCCATACTTGATTGATTAATTAATTATTATTTTACAGGCTTTAATAACATGAGCTGTAAAAGCTTTGAGTCATGCTGAACATTTGCAGGGTTACATACTAGATTATCTTCCGTAGCCCATCCAGTAAATCTGCTTGTGTTGTAAACAACCCAGTTACCGTTGTAGAATAATGGAACATTGATCATATTGCTTGCAAAATGTTGTTCTATCTTAGCTGTTATATTTATTAAATCAGCATCTTTAGCCGTCGGCATGCTAGCGATTAAAGCTGTCATCTCATCGTTAGCATAGTTATTCATGGTAATTGTCCACCAGGTATCTGTTTTGATTCTTGATTGATCGCCAATTGTGTCATAGTAGAATCTATATGGGTCTCCGGAAATACCATATCCACCATAAAGAATATCATGCTTACCGGATTTCCAGCTTTCAATAACCATTGCAAGATCTATCGCTTTGGCTGTTGCATTGATGCCTGCTTTGTTAAGTCCTTGTGCAACAATTGCAGCACCATCATTCCAATCAGTCCAACCTGCAGGTGATGTAATTTCAAATGCAAGCTTAGAACCGTCCGGGTTTTCTACAAATCCATCTTTGTCAACATCTTTGTATCCAGCACTTGCCAATAACTTTTTAGCTGCAGCAATGTCGAATTTAGCATACTTAGCCAACTCAGCCTGTGCAGTTTTATCAGCGTATCCCATTAATGCCGGTGGTAAACCTGTTACAGGAGGAACATCCTTTGAAAGGTATCCAAATACAGCTGAATCAATGATACCTTTTCTATCAACACATAATGATACTGCTCTTCTGAAATTCACATCTTTAAATGCCTTTAAAGTATCAGCATTTTCATCCATAAAGTTGAATGCAAGACGTACACCATCGTTTTTGCCGTACCAGAATTTTCTGTTCGGATCGCCTTGTACATAGTTCTTTTCTGCATCCGGAATAAAGATATGTGCCCAGTCAACGGCTCCTGTTTGAAGCAATGAAAGTGCTGCTTGGTTGCCATTAAATTGCGGGAAGCGAAGTTCATCAACACTTAGATTTTTATTGTTCCAATATCTGAGTCTTCTACCAAGTACAATCATTTCAGGTTTAAATGACTTAACTATTGAGAATGCGCCTGTAACCACAGGATCTTTGTCTACATAAGTTGCAGGATCTTTAACCTTTGAATAAACATGTTCCGGCAGCATCCAGCGTTGATAGAATATACTATTACGTATAAAACGATTCTTTTCTTTCATGACAATCTTAACAGTATATTTGTCAACTACTTTAACAGAAGCGATTCTTCCCTTTACACCCTTGTGATCCCAGTCACCATTTCTGTCTATTTCCGGGTGTGTTTTTGTATAGTTGAAGGTAAATGCAACATCATCTGCAGTAAATTCTTCACCATCGCTCCATTTAACACCCTTTCGAACATATACAGTCAGAGTTTTAAAATCACGTTCTGTAATAATACTTTCAGCAAGCCACATCGTTTCCTTATTATTGTTGAAGCTATCAAAAATTACCAATGGCTCAAACATAAATCCCAAAGATGCGTGTAAAGCATTGTTAATGAGGGGGTTAAAGTTTCTTACCCAACCATTACTTTCCTGTGACATTACTGTCAGAAAAGCGGGTTTTCTTGCTGCGCTTGCCGGTGTAGTTGCGGCCATGGGTAATGTTAGCGCAACTATTAGCATTATTACGATGAGTTTTTTGATTTTCATTGCTTATCCTCCTTAAAATTTTATTGTACAACAGTATAATTATATGGCCTGTCCATGAAAATAATTCCAACTTTTTACAAATTATTTGAAATTTCAAAAACCTAATATAATAGGATTATGATAATATATAGGGTGAAAGTTAAAAAAATAAAAGAGCCACTTTTCATTTTCAGTGGCTCTTTTACTAGAATTTTTAGAAGAATTATCTGGGTCAGCTGGGATGACTGCGCAAGGCGTATAATGCTAACAGTTACTTAGAATGCAAGAGATGACTACTTCACAAGGCGCATAATACTTACAGTTACTTGCGAATGCAAGAGATGAACCTCGTTTCCGCTTCGCTTCAACTCGGTCATCTCTTGCATTCTAATGAACAAAAACGCATATAAAAAAGCCCAAGAATGCAAGCATTCTGGGCTTTGTATATGCGTTTTTGTTCGCAAGTAACTGCTTATCTCTTTGAAAACTGTGGAGCACGACGTGCTGCCTTTAAGCCGTACTTCTTTCTTTCCTTCATACGAGGATCTCTTGTTAAGAAGCCTGCCTTCTTGAGCGTCGGACGGTAATCTGCATCAGCATGTAATAATGCTCTGGAGATACCATGTCTGATAGCGCCTGCCTGGCCTGTGAAGCCGCCTCCCTTAACTGTTACTAATACATCAAACTTATCTGATGTCTCAGTTATAACAAGTGGTTGACGAACGATTAACTTTAAGGTCTCTAAACCAAAGTAATTATCCATCTCTCTCTTATTTATAGTAACTTTACCTGTACCGGGTACTAAGTATACTCTTGCGATACTGCTTTTTCTTCTTCCGGTTCCGTAATATTTTGCTTTAGCCAATGTTTTTTCCTCCTTTCAACCTTTGATTAATATTTAATCTCTAATACTTCCGGTTTTTGAGCTGCATGAGGATGCTCAGCACCAGCGTATACGTGTAATTTTGTAATCATGGATCTACCTAAAGGTCCCTTAGGAAGCATGCCTTTTGCAGCAAGTAAAATTACTTCGGTAGGTTTCTTAGCCATCATCTCAGCTAAAGTTGTTTCTCTCATACCACCTGGATAATCGGAGTGATTGTAGTAAATCTTCTGATCCATCTTCTTACCGGTTACCTTAATCTTATCTGCATTCACTACGATTACATAATCACCTGTATCAATGTGAGGAGTGAAAGTAGGTTTGTTTTTACCTCTTAAAATTGACGCGATCTCAGATGTGAGACGTCCTAATGTATGTCCTGTAGCATCAACTACGTACCATTTTCTTTCAATTGTTGCTGGACTAGCCATAAAACTTTTCATTGGTTTACCTCCTTATGAAAATGTGTTCTCTAATTTTTATTTTTGAAATTGACAGCATACGAAATCCTAGCACGTTATAATGGCTTATCATCCAACATGCTCAGCAATGCTATATTTTACTTAATCACGATCTCAAATATTCTTACCGGGGCTTTGGTTCAAATATTCTCACGTCACGATTTATAATTATATTACATGTTGCCGTGTGTGTCAAGCATTTTCCATAACTTACATCAATTCTTACATATCAATATACTTTATTCAATAAAAGCCGGTTCCATGGCAAGTAGAGCACCTACCATTGCCGTAAGGCTCACCGCTGTCGTTCACACCACCGGAATAATCGTCGCAGGCCGAGCAGGAGGAATCTTCACCGTTATATCCTACAGACCATCCTAATCCATTGCAAATAGCGCAGGCACCGGAACCGTAGCAGACTGGGCAAATCTGACTAACGCTTTCCTGAGTTGCGGAATCACCGACGTCAAAAAAATTAGGATCAGGATTGACGAAAGTAGTTTGATTCTGATTATAAACAATCGGATTATTCGTCGTGGTATCTGTAGTATCAGAATCTGACTCTTGACCAATCCAATAGAATAACACGATTATAACAACAATAACTAATATTACTTTCTTGTTCATAGTAAGTCTCCTCTTCGTAAAGTTTATTGTACCGTGTGAAAGCTACTCTTTCCTATATATTACAATAAAATTATAGTAATACATTATGAAAAAAATGTCAAATAATAATGAGAGGAGTAATCTTCTTACATCAATTTTATAGCAAGAATTTGCTTCGTCAGCCTATCATGCTTTATATCAAATTCGACAATTTACTAATCCCCAATTTATCAAGCTTCAAATTATCTACCAGCCATTATTTAGAATTTGTAAGAAATAAGAAAATATGATACTATAATATGAACAAAAACAATGATTTCTATCATAATAATACAAAAGGTGTGATTAGCTATCAAACGACTATTACAGAAAACGATTATAAGCATCCTTCTATTGACGCTTACGATACTTCAACCATTATGGTTAACTCAGCAGGTATATTCTGCTGTTACAGTTCATGCTATTGAAACCATAACCACTTTGCAGAACCCATTTCCGATCATTATTGACAGCAAATCCGTTGATTACATGTCGTACATACCAACGCTACAATATAGTGAGGAAGTCAAAGCAAAGTTACCGGTTACCAAACCGATCCTATCCATCAAAGCAAAATCAGCGATCCTGTTAAAAGAGGATGGAACTGTTCTTTATTATAAGAACGCGCTGAAACCGGTGTTTCCGGCTAGTACTGCCAAGGTGTTGTCCGTACTTGTAGCCGTAGATTGGTGTGATCTGTCGGAGAAGATAACGGTTGGTGATGAAATTGAGATGATTGCTGAGGATGCTTCTGTTGCAGGACTGAAAAAAGGAGATAAACTCAGTATCTACTCACTACTTGCCGCCATGCTGCTTCCATCCGGCAATGATGCTGCCTACGTCGTCGCTGCCCATGTCGGTAAGAAGTCATTGGCCGATCCAAATTCCAAGCCGGAAGACGCAGTGATTGAATATGTACGGCTTATGAATGAAAAAGCAACATCTCTTGGCGCTGAGAATTCCTGCTTTATCACCCCTGATGGATATGATGCAATCGGACAATACACAACAGCTTATGATATGGGCATGATTACTTTAGAGGTGTTGAAAAAGAAGACCCTCGTTAAGTTAACACAGAAATGCAGATTAGGAGTAACCTTAAGCAGTGGTAAAAAACTGACCTTTCGTAATACTAATCTTCTTATTAATAAAACAAGTGCATGGTATAACTCCTCCGTAATCGGCTTAAAGACCGGAACTACCACAATGGCTGGTAAATGTCTAATCTCTGCCGCCCAAAGTGATAATGGGTATGTTATCAGTGTCGTAATGAATTCCACAACCTCCGGAAGATGGAGCGATTCCAACAAGCTTCTGGAATATGGCTTACAACATTAATTCTTTCCATAGGTCCCGTAATACTTTCCATAATATCTGCCATAGTAACGTCCATAGTAACCGTTCTTCTCCATTGGGACTTTATTCATAACTGCACCAAGAATACGGCAGTTACTCTTCTCCAGCTGGCTCTTCACGCCCTGAGCAAAGCGATAACTGATAGTATTCGCCTCAATAACAAGGATTGCTCCATCTGAGATTTTAGCTACAATCGCACTGTCAATGACGGAGCCAAGGGGCGGAGTATCAATGATAATATAATCATACTGTTCCCTTAAGAGTTCAATCATCCCGATAAAACGACAATTATTCAGAAGTTCCGCGGGGTTAGGGCTGTGGGTACCTGAGAAAATGATATCCATGTTATTAATGTCCGTTTGGTACAGAACGTCCTCAAGCTCTCTCTGACCGGACAGGTAATGTGCCAGTCCGCAATCTATCTCTCCTACTTTGTAACGTCCGATTAATACGGATTTTCTTAAATCAGCATCGATCAGTATTACTCTCTTGCCAACCTCAGCAAAGGACACTGCTAAGTTGAAGGATACACTTGACTTTCCTTCGTTAGGGGTACAGCTGGTGAAGGTAATGACTTTCACTTCATTTCCGCAGAACTGAATATTCGTTCGGAGTGTCTTATAAGCTTCGTTTACTCTATAATCAAGATCTTCACGATTTATAAATGTTAGTTGTTCCATGTTCTTACCTCTGTCCTTTCGTAGATTTCGCCCACTGCTTCTTACGCATTTTCCTGTCAAGCTCTATCTGTTTGGACGCGCTTGTCTCAATAGGAATAAGACCAAGAGTGCTAATGTCAAGATATTTCTCAACATCCTCTGAGGTCTTAATAGTATCATCCATCAGATGTAATACAATGATGATACCGGCTGCTATAAATCCTCCGATTAAGCCACCAATTACGGCGTTCTTCTTCACGCTCGGACTGGATGGGTTAGGTGATGCATAACCTTCTTCAACGATGGACGGTTGCTCAGTATCCATAATCTTAGCGATCTGGCTACAGGATACAGATGAGAACTCATCTACAATCTCTTTGGCAACTTTGGAATCAGGATACTCTGCATGGATCTCCAGAATACGTGTATTGGAAGGATTGGTGATTGATATAATGTCCACCATCTCAATATATGTCATATTCAATTCAAGATTCTCAATTACCTGTGTAACTACCGGTCTACTCTTAATCAAAACCATATAATCCTGTGTCAGCTGTGTACCCATCTGGATATCTGCCAGGCTGGTAATTGAAGTTGACTTCGTCAAGATATATAGCTTCGCTGTAGAGATATACATGGGTGTTAATAGAAAACTGCTGACCAAACCGGAGGTGGAAGCAAGTAAAACTGCGGATAGTACAATAATCCATAATCTTGACTTTAGTAGATAAAAGATATCTATCAGGTCAATTTCGATTTCTTCGTTTGTATTCTTTCCCATAGCAAGCTCCTTTATATGTAGGTGTTCTCTAGCACTTTGAAAGGATTCACGTAGAGCATTTTATGAACCAGACTTTCATCGCATTTCTTAAGTAGTGTCTTCTCTATCGCTTTCATGCACGGAACCCTGACCTTATCATCGTGGCAGTCACTTCCAAGCAGATGTACGAACCCTTGGTTAACTAACTTTCTATTATAACTAGCTTCTGTATCTAACATTCCACCCAGTACACTGCTGCAGTTCATCTGGATGTAGCATCCGAGTTCAATCAACTCATTGATTCGGTATTCCTTCTTACGGAAGCAATAGTACCGCTCCACGTGGGCAAGAATTGGCATATATCCGGCTCGAATTACCTCGCTCAACCCTTTGTATATCGTATCATAGGACTCACGAGGCGAGAATTCAAACAATGCATATCTACTATCTGCTAAGGTAAGTGCCTCCTTAGATTTCAACAGACCTATGGCAGACCCGCTATAATAAATCTCGTTACCCAGCAGTATCTGTAGGTCAGGGCTAATCTTGCTCGCTTCTTCCTGTACCCGTTCTCTCACCATTCCGAGATGTTCCACCGGAACATTGTGAGCACCCGGAATATAATGCGGTGTCGCAATAATTGTCCGAATTCCTTGCTCATATGCTAACCGGAGCATGCGTATCGACTCCTCCATACTATCGGAGCCGTCATCAATACCCGGCAGAATATGCGTATGAATATCTATAAACCCATTAGCTTCTCTCATGATTACCCTTTTCCTAATTGTCAACAATACCGTTCTTTAAGAAACTGATCAGGGAAATGAGTGCGATGGCGGCCGTAAACGCTATACCACTGATATAGATAAATACAGTGATATCCCATCTCAAATACGCTGCTATGAAATCCTTATAATAGTCCGGAACAATAGTTATCTTGGCATATTGTTCTGTTATCAATAGATATCCGGCGGCAAACACCGTTAGCAGCGAAGATGAGCTTATCGCGTAGACTATGTAGCGCACTCCCCTATGTATGTATATTTGCATTCTAATTAAAAAATAACATAAAAATCCAATTAATACAATTAAAATCGGCAATAATACCCAGATGGTGGACAAAAAATTATCTCGATATTCAACAAAATCATGCAGGAATTGTAGTTGTTGACCTTCCGTGTAATCTTCCGCCACTGCAGACACCAGAATTTCAATCCCCACATCCAAGTCCTGCGTTAGCTGAAGGTCTTCCTCCAGTAGATATTGATAAATGTTATCCGTTAGCTCATCTCGTATCTTATCCGTCTTAATCTCGAACTCTGAGCCGCTTAGAACAGCCTTCATATAATTCTGCCCAGCGATATATACCCTCTCAAAGGTAATTACCTCTTCCATTACTGAGGTCGGAAATCCTGCCTCTGTGACAAGAGTTTGGACACTTCCATAGATCTCCTGATATACTTCATCATAATAATTACTCTCGTTAAGCTCCCTCGATACTGTCTTACTGTTGAATACTCCAAAGTTAAAGCCAACACACAGATACAGAATAACCAGTAATAAGGTTAGGATAAATGTGAAGACACAGCTTATGATTATCTGTAATTTAGCATTATGCGGTTTCATCCCTTCACCCCCGACTACTTCGTATCATCTGTAATAAGGTCACAATATACATAGAACCGTTCATTTCTCGAACCAACCAACTGCCCGAAAGGATAACAGGTATAAAGGATCAGTTGTTCTTTCTCCTGGGTCAGGTCATATGCAGTAGTATCTGTCTCATCAGCTATCCCGGTTGAGACTACCGAGTAGTTAAACTTACCATATTCGGTTGTAATGGTAACAGTATCTCCGGCGGCAATCTGCTCCAGAGGAGCAAAGAACGTCGAATCGTGGGCACTCATTAAGATTGGTCTTCCCTGTCCCGGTAATCCACTCAATATATAATGCCCTACTCCACCAAGTAGAACCGTCTCACTGTCTCCGTAGTAAATCGGTGCTGACAATGCTATTATTTCACAATCTATCGTCCCATACATCATATCCGGCGAAGGTACCTGGATTTCGCTCTGATCCACCGTACTTTTTTCCATCGCCAACGTTGATAATTCGGGATGATTCATCTTAAGATCTGCAGGTGCTCCATTTACAATTATCATATTTGCCTCTGCACTAATATAAGAAGCTAATGGTTCTCCTGCAACATACAAAACTGCTGCTCCTAAGACTGTAAAAAGCAATATCATCTCAACATAGGTTACTACCTTGCGTAGGTTCTTAAGCATCTGCCTGAGCGAAGAATTTGGTTTTCACAGTAACAATAATTCCTATCATCATAAGTAGTCCCATTCCCACAGACACGATTATTGTATTGCTTAAATCGAAGCCTGTTTCCTTAATAATTGAATTATCTTCTTTATCTATATTGTTCAAGGCGTCGAATATGCTACCATCCTCGTTATCAGTACCATCACTGGCTAAGGCAGCTTCCTCCTCCGCATTGATTATCTCCTCAATCAAATCTACCGGTGACATAGGAGTGTCAGAGCTAGAATCATTTCCAACGGTAGCTACGGCTTCTTCCTGATCAGTATTGTCAGTGTCAGCTTCAGGTGCAGTATTCATCCCACCTGTCTCTGAAGTATCCGCGTCAGTAATATCAGCTATCAAAGTATCACCTTCTACGGGGGTAGCATCCTTCGAGGAAGTCTGTTCAGGATTAACAGTCGGTGTGACTTCGTCCAGTGCCTGCACCGGAACCAGGTATCCGTCCAAGACGCCTCTCTCAATACTGCCATAAGCAGCCTGAATAACTTCATCCTTCTGCTCTTCTGTCAGATCCATTCCATCAGCACTGAGATAAGAAATCAGTTGATCAAGATACTCCTTTTCAACATGATATGACATTCCGTTATATTTATAAGTTTGTTTGGCTGCTTCCACTATCTCAACTTCATATTGGTTTAACGAACCGGCATAAGCCGTCGTAGTCACCACCGAGCTGAAGAGTAGAATTCCAAGAGCAACACAACATTTCTTCATCGAAATCTCCCCAGTAGTAAACCAAAGGATTTTCCGCTACCAGCGAAAAATCCTTTGGATAGTTATATCAAATTAAATAGTTACATTAGAAAGTCGGTTGGAACGTCAAGGTCGGAACAGAAGCATTGATTTTCAAGGTATAATTATCAAGCTTGGTAATCGTAAAGGTTGCTCCGGTCTGATTACTTCTCACCGTTACTGAACTATTCGGATAGTTAACAGTTGCTGTATAGGAATTCCCATCCAATTGACCGCCACTGAAAGTAACTGTCTTCTCATTGCTACCACTAACACCTGTTACTGTGAAGGTCTGGCCGCTATGTGTCTGAGTTACATTCGTCGTATATTTCCATAAAGCTACGGTTGCAGCCTCATCGCTAAGGAAACTCTTAAGGATAGAAAGAGTCGCTCCATCAATTGAATAGGAACTGCTATTATAATTGACAGTAATCGCTGTCAGTAACGTATATGAATAGGGCAGATTGAAGGTAACGGACCCATCACCATTATTCGTCTTAATTACGGAATAACTTGGTGTTCCGCCAGCAGGACCACCAGCAGCTGGTGCTATGATCGCACCACCACCGAGAGGAGTACCTTTTATTGACTCTTCTGTCTTATTGTTGCCAGTACCTACCGTAACTGTAATTGTAACATCACCGGTGATTTCCGGGACATTCTCCTTCTTATCTGCTGTTAATGTTGATTTTTCAGAACCAGCCAGAAGAACAAGGTCGATCTTTGCATTACATTGAAGGGTCAAAGGAACGCTTGTCGTAATGGTTACTCCGGGAACATTAACAACTAACGGGATCTGATCTTTAGATTCACCGGAGATTTCAACCTCAGCCGACTTCTCAACAACAAACTCTTCAACCATACCGTTATTCTCGATTACTAATTTAGCACCTTCTGCGCTAACTTCGATTCTAACCTTAGCACCTTCAGCAATAACTACTCTTGATTCATCTGACAAGATGTTAAGAAGGTTGCCGATTGCATTCTCATACCAGCTGTTAGCAGCTATGCTTAAGATATCGATCTGTGCAAATACACCATTATTATGTACATCTGCATTCGGTGAATCTACTACGAGAGTTGTATTCTTATATTCACCTTTTGGAATAGTTATATCAACTGCTTTGTCCGTCTTCAGAGTGATCTTCTGAACACCGGATCCAAGCAATGCCGTTAATCCGGTTTGTGACGAAACCGTACCATCAGCATCAACAACTTTGATGGTTACAGTATCAGTCTTACCACTTAAGGTAGTACCCGTAATGGAAACAGTACCTTCCTTTAATGCAGTGAACTTACCGTTCTTATCCGGTTTAGCGATGGAAACATCGCTGCTTGTCCACTTTGTCTTATCATTAGAATAGAAAGGTCTTAAGGATCTATTCAAATCATATACTTGACCAACGTTGAGTGCTGTAACTTTATTCTTAATCGTAAATTCCGCTGCACGTTGGATAATAGTAACATTACAAATTAAGTTATAGGTAGCATCCGGAGCAGAAACCGTACATGTAATAGCGGCTGTACCCATCTTCTTGCCTTTTACAACACCTGCCTGTGTTACAGTTGCAATACTGCTATCACTTGTCGCCCATTCATAGGTTGAACCTTTGATCTTGTTGTCTACGTTCAAGTTAAAAGTGCTACTGATAAAAATGTTACGTGAAGACGCATTCAGCGTTGGTTCCTTTACTGCTGCCTTGGTTGATGTAACCGGAATTACAGCAACTGATAATAGAATCATAATAGCAACTAAAACCTTCGCAAGAGTAGCCTTCCATGTAATTAATGTACTTTTCATGGCTAATCCTCCTTATAGAATAATATTTTGTTCAGCATATCCTCAGTTAAGTCGAGAATTGCTATTTTATCCATTAGTTAAATAAATTAGAATATTTTCATACTACATGCAAAATATGGAAATGTCAATATAAACTTCCTAATTATTACTATATTACCCTTATTTTATCTAATTTTGACGGTAAGGGTTAGAATTGTTTCTATTAGTAAAACTCATCCTCCTTTCAGATAATTATCTCTTCGCAACCTCTTAATAATAGAGATAATAGTCTATCCAATCAACGTACCAAGTAAATTCATGATGACATCATCGGTCTGCAAGTAGCCTCTCTGAGTGATCTATTGGGCGATTTCAATCGCCACGCTGAATAGAAATCCTACTGCCAGGGACATGGAAAGCTTGGAAAAGCGTCTCCATATCAATGGCAGCAGAAACCCTAGGGGAACAAATAGAATGATATTTTCAATGGGGTAGATGTTATGCCATATATTACTGTGGAATGTACTAAATAGCTGTAGGTATACACCTCTTCTAGAACCTGGTGCTCTAGAGAGAATGGTGATTAAATTACAATAACTTATATAGATTAGAAGCAAATAAAGATAAGTAACGTTAGTATCAGGCATTGTATTTACCTTGATGCATTTTTCATTATCCACATCCACTTAAATGCTAATTATATCTATCTAGTTCTTTAGTTAAATGTTTCACAGGAATCTTCTCTTACGAAAAAGCACTTTACATACTTTTCTAGTGATTGCAAGAACCAATATTTTATTTGTAATATATGCAAAGAATATGCCAAAAACGAAATTAATTATATTCATTACATAATTACGTTGATAACACAAAACACACATAATAACCAAAACTAATAATTCTAGTAATAATTTTTTAGATTTATAGTTTATCAACTGAATTTTTTTTATATCAATCATACGATAAATGGTCAAGAACAAATAGCTTACGAGCGTTGATATGGAACCCGCATAAATACCTATGCCCTTCACTAGTGCAACATCCACTGCCAAACTACAACCAGCAGCGATCATTGTTGTAATACCTACATTTGTAGTTTTCATGTGTGCAATATAAATTCCGCCTAAAAAAGATGCAATACATGAAAATAGCATCCCTATATAAAGAATTGGCATTTGATAATAAGCTAATTCGTAATCACCACGAATAAGTATGACAAACGCCACCGGTGTTGAAGCAATCAGTAGCCCCATTAACCCCATTAATAATGAAGTAACGTTATCGAACATTCTACTATAATATTGCTCCGAATCTGTATCATCCACCGAAAGAGATGCATTCTCCTGCCACGCGTAGGTAAATGTACTTTGCAAGGTTTTAAATAAATTTGGTAGTTTGTTTGCAACAGCATAAACTGCATTGGCTTCGAGACCTAAAAACGAAGTAATAACTAATCTATCTGATAAAGCAAGAACCCATCCGGATAAATTATTTGGAACCATCGGCCATGAATATCTTAGCATCTCCTTTATAACTAGTTTGTTCATTAATTTCAGTTTAATATGGTGAAATATTTTTGCACTCACATTCAAATATATAATACCAAACAGTGTAGATGTGCTTAAAGCCAATAATATTCCATCTAGACCTGTATGCCATAGCAATAATGAAGCAAACATGAATAATATAGAAATTGTTGAGCTAATTGTTGCGCTAATAGAATATAACAGATTCTTGCCTAATCCACGCACAACTTGTTGCATTGTTAAAAGTATCATGTCAAATGCAAAATATATTGAAATCAAAATTCTTGTAGAAATAGAAATACTATACAGTGCAAAAAACAATACAGCAAGCACAATAATGGATACCGATATTGTAAAGCAAATAATATTAGTTATGATTTCATCAGTACGATGCTTATCATTTCTACATTTAATCAAAAAACGAAATGCCGCTGACTGTATTTGTAAAGTAACTGCTGGCAACAATAACGCAACGAGTGTTATTATCAAATCATATGTACCAAACTCAGTTTTTGTCAGGTTTGAAGTTAATAATGGTAATGTTATCATTGACGCAATTTTGGGTATAAATGTGCCAATTGATAATAATAAAGTGTTTTTTACAAGTGTTTTTTCTCTACTCATTCGATTGCCTCATCTATTTCTAAAAATCAAATCTTGGAAAAGCCTTAATCAGCTCATCTTTTTTCTTTTCTACAGTAGCAGGATTGATACGATAGCAATCAATTATATCGTTAATTGATGGTAAATCTTCTATTTTTACATGCTTTGGTATATCTGTGATACCAAAAGCCGAATAATAATCAGCGTATTTAAATCCATCACCTTTCATTTTATTCGTAACATGTATATGCAAATTAGGAATTCCAAAACTATCTGCCATTATCAGCCCATGTAAACTTGTAGATAAAATGTACTCACAAGAAGCAATTTTTTTATACACTTCCATAGGGTCAACAGTCAAATCAATAATTGTGGCATTTCGATACTGCTCTTTCATAATTCCAAATATAGATTCATCTTTCTCTTTATAATGTGGAATGATTCCAATCGAATACCTAGTTGGTATTTTGTTTTTAAACAACCTTTCGGTAAGTAGCCCACCATCGGCTAAACATATATTAAGTTTTTTTCCTGTAAGACGTTCTACTCTTTGTTTTGATAAATCTCCACGTAAAGCGCAAAATTCGATATTCAGCTTATAGAACGATGCTTCTTTATTTGTCTCACTATTCAAGAATCCTGTGCTCCAAACATATGTTTTATTCCAACTCATCAAAAATTGCCTGGCTCTACGGTCGATACTATTCGCCCGTTGCAATTCTCCCAAATGACTGCCGATTCCGACAATTTTTGCTAAAGTTGCACTCGATGCCTCAATATCAATTCCAAATAATTGTCTCATAATATATATATTCAGTAGATCACCTGCATTTGCAATATGTGAGTATGCTACTTTACAAGGTTTCTCCATGCTTCAAATCTCTCTTTCCTAATGCAATTTTGTATCGTTTCTGTTGAACTCTATATGTATAGAATACACCGATTGATGCCCAGAAGTTAACATCATACCAAAATGTGTATGACAACATCAAACGAATTGCCCACATTGAGAAGAATAAAATGAAAATAGCTTTCCAGTCATTATTCTTTGCTCTAAGCATAACGGCAACAATATATATAATATATGCACATAATAATGTACCAAAAATAATTCCAAACACTAGTAGCATTTCGAGAAAGAAATTATGACTATAGATTCCTAGATAATAGTTATCAGCATAAGCCCCTAATCCCAAAGGATTTTCTCGAATTAAATTCCAACTCGTTGTCCATAAAATAACACGCCCTCCATCCAGTGTTGATCCTTCGATCATAGCATCTATGATTTTAGTTGATATATTATAATTATCGACAAAGTCACTTAACCAAGTAAGAAACATTCTCGATGTAATAAACATAACTGTTACAGCCATAGTTACCGCAAAACTAGCTTTTTTAATGAATTTATTTTTGCCTTCTATTTCAAATAAAAATATTAAAGAAATATAAAGCACATAAGCCAACAAAGTGGTCCTTGAAGCAACACGAAGAACCAAAATTACAGAAGCAATGATGAATGGAATATAAATCTTTCTTTTATTTTTGATATATTCGTAAGTGAAAACACATAATGAAAATAACAATTTATAGCCATATGTATGATTATAAGTTTTTATTAGTGTATTTCCTGTAATTCTTGATACAGACTCAAAGGTCGATGATGATAGTGTTTTGTAAGCAAAGACAAAAAATAATACAAAGGCTATGATTTTTAAATCATTCAATACTTTTTTTGCATCATCCTCCATACGAATAAACAAGTATGCAAAGATGCTTCCTTTAAAGCTAAAAATAGTTTCAAATATATTCCAGCTCTCATCTTCAAACATTGCACTATAGTACTCCGGATGTACCAACAA
>FWWL01001948.1_pt1 | contig 45998 bp, 43 predicted proteins | sample 2228331 | NCBI WGS metagenome assembly FWWL01 (sample SAMEA103939775, study PRJEB20133) | metagenome | reverse complement strand
TGATCCGATAATATTTGCAAAACTTGAAAAGGAAGGTATTTTTGTCAAATTTTATAGTGCTACTTCGGAAGAGTTTGAGAAGCTGGTTGAGAAAGGTTTTAATGTTAGTGAAATAAGCAAGAATGGAAATACAGTATATTTTGTACTTTTTACTGATGAAGAGTTTGAGCTTATGGAACCAAAACCAGAAAAACTTCCTTTGAAAAAATTGTCAGAGGTTATTACATATAGAAATCATTTAGAGGCTCTGATTAGAGAAACTGAACTTGCTATTATTAATATGGAGCATTATATAGTTGATATAGATAAACATCTTGCTATGCTATCCGATGAGCTTTTCTTTGAACTTGGGAAGGTTAATTTTTCAAATCTTGTTGAGGATGTGGTTTTATATATTACCGGATATTTTCCAGTTAAATCAGAGAAAAAGGTTAGAGATTTATTGGATAAAAACGATATTGTTTATTATATTGAGAATCCAGATATAAAAAATGAAGATGTTCCAGTTAAATTGAAGAATGACAAATTTTCTTCGTTGTTTGAAGTGATTACTAAATTAAATAGTCTACCAAAGTATTTTGAAGTTGATCCCACACCTTTTACAGCACCTTTTTTTGCTTTGTTTTTTGGTTTGTGTATAGCAGATCTTGGTTATGGAATTGTAATGTTACTTGCTACAATTGGGGCATTTTTGTTTGTTAAGGATAAATCTCTAAAATCTATTGCTTTACTTGGAATTATTCTTAGTTTTACTACTATAATCGGTGGTATTTTACTCAATACTTTTTTTGGATTACAGATATTAAGTTTACCTGTACCTGATTCTATTAAGAAATTTGTAGTATTTACTGATATGAATTCTGCGATGGGTTTTGCTATCTTTCTTGGTATTTTACAGGTTACAGTAGGTTATATTCTTCAAATCATAAATAAAATTAGACTTTTTGGAATAGAAGGGGCTTTACAGCCGCTTGGAGTTTTGCTTTTAGTTCTTGGAGTTTTATTTTATTCTCTTGTATATATTGTGGAAGGGGATGTTTCTGTTGGTCCGATTAAGATTAAGGAATACTTGAGTGTAATACCAAACTCTAACATTATCTTCAGCATTATGGTAGTTCTTGGACTTATTTTAATTTTATTATTCAATAATATCAGTCAGAAGATATATATTAGACCTTTGATAGGTTTATGGGAATTATATGGTGTTGTTACTGGAGTACCGGGAGATATACTCTCTTATTTGAGACTTTTTGCTTTGGGACTTGCTGGTGGTTTACTTGGTAATGCCTTTAACCAGATAGCTTTGATGGTTAGAGGAGATGGGGGAGTTCTTGGAATAGTATTTATGACATTGATCCTTATTGTAGGGCATGGTTTAAATCTTGTCCTTGCTTTGCTTGGAGCATTTGTACATCCATTGAGGCTTACTCTTCTTGAGTTTTATAAGGCTGTTGGTTTTACGGGTGGTGGAAGACCATATAGACCATTTAGGAAAAGTGGAATTTAATGACTTTAAAGGAGTGATATATGGAGACAAATATTGCTGTTATACTTGCCGGGATTGGTTTGGGACTTATGGTAGGTTTGTCGGGAGTTGGTTCTGCTATTGGACTTGTTATTAGTGGTAGTACTGCAATAGGTTCTTTGAGAAAGAGACCAGATGCTTTTGGTACCCTTCTTGTTGCTTCTGTTTTGCCATCTACTCAGGGTATTTATGGATTTGTGGCGTTTTTTATTTATTCAGGTTATGTTAGTTCAACTATGAGTGTTTTTCAGGGAGCATTGGTTCTTGGTGCAGGTATAATGGTGGGGCTTGCCTGTCTTGTCTCTGCAATTTATCAGGGGAAGGTTTGTGCTTCGAGTGCTTCAGCTATTGGTTCAGGACATGATACTTTAGTTCCTGGTCTGGTTATGGCAGCTTTGCCAGAGTTTTATGCTATTCTTTCTCTTGTTGCTTCTATTTTGTTAAGTGGACTTATGGGGAAATAATTTTTATAGTTTAATAATTTGACGAAAAGTAAAAATTAGTTTATAATAATTAAACTAAATTTTTAAGGGCGCTTAGCTCAGTTGGTTTAGAGCACCTGCCTTACAAGCAGGGGGTCATAGGTTCGAATCCTATAGCGCCCATTGTTAAAAAATAAAAAAGGAGGCTTTATGCCAAAAGATAACGGACTTAATATTGATGAAAGTATGATTGATACTGTTCTTGCAGAAGATATTAATTTTCAAGGAACAATGAAGTTTTCAAAATCCTTGATGATTAAGGGAAAATTTGAAGGTCAAATTGATGCTACAGGGCACCTTATTATCGGACCAAATGCAGTTGTTAATGCTACTATAAAAGCTGGAGTATTAACAAATTATGGCCAGATAAATGGAAATGTAGAAGGTACAGAAAGGGTAGAACTTTTCAATAATGCTAAGTTAAGTGGGGATATTAAAACTCCAGAATTGATTATAGAAAGTGGATGTATGTTTAATGGAAATTGTACAATGACAGAAAAGAAATCTTCAGTTGGTCCAGCTCCACAGCAACAACCACAGGTTAAGAAGTAGAAAGCTTTTGATTGATATATCAGGGAGTAAAAAGATCCGGTTTTTAAAATCTTCTGGATTTTTTTACTCCTTTTTTTGTTTTTTTGTTTTTTTGGTGTTAATATATTTAACAGGAGTTTCTTAATGAAGAGGGTAGTTTTTATTTCTTTATTATTATTTTTGTATGGTTTTATGTTTTCAGAAACCCAGAGAGTGCTTGCTATTCTTGATATTGAACCAAAAGAAAATATTAATCCAGATGTCGCTGAGTTTATTTCAGAGAGAATAAGGATAGAAATATTTAAAAGTGGCAAATATAGGCTTGTTGAAAGGAAAAAAATTAATAAGATTTTAGAAGAACAGAAGATGGAACTTTTAAATGATAATGATAATTATATTAAAAAGATGGGGAATCTTCTTTCCGCTGATGAAATTATGTTTGGCACTCTTTCGTTTATTTCTGGTGTTTATTATTTAAACGTAAAAATAGTAGATGTGAAGACAAGTGAAATGTTATTCGGAAAAACAATAAAAGCAAAAGATATTACAGAATTATCAAGTTATGTAGAATTATTACCTGAGTCTATTGGTGGTAAAAATAATGATATAATAGATAAAGAAATGATGGATATAGTAGAAATTAATAAGTTTGTAAAATCTGTGGTAAAATATGCATTGAAAACTATAGAGGAAAAGACAGAAAATGTTTTTCCTACTAATGTTATTACAAATGAAGAACCCAAAAAGGTTGAATTGAAAAAGGAAAATAATAAAAAGGAAGATATTTTTAAAGTTGGAGGTGGTTTATCTTATAAATATTTTCCATGTTCAGAATTAAAAGTAAATGATAGAGTTTTTTCTGGTTTGTCGGTTTTCGGATTCAAGGGTATTTTTGGTTTTTTTGATACATTTGGGATTGGTTTTGCATTTAATATTGGTGGTGTTTATAATGAATTTTTTGAATATAATTATACATATGGGTTGACTTACGGAGGGTTAACATTAGATTTGTATAGAAAATTTTTTGGTTTTTTAAGGTTGGATTTGAATTGCCTTATTGGATGGGGTATTGAAAATTCTTATTTTATTAATAAAACAAACTATCAAAATATATCTTCTGAGGTGAGAAATAGCTATATGGTTGTCGAACCGGGAATAATGGCTTCAATAAATGTGTTTAATATTTTTGAATTAGGCATTACTGCAAATTATTTATTTTCAAATCCAGAAAGTTTATTGTTTAAAAACAATAGTTATAATTTTGGGGTACTTTTAATTTTTGGATTATAAAATGGATTATCCTTTTTCCATTAAGTTTTATAATTACCTGAAATACGAAAAAAAATTAGAAGAAAATAGCGTTTATGCATATTATAATGATGTAAAGGAATTTTTTGAGTTTTTTAATGTTCCGAAAGATGTAAAAGAAATAAATTATGAAGATATACTTAACTTTGTTATTTTTTTGAATGAAAAAAATAACAACAGAAGTATTGCCAGAAAAATATCAAGTCTTAAAAATTACTTTGTTTTTTTATTAAAGCTCGAGTTAATAGATATTGATCCTCTCTCTGATTTTGAGAGACCGGGTTATGAAAAAAAATTACCAGAATTTTTGACAATAGAAGAAGTTGAAAGACTTATTAAAATTGACGATTTTGATAATCCAGAAGAGGTTAGAGATTCCTGCATTATTGAATTTTTATATTCTTGTGGATTACGTGCAAGTGAACTTATAAATCTAAAAATTTCTGACATATCTTTTGAGGAGAGTATTTTAAATATTATAGGTAAGGGTAATAAACAGAGACTTGTTCCAGTTGGTAGAATTGCAATGGAATTGTTTAAAACATATCTTTTAAAATCAAGAGTAAGGATAGCGAAAAGGTATAATTCAACAGATTATATTTTTATTTCCAGACTTGGCAAAAGGCTTTCAAGAGTTTCAGTGTGGGAGATTGTGAAAAAAAGAGCTTTAAAGAGAGGCATAGAGAAAAATATCTATCCACACATTTTAAGGCATAGTTTTGCCACTCATTTACTCACAAATGGTGCGGATATAAGGGTGGTTCAGGAATTGTTGGGGCATTCAAGCATATCAACTACTGAAATATATACACATGTTACTAAAGATTTGCTTAAAAAAGAATATGAAAAATTTCATCCACTTGAAAAAGAAAATTGATAATCTTGATTTTTTTGTCTTAATTTTTTAAAATTAAAGTTATTGTAAAATTAGGGAGGATAAAATGGGAGAAAAGCTAGTTGCTATAGTTATGGGGTCAGATTCTGACTGGCCTATTATGAAGGCTGCTGCTGAGATATTGGATTATTTTGGCATAGGGTATGAAGTTGAAGTTATGTCGGCTCATAGAGCACCAGAACTTGTTTTTAAATTTGCTAAAGAGGCTCACAAAAATAGTTTTGAAGTTATAATAGCAGGAGCTGGTGGAGCTGCCCATTTACCCGGTGTTATCGCGGCTTTAACACCACTGCCAGTGATTGGAGTTCCTATAAAATCTTCTATATCCATAGAAGGGCTTGATTCTATTTTTTCAATATTGCAGATGCCATCAGGGATTCCAGTAGCAACGGTAGCATTAAATGGTGCAAAAAATGCCGGTATACTTGCTTCACAGATTCTTTCTTTGAAAATTCCAGAAATGAGGAATAAGATTATAGAATATAAGAAAAAGTTGGAAGAAGAAGTTATCGAAAAATCAAAAGAACTAAAAAAGAAGCTTTAGGATTCTATTTCTTTGATGGTTCCATCATAAATATTTATAATCCAGCCACGAATCTCAGGACAAAGTCCTTGTTTTGTGGCTTTTTTTATTATTTTATTCTTTTTCAAATTTTTTAATTGTTCTTTTACATTTAGTTCACTTAGTAGGTTATAGCTTTCTTGCTCACTCATGTTTTCAAATTTGTTTTTATTTTTTAAGTAAAGTTTTCTTATAGGGGATATCCATTTTTTAACTTTACCTTTTACAGAATTGTTAAAAGCAGCCTTAACTCCGCCACAATCATAATGTCCAGCTATGATTATATATTTTACTTTTAAGGTAAATATTGCATATTCTAAAATAGCATTAAAATTTATGTCATTTTCTTTTGTCTGATTTGCAATGTTTCTATGAACAAAAATTTCACCCGGGTACGTCTGAGTAAAAATACTCAGGGGTAATCTACTATCACTACATCCTATATACAAAAACGAGGGATTTTGCCCTTTTGACAAATCTTTAAAATAATCGGGATAATCTTCAGTTATTTTTTTTGCCCATTTTAAGTTGTTTTCTAAAATTTCATTATAACTATGCTTTTTTAACATTTTCAACCATCTCCATAAATTCATCAAAAAGATATAATGAATCATGTGGACCAGGCGAGGACTCTGGATGATATTGCACTGACATGATAGGATATTTCTTGTGTTTTATTCCTTCTATTGTGTTATCATTTAAGTTAATATGTGTTACCATCACATCATCTGGAATGGTGTTTTCAAGTATTGAAAAACCATGGTTTTGTGATGTTATTTCTATAGAACCGGTTTTTAAATTCTTTACTGGCTGGTTGGCACCCCTGTGACCAAATTTTAGCTTATAGGTTTTAGCTCCCAGAGCAAGTCCTAATAGCTGATGACCAAGACATATTCCAAACATTGGTAATTTTCCGATAAGATTCTGAATTGTTTTTATTAAGTAATGGATTGCAGCAGGATCACCAGGACCGTTTGATATAAAGAACCCATCAGGACTGAGTTTTAATATATCGTCTGCAGAGTAGGTTGCAGGGACTAAAGTAATATTTGCCCCTCTTTCATCAAATAGCCTTAATATATTTAACTTTACTCCTGCATCAATTACTACAATATGTGGTTTTCCATTAACGAATGGTTTATATTGTTTTGGTTCTTTTATAGATACGTCAGGGACAAGATCAAGTCCAGCCATATCAGGTACTTTAAGAAGTTTTTTCTTTAAACTCTCAATGTCAAAATCTATTGCAGAGAGAATACCATTCATTGAACCTTTTATTCTTAAAATTCTTGTGAGTTTTCTTGTATCTATTCCTTCTATTCCTACAATCTTATTTTTGTTTAAGTAATCAGAGAGAGATGTTTTTGCGCGCCAGTTAGAATAAATAGAGGAAGCCTCTCTTACTACAAAACCAGCAGCTTGAATTTTATTACTTTCAATATCTTCATCATTTATTCCATAATTGCCTATTAAAGGATAAGTCATTGTAACAATCTGGCCGGTATATGATGGGTCTGTCAAAATTTCCTGATAGCCAGTCATAGATGTGTTAAAAACTACTTCACCAGCCGTTTCACCTTCATAACCAAAATTTCTGCCGACAAAAACTTCACCATTTTTTAGCAAAAGAATTGCTTTTTTCAAAATAACCCTCTTTTACATTGACCAAAATTGCTTATTATTTTAAAATAAAACTATAAAACAATCAAGAAAAAAAAGGAATTTTTATGGAAGTTGAGTTAGTAAAAATTGGTGAAAAAGAGTATCCTGTTGATGCTAAAGAGTTGTATCTTTCTGAAATGGGAATTTCTTCCCTTGAGTGGCTTGAAAAGTTTACAGAACTTGAGAGATTGTGGCTTGACTATAATAAAATTTCTGAGATAAATTATTTTTCTCATTTGAAAAATTTAAAAGGGTTAAGACTTGGTAATAATAGAATAACAGAAATTAAAAATCTTGATAATCTTAAAAAGTTGAAATGGCTTTACTTGAATAATAACAGGATAACAAAGATAGAAAATCTCGATAAACTCGAAAGCCTTGAGGAGCTTTATATTGATGGAAATCCTTTGAAATCAATTGATAAAAAGACGTTTGATTTTTTAAGGGTAAGAGGTACAAGGTTTTGTTCTCTTGAAGGGAAAAAATATGGTACGGTTGAAGATTATGTTGAGTTAAACAGACTTGATATAGATTTTCCAGAAAGAGTTACTATAAGTGGGTTTGATTTTTCCCTGGATACAGAGGAAATAAATATAGCCGGTGAAAATATAAAAGAAATTGATAAAAACTTTCAGAATTTTACGCATCTAAAGATATTGTCGCTTTCTAAAAATTCTATTGAGGAGATTAAAAACCTTGATAATCTTATAAATTTAAAGGTATTAAGTCTTTTTGGCTGTAAGATAAGAGAAATTCAAAACCTTGATGCACTTATAAATCTTGAAAGATTGAGTTTATCTAACAATAGAATTGAAGAGATAAAAAATCTTGATCATCTTGTCAATCTTAAAATGCTTGGTTTGAGAAATAATATTATTTCAAAGATAGAAAATCTTGAAAACTTGACCAATCTTCAGGTTTTATGGCTTTCGGATAATCAGATTGAAAAAATTGAAAATTTACAGAAGCTTGAGAATCTTAAAGAACTTCATCTTGGAGGAAATAAAATTACAAGGATAATGCATCTTGCTAAACTTGTAAATCTAAAGGGTTTATATCTTGAAAACAATCAGATTCAGAAGATTGAGAATCTTGACAAGCTTGAAAATCTTGAAGAATTGCACCTTGCAGGCAATCAGATTAGTGTAATTGAAAATCTGACCAATCAAAAGAAATTAAGATGGTTATCTTTATCAAGAAACCAGATAGGAGTTATAGAAAATCTTGATTCTTTAATAAACCTTGAGTTTTTAGCACTTGATAACAATCAGATTTTAAAGATAGAAAATCTTGAACATCAAAAACAACTTAAATGGTTGTATTTGTATAATAATCAGATTTCAAAGATAGAAAACCTTGATAAATTGAAAAATATTATTGGGCTTTATTTACATAATAATAGGATTAAAAAGATAGAAAATTTAAACAATCTAAAAACTTTACAAATTTTATGGTTGCATTATAATCAAATAAGAAGAATAGAAAATCTGGAAGATCTCCAAAATTTAAAATTTCTTGAAATTGATAATAATCCACTTGAAAGTATTGATAAAAATACTTATATTTTCTTAAGAGATAAAAAAGTTAAAATAGGCAATGTTTTTATAGATGAGTTTGTAAACATTTACAAGCTGAGGGTCGATTAATATATGGAAAATGATTTAGTATTAAAATCTAAGAACGAGATTAAAGAAAAGACATATTTAGGTGAACCGAAGTTATATAAGGTTTTGATTCATAATGATAATTATACTACAATGGATTTTGTTGTTGAAATACTTGTAGAAATTTTTCATAAGGTTCCATCAGAGGCAACAAAAATTATGCTTGAAGTTCATTATAAAGGCATTGGGGTTGTAGGTGTGTATCCTTATGATATAGCCGTAACGAAGATAAATCAGGTTCATGAAAAGGCTAAAGAGAGAGAATTCCCTCTTAAATGTAGCCTTGAGGAGGCATAAGATTTTATGGAGATTGGATTTGAATTAAGTCAGATTCTTTTTTCTGCTTATCAGGAAGCGAAATTAAGGCATCATGAATATGTGACACCTGAACATCTTGTTTATGCTTCCTTATTTTTTGATAGTGGTAAAAATATTCTTTCCCATTGTGGAGTTAAAATAGAGACATTAAGGGAGAATTTAGAGGATTTTTTTAATACTAAACTTGAGTATATTAATGGAGAAGTTGAACCAAAAGAATCTTATTCCTTTCAATCAGTATTAACAAGAGCAATTTATAGCTATAATGATCCAAATAAAAAAGAGATTACCATAGGGGATGTTTATTTATCAATATTGGATGAGAAGGAATCTTTTGCTGCTTTTTACCTTTATGAACAGGGACTTACTAAATTGGATCTATTAAATTATATTGCTCATGGTATTTCTGTTATGCCTGATGAAGTAGAATATAATTTTACAAGAGATAATAGTGTAGAAGAGAAAAAGACGAAGGAAAGAACAATACTTGAAACATTTACTGTAGAACTTGTTGAAAAGGCAATGAGAAAAGAGATAGACCCTTTAATCGGCAGGGAAGATATTTTGGAGAGAACTATTCAAATTCTTGGAAGAAGATTTAAGAATAATCCCATTTTTGTGGGTGAGGCTGGTGTTGGTAAAACAGCAATTGTAGAAGGACTTGCGTTAAAGATTGCTAAGGGTGATGTTCCAGATTTTTTAAGGGGCTCTAAAATATATTCATTAGATCTTGGTTTACTTCTTGCAGGTACAAGGTATAGAGGAGATTTTGAGGAGAGGTTAAAAAAAGTTATAAATGAGTTATTAACTATAAATAATTCTATTTTGTTTATAGATGAGATACACAATATAATAGGTGCTGGAGCTGTATCAGGTGGTTCTCTAGATGCCTCAAATATTTTGAAACCTGTACTTACATCTGGAAGGATTAAATGTATTGGTTCAACTACTTATGAGGAGTATAGGAGATATTTTGAAAAAGATAGAGCTTTTATGAGAAGGTTCCAAAAAGTCGATATTCCAGAACCATCAAAAGAAGAGACAATAGAAATATTAAAAGGAATAAAGAGTAAATATGAGGAGTTTCATAAGGTAAAATATGAAGAGGACGCTTTAATAACAGCAGTTGAATTGACTGATAGATTTGTCAATGATAGACATTTCCCTGATAAAGCTATAGACATAGTAGATGAGGCAGGTGTCTATGTAAAGTTGTTTAAAAAAGATAAGATTGTAACAAACCATGAAGTTGAAAAGGTTATATCAAAGATAGCAAGAATTCCAGAAAAAACGATAAATACAACAGAAATAAATATACTAAAAAATCTTGATAAAGAATTAAAAAAATATATTTTTGGTCAGGATGAGGCAATAGAGACTGTTGTTAGTGCTATTAAAAAATCAAGGGTGAATTTTAATAATTTGACAAAGCCGATAGCTTCTTTTCTATTTGTTGGACCTACTGGAGTTGGTAAGACTGAGCTAACAAAAAAGCTTGCTAACGTACTAAATATTCCACTTATTAGATTCGATATGAGTGAGTATCAGGAGAAACATACAATTTCAAGGTTGATTGGAGCTCCTCCAGGTTATGTTGGTTATGAACAAGGTGGTCTTCTTACAGAAGCTATTATAAAAAATCCACACTCTGTATTACTCCTTGATGAGATTGAAAAGGCACACTATGATATATTTAATGCATTACTTCAGGTTATGGATTATGCTACTTTGACTGATAATAATGGTAGAAAAGCTGACTTTAAGAATGTAATAATAATAATGACTTCAAATGTTGGTGCTGAAGAAATAGAAAAAATGGGAATAGGGTTTGATAAAAATACTGATGATGATAGAGAAAAACGTTTATCAAAGGCATTAAAAAATGTCTTTACTCCTGAGTTTAGAAATAGATTAAGCTCAATAGTATTTTTTAACAAACTTGATAAAAGTATTGTGAAAAATGTTGTTATTAAAGAACTAAACGAATTTATAGAAAAGTTGAGGGAAAAGAATGTTATACTTAAGGTCGGTGAAGATATTTTTGACTTTTTGACAGAAAAGTCATATTCAGCTATATATGGAGCAAGAGAAGTATCAAGAGTTATAGAACAAGATGTGAAAAATCTTTTTGTTGATGAAGTTTTATTTGGCAAACTTTCTAAAGGGGGATATGCAGAGCTCAAGCTAAAAGATAACAAAATTGTACTAAAAATTTTAGATAAAAAGTCTAAAAAAAAATCGTAAAATTTCAAAAAATCAATTATAGTTCTGGTATTTTAAATTAAAGTGAAGAATTTATATTTGGGAGTATAGAATATGAAAAAGTGTATTTTGATGTTAGCATTTCTTTTTATTTTTTCTGCATTTTTGAGTGCAGGAGATATTACGATGGTCTATTTTAGCCCTGTTGTTAAAGGTTTCCCACTTGATTTAGCAAGTTATATTTCTAATGAAACAATTGTAAATCTAAATGACATGTCTGATGTTTTAGGGGTTAGCTTTATTCCTTCTACTGTTGTAGAAAGTTGGGTTAATTATAAGATTAATGAGATTAACCAGACTAACACAAATTTTACTGTTGTTAAAAGGAAAAAAGTTCCTCCAAAAAAGATTTCTAATATTTTTATTAACTCTGCGACTCCAGCATTAATAAATCGGATAGCTCCTTTTTTGAGAGTAAATAATATTCTCTCTATAAATTATGCAATTATGAAACCATCAAAAACTGCGGAAAGTATATTGTCAATAACTTTAATGCTCGTTTCTCCAAATGTTAAAATCAATCCGATAAAGATCAATATTCCTATGAGCATGGTTTCAAATAGAGAATATTTAAATAAAGAAGTAAAAGAAGCTCTTGTAACCTTATATAATTTTTGGGAGAGATATTATTATGTTGCTTCAAAAAATGGTTCTGTAAGGTTAAATATTGTTCCAAAAAATGCTATTGTTGAAATTCCTGCATTAAATAAAAAGCTTGTGAATGGACTTAATTCAAATATACCTGTAGGAAAGTATATTGCATTAATAAAAGCAACAAATTTTGTAACAATGGTTACAAATATAGAAATTGCAGAAAAACCATTAAATTATAAGATAACTCTATCAAAACTTGCACCAAGAGTTGAAGGGATGCCTTTACTTGGAAATTTATATATAGATTCAGATTTTCCTGGAGCGAAATTTTTAATAATTGAGGATGGAATTACTGGAGAAACTCCTATGGAAATAAAAAATCTAAAAGCAGAAGAAAAAACGATTATTTTTGATGAAACTGTTAATTATTCAATCAAGCAAGTTAAGGTTAAATTAACTCCAGACGATACAACATATACTTATGTCAATCTTGATAGAAAAGGAAATAAGATAAGCATTGTGTCGACGAATGAAAGAGCTATTGTAATTGTTGATAGAAAGATTGTAGGAAGAATAGAAAATAATACATTTAATTATCAGGGGACTGTTGGGCTTCATTCATTAACATTACTTCAAGATAAATTTGTGGCATTGAGAACTAATTTTACTCTTGAGTCTGGTGTGTCAAAGAAGATGGATTTGAACCTTACTCCCAAGAAGATAAAAGGATTTTTCATGACTCCTCAGGGGAGTGTTCCTGTTTATTCTGAAAAAACAGAGATAGGGCTTACTCCAGCAACCTATGCTTTTAATGAAACTGAGAAACTTCCTCTTGAATTTAGAGCTACAAATTATGGATATAATATCTTACTTACAAATATTAATTGGAACTGGAATAGTTTAAATGTAGTTTATACTATGCTAACTCCTCTCTATGGTGATATAAGAATCTTTTCAGAACCTCAAGATGCTTCTGTTTTTATTGAAGGAAACTATAAAGGTAAAACTACTGACAGCGGACTTTCTTTATTCCAGATTCAAGCCAAAAGGACAAAATTGAGAATTGAAAAAGATGGGTATAAACCTATAAATACAAATATTTATATAGCTCCAAATATAGAAAACCATTTCAAATTTGTGTTAAGAGAGGCTCCAGTAAAAGTATATATTACGACTTTACCTGATAAGGGATTTGATATTTATGTTAACGATGAATGGAGTGGAATAAGTGGTGAAACAATAATTCCTTTCGAACTTGGTAAGAGCACTATAAAAGTGAATAAGAGAGGATATAAAACTATAATATTTACTGTAGATTTAAAGGAAAAAACTTCAACGAATCTTATTGTAAAAGTTGAACAGGGGCTGAGCGAGGAAGAATTTATTGAAAATATTTCAAATAATTATGTAAATATGGAAGAATTCTGGAAGCAGAAATTATACACAAAGGCAATAGATGAATGTAATACGAATATTTCTATAATCAAAACATCCGAATATCAGTATTTAAAAGATGCTCAGGAGATAAAGAAGAATTTTGAAATGAAACTTGCATGGTTAAATCAAGTTACAAATATGTATGATATTATTAACAAAGGTTTTGAGCTTGAAAATTTACAGGATTATAGAAATGCACTTAATGCTTATGAGGAAGCTTTCTCGATTTTGAGTAAATTTGATAAAAGTGTTGAAACATTTTTCGAGGAAACGAAGATCGATTTAGCTGGCAGGATTGATAGAGTGAAAAAGATCCTAGCTGAAAAAGAAGAAAAGGAAGAAGTTAAGAAATTTATCAGTGAAATTAATCCAATGGTTTTTAATGCTGATAAAATAGCAAATGAAGATCCGACAAAAGCACTTGAACTTTATGAAAAAATCATTAAGAAGATTGATAATTCAGCATTTAAGGATCATCCTAAGGTTATAGAAATTAAAGAGAAAGTTAACAAAAAGATGAAAACAAGCCAAAAGGTTCAAAAAGAAAAGTCTGCATGGTGGCCTAATGTAAAGAGGTCATGGAGTGGGTTTAATATTCATCTTGGTGTAAGTACACCAGCTCTTGATGGTGTTTCGTTTGAACAGGGTAAAATGAATTTACTTGGACAGGGTATAGTTGGGATCAATTTTATTCCATTCTTTGGTCTAAGACTTGGAGGTACATACAATATTACTCCTCCGGAAGAAAAAGAGAATTTATTTATACCATACTGTGGAATGATAGGGGCTAATATTGGTATTCCTATTATACCACAAATATCATTATTTGGTGAGTATTTTATGACAATTTCAGATTTTTCAAGGATGAATATACTTGAAAATTCAATTGCAAATTTTGGAGTGGATTTCAAGTTTGAATGGTTTGGCATAAAATTGTATTATGAAATGGGCTTTGCAAAAAATTATACAAAAGTATTTCATGGTATAGGTGGTGGTATTACCTTCTGGTTTAATGAGGAATAAGAGAGATAGAACTGCCCAGCTTAAAAAGCTGGGCAAATTTTTTGTAATTTATGTTAACGTTAACTCGAATTTTATTTTTCTTGACTTTTTTAGTTATTCTTTTTAAAATGAACTAAATTTAAAGTAGAGGGGTTGGTTATGAAGTATCTTGTTAACTTTATTTTGTTGTTGGTAATAATTAGTGGCTGTAAAGGAGAGACGGGAGTGAAGAAAGATTCAGTTTCTTCAAAATGGAAACTTGTGTGGAGTGATGAATTTGATTACGAAGGACTTCTGGATGAAAATAGATGGGATTATGATGCTGGTGGAGCGGGATGGGGAAATGGAGAACAACAATTTTACACTGCTTACGATACTAATACTGCAAGGGTTGAGGGCGGCAAGTTGATAATTGAAGCTCATAAGAAATGGCATCTTGGCATGCCTTATAAATCTGCAAGGGTGGTTACGAGAGGAAAAGGAGAATTTTTATATGGTAGAATAGAGGTTTGTGCAAAGTTGCCAAAAGGTAGAGGTTTATGGCCTGCAATATGGATGATGCCAGTTGAACAAAAATATGGTGGCTGGCCATCAAGTGGAGAGATAGATATAATGGAAATGGTAGGGTATGAACAGGATTTCATACATTTTAGTGTTCATACCGATGAGTTTAATCATAAAAAAAATACTCATAAAACATATAGAACTTATATTAATGGAGCATCTGATAACTTTCATGTTTATGGTATAGAATGGTATCCAGATAAAATAGATTTTTTTGTTGACGATGTTAGGTATTTTACTTTTAAGAAAATGGGGGATGATTTTAGAAAATGGCCTTTTGATCAAAAGTTTTATCTTATAATGAATATTGCGGTAGGTGGAACATGGGGAGGAGCAAAAGGTGTTGATAATTCTATTTTCCCACAGAGAATGGAAGTTGATTATGTAAGAGTCTATCAGATGGAAAAATAATATTGTTTGAAATAATAAAAGGGGATGTTCTTTTATGGGACATCCCCTTTTTTTGTTTAGAAATAAATTTTTCTCTAATCAATTAAAAATTACTTCCGATATTTTAAACAGGAGGGAGTGTATGTTGTTTGGACTCAATACTTCTTTTGCTAAAAAGATGGATTTATATGAAAGAGCTTTAGACGCAGTTTCTTTAAGAAGAGAAGTTATAGCAGATAATATTGCAAATGCTGATACACCTTTCTTTAAGAGGTCAGAAGTAACTTTTGAGTCTCAGTTACAAAGGGCTATAGAATCAGAAAGAAAACCAGAGTTTCCTACCTTGATGACTGATAAAAAGCACATTGATTTTAATCAATTTATTGATTATAGAACAGTAAAGCCAAAAGTTGTTGTAGAATATGATACTAATTATAGAAATGATAAGAATAATGTTGATATAGATAAAGAAATGGTTGATTCTATGAAAAACTCAATGCAATATAATGCTTTGATAGAAGGATATTCGAGAAATATTAAAATTCTTGATATTGCAATGAGATAGGAGGTTTAATATGGGATTATTTTCAACTTTAAATATAAGTGGTAGTGGTTTAACTTCTCAAAGATTAAGACTTGATGTGATAGCTAATAATATTGCAAATGCAACTACAACAAGAACGACAGAGGGGGGACCATTTCAAAGATCAAGAGTGGTATTAAGACCGATAGATGATAGCCTGACTTTTAAATCACATTTACTTCCTGGGGCATTAAAAAAACAAGTAGGACAAGGAGTTAAAGTCGCAAAAATTGAAAAGGATGAAAAACCCCCAAGAATGGTATATGATCCAACTCACCCTGATGCAATAAAATCTGGTAAATGGGCTGGATACGTAATGATGCCGAATGTTAATATTGTTGAAGAAATGGTTGATATGATTTCTGCTAATAGAAGTTATGAAGCAAATATTTCTGTTATTCAATCTGGAAGACAGATGTTTGAAAAGGCTTTAGGCATAGGAAAATAAAAAATTTTTTAAAAATTTTTTATAAAAATCTTGCAATTATTTAAAATTAAGTCATAATATATATAATGAAAATAGTAGTTTAATAATTACTACCAAAAGGAGTCTTTATGGAAATAATAAGTAGAGAAATGGCTCTGGGAGATAAAATCGAACTTAAAAGGATGAGTAAACTTCATTTTAATGATGAAGGAGTACTTTCTAAAAAAACTGAAGATCCGGAAAAATCTTTTGCCAGAGTTTTTTTTAATGCTGTTAATGAAGCCAATTCTCTTCAACATCAATCGGATGAACTTGAAGAAAAGATGATTCTTTATCCTGAGCAGGTTAATATACATGAAGTGATGATAGCAAGTGAGAAAGCAAGGCTCTCTGTGAGCATGCTTAAAACTGTAGTTGAGAAGGCTATAAGGGCATACAATGATATTGTTACAATGAGATAATAGTATTTAGATTTAATTTATAAATAAAAAATTTTGGCAGGGAGGGGAAGGATGCCAGATTTTAAAGAGATATTTAATAAATTGAAAGAAATATTTCAAAAATTAACACTTGTTCAAAAGCTGATTTTTGGTGGTATAATTTTAGGACTTATTTTTGCATTAATTTTGGCCGCCAATTTTTCTGCGAAACCTACCTATTCACTTCTTTATAAATCTCCACTCAATCCAGAAGAATATGCAAGAATAACAAAAAAGCTTAATGAATGGAATGTTAAATTTGACACGAAGGATGATAAATATATTCTTCTAAAGGATGAAAATCAAAGTAGAACTATAAGAATGAGATTAGGACAGGAAGGTATAATACCTTCTACAGTTAAAGGGTGGGAGCTTTTTGATACACAGAAGTTTACAACGACAGATTTTGAAAGAAATGTAAATCTTCAAAGAGCTATAATTGGAGAAATGATAAAACACCTCAAAACACTTGAAGATATTGAGGATGTAAATATTGAGGTTGCATTTCCAAAGGAAAGACTTTATTCTGAGTATCAGGGTGAAACTACTGCTTCAGTTGTTATAGTTCCTGCTCCACATAGTGATATTTCCGAAAATAAGTCAAAAATCAAAGGGATTGTAAAACTTGTTGCGATGGGTATTCCAAATTTAAAAGAGGAAAATATTGTTGTTGTTGATAACAAAGGAAATGTCCTCTCTGATCTTCTTACTCCTGATGAGGCTGGAGAGAGTGTAAAAATAGCAAAAGAACATTTAAAGATAAAAGCAAAAGAAACAGCTATTTTGGTATCTAAAATAAAAGAAGCATTGAAAAATTCTATTGATGAGAAGAGACTTTTAATAACTGCTGATATCGAATTTGATTGGACAAAGAAAAAAATAGAACAGGATAAAATAATTCCGATTGTTAAGAAAGAAGATAATCCCTTAACTCCATATGATGAAAGTGAGGTTGAACTTAATGTCCCTATAAGTGAGAAAAAGACAAAAGAAGATTTTAAGGGTCCTGCTTATATTCCAGAGGGTCCTGCAGGAGTGGAGAATAATATTCCACCGGGATTAAAAGATAAAATTGATAGATTCACACATTATACAAAGGATGAAAATATAGTTAATTATCAGAATAGTAAAGAAAAAGTAGAAGCTACGAAAGCACCATATGAAATTAAAAAGGTTTCTGTTGCAGTTGCAATCGATGGAATATGGGAAATAGTAAGAAATGATAGCGGAGATCCTATTATTACTAATGGAGGAAAAATAGCAAGAGTGTATTATCCGGTTTCTGAGGAAGATTTAAGAAATTATGAAGATTGGGTGAAGGCTGCGATAAATTATGATCCTAAAAGAGGAGATGAAGTTGTAGTAAGAACAATACCTTTTGACCATACAAAAGAGTTTGAGAAAGAAGATGAAAAAATAAGAAAAAGAATTCAGTTAAGAAGAACTCTTATTGCATCCATTATAGTTTTATTATTCTTGTTTGTTGGTACATTGCTTTATAGATGGATAGCAAGAGAGATAGAGAAGAGGAGAAGATTGAGAGAAGAAGAAATTGCACGTCAGCAACAAGCTATGAGAGAAGCTGCTTTACGTGCTGCTGAGGAAGAAGCTGCTACAGTGGAATTATCTATAGAAGAAAAGGCACGAGCAGAATTGCTTGAGAATGCAATAAATATTGCAAGAGAGAGACCTGATGATGTTGCAAGATTAATTAGAACATGGCTTGCAGAAGAATAAATTTTGAGTTAAAATTAATAGGGAGGGGAAATTATGGCAGTAGAACAAGCCTCTGCTACAAAAAAGGCAGTTGCTGAAACTGCAACAGCAGAGAAAACTAAAGGCAAGCAATCTTCTATTCCGGGTAAAAGAGAAAAGAAAAAGACATTAACAGGAAGAGAAAAGGCAGCAATATTCCTTGTTTCAATAGGACCAGAAGTTTCAGCAGATATATTTAAACATCTTAAAGAAGATGAAGTGGAAGAATTAACCTTTGAAATTGCGAGAATAGATAGAGTAGATCCAGAAGAAAGGGATCAGGTACTCATGGAGTTTCAAGAGCTTATGATGGCTCAGGACTTCATAATAAATGGTGGTGTAGATTATGCAAGAGAGGTTCTTGAAAGGGCTCTGGGAACACAGAAGGCAGTGGATATTATTAACAGGCTTACTTCTTCATTGCAGACAAAGCCATTTGATTTCATTAGAAGGACAGATCCTGTTCACCTGACAAACTTTATACAAAACGAACATCCACAGACAATTGCGTTGATTCTCTCATATCTTGATCCTCAGAAGGCGGCTCATATCATTTCAGCACTTCCTACTGAAATACAGGCAGATGTTGCAAAAAGAATTGCAACAATGGATAGAACTTCTCCAGAAATATTGAGAGAGGTAGAGAGAGTGCTTGAGAGAAAACTTTCAACACTTGCAAGTGAAGATTTTACCTCAGCTGGTGGTATTGATGCAGTTGTAGCAATTCTAAATAATGCTGATAGATCTACAGAAAGAAATATTATTGAAGCATTAGAAGAGGATGATCCAGATCTTGCAGAAGAAATAAAGAAAAAGATGTTTGTATTTGAAGATATTATTACACTTGATGATAGATCAATACAAAAGGTTTTAAGACATGTTGATACAAATGATCTTGCAAAGGCGTTGAAAGCTGTTGATCCTGAAGTTCAGGACAAAGTATTCCGAAATATGTCTAAGAGAGCAGCTCAGATGTTAAAAGAAGACATGGAATACATGGGGCCTATAAGGTTAAAGGATGTTGAAGAAGCTCAGCAGAAGATAGTAAATATTATTAGAAAACTTGAGGAACAGGGTGAAATTGTTCTATCGAGAAATGCTGAGGATGAAATTATTGTATAAAAAAGGGGTTTTATATGGCAAATCAATTTAACCCTCATGCAAAAATACTTAAGAATGGTGAATATTATGTTGACAATTCACATTTTGTTTTAAGTGCTCCACGTGTATTTAAGAAAACAAAGGAACAACAAATAGATGAAGCAACTCAAAGAATAAGAGAATTAAACGAGGAAATAAAAAGACTTGAAAAAGAACTTAATGAAAAATTAGAAATGGCAAAAACAGATGCTGATGAATTCATTCAAAAGGCACAGCAGGAAGCAGAAAATATAATTGCTAAAGCTGAGAAAGATGCATTTGATAGGATAAAAAAATCACTTGAAGAAAAAGAGGCAGTAATTTTACAGACAAAAGAAGAAGTAAAGAAAATAATAGAAGAAGCAGAACTTGAGAAAGAAAGAATAATAAATAATGCAATGGAAGAATCAAAGAGAATAAGAGAAGAAGCATACAGAGAAGGATATGAAACTGGAAAGAATGAAGGTTTTGAATCTGGAAGAGCTGAGTTAATGAGTATGATAGATAGGCTTAAATCCATTATTCAACTTACGTTACAGGAAAGAGAAAGAATACTTGTTCATAGTGAGAGGCAGATTTTAAATCTTGTATTAACAATGGTAAAGAAAATAGTTAAAAAACTTACTCATGAAGAAGAAAATGTTGTTATAGAAAATGTTAAAGAGGCTTTATCTATTATAAGAGGGGCAATGAAAGTTTATATTCATGTAAATCCTCTTGATTATGATTATACCACAAGGTTTAAAGATGAATTTATAAAACTTATAGAGGGAATGCCAGAGATAAAGATTTTTGAAGATCCGACTGTTGATAGAGGTGGAGTATATATTGAAACAGATTTAGGTGAGATAGATGCCAGAATCTCAAGTCAGCTTGAAGAGATAGAAGATAAAATAAAGTTTTATATTCCAGTAAAAATAAAAGCCAAAGATTTAGAAAGAGATGAGTTAGTTGAGAGAAAGGAAGAAGTCAGTGTGACTTCAGAGGATTTAAATAAGAATAAGGAAGAGAGCGGAAATGCTTGATGTAAAGTCAGAGGATTTCTTAGATAAATATTTCAAATCTGTGAATAGAGCTGTGCCTATCAAAACTATAGGGAGAATTTCTGATATAGTTGGCATTTCAATAGAATCAATAGGACCATTTGCTTCCGTTGGCGATGTTTGTTTTATTGAGACTAAAAAGGGTGAAGAAATTATCTATATAAAAGGTGAAGTGGTTGGTTTTAAGAATAAAAAGACATTGATAATGCCGCTCGGGGATATTGGTGGTATTTCTCCTGGGCTTAAAGTTATAAATCTTGGTAGAAAAATGGAGATTCCAGTAGGAGAAGAATTACTTGGAAGAATAATCACTGGGGATGGCAGCCCAATAGATGGAAAAGGGCCAATCTTATGTAAAGAATATTATCCTGTTGATAGAAATCCTCCAGATGCTTATAATAGAAAAAGAATTTCAAAACCTATAGCTACTGGGGTTAAAGCAATTGATGCTATACTTACAGTAGGGAAAGGGCAGAGGATGGGTATTTTTTCAGGTTCAGGAGTGGGTAAGTCAACTTTACTGGGAATGATAGCAAGAAATACAAATGCTGATGTAAACGTAATAGCTTTGATAGGTGAAAGAGGAAGAGAGGTAAGGGATTTTATAGAAAAGGATCTGGGTGAAGAAGGTTTGAAAAGAACTGTGATGGTAGTTGTAACATCTAATGAACCTCCTTTACTTAGAATTCGTGGAGCATATGTTGCTACTGCTATTGCTGAATATTTCAGGGATCAGGGGCTTGATGTTATGTTTCTGATGGACTCTGTGACAAGGTTTGCCATGGCACAGAGAGAAATAGGGCTTGCCATAGGAGAACCACCAGCAACGAAAGGTTATACACCTAGTGTTTTTTCTATGTTACCCAAACTACTCGAAAGGACAGGTACAAGCGATAAAGGTAGCATTACGGCTTTTTATACAGTACTTGTAGAAGGTGATGATGTAAATGAACCTATATCAGATGCTGTGAGAGGAATACTTGATGGGCATCTTGTTCTATCAAGAGCATTGGCTCATAAGAATCATTATCCAGCTATAGATGTTTTACAGAGTATTAGCAGACTTATGGTTGAGATTGTAGATAAAACACATTTTGAAAATGCTGGTAGATTAAGAGAAGTTCTGGCAAGCTATAAAGAAGCTGAAGATTTGATAAATATCGGAGCATATGTTAAAGGTAGTAATCCAAGAATAGACTATGCTATTTCAAAAATAGAACAGGTTAATGCTTTCTTAAAGCAGGGAATTTATGAGAAGAGCGATTTTGAAAGGACAATATCTCTTCTTAATTCAATTTTTGATGAAAGAAAAATGAGAAGATGAACACTTCATTAAACGAAGCCATAAAGGTTGCTATTAATTTTATAAGTTACAGACCACGAACATTGAAGGAAATAAAGGATAAGTTAATTAGTAAAGATTTTTCGTCAGAAGTTATTGAAGAGACTATAGATTTTCTTGTTAAGTCTAATTATATAAATGATGAAGATTTTGCTTATAGGTGGGCAGAGGAAAGAATAGTATCTAAAAAGTTAAGTAAAAACCTTGTTAAATTTGAACTAAAAGCAAAGGGGATTTCAGATGAGTTGATTGAAAGAACCTTTGATATGCTTGAAATAGACGAAGTAGAGAATGCCTGTAATTTTTTAAGAAATAAATTTTTAAAGGTTAAAAGCAAAGATTCTCTGGATGCTAATAAGCTACTTAAAATCCTCCTTTCAAAAGGTTATTCTTTTAATGACTCAAAAAGGGCAATAAAAAAATTTTTTGAAAATTATTGATTCTTTTCTTATTTTTTATTATTATAAAATATTAAACTCTTTGTAGTGTGAGGTAATTTATGAAGATAATTATTATTACATTACTTGAGTTTTTTATAGGTTCTCTTATGTTTTCTTACTGGATAGGATTGATTTTTAAAAAGGATATAAGGCTTATAGCAAGTGATGGAAATCCCGGAGCTTTTAATCTTGGAAAGACTCTTGGTTTTAAGTTTGGAGTTATAGGAGCTTTGCTTGATTTTTTAAAGGGTTTTTTCCCATTGATTTTACTTAGGTACTATGGCTTTCTTAACGGATGGGAGATTGTTTTAGCTGGTATTGCTCCGATTCTTGGACATTCCTTTTCTCCTTTTTTAAATTTTAAAGGAGGTAAAGGAGTTGCGGTGACTTTTGGTGTATGGAGTGCTATAACTTTTTTTGAAGTTTCTCTTATTTATGCATTAATTCTTGCTTTTTTAGAGGTTATTTTTAGATTATTTAAGAAAAAAGTGACATCTGAGATAGACTCATTTGTTACGCTTTTTGGGCTGGTAGTATGCCTTTTGTATATGTTGTTTAGAAATTATGAAATTTATTTTTTAATTCTTTTAGTTTTAAATTTTTCAGTAATGTTTTATAAGAATAAAAAGGAAATCAGTTTTTTGCTACACAAGGCGGGTTAAAGAATTGAAAAGATTTTTAGTTTTATTTTTTTTCATAGTTTATACGACTCTTTTTTCATTTGAATCAAAATTTCTTCTTTTATCTACAAATGAACTGGAATATAATATACTAAAATATCCCGAAGAATATCCATTGAAAATTTCAACTCTTGTAGCTTCAGGTGTGAAGGATGTATCAAATTATTTAAAGAAAATTAATAATTTTGAATCCTCTATTTCTAATCAATTAATTTCTGATAAGGTTGAAAATGCAAAGATTATTTTTAAAGAAATGCATAGAAATTTCTTGAAAAAATATGGTGAAAAATACTATTATTTTCAAGATTTGTTTGAAAAAGGATTTTTTAACTGTATGTCAGCCACAATGTTTTATTCAATCTTGCTTGAAGATTTTGGTTATGATTTTAAGGGGATTTTGCTTCCCACTCATATTTTTACCCTTCTTTATGTTGATGGGAAGGAAATAGATGTAGAAAATACTTCTATAAATGGATTTGATATAAGGACGAATTTACAGGCACAAAGAGAATTTAAGAGGATGACTGGTTTTGACTATACAAGAGATAGTAATAAAATAGAGGTAATAGGTAAAAAAGATATTCTTGCAACATATTATGCTAACATCGCAGCATTAGAAATTGCAAATAAAAACTATGAAAAAGCATTTCAATATGCTATTAAGTCATATATTATTACTACGAATGTTAGTATAGTTAAATCGAATACTATGGCAATTTATTCTGAATATATATTGTATCTTGATCAAAAAAGAGATTATGAAAAAGCCCTTTCTGTCTGTGAAGAAGGACTTAATATTTCCAAAGTATTTTTAGATATTTATTATTATATTATTATGAATTATATTTCATTTCTTATTGATAAAGGAGAATATGAGAAGGCTTATAATTTAAAAAATAAGGATAACTTACCTCTTTTTGTTAAAGAACATTATTATTTTTCTTTATTTGAGAAAGTAAAGAATGATTATAATAAAATGTATGAGCTTACCTTAGAAGCTTATAATGAATTAAAAGATTCAAAAGAGGTAAAAAAGATTATCTTTAATGCAATGTATATGTTTATAGAGAAGGCTTACGAAAATGAAGAGAATTTTTTAAGACTTTATGAACTTGTGAAAGGTTTAAAAGAGGCTAAAAATTATATCGATGATTACTATTATACTTTATTATCAAAATATTATGAAAGAAAAGATTTTGATAAAGTACTCGAACTATATCAACGTAGTAGAAAATACACCAGGGAAAAAGATATTGATATTTTAGCGATAAATAGTCTTAATAATAAGGCTAGTAAAGAAATAGAAAATGAAAATTATTACGAGGCAGAAAAAATTCTCTCTTTGGCTTATGAAATTGATAAAAAAAATCATATAGCCACCAAAAATCTTCTTAACTTTTATAGGGTTATTGTTAAGAAAATGATTTATAAAAAGAATTATAAAAATGCAGATAATTTTCTTAAAAATGGGCTTAAATACTTCCCACAGGATAAACAATTATTGCTTTATAAAGAAGAGTTAAAGAATTTAAAATAATTTTTTGCAATTTTCTTTTTAGAGTATTATAATAAATATTAAACTTATTACTGGAGGAAGTTATATGGTTATTTATTTCACCTTTTTTTTGGTTGCTTTTTGTTTGATTTGTGTGCTTTTGGGAATTTTTGGGAAGAAGATTTTTAATTCTTCTAAGGTATTGAAACTAATTAGCAAAGTTGGCATTGTTTCAGGTCTATTTGTTCTTATTAGTGTAACTGGGGGGCTTCTAATTTCAATACCAGTAAAGGCATATTCAGAGGAAAATGTTGCAGATAAAGTAGTAGTTACTACTAAAACAGAAAAGACAACAACTATCGCTTATATTGCTGCTGCTATAGCTGTTGGAGTTGGTTCTATTGGTGCTGGAATTGCTGTTTCTGTGACTGGTTCTGCTGCTTTAGGAGCTATTTCAGAAAACCCTAAAAATTTTGGTGCTGCTATGGTGTTTGTTGGTCTTGCTGAAGGTATTGCTATTTATGGGCTTATTATTGCTATTATGATATTGAGTAAATATCTGTAAAAGTATGAAAACGATTTTCTTTGGAGATTCTGAAACCAGTTTGTTTTTTGAACTTCAAGGTATTGAAACCAGAGTTGTTAATAATGAAGCAGAGTTTATTGATGAATTTAGAAAGATAAGGCGTCAAAAAACTTATGGACTTTTAATTGTTACTGCTGAGGTTGCCTCTTTCGCAAAATCTCAAATAGATAGTATAAGGTTTTCAAAAGAACTTCCAATTATTGTTGAGGTCTCTTCTTTGAAAGGAGATGTCCATACAGGAAAAAATTTATCAAATTATATCCAGGAAGCTATAGGGATAAAAATATAGGGTGCTAATATGGGAATAAGAGAAATGCTTGATGAGGTTAGGACTGAAACTTTAAACAAAGCTGAAAAAACTTTAGAAGAGGCTAAGTCAAAAGCCAATTCTATGATAATAGAAAAGATTGACCAGCTTGAAAAGTTTTATGCAGAAAAGAGAGAAGAGTTTTCAAAAGAATTACTTTTACAAAAGAAGAAGATGATGGGAAAAACTGATATGGAAATTATTAAAGATATTCAGGAGAAAAAAACGAATCTATATAAGTCCTTTTTCAATGAATTGATTATGTCAGTTGTGGAAGAACTGAGAAGAGATAGGAAGATTTATATGAATTTTTTTCATAAGGTTTATGAAAATCTCAAAAAGGATTTAAAAGGTAAGAAATATGAAATTTTTCTTTCATTTAATGATGAAAAGATTGCAAATGATATTAAGAATATTTTTTCTGGAGTTGATAAAATATCTTTTCAAAACATTATTGGCGGGATTATAATAAAATTTGAAGATACATATATTGATGTCTCGTTGGATTCAATTTTTGAAAAATATAGGGAAGATATTTTGAGAGTGGTAGTTTCTGAAATAGGAGATTAAAAAATGAATGAGAAAAATCCTGAAATAGAGTATGAAGGGCGTAAATATTTAAGAATACCTATAAAGACACACGTTATAAAGAATGGGGAAAATATTAAAGAAATAGTAAAGAAGTATGCAATGCCCCTTTTAAGAAAAGGGGATATTCTTTTTATTACAGAAAAGGCTGTTGCTATTTGTCAGAATAGAGCCTATCCAGTAAAATCAATAAAACCCCGTCCACTTGCAAAATTTCTCTCAAAATATGTTACTAAAACTAAGCACGGTATCGGGCTTGGCATACCTGAAACTATGGAGATGGCAATAAGAGAATGTGGAACTTTGCGAATACTTTTTGCCGCTATGGTGAGTTTTATTACAAAAGCATTTTTTAAGAGAAAGGGAGATTTTTATAGAATTGCTGGTTATAGAGCTTCTTCTATAGATGGACCTACCCCTAATACTATACCGCCATATAATGAGTATGTCGTTTTAGGACCTTTAAATCCTGATAGGGTCGCAAAAGAGATCAGTCTTGAAATAGGAGTAGATGTTTTGATTGTTGATTTAAACGATCTGGGTGGGAAAATACTTGGAATTTCAGATAAGAAAATAGATAGAAAAAAGATGTTCATGATATTAAGGGATAATCCCTTAGGGCAGAGTAGAGAGCAGACACCTTTAGGGATTATAAGGGCTTTGTAATATATCTTATAGTTAGAGGAATTTTTATGGATAAAGTTGCTGGTAAGATTTTTAGGGTTAATGGTCCTATTGTTTCTGTTCGTTTAAGTGAAATGCTCAAAATGATGGAGCTTGTTTATGTTTCTGAGCTTCATCTTGTTGGAGAGGTGTTAGCTATTGAGAATGATATAGCTACAATTCAGGTTTATGAGGATACAAGCGGGGTTAAGCCGGGAGACAATGTTTATGGTAGTGGGCTTCCTTTGTCAGTAGAATTAGGACCGGGGCTTGTTGGTAATGTTTTTGATGGTATAGCAAGACCTCTTGAAGAAATAGCAAAGAGAAGTGGTATATATATTGGAAGAGGTATAAATATTCCTTCTCTTGATAGAACCAGAAAATGGCATTTTAAACCTCTTGTTAAAGAAGGGGATAATCTTTCTGGTGGACAGATTATAGGTGAGGTTGAAGAGACAAGCCTTGTTAATCACAGGGTTCTTCTTGAACCAAATACTTCCGGTAGAGTGATAAAAGTTTTTGGTGAAGGAGATTACACTCTTGATGATACTGTAATAATACTCGCTGATAAAGAAAATAGAGAGATAGAAGTAAAAATGTATCATCGCTGGCCTGTTAAAATTCCAAGACCTATTCGTAAAAGGTTTAAGCCAGAACTTCCACTTCTTACAGGACAAAGAGTTGTTGACTTATTTTTTCCTATTGCTAAAGGAGGAACGGCGGGAATACCCGGTGGTTTTGGTACAGGAAAAACTATTACCCAGCACCAGCTTGCAAAATGGGCAGATGCTCAGGTTATAGTTTATATTGGTTGTGGTGAAAGAGGTAATGAAATTACAGAAGTGTTAGAAGATTTTCCTAAACTTATAGATCCAAGAACAGGTAAACCTTTAATGGAAAGAACCATTCTAATTGCTAATACTTCAAACATGCCAGTTACAGCAAGAGAAGCGTCAATTTATACTGGTATTACTCTTGCAGAGTATTATAGAGATATGGGTTATGATGTGGCTTTGATGGCAGATTCTTCCTCAAGATGGGCCGAAGCTTTAAGAGAATTGTCTGGAAGACTCGAAGAAATGCCGGCAGAGGAAGGTTTTCCGGCTTATCTTGGTTCAAAACTTGCAGCTTTTTATGAAAGAGCTGGGTATTGTGAGACTAAGTCAGGTAAATATGGTTCTGTTACTGTTATAGGAGCTGTTTCTCCTCCAGGAGGAGATTTCTCTGAACCTGTAACCCAGAATACGAAAAGGTTTGTTCGATGTTTCTGGGAGCTTGATAAATTTCTTGCTTCAAGCAGACATTATCCATCAATAAACTGGATTAGAAGTTATAGTCAGTATGTTGATGATATCAATGAATGGTGGAGTAAAAATATTGCAGAAGATTATAAAGAGGTTAGAACGAAGAGTTTTGAAATTTTACAGAAGGAATATAAACTTCAAAAGATTGTAAAATTGATAGGTCCTGATGCTTTGCCTGATTCTGAACAACTATATCTTGATGTGGCTAAAATGATAAAGATCGGATTTTTACAGCAAAGTGCATATGATGATATAGATACTTATTCTACTCCAGAAAAACAACTTAAGATTTTAAGACTTATCTTAGAATTTTTTGATAGAGCACAGGATTTGATAAGAAATGGAATACCAATAGCAACAATAAGAAATATGAAGATAATTCCATCAATATTGAGAATAAAGATTTCAGTCCCAAATGAGGAGTTGAATAAAATAGATGAAATTGCAAAGACAATGAATGATGAGTTTGATTCTATTGCAAAGGAATATCTGGAATAGGGGGGAGTAAAATGTTTGAAATTTCTAAAGAAAGAATTGGTATAAATTCTATTAGAGGTCCAATTTTAGTAATTGAAAAAGTAAAAAATGTGGGTTATGATGAGGTTGTAGAAATAAAACTTGAAGATGGAAGCGAAAGAAAAGGTAAGGTACTTGAAACAAGTGATGATTTTGTAGTAGTTCAGCTTTTTGAGGGAACGAGTGGTATTAATCCAAAAACTTCAAGAGTCAGGTTTACTGGTAAGCCTCTTGAAGTCGGTTTATCTGAAAAGATGCTTGGTAGAGTATTTAATGGAGTTGGAAAACCGATAGATGGGCTTTTTGATATTATTCCTGAAACATATAGGAATGTTAATGGAGAATCTTTAAATCCAGTCGTTAGAGAATACCCAAGAGAATATATTGAAACAGGTATTACTGCGATAGATCTTATGAATACTCTTGTGAGAGGGCAGAAACTTCCTATATTTTCTGCTGCTGGACTTCCACATAATGAACTTGCGGCACAGATTGCAGCTCAGGCAAAGTTACCAGGTGAAGAGGCTGGGAATTTTGCTGTAGTATTTGCAGCAATGGGTATAAAAAATGATGATGCCTTTTTCTTCATAAATAATTTTGAAGAAAGAGGAGCATTAAAAAATGTAGTAATGTTTTTGAACCTTGCTAATGATCCTCCTATTGAGAGGATTGTAACACCAAGAGTGGCATTAACTGTTGCTGAATATCTTGCATATGAGAAAGGGAAACATGTTCTTGTTATACTTACGGATATGACAAGTTACTGTGAAGCTTTAAGAGAAATTGCAAATGCAAGAGGAGAAGTGCCAGCAAGAAAAGGTTTTCCAGGTTACATGTATAGTGACCTTGCAACTATTTATGAAAGAGCAGGTAGGGTTAAGGGTAGAACAGGTTCAATAACACAGGTGCCCATACTTACCATGCCAAATGATGATATTACTCATCCAGTGCCAGATTTGACGGGGTATATTACAGAGGGACAAATTGTGCTTTCAAGAGATCTGTATGGAAAAGGAATTTATCCACCTATTGATGTATTGCCATCTTTGTCAAGACTTATGAAGGATAGTATTGGAAAAGGATATACAAGGGATGATCATCCACATTTGTTTATGCAGCTTTACGCCTGTTATGCAAGGGTTAAAGAAGTTAGATCGATTGCTTCGATTGTGGGTGAGGAGGAGTTGACTCCTGTGGACAAGGCTTATTTGAGATTTGGTAATGAATTTGAAAGAAATTTTATAGGGCAGGCTTTTACAGAAGATAGAACAATGGAATATAGTTTAAGCCTTGGATGGAAAATGGTGTCTATTTTACCTAAAACAGAATTGTCAGGTTTAAAAGAAGAAGAAATAGCTAAGTATTATATTGAAAGTAAAGAGGAATAGAGATGAATCTTGCAGAGATTGCACCAACAAAGACAAATTTACTGGAGTACAAGGAACAGCTTACTTTTTCTATAGAAGGGCATGATTTGCTTGAGGAAAAAAGAGAAGTCCTTGTAATGCATCTTCTTGAAATTGCTGAATCTGTTAAGGAAAAAAGAAAAGAACTTGATAAAAAACTAAAAGAAATGTATTATAATTTTAAACTTTTAAAACTTGAATTTGGAGAATTTGGAATAAAGAAACTTCTAATGGATAATTACGATAGTTTTCCAAGAATTTCTATTATTGAAAAGAGTGTTATGGGAGTAAATTTACCGCTTATTAAAAAAAAGAAAACAGAAGAAGCTACAATAAAGTTTGATGGATTAACTTCTTTTGAGAGATTAAGAATTTATGATAGGTTTAAGAAAAAATCAAAAGAATTAACAGAACTTTTGCTTGAAGTTAGCGAACTTGAAGCAAAAGCATGGCGCCTTGCTTATGAAATAAAGAAAACACAAAGAAGGGTTAATGCTTTAGAGAATATTTTTATTCCAGAATTTAAAGAAATAATAAAGTTTATTCAGGATACTTTAGAGGAGAGGGAAAGGGAGACTTTCTTTCAAATGAAAAGAGTTAAAGAAAAATAGGAGGTAATGGTGGGTAAAATATATATTCCAATTACTGGTTCTCCGGAAGGTAGAAAAGCATATAAGAAAGCTCTCTCGTTCGCTAAAAATCATAGTTTTTCTGTTGTTTTTCTTGCTGTTTTTAATGTTGAACTGGTAAATAAATTGAAGAGGTATAAGGTATTTATAGAAGAAGAAGTAAGTCAGTATAATGAAACAATGGAAAAAGATATGAAAAAATATTTAGATATAATGCATAAAGAGGCAAATAAGATAGGTGTAGAAGCAGAAGAAGTTATTTTGAAAGGGGATCCTTATCAAGAAATTATACATTATATAAAAAATGATGAAGAACTGCATAAAGTTTTATTTGTTCCAAAAAAGCTTGGAGGAGAGTGCTTAAAAGATGTTTTTTCACCTATAGAAAGAAGACTTTTATTAACCGTTGAAGTAGATATACTTGTTATTGGAGAAGAAGTATGAATAAGATACTTGAAACGATCAAAAAAGTAGAACTTGAACTTCAAGAAGAGGTTGAAAAATCTGAAAAAGAAGCAAATAGAATTCTTTCTGAAGCTCAACATAAAGTCAACTTACTGGAAGAAGATTTTAAGAAGAAGTTTGAACTTGAAAAAAAACAAATGATTGAAGAATTAAACAAAGAAATGGAAGAGTACAGGAAAAGCAAAATGAATTCATTTAAAGATGAATTTGATGAAAAACTTAAACTTTTTAATGAGAAGAAAGATATTATTAAAGAAAAGGTTATAAAGCTTATTTTTGATAAATGAGGTAGTTGATGTTTGATTTTAAGTATATTGCCATTTATCCAAAGATTATGTCATGGCGAAGCTCTTTAATTAAAGAGAATGAGATTGAAGAAGCTTTAAAGATGAATCTTAAAGAGCTTTCAGAGCTTGTTAAGTCAAAATTAAAAAAAGCAACTCTTAAGTCAGAAAATATTACAGATATTGAAAGAGCAATAAAACAGGATGGTTTTTTGTTTTTAAAAAGTGTTGAAAGGTTTGTTTATGGTAGTTCTAAAAAGTTTTTTAAAATCTGGGTTAAAATGTATGAAATTGAGAATATAAAGTTAACTTTAAAAATTTTATTACTGGGTAAAAAGGAATATTTCAATTTGCTTTTTGAATTAGAACCAAATAATAAATTTCAATATGAATTTTTGAATAACATAAATACAATTGAAGAATTCTTAGAATTTTTAAGTGGAACTGAGTACTATTCACTTGCACAAAATACTTTTCCAAGGGTTTTAGAAACTAAAACCACGTTCTTTTTTGATATTGCGATTGACAATTATTTACTTTCAGAGTTAAAAAGATTTTACGATTCTTTATCAATCCTTGAAAAAGGAAGTGTAAAAAATTTGCTTTTTTATTTTCTTGAGTCAAAAAGGATTATTTCTCTTTATAGAGCGAAGTTTTTATTCAATCTTGGAAGAAATGAATGTATGGTTTTGTTACCCGAGTTACTCGGGATATTTACAGAACAAAAGTATGAAGAACTTCTTGCGACAGCTTCTCCAGATGAGTTTATTAAACTTTTAATCAAATGGAATTTTATAAAAGGCGAGATTTTAGAAAAGGATTTTGAAGACTATCTTGAGTTTTATTTTTTCAAGGAATTGCTTAAGAGGGCTAAAAGCGAAATGAAAAAGGCCAGTTTTTCTATATCTTTCTTTTTATCTTTTTTTATGTTACATTATCTTAATGAAAAAAATTGGGTTGCTTTGTTACAGGCAAAGAGTGAGGAGATAGAAATAGAAGACACAATGAAATTTTTAGTTTTTTAAAAGATTAGTTTTAAGAGGATGTTATGTTTTTCTCCGAAAAGATGCGAAAAGTAGATATTTTTATACTTTCTAAGGATAAAGAGGCAGTAAAGAAAGAGTTACTAAAGTTTGGAGACTTTGAAATAATTGGTATTAATGAATCAAATATAAAGAATTTTTTCTTTAAAAAAACACCGGTTGATGAGAGAATTTCAAAATTTAAAGAATATCAGAAAAGACTTGATTATTTATATTCGCTTGTTAAAAGTTTCTGGGAAGAGATTGATACAGAAAATGTTAAAAAAGATTTCTTAAATATTTTTACAGAGGAAGAGGTAGATAGATCTCTAATTTCTATTGAAAGTCAGTTAAATGACTTGAATACAAAACTTGAAGAGGTTAAGAGAAAAAAAATTGAAGAAGAATTAAGGCTTAGAAAAAATTTATTTCTTTCAGAGGTAAATATAGATTTAGGAGATTATGAAAATCTAAAGTTTTTTGGAATTTCTTTTGGTTCTATTCCTTCTATTAATAAACAGGGATTGGTAAATGCTTTAAAGGATTTTTCATGTGAATTGAGATTTCTGGGTGAGATTGAAAAAGAAAGTTTTTTAATACTTCTTTATCCAAAAAAGTATTATGAGAGGATAGAAAGCATTTTGAAAAATGCATATTTTAAAGATTATGGTTTCCCAGAACAGGAACAAAAGAAGGTTGGTTTCTTAAGCCTTGGTGTTTCTCTTATAGGTCTTCAAGATGAAGAGTTGTGGTATGAGAAGAAAATAAAAGAAACACTACAGAAGTCTGTTTCTACTCTTGATATAATTCAGTCGAGTATAGATTATTACCTTGCCTTATATAGTATAGAAAAAGAGATGGTATCTTCAACAGATGTAGCCTTAATATCTTGTTGGATTCCAGACAAAAAACTTGAAAAATTAAAGCTAACTATAGAACAAATTACAAATAAAAAGTGTGCCATAACAAGTATTTCGGATAGAGAAGCAATAGAGAAAGAAGGAATTATACCACCGACAAAATTATCCAATCCATCTTTCTTAAAACCCTTTGAAGGGCTTGTATTGAACTTTGATGTGCCTAAATATAGTGAAATAGATCCCACTCCTCTGGTTGCGATTAGTTATGTTTTGATGTATGGAATAATGTTTGGAGATTTAGGGCAGGGGTTGGTTTTAGTTCTTGTGGGATTACTTGGAATGTTTGTTAAGAGACTCAGGTTTATTCGTTCCTTTGCAAAAATAATATGTTATGTTGGTATTTCTTCTGCCTTTTTTGGTATTTTGTACGGTAATATTTTTGGCTATGAGCATGTCATAAAAACTATCTGGCTTAAGCCAATGGCTCATATTATGGAAATACTTATTTTTGCAATTGGTTTTGGAGTATGGATGGTTTCTTTAGGAATTGTCATAAATATGATTAACTGTGTAAGGGAAAAAAATTATGGCAGGCTGCTTTTTAGTTCAATGGGTATCCCTGGTTTAGGTTTTTACTGGGGATTACTTTCTATATTTATATTTTCGTTTTTAAAGATGTATAAAAGCTGGATGTTGTTTATTCCAGTATTTTTCCTTATAGTTATAGCATTAGAAAAACCCCTCGAAAGATTGTTTTTTAAACATCATGGCGAAGAAGAAGCACCTATTAATCCAATGATGATAATAATAGAAGTTGTTGAAGCAGTGTTAACTTTTTTAACGAATACGATTTCTTTTATGCGTGTTGGTGCTTTTGCGTTAAACCATGAAGCTTTGATGAGTGCTGTTTTTATAATTGCGGCAATGTTTAAAAATCCAGTGATAGAAGCGATTGTAATTTTTTTTGGAAACCTTTTTGTTATCGGATTTGAAGGTTTTATTGTAAGTATTCAGGTTTTAAGGCTTGAATATTATGAATTTTTTATGAAATTTTTTAGGGGTGGTGGTAAACTTTTCTCTGGCTATCATAACGAGAAACTTTAAAGTTATTCTTTTGTTACTTCAATTTCGCCTATTATAAGGTTAAGCTTGCTTTTACTTTGAGGTTGATTTATTTCAAATATTTCAAATTGTAATGTTTTGAGGGGATAATCGATTTTCTTGTTTATACTTTTCCTGTTTTTTTGATATGGTGAGCGAGATTCAAATTTTGAAATAGGTATAGATAATTCTTTCCAGCCATCCCAGTTATCCAGAACTTTATAAACGAAGAGTTCTTCATTTTTATCTTCAAGTTGAATTAAATAATTTTTCTGACTTTTTGTTCCAAATATATTTAGTTTAAGAGTATTCATATTTGACCAGTCCATTAAACTTTCATTAAATAATAATTCTATACCCATCCATGCAGGTTGAATTATATTAAATTCTACAAATAATGATTTTTTATTCTGGAAAAGAAAGTTTTCTGAAAAATAATTTGTTATGGTTGAGCCAAAATCGACATTCATTTCTTTACTTTTATAACTTGATATTTTATAATCAGTTTCAGTAAGGCATATTCTTTCAAGTGGAAGGTAAATTGTTTTTTCTTCTCCTTCAGAAGGATAGTATTTCATGGTATATGATTTATTTTCTATCTTATTTTTAACTATTATATCAATATTTTTCTCTGCTGGAAAATTCAAAGGTTTACCTAAATTAATCTCATTACCATTTATTAATACAATATAATTATTTTCAGCAAGTTTATTTGTCATAAGTAGTGTAATGGTTGATTTAGGCGAATATTCGACATCCTTTTTTTCTCCAGATTTGATTAAAAATTTTTCATCAAACACTATTTTTTTTGTATTATTATTTTGAATTTTTACATGATATTCCCTATTCGCAAGCACTTTTAAATTATAGTTAAATCCTTCTGTTATATTGGTTAATATCTTGTTGTTTATGAATAATGTGTACGAAGCATTTCCTACATTAAAGTTGTTGAAATTTATATGTGCTATTTTTAATTCTTCATTTAAAGTTATCTTTACAATATCACCAAGCATTTCATCAATAGTGTCAAACATATCCGCATCAGTTTTTGTGCTGTAATTTATCTCTTCGGTTTTGTCATTTAGTTTGTTCCATATTTTTATGTTGACTTCTGCGTCTGGCTTACGTTTATTACCTTTTAATGTTATATCTCCATAAATAATAATATCTGGATTGTAATTTGCTTTTACATCTTCATATGAAATGTTTGAAATATTATCTTCGTAAAAATCAAAGGAAGGAACAGTTTTTAGAAATGTTGACAGACTACCATTTATGATTGATTTTACAACAGAAACTTTTGGATGAGTTGTTTCACTAACTTTTGATTCAAAAGGTAGTATTATTAATATAGGTTTTTTAGTTTTTTCTTCTGATACAAGAAGCTCGTTTGTGTTTATGTATTCTGTTTGTTTTGTTGATGTTTCTGTTTTACATGAAAATGTAAAAAATAGTAATATAAAACAAATTAACATTTTAAAATTCTTAGACATATAATCCTCTTTTATTTTAATGAGAAGATTTTAACTTACCATTTTTTATCTTGCAAATTTTAGATAAAAAATTTTTTTAAAAATTTTCGTTTTTCTCTTGACTGAACGGTCAGTTTGTAGTATAATGAATTTATAGGAGGTAGATATGAAATATATTTTGCTTTTTTTATTTATTTATACTGGAGCTTTTGCTATTACAGCAGATGAGATTCTTTCGCAACTTGATAAGAATGAGGTTTTTAATTCTCAGGAGGCAGTTGCCACTATGGTTATTCAAAAAGGTGGGAAAAAGCTTACTAAAAATATGAAAATCTGGGGAGTAAAAGAGAAAAACAAATTTTTTGTTGAGTTTACGAACCCGGAGGATAAGGGTGTAAAATATTTAAGAATTGATAAAGAACTATGGATTTATTTTCCAGATGCTGATGATGTAATGAAGATTTCAGGTCACATGTTACGTCAGGGAATGATGGGTAGTGATGTTTCTTATGAAGATATGTTAAGTGATGAAGATTATAGAAGTAGATATGATGCAAAACTACTTGGTTCTACAAATCTAACTGGTATTGATTGTTATGTAATAGAACTTGTAGCAAAGCCAGATAAAAAGGATATTACTTACTATAGAGAACTCATTTTAGTGGATAAAGAGAGATTTGTGGCTATTGAGCTTGATTTGTTTGCAAAAAGTGGTCGTTTACTAAAAAAGATGACACAATCTAATTTCAAAAATTTTGGTGATAGATGGTATCCGACATTGATAAAAATAAAGGATATGAAAAATGTTGATTCTTTAACTACAGTAGAATTTACAGAACTTACATTTGATAAAAATATTGATAGAAGTTTATTTTCAATTCAAAATTTAAGGAAGTAAATATGAAAATAAAACTCATATTTCTTTCTCTCTTTTGTGTTTTCTCATTTGCTTTTGGGGAGATAACTTTAAATGGAACTTTCAGAAACGATGCTTTGTGGACATATAAAAGCAATAACTTTGTTTTCAGTGATGTAGTTGAGAATAAGCTTATTTTTTCAAGGAAAGCCGAAGAATGGCGTTTTTATGCTGATGCAAGGATTTATTTACTTTATGGTGAGGCAGCAAAGTATCCTTTAAATATAGAGCTTCCTTCCTATCTTACAAATATGGGGTTTCCTTCTATGATTGTTACAAACATTGATATACCTTTTCTAATAGAATTAAAGCGAGCTTTTATAAGGTATGATTCACCAGCTGGAGTTTTTTCCCTTGGTAAAACATATATTAACTTTGGTAATCCCGGAATTTTTAATCCATTTGAGCTTGATAAAAGCCTTTCATTTTCAGATTTAAAAGCTGATAAAAGTGGGATATTTGCACTTGACTATCAATCTAAATTCTGGGAGCTTACTGGATTTAAGCTTTATTTATCAATGAAAGGCGAAAATAATGAACCAGTCTATGGTGGTAGTATATTTACACATTTTGGAAGTTTTGATGCTGGAATTGTTGCAAACAGGCTTTTTAAGGATACAAACAGGATGGGGTTTTACTTTAAGGGAGATATTGAGGTCGGAGTAACTACAGGTTATGCCTATCATTTTGATGATAGTTTTACAAACAACTGGAATGAGGCAAATTTAGGCGTAGATTATAGCTTTCTTGATAATAAACTTTTTGCTTCTCTTATTTTCTATTATGCCGAAAAGGGAGCTACCATAACAAATGACTATGATAAAAATAATGTGGTTGATAAATATTTTAAGGCAAAATTTTATCTTTATGGAAATATAATTTATTCTCCTGATGAATTTTTATCTCTTTCTATTGACACATTTTATAATCTTATTGATTATAGTATGCTTTTTATTCCTTCAATTAGATATACTTTATCCGATGGGCTTGATTTTAGTATTTTAGGATTCATTCCAGCAGGTGAGAAAGAGGTTGAATTTTCTGTTGATAAACTTGGAAATTGGGGAATAGATTTAAGATTAGAAGCCAAATTATAAGGGAGGTATAAAATGCTTTTAAACTTACAGAATATTGAAAAAATATATCATACTGGAAAAGTTGATTTTCAGGCACTTCACGATATTAATCTTTCAGTTGAGAAGGGTGAGTTTACAGCTTTGTGTGGTCCATCAGGATCTGGAAAAACTACACTGCTTAATATCATTGGTTGTATAGATAATCCAACAAATGGGGAGATTTTCCTTGAGGGGATGTCAGTAACAAAAAAGAGTCCAAAGGATCTTGCTTATCTACGTAGGGAATATTATGGATTTATCTTTCAAACTTATAATCTTATTCCGGTACTTTCAATTTATGAAAACGTTGAGTTACCATTAAGACTTCTTAAAAAATATAATGAATTTCAGATGAAAGATATGGTATATAATGTTTTAGAAAAGGTTGGGCTTAAAGGTTTTGAAAAGCGTTATCCTCTTGAAGTTTCAGGAGGTCAACAACAAAGGGTGTCAATAGCCAGAGCTCTTGTAAAAAATCCAAAGGTGATTTTAGCTGATGAGCCAACAGCAAACCTTGATTCTGCAAACGGGGAAGCAATAGTGAATCTGATGAGAGAAATGAATGAAAAGGATGGTGTTACTTTCATCTTTTCAACCCATGACCAGATGGTTATGAAATATGCAAGAAGACTTGTAAAACTACATGATGGAAGAATTGTTGAAGATTTAAAAAATTCATAGAAGGAGGTTTTAATGAAATATTTGATTTCTCTTGCTTTGAGAAATTTACTTCGGGCAAAAAGGAGAACATTTCTTACTTTTCTTATAATTTCCGTAGGTATAGCTTTATACATTGTGATGGTTGGGATTGTAAATGGTTATAAATTTCAGTCAATAAATAATTTTATAAAGTTTGATACAGGGCATGTAAAAATAAGAAGCACAAGTTATGACAAAGAGGATCCATATAACCTGAATAATTTCATTTCTGATAGTTCAAAAATAAAGGAAGTGTTAGATAAGAAAGATTTTGTTATTGCTTATACTGAAAGAATACAATTTATGGCTGAAATTGACAATGGTAGAGATTCTTTTCCTGGAATTGTTACAGGGATTGATCCCGAAAATGATCCAAAGGTCTTTAATCTTACAAATTATATTGTGACTGGAGAGTTTGGAAAGTATTCTGCACTCATTGGTAAATCACTTGCTGATGATTTTGGGGTGGATATAGGAGATACTCTCTTTTTAACATTCAGAAACAAAGATGGTTTTATAGATTCTGTCGAGGTTAGTATAGGTGGAATTTTATTTACCCCCGATCCTATGGTAAATGGTTCTACTGTTTTTATTACACTTGAAGAGGCAAAAGAGTATCTTTCAATGAATGGAGTAAGTGAAATATCAATAATTACAAAGGATTACAAGAAGGATAAGAAGTATATTCCTGATTTAAAAAATGAGCTAAGAGATTATAATATTTTGAGCTGGAGAGAATTAACACAGGGAATAGAGGCAGCAGCAAAACAGGATGAAGTAACCACATATATATTTGTGATTTTTATTCTCATTATTGCTATTGTAGGTATTATAAATACAATGCTTATGTCAGTTTATGAAAAGACAAGGGAAATAGGAACTTTAAAGGCAATGGGAATGACTGATGGTGAAGTGGAGGGAATATTTGTTGTTGAAGGTTTTATAATTGGCTTACTGGGAGGACTTTTTGGGCTTATATTAGGAGCTTTGATCAACTGGTATTTTGTTGAGGTGGGATATGATTTAACTTCTATTGTTGGTAAACAGAATGAAGCTGTAATGGCATCTTTAAGGCTTGCTGGAGTAATTAAAGCAACATGGGATATTCCTTCGTTTTTTTATGGCTTTCTGATAAGTATAATTTCAAGCACACTTGCAAGCTATTATCCAGCAAAAAAGACTTTATTAATGCAACCAGCAGAAGCATTGAGAACTGTTTGAAATAGGAGGTTAAAATGATTTTTAAATTTGCTTTAAGAAATGTTTTCAGGAATAGAAAAAGGACAATTCTCACAGCAATTGCTATTCTTACGGCTAGTATGATTGTTGCAGTCGCAATGGGGTGGATAGATGGTATGTTAAACATGATGCTTGATAACTATAAAAAATATCAGACAGGGGATTTAAGGATAACTACAACTGAATTTTATAAAAGAGAAAAGTTTATGCCAGTAGATGAACTTATTTTTAACTCTTCGGATATTATTTCTGGAGTCAGAAAAATACCTGAAGTGGCTCTTGTGGAAGAAAGAATAAAATTTGGGTTAATACTTGGGCATAAAGATAGTTCAAAGTTTTCTGTTGGGCTTGGTATAGATTTTAAAAATAGCATTCTAAAACCAACAGAAAAATTAATTTCTGGAAAACTTGAAGAAGATGGAATATATCTTGGTGAAAATTTGGCAAAAAAACTTAAGGTTAATGTGGGTGAAGAGTTACTTATCGCTACTAAAACAAGCGAAGGAGGGCTTAATGCATTAAAACTAAGAATAAAAGGCATTTTTAAATATAATGTGGCGATGATTGATGATAACTTTTTTCTTATTGATATAAGTATAGCAAAAAAGCTACTTAAAATCGGTGATGCTTCAACTGAAATACTGATTTATGCAAAGAATAAAAGGGATGTAAAAGTCCTTTCCGAAAAAATAAATAATATTTTGCCAGAAGGAGTTGAACTTAAAACCGCAAAAGATCTTATGGGGGCATATTATGATCTTGTAGAGACAGGAAGATGGGTTTATTATTTTATATATGCAATAATTGTTTTTCTTGCTTCTTTTGTTGTTGTTAACACTATGATGATGGCAGTTTTTGAAAGAATGAAAGAAATTGGTACACTTAAGGCTTTAGGTCTGACAAATGGTGAAATGTTTTTTTGTCTTGTGCTTGAGGGAGGAATCATTGGATTTTTTGGTTCTGTTATTGGTGGCTTTTTAGGCTATGTTATAAATGTTATAACAGGCAGGATAGGAGTAAACTTTGAATTTGTAATGAAAGAAATAACAATGCCTATGGAGTATATAATAAGGCCTGAAGCAAATATTTATGTTTTCTTTTTAACGGTCATATTTGGAATAATTATACCAGCAATATCTACAATGTATCCTGCTGGATATGCGAAGAAATTACAACCAGCTGAGGCTTTAAGAAAGTAAAATTAAGTTTTAAAGATTTTCCCTTGCAAACTTGAGTTTTTCAAGAGTGTGGTAAGATTGTCCACCCTCGTGGTTATTAAAAGGGTATATTTTTATTTCTTTTTCTCCTTTGTAATAGTTATAGGCTGAAAAAACTGTTGAGGGTGGACAGATTGTGTCCATTAATGCCACTGAGAATAAGGCTTTTGCTTTAGCCCTTACTGCAAAATTAACTCCGTCAAAGTATGAAAGTGTTTTAAAAACAGTGTCGATTTTGTCTCTATGAATTTTCAGGTAATTTACTATTTCTCCATAAGGCATATCATCGGTAATTTCAACAGCTCTTTTAAAATTGCAGAGAAATGGCACGTCACACATTAATAATTTTACATTTTTTGATAAGCCACTAACAGCTAATGCAATTCCTCCACCCTGACTACCACCAGTTATAGCGATTTTTTCTTTATCTATCTCTTTTAGTGTTGTTGCAAGTTCTACACATCTTAAGGCATCTACTATAACTCTTTTGTAATAGTAATTTTCTGGATTTAAAATGCCATCTGTCATAAAACCTGGATAATGTGGGTTTGATTCCTCCGGGTAATCCGGAGTATCACCTTTACTCCAATTACTTCCCTGTCCTCTGGTATCCATAATAATATAAGCATATCCAGCAGTTGGCCAGATAAGATGTTCAAAGGGGAAATTTCTTCCTCCACCATAACCGATAAATTCTATTATACAGGGAAGTTTTTTATTTCTCATTTTTGGGAGGATATACCATCCTTTAATTCTTTGATTTTTGTATCCACTGAATGTTAAATCGTAAACCTCAACAGTTTCAAGATAATAGTTTGCTTCTTTTATTTCTGCATTAAGTGGAAATTTAAAAGATTCGTTTATTGTTTTTTCCCAGAATTCATCAAAATCCTTTTCTTCATATCTAACAGGAAGATATTTTTCGAGGTCGTTTAAGGGAAGATCATAATATGCCATTTTTCACCTCACTTTATCTTATTTCAATTTCTTCAATAGCTATGTTAAACTTTTTGGCGATTTCAATAAGTAGCTTAATTTCTTCTTTTTTAAGGCTTTCTTTGGTTAAAGTTTTTATTTTTTCAAATATTAGATTCTGTATTTCATATTTTTCAAACTCAATACCAGAAATATTTGTTATTTCAATTATCCTGTTGAGTTTCTTTAAGGCATTTTTGTCAGTTTCTATTATAGCTGGAATCATATTTTTGTCAACAAAATCTTTAATTAAAGGTAAAATATCAGTATAATCAAGCTTTAGATTTGCTTTTTTTGCTACATTTATTGCTTTAATAAAAAGAGAAAAGTCATAGTTTTCATTTTCGATGTTTTCAAGTTCCTTAATTACAAAAGAATTAAGCATTTCTCTAACTGCTATTCTATCAAACTCCGGGATTGCCACTTTAAGTTCCCCGTATAGGTCTATTATATCAAGATAAGAATCAATTTCCTGCCTTGAGAATTGGATATAGGTGTGTAGTTTTTTCATCCTGTCATCGAATATTCTTTTAAGAAATTCTTTCCTTGTATTTATACTTATGTCTTTGAGAGTAAAATAGTTGCCTAAAAAATCTTTCAACTCACTAATTACATTTCCTTTAGAATTTTTTAATATCTTTTCAAGATATTTTATAAAATATTCATCAATGTATTTTTTTATGAACACAAAAATTTTGTTTTTTTCGTTTAAAAGAAGACAGATATATTTTTTTTCTTCTTCTAAGAGAGTATTCTTCGATTGAATAATGTATATACTTGCTTCATAATTATTCTTTTCTATATACTTTTGTTCTAAGATTTTATTTTTATAATAATAGGTTAGAATGCTATTTTTATCTTTTTGATTTTTTATAATAAACTCAAAAATAATTTTTTCCTGAGATAAATAATTTTTTTCTACAAAATTTTCAAAAATCCATTTTCCATCCTCATATTCTTCTATATTACTTTTGGCTTTTCCTAAAATTGACTTAAATTCATCGATTATTCTTTCTTCAAAAATTTCTTTCATCATTAAAATCAATTGATAAGCGTATTTCATATTCTGGACTGGTTCAATGCCAGAGATATCTGCAAAAAACCATCCACAACTTGTGTACATTAACATTTCATAGTATAAAGCTTCAAAAAATTTCATTATTTTTATTTCTGTTTCTTTTGAAACCTGCTTTTTAAGGTGTTTTTTTAGAAATTCTTTAACTTCTTTTTCCCTTTCATGATAATCAATTTTGTAAAAAATATTTATGTAATCATTTCTTGCTCTCCAGAAATCATGAATATATTCCGGTAAAAATTGGGCAGATTTTTCAAAAAGTCTATCCCTTAAGAAATCACAAGCATCTCTAAGGAAAGTTCTCCATTTTTGATTCCAACCTTCTTTGCCGCCTGTAGAGCATCCACAATCTTTTCTCCATCTATCAACTCCATGAGCACAACTCCATGATGTACCAAGTCCATCATTTCCCTTTTTTAGCCTTACTATGTCTTGAGGGGGATTTTTTTCTAAATAATTTGCATAATTTGTAAATTCAAAGTCTTTTTTTTGTCTATTTTCGTAAATCAATCTTGATAAACACATGTCTCCAAAAGGTTCATGATGACCATAGATTTCTCCATCTGTTGCATAGTGGATGAGTTTTCTATCTTTATATTTTAAAATTTCACCTCTTAAGAAATTAACATTTCTAAGAAGATGCTCAAAACTTACTTTGCTTGCAAGATCAGGATAATAAAAGAAAACATGCAGGTTGCCATTACTTTCTTCAAGAATATATGGTCTTGAGTAATCTATACTTCCATCACTTACATTAACCCACTGGTTTTTATCTTTGTAAAATACTTCTTCAGCTTGAAAAGGCGAAAGTATAACAAATTTTATACCATATTCTATTAGAAACTCTGCCACCCTATCATTTATAGCTGTTTCACTTAACCATATTCCTTCAGATTTTCTTCCAAAATCCATTTCAAAAGCTTTGAGTCCCCATTCAATTTGAGTTATTATATCTTTATCGCAAGCCAAAGGTAATATTATATGATTGTAAACCTGTGCTATAGCATTGCCATGTCCGTTGTTTCTTTCTCTACTTTTTATATCTGCTTCTATGATTCTTTTGTATGTATTATAATCATATTTTTTTATCCATTGAAGAAGTGTAGGACCAAAATTGAAACTGATATATTCATAGTTATTTATTATATCTATAATTCTTCCTGCACTATCAAGCACTCTTGAAGCAGCATTCGCTGCATAACATTCTCTATTAATCCTTTCATTCCAGTTATTGTAGGGATAGGCAGATGATTGATAGTCTATTTCCAGAGTTGATGGTTCTTCTCTTGGTGGTTGATAAAAATGTCCGTGTATTATTAAAGCTGGTTTTTCCATTTTAGCACTCCTTAATGTAGTTTTCAAATTCTACAGTTTTTATATCATTAAAATCTCTGTTTGAATGAGATATTATTATTAAAGTTTTTTCTTTTGAAATTTCATTAAACAGTTTTTTAATTTTTTCTTTGTTTTTTTTACTTAAAAATGTGTCTGGTTCATCAAGTAGATAAAAATTCACATTACCCACCATGGCCCTTGCAATTCTAACAAGCTGTCTTTCACCCCCGCTAAGTGAATTATAGTCCTTATCAAGATAACTTTTTAATTCCAAAATGTCAATAATTAAATCAAAAAAATTATCTTTTGCAGAATATAAACCAGTTTCAATAAAATCTTTTACTTTTATAGAAAAAAAAACAGAAGAATCCTGTTGAGGAAGATATGAAATAATAGAGGCTATCTCTTTTCTTGAAAGTTTTTTATTTTCAATTTTGTTAATTAAAATTTCTCCTTCGTAATCTTTGAAGATGTTTAGTATCGATCTTATAAAGGTTGTTTTTCCACTTCCATTTTCTCCAATTATAAGATATTGACCTTTTGTGGCGAAAACTAACTCTGGAATAAAGAGAGAAAAGTTGTTAAAATTAACTTTATAGTTGTAGATTTCTATCATATTTATATTAAAGCCAGAAAGCTTGTTTTACTTTCTGGCTTTTATATTGTAATTATTTAACTGGTTCAAGCCCTTGTGGGTTAACTGCTGGAGGAGTAGAAGGAATTCCTAATTTCTCCATTAAATTTGAATTTTTTTCTATTTTAAACTCTTCTTTTGTTGAAGTTACAAATTTAGCCATCCATTCCTGTAAATTCTTGTTATAAATTTGCTGTTCTGCATACATTTTAATCTGATCTGCTTTCCATCCAAGCTTTTCAAATTGATCTTTGTTCTGTACATAAAACTCCTCAATTTGTGCCTTTGTAGGCTTAAAGACTGCAGGATCCTTTATGGCACTGTTCAAATATACTTTGTAAATTGACTCTCTTACAGCATAGTTAATAAGCATTTTGTTCTCTTCTGAATTGTATATACCACTGTTTAAGGCTTTAACAACAAGTACATATTGAGAAATTAAGGTTTCTAAAACCTGATATTTTATTAAACTTTCGTTTGGTAAATTTATCCTTTGTTGTTCTGGAATTTGTGAAATTAAATATTTGTATGCTTCATCAAAATCCTTTTTACTTATTGCATAACCATCAATTTTAACAAGCCATTCGCTACCGACCTGACTTGATTTAGGTGGGTATAGAGAGATATTTGCACTTGCTTTTTTGCCATAAGTAAAGAATATTATTGCTCCACCAATAACAAGCCCGATTAAAAATGATATTCCTGCTACCAAAGGTAATTTAATCTTTTCATTCATACTACACTCCATATTTTGAAATTATATTAATTTAATTTAAAAGTATTAAAAAATCAAGTTTTTGATTTGTTTATGTCAATTAAATAGAAATGTCACACTTTTCATTTAAATAGAAATGTCACATTTTATATTAAAAGTGATCACTTTTTGTAAAAAAGTGAAAAAAAAAGAGAGGCTCGCTGCATCGAGCCTTTATTGCCTGTTGATTTAACGGGCAAAAAACTGGATAAAATTAATAAAGTATTCTATAATTTATCATAACTTTAACAAAGGG
>FWWL01001947.1_pt1:5000-46019 | contig 46019 bp, 41 predicted proteins | sample 2228331 | NCBI WGS metagenome assembly FWWL01 (sample SAMEA103939775, study PRJEB20133) | metagenome | reverse complement strand
TACAAATATTCAGTTGTCGGTTACAAACATTGCATCTCACTTTTCAAAATGGCATCTCGCTTTACTATTAAGTTCCTTAATCTTCGCAAATAGTAAAATATAACTATGGATGTAAAATATATTTGACATATAGTAAAGTATATAATACAATGAGTGTATAAAATAAAACTATGATATAGGATATAGAATATAAACTTATTATAAAGGAGTGTACAATAATGTCATATCAAGAGAAAAGAACCTTAGTATCCATAGCAACAGGCATCATTATTTTAGTATCTTATTGCATCTACACAATTAGTAAATATCGGTCGGAAGTGATCGGTATAGATGATATGAAGTTCTGGGCACTTCATATACTAATTTTTATCGGAATAGGTATTGTAGCGAATATCATAATACAAATCATTTTTCATATTCTAATGTCAATCACATTTGCAGTACAAGAAAAAGTACACAACAATCAGTGTGATGACAAGGAAATAGAATCAAGAATAGAAGTTGAAATGATAGAAGATGAGATGGATAAATTGATTGAACTTAAGGCAAACAGAATTGGCTTCCTATCCGCAGGAATTGGATTTATGCTTTCTCTTGTGGCTTTGATTCTTAATTATTCCCCAGTGGTAATGCTTAATATCATATTCATATCCTTCAATATAGGTTCTTTATTAGAAGGATTTACACAGCTTTACTACTACAGAAAGGGAGTTTAAAATGGCCAAGAAGAAAATAGAAATTACGAATAATATAAGAAAACTTCGTTTCTTTGCAAATGAAATGACACAACAGCAGTTGGCAGAGAAGGTTGGAGCTTCAAGGCAGACCATCGTGGCAATAGAGGCAGGAAAATATTCACCGTCATTGGAGCTTGCGTTCCGAATTGCCGAAACTTTTCATTTAGACATTGGGGAAGTATTCGGTTATATCGTAAAGGAGGAATAAGTTTTATGCAGGCGATAGTTTATGATAAAAAATCACCGGGCAGACTAGTACTTCAGGATGTGGAACAACCAATACCAAAGAATAATGAAGTTTTAGTGAAGATACATTCGGTATCAATTAATGCGGCAGACTATCGATCTATGAAGATGGGGATCATTCCGAAACGTAAAATCTTTGGTGCCGATATCTCTGGGGAAATAGTAGTAGTGGGTAAGAACACTAACAAATTTAAAACTGGGGACGAAGTCTTCGCAGATATCTCAGGTTGCGGCTTTGGAGGCTTAGCCGAATATGTTGCAGTACCAGAGAATATATTGGCTTTGAAACCGGCCGTTGTTCCTTATAATATTGCTGCAGCACTTCCTATGGCAGGTGTTACAGCTCTTCAGGCTTTGCGTAACAAAGGAGATATTAAAATCGGTGACAAAGTGCTGATCGTTGGAGCCGGGGGTGGAGTAGGTACATTTGCAGTACAGTTGGCTAAATATTTCGGTGCAGAAGTAACAGCTGTCTGCAGTGAGATGAATGCTAAGCTGATGCAGTCTCTTGGAGCAGATTATATAATTGATTATAAAAAGCAAGATTTTGGTGAAGAGGGTAAAAGATATCAGCTTGTCGTAGCAGTTAATGGAAATTACTCATTATCCACTTACAGACGTATGTTATTACCTCATGGAACCATCGTTCTGGTTGGCGGAGCTTTATCACAGCTTGCCAGAGGATTTCTTCTCGGGACATTTATGTCAATGGGAAGCAGAAAACTGCATATTCTAGCAGCGAAACCAGATGCCATGGATCTTAGATTTATCATGGGACTTATTGAAAATGATATGATAAAACCTGTGATTGATAGATGCTATCCATTTCATGAAACAGCTGATGCCTTTCGGTATTTGAGTAATGGCCATGCCAAAGGGAAAGTTATGATAGAGGTGATTAAAAATAATTCCTAATGGAATTATGCTGCTACAATAAGAATAATGCATTAGTAAAAGACACCTGGATTCTTTAAAAAAGAAGCAAGGTGTCTTATTATTATAATATTTCAACCATCTCTTCTGGTAAATCTGATATCTCTGAATAGAGCACATCCCGATAATCAATTCCGGATTTCTCATCCATAACCAAAGGAATAAAAGATGATAATCGCTTCCGGTTATCGTTAATAAAATCTTGAATGATATCGTTGTCCAATTCATGTACAATCTTATTATTTATGATATACCCACCAGAGACATAGAATAACTTATAACCCGTGGGGATGGAAAGCTTTAATAGGATGTCGGATGTGGATAAGTTCTTATATCCATCCAGACCACGCATAATAATCGTAAAGCCTAGGATGATGTCCCTATAATATGAAGCAAGCTCATAGCGGTAATCGGATACTACTTCTGCTAATCTTGTTTGGAGAGCTTCGATGAGACGCAGGAGATTGCTTTCGTCATGAAAGAGCTCCAATAGATGCTTTCTGTTCGACTCGAAGGACTCAGGAGCAAGCTTGACAGGAAAAAGGTTATAATCAAATTCGTAACCGTTGCCTTCGGAATTTCTGATGGGGTATATATTTTTCAATTTACAGAGGAAATCGCTCATGGAGTACTTGCTCCGGAAAGGTCCGAAACAGTCATTTTCTCTAGCTGCGACAACTGATAAAGAGTGGTGTGGATTGTAGGTATTTACCTTGATATAGATGTACCGTTGGTCATTCTTCATCTGGGCGTTGAATCTCGGTTGGTGCTTTTTGATCAGCTCACATTCCAGTAGTCTGGCTTCTAAATGGGTATCCGTTACTACATATTCGATATCATTGATCATAGTCACCATACGGTTCACCTTTTCCCATTTTGGCGAACTTACAAAATAGGAGAGGACCCTTTTTCTGAGGCATTTGCTTTTCCCGATATATATGATATTTCGGTTGGAATCTAGCATTTTATAGATACCCGGGAGTTCCGGAAACTGTTTTATTAAGTCTTTGAGTGTGTCTTTCTTATTCATTGATCTTTACTATCTCTTTCAGATTTGTTTCATCGTTACTGAATAATGATAGCATAAAACTAAAAAAATGCCAGTTGAGATTTATTAAAGCTTAAAGAAATATAGTTGTCGATTAAACTGTCAGAAAACAGTTGTTATTGTGTGAAAATTAATACGTTATTGAAGAAATAGACTAATATTATTATTGAAGAATTGATTGGAATAATATATAATAGTAAATTATAGCAATTCGAATCGGACATATATTTTGGTAATTCGACTTTATAAAAAGGAGGAACCTAAGTGTACAATATACTAATCGGTGGCGCTGCTGGACAGGGAATAGAAACCGCGGTGGCTGTTATGCAAAAATTGATAAAAGATGCAGGCTATTATGTATTCACAATAAGGGATTTTATGTCTAGGGTAAGAGGAGGACATAATTTTACATTGCTTCGATTTGGTGCAGATCCAATTGCATCACATAGTTATAATTTAGATGGAATTATTGCTTTTGATGAAGAAACAATATCACTACATATTGATCAATTGAAACAGACTGGCTTTGTTATTAGTGATAGTCAATGGAAAAGGGATGATCAAAGATTTATTTCCTTGGATATGCTTTCTATGGGGAAGCAACTCGGTAATTCGCGTATTACAGGTAGTATTGCTACGGGAGCTGTTTTAAAGCTCTTTGGTATAGAACTTGGTAAGATGGAAGCTACTTTGGGAAAGTACATCAAAGAGCAGTATGTGGAAGTTAACAAAAAAGCCTTATTCCAAGGGTATGAGCTTGTGGATACGAGGTTTTCGCTTCCTAAAGGTGACGATCAGGAACGATTGATCATCTCCGGTAACCAAGCACTGGCTTTTGGGGCTGTTGCTGCCGGTATCAAGTTTTATAGCGCATATCCTATGTCACCGTCTACAACAATCATGGAATATCTTGCTTCGGTATCAGTAGAAGCAGGAATCGTTGTGGAACAGGCTGAGGATGAAATTGCTGCAATTAACATGGCTATCGGTGCTTCCTTTGCCGGTGCGCCATCAATGACCGGTACTTCAGGTGGAGGTTTTTGCTTAATGGTAGAGGCGCTAGGGTTATCCGGAATAGCAGAAATACCGGTTGTTATAGCTAATATTCAAAGACCGGGACCTGCGACCGGACTTCCAACACGAACAGAGCAGAGTGATCTTAAATTTGTAATCTCTGCTTCTCAGGGAGAGTTTCCTAGAATGGTAATTACCATACGTAATCATCAGGATGCTTTTTATCAGACCGTACGCGCCTGTCATTTGGCAAGAAAATATCAGATACCGGTAATTCTGCTAAGTGACCAATACCTGGCAGATTCTTTTGCCACAGTGGATCCCTTTGCAATTAATGAGATTAATACCAAGATGGATATAAAGCCTCAGGATGCTTTGGAGGAAGGCTACCTTCGTTATCGCATCACGGATGATGGAATCTCTCCTATGCTGATTCCGGGTAAAACGAAAAATTTTGTGTCATCAGATAGTGATGAACATGATGAGCGTGGGTGGATTACGGAAGATGCAGATCTCAGGAACAGAATGATGGATAAACGATTAAAGAAACTGAATCTATTGGAGAAAGAATTAATGGAGCCTGATTTTATTGGAGCCGAATCCTTTGATACCCTCCTATTGGGTTGGGGATCCACCTATGGACCTGTTTCTGAAGCTGTCCGGCTACTAAATCAGGAAGATCCCGGAAAATATGCCGCGCTTCTATTTGGTGATGTTTATCCACTACCACAGCAACATCTGAATGAAAAAGCAGAACGGGCAAAGGAGCTAATTAATGTTGAGCAGAATGCTACTGGGCAGCTGGCGGATCTGATTCGGGAAAAGACAGGAATAACCTGTACCTCTAGTATATTAAAGTACGACGGACGCCAGATATCAGGTGACGAGATTGTAAACCGTGTTAGAAAGGGGGTAAAGTAATGAGTACATTTACTACTTATGAAACAGCTTGGTGCCCCGGATGTGGGAATTTTAATATATTAGATTGTCTAAGAATTGCTTTGGAGGAGCTTGGCAAAGATCCCTATGATGTTTTAATGGTCGCCGGTATAGGGCAAGCGGCAAAGCTTCCGCAGTATATCAGTGCAAATTCGTTCTGTGGTCTTCATGGTAGAGCGCTTCCGGCAGCTGTTGCTGCCAAGATTGCCAATGAAAAACTGACGGTTATAGTAGATTCTGGAGATGGGGATTCTTATGGCGAGGGAGGAAACCATTTTATTCATAATATCAGAAGAAATGTAGACATTACCCACTTTGTACATGATAACCAGATTTATGGATTAACAAAAGGTCAGGCCTCTCCGACTTCCATGGAAGGTATGATTACAGAAGTTCAGGTGCATGGAAATGCCAATACCCCTCTTAATCCGGTATTATTAGCAATAGCCGGCGGTGCGGGATTTGTTGCGAGAGCCTTCAGTGGACGTAAAGAGCATCTGATATCAATAATGAAAGAGGCGATTGAGTATAAAGGATATGCGATCGTTGATATCCTGCAACCCTGTGTAAGCTTTAATAAATTGAATACCTTTTCTTTTTATAATCAACGGGTTTATGAATTAGATTCAGGCTATAATTCATCTGATAAAGCTGCAGCTCTAGTAAAAGCAATGGAGTTTGATGATAAGATACCAATAGGAATTCTGTATAAAGAAGAGAAAGAAAGCTTTCATCAGAAGAATGCGGTGCTTAAAGAGGGAATTCCATTAATTGATATTGAAAAAGAGTATGGAACAATTAACGATATCATGAGAGAATTTATCTAATATAGTTAGCCTTATTGATATAGTTAACCTTATTGATATAGTTAACCTTATTGATATAGTTTGCCTTATTAATATAAAAGTAGAGGAATTACAATACAGCCCGGGGAATCCCGGGCTGTATTTTCATCTGTGACTTTATAAGGATGCGAAAGTCAACCAATAAAAGGATTTATTAGTTGTAATTGACAAATTACGACATCATGATAAAATTAGAACATACGCGCTTGAAAGGAGCTAAACGAAGATGGTCCATTTGTCCGTTTTATCATATATCGCTGCGGTTATTTATTTATATACCGGTTTGAAAGCTTTTACATCTAATAGAAAATCTAAATTATGCAGATTATTTTTTTACATAAACTTCAGTATGGCTATTTGGTCATTTGCAGGAGGATTTCTTTATCTGGCAGAAAACCAATATGAATATTCACTGTGGAATAAAATAGCTGCTTTCGGGTGGTGTACCTTTGCTTCGTTAGTTCTGTATCTTTCTCTGGTTCTTACAGGGAATCGAAGTATCCGTCACTGGTATATCAGATTTTTGGTTATGCTGCCGGCTCCAACATTCTTATTTATGGTTCTTTTCTTATTCGGGCCGGATATCGATACACATCCGTTAATCGAGACCATATTCTATACCGGAAACTTTCTTTATAATTTGACATACCTGGCAATAAGTATCTTATTAATATTTCTGTGGGGATATAAGTCGAATCGAAAGATTGAGAAAAAACAAGCTAATATTGTCGTGATCTGCAGCCTGATCCCATATTTACTTAACTTATTAGTAGAAAAAATCCTACCGTCATTGGGTTGGATAAGACTACCCAATATGGGGCAGATTTTCACCTTAATCATGCTATGGGGAGTTAACTATGCGATTATAAAATATCAATTTATGTCAATATCTAGTACTTTGGTCACGAAGAATTTATTTAATGAATTGACTGGTTTAACCATTCTGACAGATCCGAAGGGTTATATCATAAAAGTTAATAAATATGCTTGCAGATTGTTTGATTATTCTCAGGATGAGATGATTGGAAGACAGATTACAACTATCTTTAAGGATAAAGATTTTTGTAATACAATCGAAGGCAGTGAAGATGTTCATGAAATACAAAGGTTTCATGATATCAATGTATCAATAGTGTCAGGTCCAACGATTCCTTTTAACATATCAGTCACACCGATCTATATTAAGCCAGAGTTTTTACAAGGTTATTTAATCATAGGGGAGGATATCAGAACAAATAAGAGTCTTCAGGATGTAATTATAAAACACAAGATTACCATCGAAAAGCTACGGAACAGTGAAGTGCTTTTTCGTACACTTCTTGAGGTTACGCCTGTCGCAATCGTATTAATATCAAAAGATTTGGGGCAGATAAGATACTTAAACAAGAGAGCTGAGGAACTCTTAGTTGCGGAGAAAGAGACTCTAATAGGAATGCATGTGACTGATTTTTTTGTAAATCCGGAAGACGAAGATTTTTACGTTAGTCAGAAGGAAGAGATTAATAATAATGTTCATACGACCGAAACTTTATTCAGAAGAAGAGATGGTTCTCAGTTTAATGGATTAATTACCATAGATTATGCAGTGTATAATGAGGAAGAAGTCATTTTTGCCTGCGTAATTGATATGACAGAACAGAAGAGAACGGAAGCGATTCTGAAACAGAATAATGAGAAGATTATAAAGCTGAACGATGAGCTTATGATCATGAACAATATTCTGGCGAATAAGTCGGTGAAGGATGGACTAACAAATCTTTATAATCATCAATATATGAATGAGATTTTGGAGATAAAGCTTAAGGATATAGATTCCGATGAAAACCTTTGCATAATGATGTTGGATATAGACCATTTTAAACAAGTAAATGATAAATATGGGCATCAAATCGGAGATCAGGTATTAGTAAAGGTATCGAGACTTATCATGGACAATACCAGACTTGGCGATTCGGTCGGCCGTTATGGTGGAGAAGAGTTTATTGTTATTCTTCCCGATACAGAGATAGAAAAAGCAAGTGAAATAGCAGAGAATATTAGAAAAAATATTGAAGAATATGATTTTTTGATGGGCGAATTGCAGATAACAATCAGTTTGGGAGTAGTTCAATATTCCGGTGAAATATCACATACCTTAATAAATAAAGCGGATATGCTGTTATATAAAGCGAAAAATAACGGTAGGAATAGGGTGGAAAAAGACTAAATAACCGAAGAGTAGTGTGGTAAAGTATAAAATAACAAAGTGATAAGGTGGAAAAGCGTAAAATAACCGAGGTTTTTACCTCGGTTATTTTCATACATTCAACTTGTATTTCTTCTGATACTGCTTCGGAGAGATATCCTTATACAGCTTAAACTGCTGGATGTAGTAGCTTGAGGTGGAAAATCCCACTTGCAAAGCAATTTCCGTGATATTAAGGTCGGACATGGTCAGAAGCTGCTCCGACTTGGTTATTCTGACATAATTTAAATATTCTCGAAAATTCCGCTTCATTATTTTGGTAAATAGTCTTGAAAAATAGCTATAGCTTAAATTACAGCGCCCTGCCATCTCTAAGGCAGTGATATCGTTGTGATAATTCTCTTCAATATAATCAAAGACTGGTTTGATTCTTTTGACCATATCATTATTGATCTCATCATCAATATTCAGATCCACATTCTGCTCATTCCATTTACGGAGAATAAAGAGAAATAAATTATAAATATTTGCCCTGACAGCCAGTTCATAACCATATCGCTTTTCGGTAAATTCAATACTTAGGTCATGAATAAGTTCCGAAACGATTGTTTTATCTATTTCCTCTTTCAGGAAAATCTTCTGGTGGGTGGATTCGTTCAGGATAAACGGCATGACATATTTCATTTCAAATAAGGACTGAGCAGTGGTATAGAGCATCTCAGGTTCGAACTTAACAACAATGTACCGGTTGTTTCCTTCGGAAAGAGAAAAAATCTTATGGATCTCATTCGCATTAATCAGTACCATATCACCTGCACCAAAGTTATAATCTTGATTATTTAACATTATCTGATATCTTCCCGTTATGGCATAAATCACTTCAATATAATTATGGATATGGGCTTGTACCATGATCTCCGCACCGACAGATTCTTGAATATGTATGCTAAACTGTAGCGGAGAGTCACTGTTCATATCCCTGGTTTCGACATAATAAGAATTCTCCAAGGTTAGACCTCCAATGACAAATTATTGATATTTTTTTGTAAATAAATTGTATCATGGATTTTATATTTATGCTATGTTTTAATTGTTGAGATGTACAAAAAATCTCTTAGTAAAAAAGAAATTATTTATAAACATAATAAAGGAGAAATGTTACTATGGAAAAGAAGATTAAAGTAGGAATTATAGGCTGTGGTGGTATAGCAAACGGTAAGCATATGCCGTCTCTGAGCAGATTAAGTGATGTAGAAATGGTGGCTTTCTGTGATATCGAATTAGAGAAAGCTGAGAAAGCGAAAGCAGAGTATGGAACACCGGATGCTAAGGTATACACAGATTACAAGGAGCTGCTGAAGGATCAAGAAATTGAAGTAATTCATGTATGTACACCGAACCGTTCCCATGCACCGATTTCCATTGATTCCTTACAAGCGGGTAAACATGTTATGTGTGAGAAGCCCATGGCTAAGACTGCTGAAGATGCAAGAAAGATGGTTCAAGCCGCTAAAGAAACCGGTAAGAAATTGACTGTTGGATATCAGCACAGACATAAACCGGAAGCTATCTATATGAAGCAGGTTATTGAGCGCGGAGACTTAGGCGATATTTATTTCGCAAAGGCATTTGCTATCAGAAGAAGAGGAACTCCGAACTGGGGAGTATTTTTGAATGAATATGAGCAAGGTGGAGGTCCATTAATCGATATCGGAACTCATTCCCTTGATGTTACCTTATATCTGATGAACAATTATGAACCCAAGATGGTTGTTGGTACCAAGTATAAGAAGGTTAATAATGCAGATTGCGGTAATCCTTGGGGTGGCTGGGAACCTGATCAGCATACCATGGAAGATTCAGCCTTCGGTTTTATCGTAATGAAGAACGGTGCAACGATCATTCTTGAGTCCAGTTGGGCACTGAATACTAGTGAGCCAATCCAGGAAGGTAGTACAGTACTTTGTGGAAGTGATGCAGGAGCACAGATTAAGAATGGTGTAATCATCAATAAAGGTGAATTCAACCGTTTAATTGAAATCAAACCTGACTTATCCAGCGGCGGTGTTGCCTTCTATGATGGACATGTAAGCACTCCTGCTGATGTTGAAGCGAGACGCTGGATAGACGCAGTTAAAAATGATACAGACCCTGTTGTATTACCACAACAAGCATGTGTAGTATCTGAGATTCTAGAAGCAATCTATAAATCAGCAGCTACCGGACAACCGGTATTCTTCGATTAAGAGAGGGTTATCCTATGAATATAGCAATTGTAAGTTATTGGCATGTCCATGCCGAGGGTTATACGAAGGAGATTATTGAGAAGACGGATAGTAAAGTCACAGCGATTTGGGATGAGGATTCTGAGCGAGGTACACGGTATGCGAAGCAATTTGGAGCGACTTATTATGTGAGTTATGAGGAACTGCTTAAAGATAAGAATATCGATGGCGTAGTAATAACTGCAGCTACCTCCGAGCATACCGAATTAATCTTAAAAGCAATAGAAGCTGGCAAGAAAGTATTCAGTGAGAAGGTGCTTGCCCTGACCACAGCTGAATGCCTTACGATCAAGGAGGCCCTGGTTAATAAGAAAGCTGATATTATGTTATCCTTGGTGAAGAAGTGTGATCCCGAATTTTTATTTGCAAAGCAGATGATACAAAGTGGTAAGCTTGGCCGTATTACCTATGCAAGAATGCGGAACGTCCATAATGGAAGTATTGGAAACTGGCTGCCTGCTCATTTCTATGATAAGGAGCAGTGTGGTGGAGGAGCGATGATTGATTTAGGCGCTCATCCGATGTATCTGCTGCAATGGCTTCTTGGTGAGCCGAAAACAATTCAATCTGTATTCACGAATATAACCGGACATGAAGTTGAGGACAATGCCGTATCGGTTATAGAATTTGAACAGGGAGCAATTGGTGTATCTGAAACAGGGTTTGTATCTAATTACAATCCTGCCACACTGGAAATCAGCGGAACTAAGGGTACTATCTACATTCGAAATGGTGTGATGTATGCGACGGAGGATACCGGTGGTAACTGGGTTACTCCGGATCAGTTACCCAATGCGCTCCCATCCCCCTTAATCCAATGGGTTCAGGGTTGTAAGGCTACAGCGGATGTTACCTTCGGTATCGAAGATGCTATCATGTTGACAAGAATGATGGAAGCTGCATATAAATCTTATCAGAATGGTACGAAGGAACAGGTATGATGAATTATCTTAGCAGATTACAGCAGCAGATAGTTGCAGAATCAGATTATGCAGATAGAAATATTTTAAGAAATGAGGAAAACACAATGGAGATATCATTACAGCTTTACTCCATACACGGAGAAACACAAGCAGATTTTGCAGGCTCTGTAAAACGAGTTGGTGAGATTGGTTTCAATGGAGTTGAGTTTGCCGGATATGGTGGTTTCACTGCTGGGGAGCAGACACAATTATTAAAGGAAAGTGGATTATATTCGGTAGGAACACATACAGGACTTCATGTATTTGAAGAAAATTTTGAGGTGGAGCTTGAATATAGTAAACAGATTGGATCAAAGTACATTATTTGTCCTTATGCGAAATTAGATACGATGGAAGAAGTTGAGTATCTGGCTGAGGTTCTGAATAAAGCCTCTGAAAAAGCAGCGGGCACAGGTATCAAGGTTGGATATCACAACCATGCCCATGAATTTGTGAAAATTGGTGACAAGTATGCGCTTGATTTACTTGCAGAGAAGACTGCTGATCATGTGGTTCTGGAACTTGATGTATTCTGGGTTGCTTATGCTGGTGTTGATCCTGTGGAATATATTAAGAAATGGGGCAAACGTGTAGAGTTAATCCATATTAAGCAGATGAATGATGCGAAGCAGAACGTGGACGTAGCAGATGGTGTTCTTGATATGAAGAAGATCAAAGAAGCCGCTATCTATGCAAACTACTTTGTTCTTGAGCATGAGGAATATGACAAACCGGTTTGGGATGCTATCAAGAATGACTACGACTATCTCCGCCGAATCTAATAAGATTTGGAATAACAGGTATAGCTAATAACAGGTATAGCTAATAACAGGTATAGCAATAACAGGTATAGCAATAACAGCAGGTAACCATATTTATAAATTTAAACTGATTAAGCAAGGGCTTTGCAGCATCTAAATGCAGCAAAGCCCTCGTTTTGCCCTCATATCGATTAATTTTAAAGTTTGTCGTAAGGATATTGGGATATTTTATCACAGAATATTTTTATCTGTTGTGCATTCACATCAGATGCCTTCGTTTTCGGGTCTATCAGAGTCAAAGTTGCGATGATATCGTTATTAGGCAACTCCAGCTTAAACTTGTTGAAGCATTTTTCTGAATCACCACCGGCACTGCAGGCATATAACGCAATCTTCTTACTTGATAAATCATTCTCCTTCAAAAAGGTCTTAATCGGTGGAGTAAAGCTGCTCGCCCAGATGGGAGTACCAATTATAATTGTGTCGTAATCCTTTGCATCAAATTGATAAGGAATAAGCTTTGGCTTCTCACCAAATACCACACTTTTTCCACCCCAGATGTACTTACTGCTATTCCCGGTGGGATAATCCTTTACTGGTACAAGACGCAGAGTAGGAACCCTAAGATTCTCTGCTATAGTATCTGCTACATATTCTGTATTGCCTTCTAATGAATAATATACGATAATTGCCTTCATAATTATATCCTTCCTAGCTTATGATTTTTTAATGCTTCTATAGATTCAACGCAACATTCTAAACAAGCCTCATACATCTTAATGCCGAATTTCGCAGCTAAGAGGTAATGCATATGTGCTGGATCAGTATCCGTGATTGCTTCTAGTGTATCTACCATCATTAATAACCATCATATCTATAATGGTTAAGAAACGCAAGCGTAAAATCCCTTGCGTATAAATTTTTACCGTGTTAAACTGATAATTATCCTTTGAAATGTATATGGAGCAGGTGATGATATGAAAGCTATTATTAAGATGGAGTTATACGATAAATTCAGATGTATTGCCGATAAATGCGACTTTACCTGTTGTGCTGGTTGGGATATTACAGTTGATCCGGATACCTTATATAAGTGGAAAAGCAACATAGATGCACAATATTTTAAGAAGAATATCAAGGAAAAGAAATTTGGGAAGAAGACCGTGTGCTTCTTGAAAATGGATGCTCATAAGAAGTGTCCCTTTTTGAATGAAACAGGTTTATGTAATATTGTAACGTCCTATGGTGACGAGTTTCTGTCTGACACCTGCCGTACATTTCCGCGAGTCAAGAAGACAAGCGGAAATATGGAAGAATACTTAATTACCTGTGCGTGCCCATCTGTTGTAGATCTAATTAGGGAGAGCGATGGTCAGATAAATTACTTTAGGCCTATTCATAGCACAGTCATTCTGTCACTAGGATATCAGTTGAGAGAAATGATGATCCTTCTTATGCAGAATTCTACCTTTACTATAAAAGACAGGATTTTATTCATCTTTCATTTACTGTTAACCGTAAAAGATGATAATATATCAGACGGAACTACGATATCTGAAGATGATAAGATGCGATATCGTGACTCGGAATATTTAGGATCACTGGCAAAGCTGTGGTCTACTATTGAGCTTGAGCAGACGGATGTTCTAACAGAAATCAATGAATTGTTCCTAGACATCGTTATGAATTACAGAAAAGAAAAACAGTACAAGCCATATCTGCAGGAGATATCTAAGCTGGCAGAAGATATAGCTATGGAAGAGATAATTGCAGAATGGGATGAATACAAATTAAGATATAACCATTATGATCAATTCCTTGAGAACTACTTGGTTAATCAGTTGCTATGCAACTGTAATAGTGATGATATCGATGAAATGATATTGGCGTTTCAGATGCTGGTTACAGAATTTGTGATGGTCAGATATTCCGTTTTTTTAAGGTGGATGGACAAGAGATTTGGACATGATCATAGCAAACAGGGAATTTTAGATGAGAAATCTCAGTATGATAAGAATGAGATGGTACCGGCATATGGTCCGATTAGGGATTTTATCGTAATCTACTCCAGAATTATCGGATACAATCCTACCGGAATGAAAGAGTTTTGGGAAGAGAGCTTTGACGATGCCGTATGGGAAATGGGATACTTATTACTGCTCATTTCTTGATAATAAGGTTAGGATACATGATTAGCTCTTAGATATGTTACGATTTGAACGAAAGCACAGACAAGGAGATTACAGATGATTAACAGTGAGATACTAGAAATCAGAAAACAATTTAAACATGAAAACAGCACTATTACAAAGGTTAGCGGATGCTATGTGGATGGAGAGAAGACAATTAAGGCGAAATTTACAGAATCCTTCCTGTGTTTACCGGAGGAAGAGACATTCAAATACTTTGAGATTTTTAAGAAAACACTATCAGGAACTATCGGAAAGAATCTGATTAATATGGAATTCCCGACTCAGACAGAATTCAATGGAGGTACCCAGGAATTCTTATTAAAGCTAAGAGATAGCGAGTTGAAAGACGAGATCCTTCTGGAGGAGTTTTATAATAAAGTTATTCAAATGTATGATTACGTGGGCAACTACCTAATACTGACCATATATTCCGCATATGACGTTCCTGGTAAAACAAATGATAAGCTTATGATGGAGGATGCCTCGGAGGAAGTGTATCGTTTTATTCTGTGCTCCATCTGTCCTGTAAATCTGACTAAGCCTGGTCTATGTTATAAGGATGAGATAAATCAGTTTAAAAAACGGATCCAAGACTGGGTCGTAGGAATGCCAAACAATGGTTTTTTGTTTCCGGCATTTAATGATCGAGGTACAGATTTACATAGCGTTTTATTCTATGCCAAGGATTCAGAAGAGCTACATAATGATTTCATCAACCAACTTCTGGGGTGTGAAGTACCGATGTCCGCCGGTGGTCAGAAGGAGACCTTCCAGACTCTGATTAGAGAAACACTTGGTGAAGAATGCGAATATGAAATAGTTAAGAATATTCATGAGAAGCTCAATGAAATCATAGAAGACCATAAATTGAAAGAGATTCCCGAGCCTCTAACGCTGGATAAAACAGAGGTCAAAAACCTATTTGCAGAAAGCGGTGTGGAGGAAGAAAAGCTTCAGGAATTTGATAAGAATTATGAGAAGATGGCTGGCGAGAACGTATCCTTATTGGCTACGAATTTAGCAAGCACCAGAGTTTTTGAAGTAAAGACTCCGGATGTTATCATCAAAGTGAATCCCGAACGTACGGATCTAGTGAAAACTCAGATTGTGGAAGGCCGCAAATGTATTGTTATTGAAATTAACGATCAAGTAGAAGTGAATGGAATTAGTGTAAAAGCCTAAGGAAGAAGGGAATTGTGGTATATGGAGAAACCTATTTTAGTATTTCAGACAGACTTTACTTATAAGGAAGGTGCAGTCTGTGCTATGTATGGAGTGGTAAAATCAGTGGACCGCAGTTTAGAGATTTTTGATGGCACCCATGAGATACCCAGATTTGATATCTGGAGCGCATCCTATCGTCTATATCAGTCAATGAAGTTCTGGCCGAAGGGAACCATATTTGTATCTGTTGTAGATCCTGGTGTCGGAACCGGAAGGAAACCTTGTATTGCCAAGACCAAGGATGGTTATTATGTGGTTACACCGGATAATGGAACATTAACCCACACGAAGCATTTTTCAGGAATTGAAGAGGTAAGAGAGATCGATCAGACCAGAAACCGTCTGAAGTCTACAGAAGGAACCAGCATCTTCCATGGTCGTGATCTCTTCGGATATTGTGCTGCGAAGCTGGCAAGTGGGATTATTACCTACGAGGAGGTCGGTCCTGCGTATCAGATAAAAGAGATTATAACCCAGCACATGGAAGAGCCTTCCATCAGTGATGGACAAGCTGCCGGTATCATAGAAATGAACGATCCTAACTTTGGCAATATGTGGAGCAACATCCCTGTAGAAGCAATGCTTGTGAAGGGCTTCAGTTACGGAGATGGAGTTCAAGTTACAATTAAAAACCAGAGTAACATCATATATCAGGACAGGGTAGTGTTTGCTAAAGCTTTTGGTTTTGTTCAGCCGGGGGAAGTTGTACTTTATACCAATGAACTGATGAAGGCGTCTCTAGCAATCAATATGGGTAATTTCCATGAGAAATATCAGGTGGACTTTGGACAGGAATGGATAATAGAACTTAATAAATAGACATAGATGTTTAGATATTATATTTCATTACACAAATGGGAGGAAGCACATATGAATAGCAAACAGAACTTTCGCTTTAAGAACCTAGAACTTGGAGTATGCTATTATCCTGAACACTGGGACAGGTCCTTGTGGGAGGAGGATATAAACCGGATGCTGCAAAACGGACTTAAGACCATTCGTATTGCAGAATTCGCATGGAGTAAATTTGAACCTACAGAAGGTGTTTTTACCTTTGATTTCTTTGATGAATTCCTGAAAGTTGTAGAAAAGACCGGGGTGAAGGTTATCTTCGGAACACCAACAGCTACACCACCTGCTTGGTTAACAGAAAAATATCCGGAAGTGTTAAACGCAACCATTGAAGGTGTACTCTATCGCCACGGGGGAAGAAGACATTATAATTATAACTCTTCGAAATACCAGGAGCTATGCGCGAGAATTGTAGAAAAAATAGCAGAGCACTATGGCCAGCACCCGAATATTGTAGGGTGGCAGATAGACAATGAATTGAACTGTGAGAAGGATGTATTCTATTCAGAAAGTGATACAATTGCATTTCGTGTTTTCCTTCAGAATAAATATGATTCACTTGAGACATTGAATCAAACATGGGGAACAACGTTCTGGAACCAGACTTATACGTCTTGGGAGGAGATTTATGTTCCAAGGAAAACGCTACAACCGGATACAAATCCGCATGTGGTTTTGGACTACTCCAGATTTATCTCAGAAAGCTGTATCCGCTTCTGCCGTATGCAGAGTGATATTATTCACAAATATAAGAAAGTGGATGATTTCATCACTACGAATGGTATGTTTGGAAACCTTGACAATCATCGGATGGAGAAGGAGTGCCTGGATATCTATACCTATGATTCTTATCCGAATTTCGCATATTGTCTGAGTGAAGACCCTAAGAATAGCAAAAGCTTGAATGATAGAAACTCATCGGATCGATTGACTGAGGTGCGTTCCATTTGTTCAAACTTTGGGATTATGGAGCAACAGTCAGGAGCGAATGGTTGGAATACCTGTATGGAAGCGACAGCACCGAAACCGGGTCAGATCGCATTGTGGGCAATGCAAAGCATCGCACATGGAGCGGACTATGTAAGCTTCTTCCGATGGAGGACCTGTACCATGGGTACGGAGATATACTGGCACGGTATTCTTGATTATGACAACAGAGATAACCGTAAGCTCAGGGAAATCAAACAGATCAGCGATCGTGTTAAGCGGATTGAAGAGATTGTCGGAGCTGAGTATTTGGCTTCCTTTGCAGTGGTGAAGGATTATGATAACATTTGGGATAGTAATCTTGATGTATGGCATAAACGGGTAGACAGAAGGAGTAATCAGGAAATCTTTGTTGCAGCCCAATTGTCCCATACACCATATGATTATATCTATCTTCAGGAGGATAGCGAACTAGCCGATTTTGTGAATTATCCTGTAGTATTCTATCCCCATGCATCTATTCTGACGGAACGTAGAATTGAACTTCTTGAAGCATATGTGGAGCAGGGTGGTTGCTTAATTCTGGGATGTCGTACCGGTTATAAAGATATCTCGGGTAAATGCATTATGGCACCAACACCCGGTTTAGCTTCGAAGCTTACCGGAGCAACAGCTGAAGATTTTACATTGGTTGGACCTAATGATGGTATGGTCACTATGGATTGGAATGGAACACTTCTTGAGGCGCCGGTATTTAATGATATTCTGGAACCGACTGGGATGGATACGAAAGTGTTAGCAGTTTATACTTCAAACTATTATGCCGGAAAACCTGCAATGGTGGAACATCCCTATGGCAAAGGTAGGGTTATCTATCTGGGAAGCTCGTTCAGTCGAGAGACGACGGAGAAGCTACTGGAATATACAGGTGTCATGGAGCCCTTTGGAGAGATTATTACAGGATCCAAAGATTGTGAGTTTGTAATGAGGAAAAAAGGAGATAAGAAATATCTCTTTGTTCTAAATTTTGCACATGAACCATCGATCATCACCTTGCTCAACGATGTATTGGATATGGATACGGAGAAGATTATTCGAGGATCGTTAACGTTAAAGGCTTATGAAACAAGAGTTTTCAAGTTGTAATAAAATTGAATGATTAAGCTGTACATCAATGAACTCATGGCAAGAGAGAGATTCATTAACCTCACGATGGCAATAAAAAATCATGAACCGATTGGAGAGTATAGAATGGAAATTAAGTATAATATTACAAGGAAAGATATCTGGAACTTTAACAAACTTGCATTTATCTATATCCCGATAGTTAGATACTTTTTGATTATTATGGCTGTGGTCATTCTATATCCTACCGTTAGTGCATTTTTAAATAATGTTGCTGAAGGAATAGCAAACTTAATTTTTCTCTTCATCGTTTTGACAGTAGCTTATCAGATCCTCAAATGGCTAATAATATTATTGCCGTCAGCGAAAGGTGGAATTCTAGGAGATCATATGATGGAGTTAAGAACAGATGGAGTTCGAGAACAAACTAATGTAAATGATAATATGTATAAATGGAGTGGCATTTACAAAATTATAAATCATAAAAAATACATTTTCATATTTACGAATCGAATGGCAGCTCATATTATTCCAAGAAGATCTTTTGCTACCAAGAGCCAGGCTGATACTTTTCTTGAAATGGCTTTGGATTTATGGAAAAATAATAAACAATAATGTATATAGCACCTTATGCACCCCAGTGTATCAGGTGCTTTTTCATGTTAATACATCCGTTTTCCATAAAGGAAATACCCTCTGCTTTCAGCATCTGACGTTGCTTATCTTCTCCACCAAAAATATTACCTGGTGACATGCGTCCTTCTTTATTCACGACACGATGGCAGGGAAGGTGAAGCTCTTCAGGAGCACCGTTCATCGCATAACCAACGATTCTGGAAGCACGAGGATTCCCTAGTATATCAGCAATCATACCATAAGTAATCACCGACCCTTCCGGAACCATCGCCACAATCTTATATACCTCATCAAAAAAACCTTTATTCTTTGCCATCTTAATTCCCCTCATTGTGTAAATGGTTAAAATATCTTTTTAACGGTAATTATCATCTAAGGTGAATATACAATAATCGACTGAATTAATCAACAGCTTATACAATACTAAATCAACAAATTATTAGAAATGCGGCACCATTCATGAAAGTAAAATAGGCTATGAAGTATGAGTATCTGAGTATCTACAAATGTGTTTCGTTATAAAAGACAATGGTACTCGTCGACCTTATCTGGAAGACTTCGGAAGATTTATCAGATGTCTTTCCAGATGTGGTCATAGAGTATTGCTGTCTTGGATACGAAAGCACATGTAGATATTCATGATGCGAATAACTTCATAGCCGTAGAGACTTACCTCACCGGTGCCGACATACTTATTGCACTATTGTAGATCCACCTATCTCGGGGGCATTTCGTCCGGTATCGGAGGTGTAGCAGTGGAAGGATTCGGCTGTTCTATCTCCGGATGGTTGCTATAGTCGTTTTCAACCTTCGGTTCATCCTTTGCTTCGTCCTTTGGGGTAGGACTCGTAACATGTGTTGTATTATAATTATCCATTCGATCCATTTACATTAACTGTCTTAACAAGATATGATATCTATCATGATAAGACGTTCTCCTTTCGTTTTCTGTAGGAAGGGAATTAATTCCCATAATAAGTAGTTTAAATAGAAAGTTATAAAATATACTATTTTAATGAAAGTTAGTGCCACACACTAATATTATAATCGTAACCTATCCGTTTCAGTCGTTACTATTTCTGCTTTTTCTCACGATTTGGCCTTGATAATGGAAAACCACCGCTTTTTTTCAGCTCATTAAGTTTATCCTGCATACGGACTTTAATTGAGTTTGCATCTTCTTTTTCGATAACGCCTAATTCAACCAATTTATCCATTAGTTTAATTTCAGCTTTCATCTCATTTTCTAACAAAGCATAAACTTCAGCTTTCTGTTTTTCGGTTAAGGAATCCCATTTATCGCTGGCTTTTTTTAATGCATCATCAAAAGCAGATTTTTTATCCTTCTGATCCTTGTTTTTTTCCGACAGTGTTACTGATTCCGAATTTGTTTCGGACGCCAAAACGCTGATTGGACTCATACTTGTACATCCAATCAAGCACGCAATCGCCAAACTACATAACTTCGCTTTTAACATTAGCTTCCTCACTTTCCATAATATCAGCGAGTACACTAACTTTCTTAATTAGTATTACCATTGCTAATAAAAATAGTGTGAAGTATTTATGAGAAAGATAGTGATTTATACCATGAGAGGTAGAATTATGAGATTTAATGTAAAAAGGTTGTAATCAGCAGCAAAATTGCATTTAATAAAAAATGAAAATAAAATAATGTGATAAGGTATATTTTGTTGACGTTTTTCTATCGATAGGCCATAATAGAGGAAGATAGCAAGTATAATACGCAAAATTTTGAAAGCGGTTTCATATTTATTTACTTATCAAGGGGCGGATGAGAACCATCACCTCTAATTAATAGTTGGTGAAAGGAATGACAAATATTATGAGACAAAAGTATGAGTATTTTCCTCCGGAAAATGGTTATCCGGAATGGAATAATAATCCTGAAATATTTGAACTAAACCGAATGAGAGCACATGCAACGTTAATGCCTTTTGATACAGTTACAGAGGCATTAACAGGTAATAAGTCGACCTCCAAATACTATCGGACATTAAATGGCATTTGGAAATTCAGCTTTTCGAAAACTCCTGAAGAGAGAAACAAGAATTTTTATAAACAAGATTTTGATTACAGTAGTTGGGAGGAAATTAAGGTACCCGGGCATTGGCAGCTACAAGGATTTGATTATCCTCAATATACCAATATCAGATATCCTTGGGAGAACACGGAGCCGCTGGTTCCACCCTTTGCACCGATTGTCTATAATCCGGTTGGATCTTATGTAAGAACCTTTGAGATACCCGAGGATTGGAAAGGTAGTCCGGTATTCATAAGTTTTCAGGGTGTAGAGTCTGCGTTTTATGTATGGATTAACGGGGATCTCGTTGGTTATAGTGAAGATTCCTTTACCCCTTCAGAATTTGATATTACACCTTACTTAAAAGAAGGTACTAATAAACTTGCCGTTGAGGTTTACCGCTGGAGTGATGCTAGCTGGTTGGAGGATCAGGATTTCTGGAGATTAAGCGGTATCTTCCGGGAAGTGTATCTATATTCTATTCCGGAGGTACATATTTATGATTTCTCTGTGGTTACAGATCTGGATGACCAATTTAAGAATGCAACGATAAAGGTAAAAGCTACCCTAATCAATTATTATGAAAGAGTACTGGGAAATTTGACTCTTGAAGCACAGTTATATAATCAGGAAGGCCAACCTATATTAGCGCAGCCAATTCCTATGACAGGTTTAATGAATAAGGTCGCCGAACTTGAACTTCAAGGAGAAGCCATAGTAGATGAACCACTTCAATGGAGTGCTGAACAACCAAATCTTTATACTTTAGTTCTCAGTCTAAGAGACAGTAGTGGAAAACTTATCGAGGTGGAATGTAGTAAGGTTGGTTTCCGCAGATTTGAGATTAAAGATAACCTAATGCTGATCAATGGAAAACGCATCTTATTCAAAGGTGTTGACCGTCATGAATTTAGCGCAGATACGGGTAGGACATTAGGACATGAGGAGATGCTTACAGATATCAAGTTGATGAAAGCCTTCAATATTAATGCAGTCCGTACCTCTCATTATCCAAATGACGTATACTGGTATGAACTTTGTGACGAGTACGGTATCTATATCATAGATGAGAATAATCTTGAAACACATGGCAGCTGGGATTACGGGTCTGATGTTGAGCTTCCTGGTATCCTCCCGGGAAGCAAGCCGGAGTGGACCGCGGCTGTCCTTGATCGCTGCAATTCCATGCTCCAGAGGGATAAGAATCATCCCTGTGTCCTAATTTGGTCCCTTGGTAATGAATCCTGGGGTGGAGATAATTTTATTAAAATGCATGATTTCCTTAAGAAAAATGATCCTTCAAGAATTGTTCATTATGAGGGAGTAACTCAAGCAAGAACATGGGATGATGCCTCCGATATAGAAAGCCAAATGTATACCAAAGTAGAGGCCGTCGAAGCCTATGCTTTGAACAAACCGAAGAAACCCTTTATATTATGTGAATATAGTCATGCAATGGGTAATTCCTGTGGTGATCTATTCAAATATTGTGAGCTTTTTGATATATATTCCGTACTTCAGGGTGGTTTCATCTGGGACTGGATTGACCAGGCTATTCTTACGAAGACCTCGGAAGGTATTGATTACCTGGCATATGGCGGTGATTTCAATGAGCCAAGGCATGACGGCAACTTCTGCGGAAATGGTATCATTTTTGCAGATAGGACTGTAACACCTAAGCTATATGAGGTAAAGAGATGTTATCAGAGCATAGGGTTTGAAGCAATAGATCTTTCTTTGGGAAAGATTAAGCTTCATAATAAATTTCTTTTTACTGATCTGAAGGAATATGAACTTATTTGGGACATAAAGAGGAACGGTTTCTGCATTATGAGTGGAACCGGTACAGTATCAGTCGAACCCTTGTGTAATGTCTTGATAAACTTAGGGTACGAGTTACCGGAGAGATTGAGTCCTGAAGACGAGTATATATTGACATTAAGTATGATTACTACGAAGGATTATCCATGGGCAGAGAAAGGCCATGAGATAGCTTTTGAACAATTTATACTACCCATAAAAACAATGAGAGAAAAGGTTCAGCCTATTATTGATAGTCCATTGCTTTTACAGGAGAACACATCGGAGTATATTATCAGTAGTGAAGATTTTGCGGTTACTTTTTGTAAGGTCACAGGAACAATGACTTCCTATTATTATAAAGGTGAAGAATTAATCAAGGAGGCACCTATACCAAACTTCTGGAGAGCGTATACAGATAATGATAAGGGTAATAAGCTTCAGGAAAGATGCGAACTCTGGCGGGATGCTTCCCAAGTACGAGAGTTGGTCAAAATACAGAAAAGTTCTTCTGATCATAGGGTAATCATTGAGGTGAAATATACACTTCCCGCTGCAAGTTCCTCCAGCTGCTTTATAAGTTATACGATTACAGGTGACGGTGAAGTGAAGATACATGAGGTACTAGCACCGGGCTTAAATTTGCCGGAGATACCGGAAATCGGTATGATGCTTTCCATGGATAAGGCCTATGATCATATGGAGTGGTATGGGAGAGGACCTCACGAAAATTATTGGGATAGGGCTAACGGAGCTAGAGTCGGCATATATCATGGAAAAGTAAGTGAGCAGATGGTGCCTTATCTAAGACCGCAGGAATGTGGCAACAGAACAGAAGTTAGATGGGCAAGGATAACGAACCAGAACGGAAAAGGTTTTATAATAGAAGGGTTCCCTTACATTGAGTTAAACGCACTTCCATATACCCCTTTTGAAATTGAAGAAAAGGATCATCATTATAAATTACCTGCTAGTGAAAAGACAGTCGTAAGAATAAATTACAGACAGATGGGTGTCGGTGGTGATGACAGCTGGGGAGCAAAGACACATCCGGAATTCACTCTGTTTGCGAACAGTCAATACGAATATACCTACAGTATAAAAGGATGGGATGAATCCAACTGTTAAAACGCAATTGATAAAACGCAATTGATAAAACGCAATTGTTAAATCGCAATTGTTAAAACGCAATTGATAAAACGCAATTGATAAAACACAACTGATAAAACGCAACTGATAGACGATTGATGTAAAGGTAAAGTTAACTTAATAATGAGATTTATGAAACGGCTATGCAGTAATTTGCATAGTCGTTTTACTTTACAATGCTGTCTTTTTAATGAATTTAATAGAATTGTAACAATTATTTAAAGAATATGTAACTTTTAAATGGGCAGATTTCTAGTGGAATACCTGACCGGGACGAGAGGAGAATTGGAAAGAGAGACGCATCCCCTGAAATGTGTAGTTCAATATAATAGGGAGGTTAAGCGGAACGGTTTCGATTAGACCAATTGAAATAATGGAAAATAGTATGGAATAAGATAGAAAAGAAATACCATATAGTAGAAAAATAGTGGTAAGACATGTGTAGAACACCAGTATCTAACTATTGAACCCCTCCACCCTATGTGTTAACCTAAGGGAGCAACAGAGAGATACCATTAAGGAGGTACAAAAATGAAAAGATTTATCAAAGTTACTGCATGTACACTAGTGTTGTCACTATTAATTGCTTTTGGTGTAAACCAGAATTCAATCAGTTTAGGTAAGGTTTTAGCTGCAGACTCAAATACTACAACAGTAGATGGGAATGTTACAAATAGAGAAGATATAAAAAGCCTTGCAAGTGATGATCAGACGAAAGTTGCTACGAATGCAACCAAAGACACAGATACTGATAAGAAAGAGGTAACCCCTAATAAAGTTACAAAAAAAGCGAAAAAGACCGGAGCCAAAAAGGTTTCCAAGAAAAAAACAAGCAAAGCAATTAAGAACAACAGCAAGAATAACTTCAGTACAATTAACGGACAGACAATAATTTATAAGGGTGTAAATTTATCCGATTGTGACTCCACGAAAGAGGTAGTAAGTGAGTTGCAGAAGAACGGTTATACCAATATTAATATGAATAACGTGAAGAATATTAAGGCATTAAAGGATATTCTGGCAATTGTACAAAATAACGGGTCAACGAATAATGATACACCGACCCCTACTGTAAAGCCCACACCTACAACGAAACCGGCACCTACACAGGCACCGGCTCCGACTACTAAGCCTACCCCGACAAAAGCTCCGATTCCAACGACAAAGCCTACTGCACCGGCTACTAACACCGGAATCGACAGTTATGACGAAGAGGTGTTAAGATTAGTAAATATCGAGCGTTCCAAGGCAGGACTTACTGCATTCACTACAAATTCTACACTGAAATCTGCGGCGGATAAGCGAGCACAGGAAACAGTTCAGTCCTTCTCCCATACGAGACCGAACGGAACAGGTTTCGAGACAGCACTGAATGAATATGGCGTATCCTATCGAGCTGCCGGTGAGAACATTGCATACGGACAGAAATCTCCTCAGGAGGTTGTAACCGGCTGGATGAATTCTCCGGGTCATAGAGCAAATATTTTAAATGGCAAGTTTAATAAAATAGGTATCGGTGTATACAAGACTAATGGTGTAATATACTGGTCTCAGTTATTTACAGATTAATAAGAAACCGGCAGGTGTGAAGCTTTCACACCTGCCATTTTTTTGCGAATACAGCATTATAATTTATTGCGGAAAGAAGTTTGAGTACATCATAATGGTTATTACATAATGGATGTTATTACATAGTGATTATTATTACATAATGGATGTTATCTCGTAATGAATGTTAAGGAATGATACTAAATTAGCAGTTTTTGCAATTGAGCATAATCTGGTATAGTATTAATATCGTATCAATGAAGTAGAAGCAGAAGGAGTGGAATTCCCTTGAAGGGTTATTATTATCCAGAACGCAAGTATTACACTAATGTTCAAAGAATTAATGAACCGAGTAGCCTACTTGTACTAGTAGATAAATTTCATCAGCTGGACAACAGCTATATACCGGAAGATCTCGAAAAGATAGACCCTATGTATAATTCCGGAGAGCTGGTTCTTAGAAGAGAAGCTAGACTGGCTTTTGAAGAGATGTGCAGAGAGGCAGACACCTGTGGACTTCATCTGGAGGCTATATCAACTTATCGGAGCTATACTTATCAAAACCAGGTGTATTATAAAAATATGACTCCGGACATTCCTTTAGAGGATTATCAGAAAGAAAGAGATAAGGTATCAGCAAGAGCAGGTCATAGTGAACATCAGACCGGCTTGGCAGTGGATATTAACGACTTGGAGCAGACGTTTGAGAATACACCTGAGGGTAAATGGCTTGCAAAGAACTCCTTCAAGTTCGGATTTATTTTGCGTTACCCTAAAGGAAAGGAGTACATCACAGGATACGATTATGAACCTTGGCATTTTCGTTATCTCGGTAAGGAAGTAGCTGAGGCTGTTCAACTAAGTAGACTGACTTATGATGAGTTTTGGTCAATATTTCTAAACTGAAATGATAGAGATGTGCAATTTTAATACATTAGAATCAAGCTGGCTCCTTGGCTATGAGATGACTATAGCTTAAGGAGCCAATAATTTCAGTTTGTTATATGCCTGCATTAGTGAAAAGTCTGTAATACCCTTGGGGGAAACCGCAGACAGGGCATATCTCAGGGGCACATTTGCCACTCATAATATTACCGCATGCCATGCAAATCCACAAGTTATCCTGCGGTTTACAGAAGACCTCACCACGAACAACGTCGTCATATAAGGTTCGGAATCTCAAGTCGTGATTCAATTCAATATTAGCAATTCCGTTAAATAAAGCAGCAATCTCGGTAAAGCCTTCTTCTCTGGCGATGTTAGCATAGGTTCTGTATTCGTCACCCGCTTCTAATTCACGAGTGGTTGTCGTCTGAAGATTCTCCTCGGTGGGAGGAACGATACCATTATTCATCTGCTTTAAAAAAATCCTGGCATGTTCCAGCTCATTTCTTGCAGTTGTGTCGTAGATATTGCCTATTTCAATATAACCATCGGTCCTAGCCTGGTCACTGAAGATTCTATATAAAGTACTGGCCATAAGCTGTTGCTCATAAGCCTTCTGAATATTCGCATAGGTTTGACTTTGTTGAAAGTCCATATGCCTTTCCCCCTGTACTGAGTTTATCATTAATCTGTTATATCTTATGAGTGACTTTGGTTATTTATGGCTAAAATATCAATTGAAGCTAAGGTGTTTCATTTGTATAATAATATCAGAAATAAATAATCATTAGGATAAAGGACGGATATTAAAATGGAAAACAACAATATTGAGCAAGAAATAATGGATAAAATGACAAAGGTATGTATCTGCAAGGGCATATCTAGAGCAACAATAAAAAAGGTGATTAGGGATGGAGCTAAGACAGTTGTCGAGGTACAAAAAGCGACCGGGGCGGGCTCAGGTCCTTGCGCAGGAAGACGTTGTACCCCTAAAATACATGACTTGATAAATGATATTGTTTGAACATTACAAAAGTGGAAAAAAATATTGACAAGGTTAATATTTAAGACTATATATAATATAGTACTAATTTACTATAAAAATGGCTGGGGGCAACCATATGAAGAAGGATACTATGCTTAAGTTGTTTACTGTAATTGCTTTTGTATTTATGATGCTTGTAGATACACTAGCTTTTATTAAGCCATTGGGAATAAGAAGCATAGCTGAAATCTCAGATTCCTACCCAAATCTTCTTACCCCACCTCATTTTACGTTTGCTATTTGGGGCTTAATATATCTGTTACTCTTATCATTTGTACTATATCAGTTGGGGATCTTGGGCAAAAACAGGGATAAGATTGAAAAAGAAATACTTCATCAGACACGGATTGTGTTTACTATAACCAGTTTTATGAATGCGGGATGGGTAATGGCCTGGGTTTTTGACTATATGGCTCTGGCTGTTATGTTGGTATTCAGCATACTGATCCTACTGAAGATACTTGGAAAACAACTACGCAAAGAATATCTTGCAGATCGTGAAGTGTTATTTATACGACTGCCATTCAGTGTTTATTATGGTTGGATTACAGTGGAAGCAATTTTGAATCTCGTTATTTTGATGGTAAGTATCCAGTGGACTATATTTGGTATAACCGGAGATCAATGGATGATAATTATCATGATTATTTTGACCTCCATTGCTGCTTTTAGAACGATACGTAATCGGGATATTATGTATTGCCTACCTTTTATTTGGACATACGCTGGTATCCTGGTGAAACATACATCAGCTGATGGGTTAAACAATTCTTACCCGGTAGTAATAATCTCGGTTGTCATTGGTATAGTTATACTAATTTCCTGCATCGCTTATTTACTGATATTAAAGAAAAAAAGAATATAATTAATCAATAAGGCATATGCAGATCACCTGTATATGCCTTATTAAATTAATATTATCCGTCCATATGAAATATTTAATTACTATTTGAAATATCTATTTCTATTAAAATGTCCAATTGCTATTTGAAATAATTCATTGCTATTTCTAATCGTATATTCATTGTTATTGATAATCGTATATTCATTGCTATTTCTAATCGTATATTCATTGTTATTAATCTTATATTCATTGTGATTTCTAATCTTATGTTCTGTTGAAATAATTGGAAGGAAATACTATAATTATTCTGATATTGGAAATAATTTAGACAGAATTTGAAGGAAGGGATGGGAAATATGTTAGAATTTGCAGAGGCAAAGGTAGTTTCTGATCAATTAAACGAAGTCGTAAGGGGTAAGAGAATAGTAAATGTTATTGCAGGCCAATCTCCGCATAAATTCGCGTTCTTTAACGGTGACCCGGGTAATTATAACGAAATGATGAAGGGGAAGACCATAACTGGAGCGGCACCGAACGGTGGACAGTTAGAACTACAAATAGAGGATTATCATCTTGTTCTTGGTGATGGAGTAGCTCTTCAATATCATGGAAAAGATGCAAAAAAGCCGGTGAAGCACCAGCTTCTCATCGAACTGGAGGATGGTTCCGCACTCACTGCATCCGTGCAGATGTATGGTTTTTTGTGGTGTTTTAAAGAAGGAGAGTTTGAGAATCCCTATTATCTGGTTGCTAAAGAAAAACCCTCGCCAATGTTGGAGGAGTTTAATTATGAATATTTTAAGGACATGATGTCCGTACCTGGTATGGATAAACTCAGTGCAAAAGCATTTTTAGCAACAGAGCAGAGAATTCCCGGTCTTGGCAACGGAATGCTTCAGGATATTTTATATAATGCTGGAATCCATCCGAAGAGAAAACTTCAGACGATATCAGAAACTGAGAAAAGGAGTATGTTTACTTCGATTAAAACAACCTTGTCTGATATCATAAACAAAGGTGGAAGAGACACGGAGAAGGACTTGTTCGGCAAGAGTGGCGGTTATCAGACCAAACTCAGTAAAAACACCGTTGACAAGCCCTGTCCGGTTTGTGGAACTAACATTCTAAAAGAAGCATATTTAGGAGGAAGTATTTATTATTGCAGTCGATGCCAACATTAAGTTTCCAAGCGGGGTCTACCCGGATCGCATTCCGGTTTTCTGACATTTTTTGTTGTCTGAGATAGCTTCCAGAGATAATAACATTCTTCCCTGGACATATGGTCTGCCATTAATGGCATTAAGGTACCAAGGATCTTGCCATCCATTCTTTGGTCCCTAATGGTATCGAGGAATTCGGTAAAACTGCTCATAGTAATTTTAACCTGTTCATTTAATCGGTCTAGGGAAGGAAAAGTCATAAGCTGGGTCCGTAGATAGCCGTTAAAAATCAAGGATTTGAAGTATAAATCATTAAATTGTACTTCGAAAGAATAGGCTTTATCGGCCAAGTCCTTTTCTACCAGATCTAGTTCTGATGATATAGAGGCGGCATGACCTACTGCATCATTTAGCCATAACATGTGATAATGCAAGGGATGAAACAGAGGACTTTGACCACTCATGGTGGAATTCAGAATGAATAAGTATTCTTCAAGTTCATTTAACATATCGTTAAAGAAGGTAGAAGACAGGTGGGATTTCAGGTCCGAGTTCAGGGACATGGATAAAAGCTCAATTTTAAATTCTCTCAATCGATAAGTTGCTTCATATGCTTTGTGGTTAAGATCAGATAGTTCTGAACTAGATAATTGTTTGCGGGCTTGTTCAAGTAACTGATCGAATAAAATGATAAATTCCTGTGCTGTCAGTATGAATTCCGACTCGGTTGGAGCAAGGGAGAAGAATATAAAACGGGAATGATCTCCCATGATTTGTAGCCAGAAACGATGTTCATAAAGAGTGTTTTCATTGAAGGCGTATGTATCCAATAGTAAACCTTCTTATTATTTATTCATATAAGTATATGCAGGTGGTTTCGAAAATAGGAAGCAAATAATAGAGTAGTAATAGCAAATAATTGAGTAGTTTACAGACTTTATTGACTTTGGGAGATTTTCCTTCTATACTTCAAATAACTATAAATTTATACTAAGGACGGTCGTATTGATGGAACTTACTCTTGAGATGTTTTTGATTGTTTGCCCCCTTGTGTTTCTCGCGGGACTAATGGATGCCATTGCCGGAGGGGGCGGATTGATTTCACTGCCTGCTTATATAATTGCCGGTTTACCGACTCATTTTGCCATAGGTACCAATAAACTATCATCCGCAGTAGGAACTTCAGTTTCAACTGCAAGATATATCAAGAATAAATATGTAGATTGGGGTTTAGCCATACCTTCTATCATTCTGGCACTGATAGGATCAGCAATCGGAGCCAATATTGCATTACTGATTGACGAGAAAATCATGAAGTACATCCTGCTTCTAATTCTCCCCATAATTGCAATCTATATCTTACGAGGAAGAGCAATCAAAACGGATACTCAGGAGAAGGAGGTACCTCGTAAGAAAGCATATCTGATTGTCTGTGTGGCTTCACTTTTGCTTGGGGCTTATGATGGATTTTACGGACCGGGAACGGGTTCTTTCTTATTGCTTATATACACAGTAATTGCCAAGATGGATATTAAGAAAGCCTCCGGCAACACCAAGCTTGTTAATCTGGCTTCCAATGTAGCGGCGCTGACAACCTTCCTGATTAATGGAAAGATTATTTTCCTTCTGGGATTAACGGCAGCAGTTTTCAGTATTGCCGGACATTATATCGGAGCAGGAATGGTAATAAAGAACGGGCACAGAATAATCAGACCTATTATTCTCATCGTCCTTGCGCTATTATTTTTAAAAGTATTATCTGATAAAGTTGATTTATTAAATTTTACTACATTATCCAAATAAAAGTGACCTTTGAGTTAGTTTGTGCCAAGTGTGTGTACACACTTGGCACAAACTTCTAAGTGTGAATTATGCTTTTCAATAATTCACATTATCCTCTGAAACCACGGCCTATGATTTCACTGGTATTGGTTATTAGAATAAATGCATTTGGATCAGCCTGTCTTATGAATTTTCTTAGATTAACAGCTTGGGAACGGTTCATGACAGTAAGGATTATTTTCTTGTCTTTTTCAGTGAAGGCACCTTTAGCATCAAATACGGTAGCACTTCGGTGAATACCCTTCGTTATGTAATCGCAGATAGGTTTTGGGTCCTCGCAGATTATCGTAAAGTATTTATTCAGATTCAAGTTTTCTATAATATTATCAACCATAGTTGATTTTATAAGTAAGCCCAGGATGGAGAAAAAGCCAGTAGTAAGTCCGAAGGCAGGAAAGGTCAGTATGGTTAACAGGAAATCGCTAACTAATAGGGATCTGCCGATATCAAGCTGAGTATATTTTCTGAGTATCATCGCTACGATATCTGTTCCACCGGTGGAGGCACCGATATTAAACAGAATAGCTGCTCCTACCGACGGTAGAAGAACTGCGAAAGCCAGCTCTAATACAGGTTCATTGGTTAAGGGTTTATCTAGAGGAACAAGAATTTCAAGTACTTGTAGGGATACAGATAGTAGTAAACTTCCATATACGGTCCGGTTACCGAAGCTTCTTCCCAGAACCAAGTATCCGACAATTAAAAGGAGAATATTTATAATCAAAACAATAGTACCGGAACTTATACTACCTTCCGTGACTTTACTTAGGATGATTGCCAGACCGGTTACACCACCCGTAGAGAAATTGTTGGGGAATTTGAAGAAATATACACCAATGACTACCAGCATAATACCGGCTGTAATAAGAGCATATTCCTTAATGAACTTCATGAAGTCTGTTTTTTGTTTCACTTGTTGTCCTCCTCAAACCATTAATCTTTTGTGTTTTCTATAAAAAGTATGATATCTTTCAGCGGAAAAGTCAAGGTTTTTGATCGTATATAAAACAGGAGGAATTTTATGTGATAAAGGATATACCATAACCTTGGCCAATAAATACCCTTTAAATATTTTAAAATAATTCTTGCCAATTGGGAAATAATGCATTATAATATTCGCGTATGAGGAAATTTCATACAAAACTCTATAAAAGGAATTGTAAACTATAATAAACAATTTCATGGTATCTTAGATATCGAAAGGAGATGTTCATATGTCAGGTGTATTAAAGGTGGTTTCTGACTGACAACTTCATATTGGGCTAAACTAAAGGAGAAGCAGAGGTTTGATTACCTCTATTTTAGTGATGCCGTATTCAAGTAACCTTTCGATGAAATTATGACGGATGTAGTGGGATGATTAACCGCAGAAGCAGATTTTTATAAGGCTGCTTTGTGCGGTATTTTTATGCCCTTTTTCAGAAGGAAAATTAAGGTAACTCGATGTGTAGCAGCTTATTTCGAGAGGAGAGATGAGAGTATGAAACATGAAATTATTAATAGACATTTAACGGTGAATTATAAAAAGAAAAAAGTAAGTATAACGAAAGCGCAACGAATGATAAATAAGGTTACTATGGTAACCAAACTGACAGAAAGTATAAGGGTATACTTTCTGATGAAAATTAACTGCCGCAGGACGGCATATGGAGGATAATGATGATAGATTTAAAAAATTATGGATTTACTGACAGATATACGGCTGAAACAATGGTAGAAGAATGTATCCCGGCAAGGGTAACAGAGGTTCACAGAGAGATGTTTAAGGTGGTTTCGGTGAACGGAGAAAGTAATGCAAGAATAAAGGGGTCCTTCTTTAATGTAACACAAACGGCTCAGGATTTTCCTGCAGTAGGTGATTTTGTTCATTTGAAATATAATGAGTTAGGAGACTCCTTGATTGCTAAGGTATTCTCGAGAAAGTCCAAATTCTCAAGGCCGGACTACTCGGGACACGGTGCAGGATATGTTAAGACAATATTAGAGCAAGTGGTAGCAGCTAATTTTGATTATGTATTCATCTTAGCTTCCCTCAATTATGACTTTAACATCAATCGAATACTCAGATATATCACGGTGGCATGGGAAAGTGGTGGAACCCCGGTAGTGCTTCTGACCAAGAAGGATTTGGTTCCGGATTATACTAAACTTCTGAAACAAGTTCAAGATCAGGCAATTGGAGTAGATGTGTATGCCGTAAGCTCTGTTACTGGAGATGGTCTGGAAGTGCTTACCAAGTATATGAGACCAGGCGAAACAATTGTATTCCTTGGTTCCTCCGGTGTAGGCAAATCAACCTTAGTAAACGCTCTTGCAGGTGAGGAAATCATGAATGTGAATGCCATTCGCGAGGATGATAGCAAAGGACGACATACGACTACCCACCGACAACTGGTTTTATTGCAGAACGGCGTTATGATCATTGATACTCCCGGAATGAGGGAACTCGGTATGTGGGATATTGGAGAAGGTCTTGGGGAAGCATTTGCAGATATTGAAGAGCTATTCGAAGAATGCAGATTCTCGGATTGCACTCATAGGAATGAGCCCGGTTGTGCAATACATGCAGCAATTACAGCGGGATCCCTAGAGCACACACGATGGAGAAATTACCTACTGTTGAAAAGTGAAGCCAAATTCACAGAAGATAAATCAGCATATTTAAAAGAGAAGAAAGAATTCTATAAAAAGATTAATAAAGCTGCAAAAGTAAGACAGAAGGTCGGTGGAAAGCGATGAGTAATAAATGGTTTATTGAAAGTAATATAAGGAATGTAATTTAACAATAGAAGTCTGATAATAGGGAGAATAAATATATGAAAATAGTTGATTTTAACCGCAGCCATATGGAGCTTGCGATAAAGATCGCAAAGGCAGAATACGATGAGGAACGAATCAAAGTACCGGCACTTCCCGTGATAGAAGAGCTTCCCGAACTGGAGCATTTTGCAGATAATAATTTAGGAGTGGCTGCATTTGACGGTAATAAGATGCTTGGTTTCCTCGGAGCGTATCATCCGCAAGAAGATCACTTCAGAACGACTAACACCAGAGGGACCTTTTCACCAATTCATGCACATGGAGTACTCCCACAGCGGATTATCCAGATGTCAGGTACCACGAATTCTTATAATAGAGCCCGGATCTATTCCTTATTATATCAGGAAGCAGCAAGAAAATGGGTGAAGGCTGGAATCCGCAGTCATGCAATCGGTTTATATGCTCATGATCTGGAAGCAACCAAAAGCTTTTTTTATAATGGTTTTGGGCTACGATGCATAGACGCAATCCGTTCCTTGGATGATATGATTGAGCCGTTAGATACCTATCAAGATAGAAAGACTGAGATTGAGTATATGGAGGTACCCCGGGAGGAATGGACTTTTTTGCTTGAGTATCAGAATGCATTAGTTACACATCTTGGCGATAGCCCTTCCTTTATGAAATACAAGTTATTTGAAGAACAAGATTTCATGAAAGGTCAACTAGAAACTACAAGATTTTTTGCTGCTAAGGAGAATGGAAGGTATATTGCTTATATTAAGATTGATCAGAATGCAGAGAACTTCGTAACGGAAGTAAGTAGTATGATGAATATCAGCGGCGCATACTGCGAAACGGTGTATCGGGGAACCGGTATTTACCATAATCTGCTTTGTTGTCTGATGTCTGTTCTCAGAAAAGACGGTTACCTGCATCTAGGTGTAGATTGTGAGAGCTTTAACCCTACTGCCCGTGGATTTTGGTTGAAATATTTCACCGAATACACCAGCAGCGTGGTTCGTCGTATTGATGAAAAAGCGTTTATGGAATAAGAGTTTTATAACAGAAAATGAATGATACTATCAATGAGAGCCTTAAGGGAATGTCCTTAAGGCTTTTTTCTGTGTAGGTCTCTGGAAGAATTTACATTTCAAAAAAGGGAACGCATAGTTTTACCCTGACGTCTAATGTTTGTAAAGGAGATACGAAAGGAGGTCAGAAATAGCAGTTCTCTTTCGGTACCAAAAGAGAGCGATATATTGATGAAAGAATCACATTACTTAATGATAATTCAAAACAACATATACCAAAAGAAAAATAACTAATAAGTAGGAAAGAATCGCTTTCCTGTATATCTATACAGGGATGGCAAGCAGTTTATGAAAGTAACAACAAAATAGGATGAAAAATATTAGATTATGGAGGAATTATTATGATAAAATCAAAATTAGTGAAAGCATTTATGTTAGGTTTATGTTTATCAGCATTTTCAACCGGAGTAGCTTTTGCACAAATGGAGACGAGAACGGAAGATACTTCATCCGCAGTAGTAGGAGAAGTGATACCTGAGGAACTGGAAGTATTATATGCAAAGCAGGCTGAAATTGACAGATATTTATTTACGGACCATGCGAAGGAAATCGAAGAAAAAGGCATATTTATAAATTATACCGGAGTGAATGTTGATGTAATTGAGATTGGAATTTCACCTTTTACTGACGAAAATGCAAATTACTTGTATGATATCTTTGGCAAAGATGGTATTAAGGTTGTTGAATTCGATGAAAGCGTAATTTATATGACCTCTGGCCCTGTAGATGATACGGTAACTTCTGAAGTTTTACCGGATAAGGCAGAGTTGTATGAAACAGTGGTTGATCCTAATACGTCAGTTGATGATGGAAGTGCTCCGGATGCGATTGGCGAAGACAAGGTATACAAGGGTGGAGAGGAAGAAGTTCAGATCCAGATTGAAAGTACCGATGAGGTTCTGGAGGACAGCGACGATGTCATCTTTTATACCACAACTGATGCAGGTACAGAGGGCACGGATATTCAGGTTGTTTCTGCCGCTGAGGTTTCAGATGCAGTAAAAAGAGGTGGAGATGAAGATACGAATCCTGTATCTACTCCTATGATAGTCTTGATAATTGCTGCAGGTGCTGCTGTCATTGGTGGTGCAGTAGTTGTTAGCAACAAGAAAAAAGTAACGAAATAAATCTTAATGTAATAATGTCGAGAAATCAAAGAGACTAGATTAAAGAGACTAGATTAAAGAGACTAGATTAAAGAGACTAGATTAAAGAGACTAGATTAAAGAGACTAAATTAAAGAGACTAAATTAAAGAGACTAAAGAGACTAGATAGACTAGAGACAAGATAGACTAGAGAGGCTAGAGACTAGAGAGACTAGAGATTAGAGAGACTAGAGAGGCTGCTATAAGTACGACGGAGCGTCAGATTAAGAATATCTGACATGGACGACGAACTTATGGTGGCCTCTTCTCTTGTTTTATTATCTTATTCCATTACCTAATTACATTATCTAATTACATTATCATTAACTAATTTCATTTTCTGATTTCATTACCTGATTTCATTATTTAATTTCATTTTCTTAACACAATGAATTACAATTTGCAATTTTTTTATTACAATACTATAATAGGTAATGTTAATATTTGGATTATTTATTTGTTGAGATATTTTAAAAATCATTATAAAAATATCAGAAGTTTAAAAAACATGATAAAGGGAAAATTATTAATGATTAATCATGTTATTAGAAAGAAGGATGCGGGATGGTTGTTAAAGAATATGACAGAACCGAAGTTTTTTTGGTAGATTATGAAGCTGTACTGTTAGAAAGGGAAGCAGTCAGCCAATTGCTTCTTTTTAGTGCTTATCAGAACAGATTCAACAAATTAACAGGGAAAGGTATTTTTGGAGCGGTAGAGGAAGACGAGAAACCGGTCTTATTGTTCTGTAATTTGTTGCCTTTTAATCTGGTGGTTTATATCGCGAGGCAGGAGAACGTAGCAGGAGCAGCCGCAGCCCTGGCAGAATACTTCGTCAACAACCATATCACCATCAATGGAATCGTAGCCAGACATGATGTATGCCAGAATTTTATTGATAAATACAAGAAGAATATGAACTGCAATTTTACAGAAAGACTGGGAATGGATATTATGGAAATCCGGAAGGTTAACGACATTAAGCCGGTAGAAGGACAACAACGGCTGGCTACCCAGGACGAATCTAAATTAATAGCTGATTGGATGATTGACTTTCAGATAGAAGCGCTGCAGAGTGAGATTGATTATGAGGTCGCTCTGAAAAAGGTATTAACATATATTGAGGATCAAAGCCTCTATCTTTATGAAAATGATGAGAATAAAGTAGTTACCATGGCAATTACAACCCGAAAGCTGTCACATGGTATGTCCATCGCATATGTTTTTACTCCGGAGGAATACCGTGGCAAAGGATATGCAGCAGCGAACATATATTATTTAAGTAAACAGTTACTGGAACAGGGTTATGAATTCTGTACTTTATTTGTGGATAAGAAGAATCCTCTTTCGAACCGAGCTTATGAAAAGGTCGGATACAAGATACTTGAAGACAGCTATGAGTATAAATTAATCCCTTCTGAATAATCAATTTATTGATGTGATTTGAATTAATAAACCACAAATTATAATCAAAGAGTTTGTATTTCCGTTTTGGAAGGCAAACTCTATTTTTGTTACTGTCTCTATAAGGTGGGTTTTCTTTTCGGTTGTCATAAGTCTAAATGCTTGATTTTGTATCCTTTGGAGAGTAAAATAGATGAAAAGAATGTATTAATATATGAAGAATTACGAAAATCTATATCATGAATGAAGGGAGTTCTTTTCTATGAAGACTATCAAATGGGGTGTTATCGGAGCAGGAAGGATATCTTCAAAGTTTGCGTCAGCACTGAATGCTTTGGAAGGTGCTGAAATTGTAGCAGTAGCATCCAGAGATTTAAACAGGGCTAAGGAATTTGCAGAACGTTTTCATATTAGTAAAACCTATGACAGTTATGATGAACTGGCTAAGGATGAGGATATAGACGTTATCTATATCGGAACACCTCATACGGAACATAAAGCAAATGCAGCACTTTGTATCACGAATGGAAAAGCGGTTCTCTGTGAGAAACCATTTACTTTAAATCAAACGGACACCAAATACTTAATAGAACTAGCGAAAGAGCATAACGTATTTTTAATGGAAGCAATGTGGACAAAGCTCCTACCGGCTACAAGAGTAGTGAAAAAATGGATCCAGGAGAAAATCATCGGAGAGGTGAAGTATATCCACATTTCATTTGGATATCGGTCTGAATTTGATATAGAAAGCCGATTGTATAATCCGGAGTTGGGTGGTGGCGCCTTGCTGGATGTAGGAGTTTATCCAATCTCCTATGTTGTTTACCTGATGGACAGGTTACCTGACCATGTAGCCAGTAGTGCTTACATTGGCAAGAGTAAAGTAGATGAGATTAATGTCATTGCGATGCGTTTTAACGATGGAGCAATTGCTGATTTGAGTTCTGCGATTTCAGCAGATACTGGGAACGATGCTATCATCGTAGGGGAAAAAGGAAAAATTGTTGTACCTAACTTTTGGATGGCAGATAATGCCCAACTTTATGATGCCGGTGGTAACCTGATTGATGCATTTTTACTTCCATTTACAGCGAACGGATACGTTTATGAAGCAGAAGAAGTTAACAACTGTCTACGGGAAGGTAAGAAGGAAAGTGATATGATACCTTTGCAGGACACATGGAATATTATGAAACTAATGGATGAAATCCGTGCTGATTGGGGACTGAAGTACCCACAGGAAAGGGGTTAAGTAAAATGAACGATAAGGAGCATAAAGTAGCCGGTTATTATTTTGCGAACACCCATGACTACAAAGAGGCAAAACGTGAAGCTGAGACGGTGGAATATATCAAGTCAAATACCGATATGAATGATATGAACAAGACGTTAAAGTTATATCATAAACTGGTTGAGCGCAAAACCCTGAAAACCATAATTGGTTATGAATTTCTCAAGGAATTACAGGAGAGGATTGTCAGAGGCGGTATCGTGACTGCAGATAATCTACCTCCAATCAGAATAGAATGGGAAGAGAAGCAGATCCGTGCATATTCTGGAGAACTTGATCATGAAGCTGAACAGAGACACCTTAGTACGATAGCTGATTACAAGATAAAGCTCAGAAACTCAAGAATAATTAGTGGATTTCTAGTAGTTATTATTATAGCAATGATAATAATATCAATCTTCAGTGACCGAGATGTTTTCTCAAACTTTGAAAATGCAACAATTAATAAATATTCAGCCTGGGAAGAAGAGCTAGATGCTAGAGAAAAAGCACTTGATGAAAGAGAAGCAGAATTAGTGGATTAATTTCACAATTTAGTCATAGTTCCGTGTTATTATGAATTCTAAGAATACGTTAAGTGTATTAACAATACTTATGAATGGATGATTTTGCGATTGGAGGTGCCAAATGGATAAGCTTAAAATATTAATTGTTGATGATGAAAGTCGAATGAGAAAGCTTGTAAAAGACTTTTTGGTGCGTAAGAATTATGACGTAATTGAAGCTGAAAACGGAGAACAAGCAATTGAAATATTCTTTTCAAAGAAAGATATTTCACTGATAATTTTGGATGTAATGATGCCGAAGCTTGACGGATGGGGAGTCTGCCGAGAAATCAGACAGTATTCCAAGGTGCCGATTATCATGCTTACGGCGAAGGCTGATGAAAAGGATGAACTTCAAGGCTTTGAGCTTGGAGTAGATGAGTATATATCCAAGCCCTTCAGTCCAAAGATACTCGTAGCTCGTGTAGAGGCAGTGCTACGAAGATCGATTGTTACTGAAGAAGACCTAATCGATGTTGGTGGAATCTTACTAGATAAAAATGCACATCAAGTGAAGGTTGACGGAGTAGAAATTGATCTCAGTTTTAAAGAATTTGAATTATTAAACTACTTCGTAACCAATCAGGGAGTTGCCCTTTCCAGAGAAAAGATCTTGAATAATGTGTGGAACTATGATTATTTCGGTGATGCGCGTACCATCGATACCCATGTGAAGAAGCTGAGGAGCAAGATGGGATTGAAGGGAGATTACATCAGAACCATCTGGGGTCTCGGCTATAAATTCGAGGTGGATACATGAAGCGTTCCATCCGTTTTAAAATGACGTTTTTGTTGACTGCTATGGTTATAGTCGCAATATTTCTAACCTGGTTTATCAATCGAACTTTCCTTTCCGATGTTTATACCTCGAAAAAGATGAATGCTTTGGAAGAAGCCTATCAAGAGATTGTAACTATATATGAACTTAGTACTTCAAAAGGATACCTGGCTGACGAAGAGACTGAGAGAATGGAAAAGTTAGAATTAAGGTACGAAGTAGATATTATTGTAATTAACAGAAGTTTTAATACAATATATCCGGAGCCTGATAATATGGGCAAGAGGCAGGCAGCATTTTTTGATAAAAGAATCTCTCAATATCTTTTGCCGGGATCAAATCCATTTATTCAGAATGAAAAATATCTAAAAGAAACAACATCTTATATTATCAATACGTTTTATGATAGCCAGATGGAATCAAACTATATGGATTTAGTCGGACAATTTTACAATCCAAATAACTTTAATCTGGCGGATATTGAAGCGGAACAGAATCAGTCAGGCGATTCGCCGGGACAATCAATGGAAGATGATATATTAGAAGATAATACAAATAGTGATAACGCAGCTGATAATAAGGATGCTAGTGATGATGAAGTAGATTTGAAGAAAGTCAACTCGATGGTAGTTATCCGAACAAGCGTAGAAAGTATTGAAGAGAGTGCTGCAATTGCAAATGAGTTTTTAGCTTATATCGGTATAGCAGTTGTTATCTTGGGTTCCTTCGCAATGTTCATTTTTAGTAGAAGATTTACTAAACCTATCTTGGAG
>FWWL01001946.1_pt1 | contig 46019 bp, 43 predicted proteins | sample 2228331 | NCBI WGS metagenome assembly FWWL01 (sample SAMEA103939775, study PRJEB20133) | metagenome | reverse complement strand
AGGGGTTTGTGAGGGGTTTTGGGCGGGGTTTTGAGGGGCTTTTGGGAGCCTCAGGGATGTGTTCACGGGTGCGGAAAGTGATAAACTTCAGTGCATCCCCACGAATGGGGATGCCGACGGCAGCGGTTGCGTGGACGACGCTGACCTGTTGACGGTGCTGTTCGCCTTCGGCGCAACGGGCGCCAACCCCGCCGATGTGAACTGCGACGCCACCGTCGACGACGCTGACCTGCTGGTGGTGTTGTTCAACTTTGGGAATGGGTGTTAGCCCGCACTCTCGTGCCCCCTCCCCCGAAGCTTCGGAAGAGGGGGCAACTCCGCACAACCAGGAACTGGCGCGGTTCGTTTTGATACTTCTCAATCCGTAAAAAATAGTGTATAATAGAGTATCGGCGCCACCGAAAGATAGAGATAACCTGGTCGCCAGCCACATCGGCACCCAGATTATTTCCTCTCTCGACCGCTGAAATTCATTCAAGGAGGCTACACAATGCGCAGTGTGTTCTGCAGTTTGGCTTTAGCCGTGTCGCTGGCGCTTGGGTGCGCCCAACCGTTCACCTATCAGGGGTCGCTCAGAGACGGCGGCAACCCCGCGAATGGCACTTACGACTTCGAGTTCCGCCTGTTTGACGCCGCTTTAGGTGGCAGCCAGATCGGAGCCACCGTGACCGCCGACAATCTCCCCGTGCAGAACGGACTGTTCACAGTGGGGCTGAATTTCGGCGCTCACGATACGATCTGGACAGGCACGGATCGGTACCTGGAGATTGCAGTGCGCCCCGGCAGCAGCACGGGCGCCTACACGACCTTATCGCCGCGTGTAAGAGTTACTCACACCCCCTATAGCTTCTTTGCCCTGAAAGCGCCGTGGAATGGGCTGCTCAATGTGCCCGCGGGTTTCGCGGATAACATCGACAACGACACCACCTATTCCGCGGGGGCAGGTCTCCAGTTGAGCGGAACGACCTTTGGCATCGCCCCTTCAGGAGTCGTAACAGGCATGCTGGCGGACGGCGCAGTGACCGATGCGAAGTTGTCCACGACAGGTGTGACGGCTGGTGCTTACGGCAGTGCCACGCAGGTGGCGCAATTCACCGTGAACGCACAGGGGCGGATTACCGCTGCCCGCAATGTGGCCATTTCGGGCGTGCCACCAGGTGGTGCTGCAGGTGGCGACCTGGCAGGAACCTACCCAGCCCCGACGGTGGCGCGGATACAGGGACGCCCTGTGTCCACCACCGCGCCCAGCAACGGACAGGTGCTGAAGTGGAGCGGCACTGAATGGGCGCCTGCAAATGACGCTGACACCCAGTATTCGGCGGGCGCGGGACTGAGCCTGTCAGGCACCACTTTCAGCGTCGCCACAGGTGGAATCGTCACGGGCATGCTGGCAAATAACGCCGTGAATAGCGCGAAGCTGGCATCCGATGCGGCGTCCCTGAACAAGGTATCAGGCGGCTTGATGAACAGCACGGGCGCCCGTATCGGCGTGGGCACCGCTTCACCGCTGGCAGGGTTTCAGGTGGATGTGCCCGAAGGGGAAGATGTGTTCCGGGTCCGCTCCCAGTTGTCCACAGGCACGACCACCCGCATGATTGTGCTGGCAGATGGCAAGACGGGCATCGGACTTTCTGGACCGGCTGCCCGATTGAGTGTCTCCACTGATACTGCCAATGAAGATATTCTCCATCTCCGTTCCGACGGCTCCACGCGTGTGGTGGTTTCTCACGAGGGGCGCGTCGGTATCGGGGTTGGCTCAAGCTTGCCCTCCGCCCAGCTGATTGTCGATGGCGCCTTCGGCGTCGACCCGTTCCGCGTGCGCACCGAAGACTCGGCTGGCGTTGCGACTACGCGCATGATTGTCACGGCAGACGGCAATGTGGGCATCGGCACCACAGCGCCCGACGAGAAACTGGTTGTGAACGGCACCGCGAAGGTCGATGTGCTGCAAATTGTGGGCGCCGACTTCGCCGAGAAGTTCCCCACCACCGACGAAGTGCAACCCGGCATGGTCGTGGAGATTGACCCCGATAACCCCGGCAACCTCCGCCTCGCACGCGGCGCGTACAACAAGCGCGTGGCAGGCATCGTCGCGGGCGCGAACGGGCTGTCCAAGGGTATCGTGCTGGGCAACCTGGAAGGCAGCGAGAACCACACCCCGGTTGCTATCAGCGGGCGCGTGTGGGTCTACGCCGACGCCACCCAGCACGCCATCGAACCCGGCGATCTGCTGACTACGGCGGAGCGCGCGGGCTACGCGATGAAGGCGACCGACCTGCAGAAGGCACAGGGTGCGATTCTGGGCAAGGCGATGACCCGCCTTGAGCAGGGCAAGACGGGCTTTGTGCTGGTGCTGGTCAACCTGCTATAAGGAGGTGTTCCCATGCGGAAACTGTGGCTGTTGACGATTCTGGTCGCGCTCGGTGGCTGGCGCGACATGAGCGCCCAGATCGAGGAGGCGACCCTCGATATGGCGGTGCGTCCGCCGTCAGCGACGACGCCCCAAAAATCGCCCGTGTCGCTGCTGGCGCCCCATGTGAAACCAACGCGGGTTACGCTCCCCCGCACTGTTGCACCCCCACAAGAACCAACAGGCGGCGGTATCGCGCATCCTGTCCTTGAAGTCGGCTACACCCTCGATGCGCCGCCGAACCTGCTGGGACAGGCGCGATGGGAGCGGGTGGAGCTGCGCTCGCCTGAAACAGGTAGAGTCTGGCGCGGCTGGGCGTGCCATCTGGAACTGTACTCCGAAAATGCAGTGGGATTGCGCCTGCTCCTGCAGGGGCGTCCCCCGTCGGGAGTGCAGATGCGCGTCTATGACCCAAACGGCAGCGTGGTGCTGCCCGTTCGGGTCTACCCCGATGAAGCGGGCAACTGGTGGTCGCCCTCTCTCTGGCGCACGGAAGCCTTTGGACTGGAAGTGTTTGTGCCCGAAGAGACCGACCCCCAGCGTCTGCCTGAGATTGTCGGGATTGCCTACATGTATACGGGAATAGAGCCGCAGTTCGAGCCTGCCGAGCTGGGATGCCACCTCGATGTAACCTGCAGGGCAAGCCATGCGACCCCGGCGCGCGGCGTGGCGCGGATCCTCTACCCAGAGGATGGGCGCAACCGCCTCTGCACAGGTCAGCTGATGAACCGCACAGGCAGCGACCTCGCTCCCATCTTCTCCACCGCCCAGCACTGCATCAGCACCCAGTCCTCAGCGAACGGCATGGAAGCCTTCTGGTTCTTCCAGACCGCAACCTGCAACGGCACGCCTCCGAATGTCAACACGGTTCCCCGAACGCAGGGCGCGAAGCTGCTCAAGCAGCATGTGAATGCCGACTGGACGCTGCTGGGGCTGTACGAGGAGCCGGAGGGCGATGTGTTCCTGGGCTGGACCACCGCTGACTGGCCCCTGGGCAGCAGCGGCTCCGCCATTCACCATCCTGCTGGCACTTTCAAGCGTGTCAGCTTCTTCACGCGCGTCTTCGGGTTCAGCACCGGCTGCCAGAGCATCGGCGGGCTGTGGGACACCGAGATCACGGTTGGCAATGGCACGATCGAAGGCGGCTCCTCCGGTTCCGCTGCGCTGGACAGCGACCTGCGCATCCGTGGTACCTGCTCGTGTGCGGAACAGGACAGCAATGGCAACTGGGAATGTCCTGGCAGTTCCGACCCGCTCTGGGTCGGCTGGGGGCGCATCGCGCAGGCGTTCGACAACATTCGCTACTATATCTTCGAGATGGCGAACCCGACCTATGTGGACCGGAGCGTGAATGGCGATACCAGCAATAACGGCAACTCCGAGCGTGGCACCTCTGCTAACCCCTTCAACCAGGTCTACGAGGCGACCTTCTGCGTGCCCAGTGGCGGCACGGTGCGCATCGTGCCGGGCAACTACAACGAGCAGTTCACTCTCTGGCGCCCGATGACGCTCCGACGCGAGGGCAGTTCCGGCGTGGTGCAGATTGGGGCACCATGACACCCTGACCTGAAGCCCTCTCCCCTGCTTGCGGGGGAGGGGGCACAACCAAACCAATGAGGAGGAGAACAACCATGAGAACAGTGATGATGGGCGTGATACTCACGACGCTGATGAGCGTCGCCAGCGCCCAGTCGGGCGGCAACTACGATCTCAGCTGGTGGACGATTGACGGCGGCGGGGTCACCTTCGCCACAGGAGGAACCTTCAACCTCGGCGGCACAGTCGGTCAGCCCGACGCCAGCAACGCCCTCACAGGGGGTAGTTTCAGCCTCACGGGGGGCTTCTGGTTCGCCCCTGCCTGCATCCCCACGAATGGCGACGCCGACGGCAGCGGTTGTGTGGACGACGCTGACCTGTTGACGGTGCTGTTCGCCTTCGGCGCGACAGGCGCCAACCCCGCCGATGTGAACTGCGACGCCACCGTCGACGACGCCGACCTGCTGGTGGTGCTGTTCAACTTCGGCAGTGGGTGTTGATGTACCCTTCCCCCCCCCTCGCCTGCCACTGCGGGCGAGGGGGCGTCCATGCTCACCGCGTCTCTAACGGCGCCGCAAAGCGCAGGGTATTGCCGTCGGGGTCTTTGAGGGTCATCTCCCGACGCCCCCACGGGGTCTCTTCAGGGGGTTCGGGTTGCGTCACGCCGCGCTGACAGACCTCCTGATAAAAAGCGTCCAGATTGTCCAGCACAATATACGCCGCGCCGCCGACCTGACAATCGCCTGCGTGTTCGGTCAGGAACAGCGCGCGTCCCTCGCGGCTCACCTGCGCGAAAACGGGCATGTCGGGAGCAAACCGGTGAATCCAGTCCACCTGAAAGCCCAGTCCCTCCACATAGAAGCGATGCGCACGGCTCCAGTCTGTGATGCGTAGTTGCGGGAAAACATTTTGAATCGGTTGAGAGTTTGCCATTTTATCCTCCTAACGGACGCCAGCGGTGATGCTCTGAATCCAGAATCCGCACGGCTTCTTCGGGACCTTCGGAGCCAGCAGGGTAGGTCGGCAGGGGGCTATCGTCGCTCTGCCACGCTTTGAGGATGGGGTCTAACACACGCCACGCCCACTCCACCTCGTCAAAGCGCAGGAAATGCTGGCGGTTACCCTCCAGCACATCCAGCAGGAGCGTGGTGTAGGCGTCAAACCCCTCCTGATGCGGTTCGCGATAGGCGGCGCGTAGCACAATGGTGCGTGGGGTCAGCTCCAGCCCCACCTTTTTCGCCTGCGCCACCAGCGAAATCGCTTCCGAAGGCTTCATCTCGAAGATAAACCAGTTCGGCTCCAGCCGATCCAGTGGGGTCTCACGGAACAGGTGCAAGGGCGGCGTCTTGAACTGAATCGCAATCTCGCTCCGGTCGGCGCTGAGGCGCTTGCCCGTGCGCAGGTAAAACGGCACGCCGCGCCAGCGCCAGTTATCCACATAGAGTTTGACCGCCGCGTAGGTCTCGGTCGTGGAGTTGTGGGGAATCCCCTCCTCTTCCAGATAGCCGGGCACGCGCTCGCCCTTCACGACGCCTGCAGTATACTGCGCCCGCACCGCGAAGGCGTTCACCGCACTGCGCGGGATGGGACGCACGCTTTTGAGAACCTTCACCTTCTCCGTGCGCAGGTCGTCATACACCAAACTGGAAGGCGGCTCCATCGCGGTCAAGGTGAAGAGCTGAATCAGGTGGTTTTGCACCATATCGCGCAGGGCGCCTGCCTGATCGTAGTAGCTGGCGCGCCCCTCCAGCCCGGCGGTCTCCGCCGCGGTAATCTGTACATGCTCCACATGGTTGCGGTTCCACAGCGGCTCCAGCAGCAGGTTCGCGAACCGAAACACGAGAATGTTCTGAACGGTCTCCTTGCCCAGGTAGTGGTCAATCCGGAAAATCTGCTCTTCGCGCCAGTGGGCGCGTACCTGCTGATCCAGAGCGCGAGCGCTTTCAATATCGTAGCCGAAGGGCTTCTCTATCACCAATCGGCGATAGCCGTGGGTTTCATCGTGGAAGCCGAGTTGTGCCAGCAGTTCCGCCGCATGCGCAAACACCCCCGGCGGCAACGCCAGATAGAATACGGCGTTCGCTTTTATCCAGGCGTTCAACTGCTCAAGACTTTTTTCGTCCAGACCGCCCTGCACATACGCCACAAAGCGCGGGGTGAACTGTGCCCAGCCCTCTAACTTTTTACCCTCCGCCCGAAGCGACTGCTCCACCTCGCTCAGGTACTGCTCCAGCGTGTAGGGGCGTCGGGCGTAGAGTAAGATTCGCACATTTTCGGGGAGCATGTGCGCATGGCAGAGCTGATACAGCGCGGGAATGAGCAGGTTTCGGGCGAGGTCGCCCGTCGCCCCGAAAATCACAATCACCGTTTCCTTCTCAAGCGTTGTGCGCATTGCGCTCCCCCTCGCGGCTACCGTTGCTGATGTGCGGAGAGAACCCCCGCTGGCTGGCTGTGCAAAGTCTCATAGGCAGTGGTAATCGGCTTTGTGAAGGTGACGGGGCGGACGCCAATCCAGAAAATCAGCGCAATCAGGGGCAACACCAGCGCCACCTCATGCGGACGCAGGTCGGGGATGCCGCGCAGGTGTTCCGGCGTCGGTCCGTAAAACGCCCGCTGGAACATCCAGAGCATATAGACCACCGACAGGATTGTGCCCAGCACGCCCAGCACCACCCAGCCCACTGGTACATCGCCCGCCTGTGCCGACTGGAACGCGCCCAGCAAACACAAAAACTCGCCCACGAAGCCGTTCGTGCCTGGCAACGCCACCGACGCCAGCAGCACAATCAGAAACAGGGCAGAAAAGAGGGGCATCTGGTGCTTGAGACCGCCGAGCCTGTCCACATCCAGCGTGCGTGTGCGCAGGTACAGAAACCCCAGCAGCAGGAACATCGCGCCCATCGTTACGCCGTGATTAATCTGCTGCAACACGCTGCCGACAAAGCCCTGCTCGTTTCGGGCGAACAGTCCCATCATAATAAACCCCGCGTGGCTCAGCACGGCATAAAGCGCGACCTGACGCATATCAAACTGCATCGTCGCCAGAATCGCGGCGTAGACCACCGCAATCGCGGCGAGCGCCATCCCCAGCGGCGCAAACGCCTGCGCCTCTTCGGGGAACATCGGCAACGCAAAGCGCAAAAAGCCGTATGCGCCTGTCTTGAGAAACACCACCACCACAGGCAGGGGCGCCTCGCCCATCGCGTGGGGCCACCATGTGTGGAACGGCACCAGCGGCAACTTCACCGCAAACGCAATTGCGAAGCCCAGAAAGAGCCATGTGCGCAAATCCGCCGCCACGCCCCCCTGACGCAGAAACTCCTCCAGGCGCATCAGCTCAAAAGTCATTACATTCGTCGCCTTGTAATGCTCAAACGCCAGCACAATAGACGCCAGCAGCATAAACAGCGAACCGAAGAAGGTGTAAAGGAAAAACTTGAGCGCCGCGCTCGCACGGTCGCGCCCACCCCAGAGCGCAATCAAAAAGTAGGTCGGTACCAGTGTCAGCTCAAAAAAGACATAGAAGAGGATTAAATCCAGCGCCATAAAAACGCCCAGCAGTGCGCTCTCCAGCAGCAACATCAGAATCAAGAACTCTTTTACGCGCTCGGTGATGCTGAAGGAGAAAAAGAGCGCCAGCACGCTCAGTAAGGCTGTCAGCGCCACCAGCCACAGGCTCACCCCGTCCACACCGAGCAGGTACTGCACGCCGTAATCGGGCAGCCAGTCCACGCGCTCCATGAATTGATAGCGGCGATCGTTGGGGTCAAAGCTTGCCACCAGCACGCCTGCCAGCCCCAGCGTGATTAGCGCGAAGACCGTTGCAATCCCTCGCGCCATCAGCTCCTGGCGACGGGGAACCCAGAGCAGCACGAAGGCGCCGATCACCGGCATCCAGAGAGTCCAGCTCAGTATCTTGGTCGCCCATTCCATGGCGAGGCAATTGTACCCGTTTTCACTTCCCTGCCTCGCGCAGGCGGCTGGCTACCGCAGGAATCACCTGCGCCCGCAAATGAATGCCCTCCTCCGTGTAGTCCACCGACAGCACGAAGCCGTACTCGTAGCACTCGGCGAGCAGGGCGGTCGCGCTGTAGGGCAGCCACACATCCACGCTGACCAGCATCGAGCGAATGGTATGCACCAGCCGATCCATCAGATGAGGAATGCCCTGCGCCTGTCGCGCCGAGATATAGACCGAGTTGGGCGTTTCGGCAACAAGCCGGGTGAGCCACGCCCTGTCGCTGACCTTATCCGCCTTGTTGAACACGGTAATCACAGGTTTCTGATCCACGCCCAGCTCCACGAGTGTCGTTTCCACCGCATCGCGCTGCAACTCCCAGTGCGGACTGGAGATGTCAATCACATGAATCAGAAAATCGGCTTCCTGCACCTCTTCCAGCGTGGCATAAAACGCTTCCAGCAGCATTGGGGGCAGGTTCTCCACAAATCCGACGGTATCGGTCAGCAGCACCGACCAGCCGTCGGGCAGCACCACGCGCCGGGTGGTGGGGTCCAGCGTGGCGAACACGCGGTTATCCACCAGCACCTCTGCGCCCGAAAGCACATTCAGCAGGGTGGACTTGCCCGCGTTCGTGTAGCCGACAATCGCCCCGTGCGGGAAGGGCAGCTTGCGTCGGGAGCTGCGCTGGTGGGCGCGCTTGCGACGCACCTCCTCAATCTCCTGACGCAGGTGGGCGATTCGCTCGCGCACGCGACGCTTGTCAATCTCCAGCTTCGTCTCTCCGGGACCGCGCGTGCCGATGCCGCCGCCCAGTCGCGAGAGCGCTGTGCCCAGCCCTGACAGGCGCGGCATCAGATAGAGCAGTTGCGCCAGTTCCACCTGCAGGGCGCCTTCGCGCGTGCGGGCACGCTGGGCGAAGATGTCCAGAATCAGCTGGGTGCGGTCTATCACGCGGGTCTGGGTAATTTCTTCCAGATTGCGCTGCTGGACGGGGGTGAGTTCTGTGTCGAAGATAATCACATCTGCCTGCTTTTCGCGGGCGAGCGCGAAGAGCTCCTCGGCTTTGCCACGCCCGATGGCGGTGGCGACATCCAGCGCGTGGCGTTTCTGGCGCATCTCGGCGACGAGTTTCACCCCTGCTGAGTGCGCCAGCGCACGCATCTCTTCCGCCCAGTAAGATTCCTCATCCCCCATCTCAGGGTGGCAAAACACCAGCACCGCGCGCTCGGGCGCGCCGACTTCACTCATTCGGTGCGAGATAAGGGTTCACCTCCTGCGCTCAGCTCCAGCTTCGCCACGCGCTGCTGGTGGCGTGGCTCGGCGCTGAAGGGCGTTTGCAGAAACGCCGACACAATCCCCTTCGCAAGCTCCTCGCCCACGATGCGCGCTCCAAGGCACAGCACATTCGCATCGTTATGGGCACGCGCCAGCGAGGCAGACACAGGGTCGCTGGCATGCGCCGCGCGAATCCCTCTGCGCTTGTTCGCCGCGATGCACATGCCAATTCCCGTGCCACAGATCAGAACCCCAAGCGCATCGGGAAGTTCCTGCAAGCGTGCGGTGAGCGCGTGTGCCACATCGGGGTAATCCGCAGACGAGTCCGAGTGGACGCCGACATCTTCCACGCGGTAGCCCTGTTCCTGAAGGAACGCCTTCAGCGCTTCTTTGAGCGCGTAGCCTGCGTGGTCAGAACCGATCAGTACCGTTCTCATCGTCTCTCCATCTCGTCGGCAGAGGCGCGCATCGCCGCGGCGCCCGCCAGCGGCGCGTTCAACTTCTCCCGAAGCACCTCCAGCGCTTTCTGGAGCTGCTTGTCTTTGGAGCGATCCTCGTCGGTGATGCGCCAGTTCTCGTCGGCTTTGACCTCAATATCGGGTTTCAGCCCGCCCACGCGCTTGCCGTCCACAATCTTCGCGTTCAGGTCGGTGCCGTTTGGCGTGAGGTACTTGGCGGTGGTAATCGCGACGGCGGTCTCCTGCGAGGTGGGGATTACTGTTTGCACCAGTCCCTTCCCGAAGGAGTCTTCGCCAATCAGAATCGCCACCTTATGGTCTCGAAGCGCCCCCGCCACAATCTCCGACGCGCTGGCGCTGCTGCCGTTCATCAGCACCACAATCGGCATCTGCAGATTCAGATACAGCGACGAGTCCGAATGGAGCTGGTCTATCAGTCCCTGACGCCCCACAATCTGCACGACGGTCTTGCGTCCCGGCACAAACAGGCTCGCCACCTTCACCGCCGAGTCCAGCAGTCCGCCAGGGTTAGTGCGCAGGTCTAAAATCACGGCGCGCCCCCCGTTTTTCTGGATGTCGCGCAGGGCTTTTGCGACCAGATCGGGCGCTTTCTCGTTGAACTGCTGGAGCCAGATGCGATAGATTTTGTTCTCGGTGTCTTCCAGGTAGACATCCACCGTGGGGCTTTCAATTACATCCCGTCGGATGGTGATTTTGAGGGGCGCCGGTTCACCCTCGCGGCGCACGGTCAGCACCACGGTGGAATAGCGCGGTCCGCGAATGAGGCGCACCGCCTCATCTACGGAGATGCGCTCCAGGCTCTTGCCGTCCACGGCGATAATCACATCGCCCGCTTTCAAGCCTGCCTTTTCCGCAGGGCTGTTCGGCAGAGGGCGCACTACACGCGCACCGCCGGGGGCGTCTTCCAGCAGCGCGCCGATGCCTGTGAACTTGCCTGAGGTGTCTTCCTGCATCCGCTTGAAGGCTTCAGGCTCCATGAAGCGGGTGTAGGGGTCGCCCACCGCGCTGAGCATGCCATCGATGCTGGTATAGGTCAGCTTATCGATGGCAGGAGGCTTGCCGTAGTAATGGTTCTCAATCTCTGCCAGCACGCTCTGGAAGGCTTCCACGGGGTCTATTTTTGCCGCGCTGTCAGGTGCAATAGGGTTCCAGCGGCTGCGCAGGAGCGCCAGCGCCTCGTGGGGGCGTCCCGTAGGGTTCGCCCACATATCAGCGCTCACAAACCCCAGAATAAACAGCAATCCGAGCGCAGGCAAAAGAAGCAACGCCTGCAACAGTGCGCGTCCCCTTCTCATGAGCGTGCCTCCTTCTGTACCTGAGTGAGCCATGCCAGTGCTTTATCCAGCGCAGGGTCGCCGTTGGGCTGTCCGCGCATAGTGGGCGCTGCGGCGATGCGTTCGTCCGGTTGAACCCCGCGCTTGTCGAAACTGCTGCCGTCGGCGCCATAATAGCGCCCCACGGTCAGCGTGAACGCCGAGTTGTCTTTCAGGCGATAGAGCGCCGTCTGCGCCGCGTCGCCAGCGGTCGGTACGCCGAACAGACGCGCCTTCGCACCCGTTTTGAGCGCGAGCGCAACAAGTTCAGCGACATTATAAGTGCCCTGATCCACCAGCACGGCAATTGGGAGCGCTTTCCCGCGAGGCTCGGCGGGCAGGTTCAGCGGGCGTTTTTTGTAGGTGTTTCCCTCACGGTACTCTACTGTGCCGACGCGCCGCGTGCGCACCAGCTGGCTCAGAATCTTGAGCGCTGGCTCCTGCTGCCCAATCGCGGTCTGGCGCAGGTCAATCACCAGCCCTTTCGCGCCGCCCTGCTGAAGCGTGCGCAACGCCTGCGTGAACTCGCGCTCTGCCTGCACATTCAAGGCGTTCAGGCGAATGTAGCCAAACTGCCCGCGCACGCGCCCGTATTCCACAGGCTTGACCTTCGTGAGCGCGCGGCTTACCTTCACCTCCAGAGTCTGTCCCCCGCGCTGCACTTTGAGGGTCAGTTCGGGCTTTTCGTTGGGTTTGGGCACCTCCGTCAACTTCTGAATGGCTTCGCTAATTGTAATGGACTTGCGGAGCCGCTCGCGGGCGCGGCGGTCGGCATCTAAAATCTGCTGGCGCTCCCGGTGCAAACGCTGGAGACCCACCACCTCGGCAAACGGGTCTTCCGACAGCACCCACTGCCCATCAATTTCTGTAATCAGGTCGCCCGATTTCAGCCCTGCTTTTTCGGCGGGCGAGCCGGGCAGCACCGCCACCACCTGAATCAGGCGCTGTTCTACGGGAACCGTTTCCTCTGTGTTGCCGAGCTTGACCGTTGATTTCCGCTGGAGCAGGCTCAGCACGGCGCCGATTCCGCTCACTTCCCCGCTCAGCGCCCTGAGGTATTGCTCAAACCGCTGGGGTTCCATGTATTGCGAATGCGGATCGTCTAACGCGGCGAGCATCGCATCGAGCGAGCTGCGCATCAGTTTCGTCTCGTCTACAGGCTCCACATATTCGCGCTTAACAAGGTCCAGCACGCGCCAGTAGAGCGCGACCATCGACGGCTCCGAGACGGATGCATCCGATTTGGGAGTTCGCGCATCGGCAATCATCGGAGTGAAATCGCGTTGCACCACAACCGAGCTGCCTGCAGACGAGGCATAGGGGCGCATCGACATCCGCGCCCACCAACCGCCCCCAAAAGCAAGCCCCAGCAGGAGCAGGCTAACGGCTCCACCTATCCATTTGCGTTTCACGCTCTTGTTGACCTCCATCCTATATTGTATCCCAAACGGCGTCTTATCGATATGCCTCCTGTGGCACAGTTTCGGCGAGTTGGGCAATCTTCTGTATCGCTCCCCCAATAATACCGCGAATCCATCTGTCCAGTTCCGCCCCGATGCCCTGCCTCCAGCAGGCGTGGGGTGAGCCGACCCCCTACATACCCCGTCGCCCCCAGCACCAGCACACGCATAGAAATAGGATACCCAGAACATTTCCCCCGCCCCTGCGTCTATAGCCATCGGGTATCCCATGGAAGGGTCAAAGCTATGAAAAGGCGCGTTGTGGTGATTGTGGCAATCGTTGTTGCCGTCGCAGCGGTTTTCTGGTGGCGCGGACGTGCAAATCAGGAAACTCAGAACAACCAGCCCGAATTCCGCACTGCTGAAGTAACCCGCGAGGATGTGGTGCGAACCATTAATGCGACGGGCGTTTTGCGAACCTACAATATCGTCGATGTGAAATCCAAAGCGGGGGGCATCGTCAGCGAGCTGCTGGTGGATGTGGGCGATGTCGTGCAAAAAGGGCAGCTGCTGGCGCGAATTGACCCCGCCGATACACTTGCGGTTTATAATCAGGCAAAAGCCGACCTCGAAGCCGCGAACGCCCGTATCGAGCAGGCAGAGGAGAGCCTGCGTCTTCAGCGCGAGCAGAGCGAGTTAGCGTTGCGCCAGGCAGAGGCGAACCTGGAAGCGGCACGCGCACGGCTCCAGCAAGCCGAAGAACGCGCACGCATCCAGCCGACCCTCACCGAATCGCAGATTCAGTCCGCACGCACCGCGCTGGAAACTGCCCGTAAGAATCTGGAGCAGCTGGAGAAAGTTACCATCCCGCAGGAGCGTGCGCAGGCGCAAGCGAATTACAACGCCGCCCGCCAGCAGGTGGAAACCGCCCAGCGCAACTATGAACGCCTGCAGTCGCTCCTGCAGAAAGGGTTCGTCTCCCAGCAACAGGTGGATAATGCGCTGGCGCAGCTGGAAAATGCCCGAAGCCAGCTCGTCGCGGCGGAAAAACGCCTTCAGACCCTTGAGGCGGATATCCAGACACGGTTAGAGACAGCACGCGCTCGCGTTCAGGAAGCGGAAGCGAACCTGAGATCGGCGGAAGCCAACCGCGCTCAGGTGGAGCTGGTCAAGCAGGCGCTGGAAGAGGCACGCTCGCAGTATCGTCAGGCGCAGGTTGCCTTAGAACAGGCGCGCGCGAACCTCCGGCAGATTCGCCTGCGTGAGGCGGATATCGCCGCGGCAAAAGCCCAGCGCGCCCGCGCCGACGCCCAGCTCTATAACGCCAAAGTCCAGCTGGATAGCACGACCATCACCGCACCCCTCAGCGGCGTCGTGATTGCCCGGTTTGTGGAGCGTGGTACAATTGTGCCCCCAGGCACCTCGCTCTTCTCGCAGGGCAACACCCTTCTGCAAATAGCCGATACCTCGCGCATGTATGTGGAGGTCTCGGTAGACGAAGCCGATATTGGGAATGTCAAAATCGGTCAGCCCGTCACCATTCGGATTGACGCCTACCCGCGCGAAAAATTCCGCGGCAAGGTGAGTCGCATAGACCCGCAGGCAGTCGTGGAACAAAATGTAACGGTGGTGAAAGTGCGCGTGGAGATCGAAAAGCCCGACCCGCGTCTCAAGCCGGGCTTAAACGCTTCGTGCGAATTTCTGGTTGCCCGCAAGGAGGATGTCCTTGCTGTCCCCAACGAGGCGGTCAACGAATCGCCGGAGGGCGCTTATGTGGAGGTTATGGTCAACGGGCGTCCGCAGCGCCGTGCTGTGAAAGTCGGGGTGCAGGGCAACGAGAAGACCGAAATTATTGATGGTCTGCGTGAGGGCGAAGTCGTGGTTACTGGGCGCATCTTCACTCAGCAGGATGAAGGACCTGGCTCGCCGTTCGGGCGTCCGTTTGGACCGCGCATGGGTGGCTCGCAGCGTCCGGGCGCAGGCGGTGGTGGTGGCGCTGGCATGCGCGGCGGAGGCGGGGGAGGGCGCTAAAAACCCAGCCCCCAGCGTGCCAGAGTCAGCGTAATCAGCGTGGTGAGCGCGATACAATATAAATTGAGCGCCAGCCCTGCACGCGCCATCTCGTGAACCCGAATTTCGCCCGAAGCAAAAACGATTGCGTTCGGCGGCGTGGCAACAGGCAGCATAAACGCCGCTGACGCGCCTACCGCCGTTGGAATCGTGAGCAGGCGGGGGTCTAACCCCAAGCCCACCGCCACTGCCGATACCACAGGCAAAAAAGTAGCCGTTACGGCGGTATTGGAGGTCAACTCCGTCAGAAAGATGACCAGAGTTGCAACGCCCAGTGTCAGCACCCACGGGCTAACTGCTCCCAGCGCCTCCACGCTGGAGCCAATTGCCTTTGCCAAGCCTGTGCTTTCAAAGGCGCTCGCCAGCGCCAGCCCCCCGCCGAATAGCAGAAGCACGCCCCACGGGATTTGCTCCGCCGTGCGCCAGTCCAGAATGGCGCGTCCCTTGCCTGCTGGCAACACGAACAACAAAAGCGCCCCTGCAATCGCAACCGTGCTGTCGGAAATGGGCAAACCCGTCCATTCCGCCAGCTTCGCCCGAAACAACCAGCCGAACACCACCAGCCCGAAAACGGTCAGAACCCCCTTCTCCGCCCGGCTAAGAGGGGTTGTGGTTGTCTCTGCCCACTGAACGCGCAACTCCCGGAACGCTCCTCCATGGTCTCCCAGCCCACGGGTGAGCCAGAACCATGTGAAGGGGAGCATCAATCCCACAAACGGCAAACCGATCCAGAGCCAGTCCAGCATCGTGAGCGTGTAGCCGTAGTTTTCCTTGAGGAAGCCCGCGAGCAGGGCATTCGGGGCAGTGCCGATTAGAGTACCCACACCGCCAATAGACGAAGCATAGGCGATGCCCAGCATCAGCGCCACATTGAAGCCTCGCGCTTCCTCGCCCCCCACTCCCTGACGCAGGGTTTGCAGAATCGGCAAGCTCACAGCGTACATCATCATCGCCGTGGAGGTGTTGTTGACCCACATCGAGATAAATGCCGTGGCGAGCATAAAGCCCCCGATCAGCCCCTTTGGAGTATGCCCCAGTCGCTGGATAATCCAGAAGGCAATCCGCTGGTGCAAGCCGCTCTCCTGCATCCCCTGCGCAATGATGAAACCGCCCAGAAACAAAAAGATGATGGGGTCTGCGTAGCGCGAGGCGGTGGCTTTCTCCTCCATAATCCCTGTGAGGGGCATCCACACCAGCGGGATAAGCGCCGTGGCAGGGATGGGAATACACTCGGTGAACCACCACAGCGCCATCCACACCGCCAGCCCCAGCGTCTGCCACGCCGATTGGGAAACGCCATGCAAGGGGGAAGGTGTCAACACCGTGAGAAACGCGAAGAGCGGTCCCAAAACCATCGCCGCCCCGCGCAGCCAGCGAAGCCATGCCTTCATCGGGGAAGTGAATTCTCTTTCAGAACTGTCTTTTCCTGCTACACCCAGTACGCCACAACCCACCACACAAACGGCGCACTGAACAACAGGCTATCAAACCGATCCAGAACGCCCCCATGCCCTGGCAGAATCCCCCCAAAATCTTTGACGCCGACTGCCCGCTTGAGCGCCGACTCAAACAAATCCCCCAGCTGCCCCAGCACCCCCACGCCCAACCCTGTGGCTATGGCTACAGGAGCCGAAACCCCTACTGCCAGCCCCACGCCGTAGCCCACCAGTGCGCAAAGTATAAGATTTGCAACAGAACCCTCTACTGTTTTAGCTGGGCTAATAGAAGGTGCAATTTTTCGCTTCCCTATGAGCTTTCCGGCAAAGTAGGCGCCCGAATCACCCGTCCAGAGCATCGCCATCAGCCATACGACCCACAACACTCCCTGCTCTATGGGGAGTTCATACATCGTTTGGGGAGTGAAATCGTTTCGTAAGCGTACCGCGAAGCTCATCAGCCAGCCGATGTAGAGCGCCCCAAACAGCGCATAACTCAGGTTCGGCACTATTGGCGCTACGCCCTGACGCCACGCCCGCGCCAGCTCCCACAGAAAACTCGCCCCCAGCACAGGAAGCAGGCTCTCATGAAGCGCCATATCGGGAAACAGGCGCGTCAAGAGCGGCAAACTTGCCCCCCACACCAGCAAAACTGGATTAAGGTGATAGCGATGTCCCTCTCTCTCACTATACACACTGCGAAACTCCAGAATGCCCACTCCAGCCAGCAGCGAACACGCCCCAGCGAAAAGCCATCCGCCCGGCGCCCACAGCGCAACCAGAAACAGCGGAATCCCCACAACGGCGGTCAAGACACGGGTGCGTAGCATCTATGCGTTTCCGTCCTCCTGACGCGCCGCGGGCACAGGCGATGCCCCTCCTATGGAAGGCGCCCAGCGTACATATAGCGTCAACCCCTCTACACGCTCCACCTGAACCGACTCGCCTTCTTCAATGGGCGGGTCCTGCGCGATTGCACGCCAGAGCGTGCCATCCACAAAAACCAGCCCTTCGGGATCCAGCCGCTTGCGCACGCGCCCAATCATGCCAATCAACCGCTCCTGACCGCTCACCTTCCTGCGAAACTGCGCCCGCACGCCCGAATAGGTGATGAACAAAAAGAACCCCGCCGTCAGCACCGTCATCGTGCCAATCAGCCAGAGACTCACCCGCATTACAGGCGAGTCGGACTGGAACAGAATGATGGAGCCAATCAAAAACGACACAATCGCGCCGAAGGTGAGCGCGCCATGCGTGGGGGTGAACAAATCGGCGACAAACAGCGCGAACGCCACCAGAATCAACGCCACCCCCAGCGCATTCACAGGCAACACCGACATCGCGTACAGCGCCAGCAGCAGGCTAATCAGTCCAATCACGCCCGGAAAGGTCGCGCCAGGGTTCTGGAGTTCCGCAATTAGCCCGTAAAACGCCAGCAGGAACAGAAAGTAAAACACATTCGGATGAGCAATAAACATCAACAGCGTTTCGCGCCATGTTTTGGGGATTTCCTGAAACGGCGCGTCTTTTGTACGCAGGGTGAGCGTCTTGCCGTTTGCCAGCGTGATTTTGCGCCCGTTCATTTTGTTAAGCAGGTCAGCAGGGGTTGTGGCGATAAGGTCAATCACCTTAAGCTTCAGCGCGTCGGTTTCAGGAATGGAGGCGGCTTCTGTAACGGCTTTGACCACCCACTCCTCGTTGCGACCGCGCTGGCGGGCAATCGTCTTGGCGAAGGCAACCGTGTCGTTCACGACTTTTTTGCGCATATCCTCGCCGATGTCTTCCCCGCTGCCGCTCACAGGGGTTGCCGCGCCAATGTTCGTACCGGGCGCCATCGCCGCTACATGAGCCGAAATCGTAATGAACACACCCGCAGACCCTGCCCGCGCACCTGATGGATACACGAAGACCGCTGTCGGGATGGGGCTATTCAACAGGGCACTCGCGATATCGCGTGTCGCCTGCAGCTCGCCCCCCGGCGTATCCAGCAACACGACAAACGCCGCTGCGTTCCGCGCAGAGGCTTCCTGAAGCGCCCGAATCAGATAATCCGCCGAAGCGCGATGCACAATCTCTTTGAACTGGATGTAGTACACCACTCCCGAAGGGGCATCCGCGAAGGCTACCCCCAGCCCCCACATCAGCCAGAGCCATCCCAGCCACCACAAGCGCTTCATCGTTCTCACCAGAGGGAATTGTACCTTTTTCGGGAGCGAACACCCGCCCCAAGCAAGGGGCACTCCGCTAACCTGTGGGGTATAATCCAGCAGCCAGATATTTTACGGGCACGGAGGCATGATGCAGGTTCGAATCGCTGTTGTGGGCTACGGGCACTGGGGCAAAAATCTCGTGCGTAACTTTCACGAACTGGGAGCCTTAGCGCGCGTGTGCGATGCAGACGCCGGCACGCTCCACACCGTTGCAGAGCGTTATCCCCAAACTGCTGTAACGACCGATTACACGGAAGTGCTTGAAGACCCCTCTATCCACGCCGTCGCGATTGCGACCCCAGCAGCGACTCATTACGAGCTGGCGCGCCAAGCGATTCTGGCGGGTAAAGATGTGTTCGTGGAAAAACCTCTGGCGCTGAACCTGAACGAGGGGCGGGAACTGGTGACACTGGCGGAGAAGCATCAGCGAATTTTGATGGTTGGGCATCTGCTACGCTATCACCCTGCAGTGAATAAATTGAAAGAGCTGATTGATCAGGGGGTATTAGGCAAGATTTATTATATTTACTCTCATCGGCTCAACCTGGGGCGCATCCGCACAGAGGAAAACATTCTCTGGAGCTTTGCCCCCCATGACATATCCGTAATGCTCTACTTGCTGAACGAGACGCCTGCTCAAGTAGAGGCACACGGAGGGAGCTATCTCAACCCGAACATCCCGGATGTAACCGTCACGAACCTGAGCTTTGCCAGCGGCGTGAAGGGACACATCTTTGTCAGTTGGCTCCACCCCTACAAGGAGCATCGCCTGGTGGTGGTAGGGAGCGAGGGCATGGCAGTGTTTACGGATACAGCGCCTGATCACAAACTCACTTTACTGCGCCAACCGATCGCATGGCGTGGGCGCGTGCCCACACCCAACACGACCCAGGCAGAGCCTGTACCTTTTGAAGAGATCGAGCCACTTCGCCTTGAGTGCCAGCACTTTTTAGAATGTGTCGCTTTGAGGCGTTCCCCTCTCACAGATGGTCATGAAGGTTTGCGTGTGCTGGAGGTGCTTACCGCGTGCCAGCACGCATTAGACGGCAGAACGCCTGCCCCCACGCGTCCCTATTTCGTGGATGAAACCGCTGTCGTAGATCAACCCTGCGAGATCGGGGAAGGCACAAAAATCTGGCACTTCAGCCACATCATGCCTCACGCGCGTATCGGACGGAACTGCAACATTGGACAGAATGTCTTCATCGCCTCACGGGTGGTGGTCGGCGATAATGTGAAGATTCAGAATAATGTCTCCCTCTACGAGGGCGTGATTCTGGAGGACGATGTGTTTTGCGGTCCCAGCATGGTGTTTACGAATGTGGTGAACCCGCGCAGTCATGTCTCGCGCAAATCGGAGTACCGCCAGACTCTGGTTCGGCGTGGCGCGACGCTGGGCGCTAACTGCACAATCGTCTGTGGGGTTACAATCGGGCGGTACGCCTTTGTGGGGGCAGGCGCCGTCGTCACTCGCGATGTGCCCGACTACGCACTGGTAACTGGCGTACCTGCACGACTCGCAGGCTGGATGTGCCAGTGTGGAATCAAGCTCCCCCTCAGCACAGACCCTGAAACTACCGAACACGCTGAATGCCATGCATGTGGCACGCGCTATGAAAAGCGCGGCTTGCTGGTCAAGGAGGTTGCTTCCGATGAATAACGCTTCTCGGATCCCTCTTCTCAACCTGAAGGCAGAAGTTGAGCTCTTGTGGGATGAACTGAACAGCGCCGTTCAGGAGGTTCTGCGCAGCGGAACCTTCATTATGGGCCCGAATGTGAGGGCTTTTGAAGAGGAGATGGCGCGTTATCTGGGCGTAAAGCATGCCGTCGCCCTGAACTCGGGCACGGATGCCCTCATTCTGGGCGTTCACGCACTGGGCATCCAGCCCGGAGATGAAGTGATTACCACGCCGTTTACTTTCTTTGCCACCGCCGAAGCCATCAGCCACTTCGGCGCCACCCCTGTCTTTGTAGATATTGACCCCAAAACCTACAATCTGGATGTCTCCCAGATTCGTGCCAAAATCACACCGCGCACCCGCGCGATTATCCCTGTGCATCTTTATGGGCATCCCGCTGACATGGATCCCATTATGGAAATCGCAGAGGAATACGGCTTGAAAGTGCTGGAAGATGTGGCGCAGGCGCTTGGGGGAGCCTACAAGGGACGCAAGCTGGGCACAATCGGGCATGCGGGCGCGCTCTCGTTCTTCCCTTCCAAAAATCTGGGCGCGTTTGGCGATGGAGGCATGCTGGTCACCAACGACGACACCATCGCCGAAACCGTGCGCATGCTCCGCGTGCACGGCGCCCGCAAGAAATACTACAACGAACGCATTGGGGTCAACTCACGCCTCGACGAAATTCAAGCGGCAATTCTACGAGTCAAACTGCGTTATCTGGATGAGTGGAACGCGCGTCGCCGTGAGGTTGCCGCCCGCTATAACGCCCTGCTCGGTCAGATAGACGGAATTGAAACACCCTGCGAGGCTCCATATGCCTATCATGTTTACCATCAATACACAGTGCGTGTATCGGGAGATCGTCGCGATAGGCTCCAGCACTTTCTGCGGGAGCAAGGTATCGACACCTTCGTCTACTACCCCGTGCCGTTGCATCTGTTGCCCCTGTATCAGGAAATGGGACTGCGCCTTCCTGAAGCCGAACGTGCCTCGCGCGAGGTGCTGAGTCTGCCGATGGGACCGCTGCTCTCCGAGCAGGAACAAGCGAGGGTGGTTGAAACCATCCAGAAGGCAATTGTCGCCTCGACATCCTGCTAAGCGGGAACGCGCTTTGCGCCAATGAGCCTGCTCTTGCGATCGATAAGGAAATGGGCACAGCGAACGAGCCCGCTCCTGAAAAACGCCTTCACCCTGGGAGCCAACGCAGCCATCGGGCAATCGATAACTTTGCTGAGCTTGCCCGTGCTTTCTCACCTGTATACTCCTGATAGTTTTGGTAAGGCGGGACTTATCTTGACCTACATGGGTATTGTGTACCCTTTCCTGACGCTACGCCTGGACATGGCGCTGGTAGGCTCTCGCGACGAGGAGGCGCGTTATCTTCTGTTTCTGAGCATTCCTATCGTGGCAGTAATGGCTCTTGTGCTGACGGGCTGCTTTCTGCTCCTGTGCATTGTTGGCGTCGGACACTATGGCGAGCTTCCGATATGGGCATCTCTGCTGGTCTGGGCTGGACTATCCCTGTCGGGGACGATGAATCTGCTCTGGGGATGGGGGCTTCGGCAAGGACATTTCAAACAGCTGGCATCTGTCTATCTTGTGCAGGGGGGACTGCGTAGCAGCGTCCAGATCCTCACAGGGCTTATCCACGCTCATTGGGTCGGGCTTGTGTTGGGCGAGATTGCTGGCACGCTGGGGCGTGTTCGGGTTTTGTGGCGGATGGCGGCACCCGTTTTCAGGGAAGTGGGCGCCCGCTTCTCATGGCGCGACGCACTCAGTATTTTGCGCCACCACCGCCAGTACCCCCTCGTCGCAACACCATCAGGAATGCTGGACACCCTCCACGGCAACCTCACGCTTCCGCTTCTGGCGTATGCCTATGGGAGTGGCGTGGCGGGACATTACTTTCTGGCAGAGCGCCTTCTTGCCCTGCCCGCCCTGATGATCAGCACCGCGTTCGCCTACTCCTTTCATCATCGGATTGCTCAGGTTTTTCGCGAAGAGCGTTCCCTGACGGAATCGGTGGTGCGCTCATCTCTCAAACAGATGGGGCTTTTCAGTATTCTGGTCTTCGGGGTCATAAGCGCCTTCTTGGGACTGGGATGGCGCTGGATTTTCGCCGACGAATGGGGACTGGCGCACCAGATTGCCTGGCTCTTGCTGCCCGCCGTATGGATTCAGTTTGTTGTTAGCCCGCTCAGCCGTGTCTTCACTCTTCCTGGCTACTTGAAACCTAAACTCGTCTTCGACATGCTGGGTGTGGCGCGACTCCTGACCGTTTTTGGGGTAGCGACTTACTGGCAGCTCTCACCAGTAGGCTGGCAGGCGGTTTCCACAGGGCTGGCTCTGCTCCTCTATGCGGTCTACTTAGTGTTGATTTACTGGACTGCACGACGGATTTCTCGACACGCGCCCAGCGGGTATACTCACTAGGTGAGATGACGAAGAGGACATGCAGTAGATGGCGCGCGGTAGTAATTTATTTGACTTTAGCAACAATACTGGGGGCTATTTCTTCGAATTTCACTGAGCCTTTTCTTTTGAACCCTGCGCAACGCCTTATGCACTTCTTACGTTTCGGTCGCTTGCAAGAACACGAAACCGACGCCCGCGGCGTTCCATGGCTTCGCTACAATCGTCTGGGCAATCAACCCTACAAAAACCCTGTTTATACCGCCATTTATGCCCTGTATTATTACGACTGCTGGAACGGGAACGGACAATACGCCTATTTCTGGAGGTACTATAAAATTTATCCCCCGAAAGTTAGAACGCGCAGCGAGTGGCGACGCTACTTTTTAGCCGCAGCCGACACCCTGATCCAGGACATGAAAGTCTACTCGCGCGGCAGTCTGTCATACGGAGTGTACGAGTACGAGTTCCCCTGGGAGGTGTATCATCTGCAGCCTCCCTGGCGTTCTGCGATGGCGCAGGGTTTGTCGATGCAGGTGCTGGCTCTTGCTTGGCAGCACACCCACGATGAGCGCTACCGGAAAGCCGCAGAACTGGCGCTTAACGCGCTCACAGTGGAAGTTGGCATGGGCGGTGTAACCTACAAACTCAGTGATAATGCGTGGTGGTACGAAGAGTACGCTTCCCCCACTGCAAAGCCGTCTTATGTGCTGAATGGAATGCTTCATGTGCTGATTGCCCTGCAGGAGTATTATGCAATTACGCGCGACCCCAAAGCACAAGCTCTTTACCTGAAGGGAGCACGCGCCGTTTCGTCGAAGGTTTCGCAGTACACCAATCGGTCTATGCGCTGGACAAACTACGACCTGCTCGGCACACCTGCAAACTATAAATATCATATGATCAACATCAACCTGATGTGTCGCTTGCATGCCCTCACGGGTGACCCTACGTTTGCCCTGTGGCAGGAGTGGGAAACCTACACTACGCCCTTCCTGTTTCGCGAATTCGTGTACCAGCGCCCTAATTATTCTGATGTAATGCTTCTCCTGATAAACATCGGCATCGCGTTACCTGGGGTTGCGCTGGCTGGTTGGCTAATCTCAAAAACAAGCACCCTTTCCCGAGTCTGCAGGAGGTTCCCCGATGCTTCACTCTCTCAGCGCTCGAACGAAACAACCACCCCTGGCAGCTAAGATTGTCTTGGGGCTGGGATACGGTGTGATGCTCAGCGCTTACTACACATGGCTGAGCGACCGCTTTATGTTCCCTGGGTATCCGTGGTACCCTCCCGATTTCTTTCTCTGGGCAGTTGGTCTTTTGCTCTGCACCCTGCCAATGCTCTTGTTGCCCTACAAAACAGAAACCGCGTCCCAATTTCTGGTTGCTTTTTTATATTTCTTGTACCTCTTCCAAGTTATTATAGTTAAGTTTTTTGTCGTGGAAAATATAAAGCCATATTTTTTCTGGTGCGATGTTGTTCTAACACTGGTGTTCATTCTGCTGATTTTAATCCTGCGTTTACCCAAGCCTGAAATTCCAACGGTACGCCTCTCCTATGCGGGTTATGTTGGCACGCTCTTTGTCGCGTCATTTGCCATGCTGGCATTTGTCGTGCGGGACTTCGGTTTTACCCTGACACTCCCCTCGCTCTATGATGTATATGGCGTTCGCGCCCAGTTCCGACTGTACACCCAGGAGGCTTCGGCGCTGGGCAGATATGCCGTTTTCTGGCTGAGCTATGCGCTGATTCCCCTCCTGCTTACAATCGGTTTGAGTCTCTTCAAAAAGCATCGTCTGGTGGCGACTTTTCTTATGATTTATTGTTTCGGAGTAGCGCTTTATATCTTCGCTTTTACGGGTTTCAAAAGTACCGCCCTCGCTGTGCCAGCAGTGTTCGCAATGTATTGCCTCTTTGGATACATCAGGTATTCAATCAACATCCTCCTTATGTTCTATCTGACATTTTTGTTAAGCTTGGTTTTGTTTCTTATTGGGTACGATTTTATTTTCGTTAATATTGTAAGGAGAATTTTCATTGTTTCTGGATTGAATCACAGCTACTTTCTTGAGTATTTTTCACACCAGCCTCCACTGGCACTGGCACACAGCCTGCTGCAGGGGCTGGCGGAAAATCATGTAGACAACGCGCCCACTTTCGCTATAGGAGCATACTATTATGGAAGTGCCATGGCGTCGGCAAACAGTGGCATTTTCGCGGACGCTTTTGCTAATTTCGGCTTCCTGGGAATACTGCTGGCGGGCTTGCTCTTAGGAATCCTTCTCTATTTACTGGACATAGTTTCGCGAGGGATTGATATGAAGGTTGTCGGTCCTCCTCTGGTCATTACGGCTTATGTCCTCACTTATTCAGGAATCCTGACAGTTCTCAACACCTACGGCTTGCTCTGGCTCCTCATCGCTTACTGGCTATATCCTCGCCGGGAGGGGAGTTTATGAAACGGGTATGCCACCTTTCCAGTGTTCATCCTGCGGACGATGTGCGCATTTTCCACAAAGAGTGCATCACTCTGGCGTGCGCGGGCTACGAAGTGTCTTATGTCGTACCGAGTGCGACGGGAGGTGTAAAGCACGGCGTGACGATTTATCCCGTCCCTCTACCCCGATGGCGCAGGGAGCGTATCCTGCGAACGGCTTTGCAGGTTGTTCGCACGGCTTTGCAGATTCGTGCGCAGGTTTATCACTTCCATGACCCGGAATTGTTACCATGGGCGCCTTTACTGAGGCGCCCTGGCGCTAAAGTGATTTACGATGCCCATGAGGATGTGGGACGCCAGATTCTCGCAAAGGACTGGATTCCTTCCTTATTGCGGCGAGGTGTTGCATGGGGAAGTCGCACCGTTGAATGGATTGCGACGCGCAGGTGGGTAGACGCTGTGATCGCAGCGACGCCCGCGATTGCCCGCAATTTCCCAGCCTTCAAGACAGAAGTTGTTCAAAATTTCCCCCTTCGGGAAGAGCTGGCGCCTGTTTCTGCACAGCCATATAGAGAGCGCCCTCCCTACATTGTTTATATTGGGGGCGTGACGGTGATCCGTGGCGCGCGCGAGATGGCGAAAGCCATGCGCTGTTTACCCCCTCACCTGGATGCGCGCCTGGTGATTGCGGGTTCGTTTGACCCCCCTGATTTGCGGGTGCTGTACGAAAATTGTGAGCGTGCCACCCTGTTGGGCTGGCTCTCGCGCGGACAATTAGCGACCCTATTGGGACAAGCCCGAGTGGGATTGGTTCTCCTCCACCCTGTGCCCAATCATGTAGAGGCTCAGCCAAACAAGCTCTTCGAGTACATGTCCGCAGGTATTCCCGTGATCGCTTCTGACTTTCCGCTCTGGCGTGAAATCGTGGGCACAACCCGATGCGGTCTTCTGGTGAACCCGTTAGACCCTGAGGCTATTGCCAGCGCCATCGAATGGCTTTTGACCCATCCCGACGAGGCTGAAGCGATGGGAAAACGGGGACGTGAGGCAGTACAGGACAGGTATAATTGGGAGGGCGAATCGCAGAAATTGCTGGCTCTTTATACGAGGCTGATAGGAGCGCCAGAGCGATGAAGATTCTCACTGTCATCGGGGCACGACCCCAGTTCATCAAGGCGTCCTCTGTATCGCGCTGGCTCGCGCAGCGCCCCTTGGCGCGTGAAGTCATTGTGCATACGGGACAACATTACGACTATGAAATGAATCAAATCTTCTTCGAGCAGCTGGAGCTGCGCCCCCCAGACTACCATCTCAATATTGGTTCGGGGACGCATGGCGCTCAAACAGGACGCATGCTGGAAGCCATCGAGCAGGTTCTTTTCCAAGAAAAGCCCGATTGGGTTCTCGTGTATGGCGACACCAACTCCACTCTGGCAGGCGCACTGGCAGCGGCAAAATGCCACATCCCTGTAGCCCATGTGGAGGCGGGTCTGCGCTCCTTCAATCGGCGCATGCCAGAAGAGGTCAACCGCGTGTTGACGGACCATCTTTCGTCTCTGCTGTTTGCCCCGACGCCTCAGGCAGTCGAGAATCTGAGACGCGAGGGGATTGCAGAGGGCGCTATTCACCTCGTAGGGGATGTGATGTACGACAGTGCGCTTTACTACGCTCAAAAAGCGGAGCATGTCAGCTCTATTCTGGAGACGCTGAGCTTGAAGCCGAAAGAGTATGTGCTGGCAACTCTACATCGCGCCGAAAATACCGATGACCCCGCGCGGCTGGAGGCGATTCTTCGTGGGCTGGCTGAGGTGGCGCAGCAAATTCCACTGGTGCTTCCGATGCATCCGCGCACACGCCGTGCCGTCGAGCAGTTTAGGCTGATGGAGGCTCTCCATCCCATTCGCGTCACTGAACCACTGGGCTATCTGGACATGCTCCTCCTGGAGAAGCATGCACGCCTTATCGTGACCGATTCGGGCGGTGTGCAGAAAGAAGCTTTCTTCTACAGAGTTCCGTGCGTCACGCTGCGGGACGAGACAGAATGGGTGGAGCTGGTCGCAGCGGGATGGAATCGTCTCGCGCCGCCGCGCACGGCTTCCGATGTGAAAGTGGCGGTGATGGTGAGCCTCGCTTCCCAGCCGCCTGAACAGACGCCCGCCTTGTATGGAGATGGCGCGGCAGGACAACGAATTGTGGACATTCTACTCTCCCGTGAGGGGGTGAAACAATAGCGCGCTTTCTGATAGTCTCCCAGTATTTTCCCCCAGAAACGGGCGCGCCCCAGCTGCGCCTCGCCTCGCTGGCGCGCACGCTAAAAATGCTGGGGCACTCCGTTCAGGTGGTTACGGCGCTGCCCAGCTACCCTACGGATTCTATTTTCCCTGACTATCGGGGCAAATGGCTTATGCGAGAATGCTGGGATGGGATTCCCGTCATACGGGGTTGGGCGTATCCGGCAAAGGGGAAAGGGGTGCGCAGGCTGTTCAACTACATCAGTTTCATGCCGTTTGCCCTGCTTGGAATAATGCGCGCCGCGCGTCCCGATTACATCTTTGTTGAGACTCCCCCCTTTTTCACCTTCTTGCCTGTGTGGTTGACAGCACGGCGCTGGGGGGTCAAAACGATTGTGAATGTCGCCGACCCCTGGGTGGACGCCGCGCGGGAGCTCGGCATACTCTCCAGCGATGCGCTTTTCAAAGCCGCAGAGTCGTTAGAGCGCTGGATTTACGCCCGCGCAGATTGGGTCTCCACCGTCACGAAAGGCATGGTGCAACTGCTGATCGAACGAAAAGGAGTACCTCCTGAGAAGGTTTTATTCCTGCCCAACGGTATCGACACGGAAATATTTCGCCCCCTGCCCCCGGAAAACAGCCCTGACCTGCCTTGCAAGCCTCTCATGGTTTACACGGGGATTTTAGGGTACGCGCAGGGATTGGATATCCTCCTGAAATGTGCGCACCGGCTTCAGAAAGAGACCGTTAATTTCCTCCTCGTTGGGGATGGGGCTGAGCGAGAATCGCTCGTAGCACAGGCGCGTTCTATGGGATGCGCGAATGTTTTCTTCTTGCCGCCAAAGCCCCCTGATAAGATACCCCTGCTCTACGCCGCCGCAGACGCAGGGTTGGTCACCCTGAGGAATCTCCCTCTTGCACAGGGCGCCAGACCGTCAAAAACCCTGGCAATCATGGCATGCGGCAAGCCTGTCATCTACAGTGGTGCGGGCGAAGGCGCGGAAATTGTACGCCAGGCGCGGGCAGGGCTGGTCATTCCCCCTGAAGACCCTGAGGCGCTTGCCGAAGCCATCCGTTACATCCTGCGCCATCCCGATCATGCGCGCGAGATGGGCGAAAATGGGAGGCGGTTTGTAGAACAGCACTTCAGCTGGCGGCGTCTGGTGCAGGACTGGCTCAGCCAGCTGGAAGATAAAGCGCACACTCCAGGAGGTGCGTCATGAGCGCCCCTGACACGCGCCAGCAGATTGTGGAGACCTATCAGCAACGAGACAGGGAGCGCGAGCGCTACTCGCTGTGGGAGCCAGGGAATCTGTTCCTGCTCCACTCTCGTGAGCGATTGCTACTGAGACTTCTCCGACAGGCAGGCTACTATCCGTTGACAGAACGCTGGATTCTGGATATTGGGTGTGGGTTTGGGGGCGAGCTGCGGCGTTGGATTGGATATGGGATGAACCCCTATCAGGCGATAGGGATAGACATCGTGCCCCCTCGCCTGATGGAGGCTCGCTGCCTCAGCCCCAACATAACTTTCATGTTAGCGGACGGGGGGGCATTGCCGTTTCGCGCAGAGTCTTTTGACCTCGTGCTAATGTTCACCGTGTTGAGTTCTGTGCCTGAATCGGAGTATCGGCAGTGGATTGCCCGCGAAGCGTGGCGCGTGTTGAAAACGGGCGGAGCCGTCGTCTGGTACGATTTTATCTGGAACCCCGTTAACCGGGCGGTGGTCGGGATAGAGAAAAAAGAGCTGCAGCGTTTGTTTCCAGCGGCGCGATTCGTATTGAAGCGCACAACTTTAGCGCCCCCTCTGGCACGCAAACTGGCTCCCCTAAGCCCCTTTCTCACCTCGCTGCTGGAAACTCTACCCTTTTTGCGAACCCACTATCTGGGGCTCCTCATAAAGAAGGAGTGTGAGACGCCATGAACCGCCCCTTCCTGCCTTTTGCCATCCCGACAATAGACGAAGCCGAGGAACAAGCGGTGCTGGAAGCTCTCCGCAGCGGCTGGCTCACCACAGGACCAAAGGTGCGCGCGTTTGAGCAGGCGCTCTGTGCCTACACAGGTGCGCCTTATGCTGTTGCGGTCAACTCCTGCACGGCGGCGCTCCATCTGGTGCTGGCGGCATGGGGTATCGGTGTGGGCGATGAGGTTATCACGACCCCCCTTACTTTCTGCGCCACGATTGAAGCCATCGAGTATGTGGGCGCAACGCCTGTGCTGGCTGACATAGACCCCCGCACAGGAAATATTGACCCCCAGCAGATTGAACGCGCTCTTACCCCACGCACGCACGCGATTATCCCCGTTCACTACGGGGGGCTGCCGTGCGACATGGCGGAAATTATGGACATCGCCGAGCGCCGCCAGCTTCGGGTCCTGGAAGATGCCGCCCACGCGATTGGAGCGGAATATCGAGGGCGCAAAATCGGCGTTGTGGGGCACGCCACGGCGTTTTCATTCTACGCCAACAAGAACATGACCACGGGCGAAGGCGGCGCAATTACCACTGCCGACCCTGAGCTGGCAGACCGCTGCCGAATTTTGAGCCTGCACGGCATTAGCCGCGATGCATGGAAACGCTACACCGCCACTGGCTCATGGTACTACGAGGTGGAGATGCTGGGCTATAAGTATAACCTCACCGACATTCAGGCAGCGATTGGGCTTGCCCAGCTCCAAAAACTGGACGCGATGAACCAGCGTCGCGCCCAGATTGCCGCGCGCTACCGCAACGCCTTCGCAGAAATGGACTTTCTCGAGCCGTTCCCGCTGACCTTGCCCGAAGACCGCACTCATGTGTGGCACCTGTTCACGATTGTGCTGAACCTCGACGCGCTTCGAATTGACCGCGCGCAGTTTATTGAGGAGCTTCGGACGCGACAGATTGGGGTCAGCGTCCACTACATCCCTATCCACTACCATCCCCACTACCGCGGCTACGGCTGGCAACGGGGTCAGTTCCCTCACGCCGAACGGTACTACGAGCGCACTATCTCTCTGCCCCTCTACCCCGCCATGGACGACGCGGATGTGGACTATGTGATTGAAGCCGTGTACGAGATTGGCAAGCACTACCGACGATAAAACGCTATCGGGTATTCTCTTTTCTATGTTTGGAGCCCAGAGCAAAGTAAAGGTTCGGGAAACCGTGGATTGTGTCAAGGCGCATCGGATAGAGCGCTACGGTGAGGGTCTCCAGTCGGTTCTGCTATACGGCTCCTACGCTCGCGGGCATGCCAAAACCGATATGGCAACAAAAGCAAAATGGAACCGAGACCGATGTATGAATCCCTGAAAAGGATTGCCGACTTTCTGATAGCGGGATTGGGGCTGCTTCTAACCGCACCACTGATGGGCGTGATTGCGGCGCTCATCAAGATGGATTCCCCTGGAAGCGTTTTCTTTGCCCATGAGCGCGTGGGGCGCTACGGGCGTAAGTTCAAGGTGCTGAAGTTTCGAACGATGGTGCAGGATGCCCCGAAGCTGGGCGGCGCCATCACGGCGGGACACGACCCCCGAATCACACGCGTGGGACGCTTCCTACGGGCGACGAAACTTGATGAGATTCCCCAGCTCTGGAATGTTCTCAAGGGGGAGATGAGCCTCGTGGGACCGCGCCCAGAGGTGGAGAATTATGTAACGCTCTACCCTGAAGAGGCGCGCCGGCTCATTTTGAGCGTTCCGCCCGGCATCACGGGACTCACCCAGATACGCTATCGGCACGAGGAGCGTCTGCTCGCCCAGCAATCGGACCCTGAAAAATATTACCGCGAGGTTCTCCTGCCGCAGAAAATTGCTTCTGATCTGGAGTATGTGCGCACGCGAGGCTTAATTACCGACCTCCGCCTGCTGGTGCAAACGGCGTTTGCAGTGCTATCCCGTTAGCCGCCGCACACTGGCGCGCACAATCAGCTCCCCCGAAAAGAGGCGCACGCCGCGTTTGGGTTCGCCGGTGCGAATCTGTTCCAGAAGTGCCTCGCCCGCGTGGTAGCCAATCTCGTGAATCGGGTTGCGAATCGTGGTCAGCGGTGGGTCCACCAGCCCCGCAATCGGGATGTCGTCAAAGCCTGTGATGGAAATCTCATGCGGCACGCTGACCCCCTGCTCGCGGCACGCTTCGATGGCGCCGAGCGCAATCAGATCGTTGGCGCACACCACGGCGGTGGGGCGTTTGGGCAACTGCAACAGCGCGCGCATCGCCTCGTAGCCCCCCTCACGGTGATAGCTATTACCCAGAATCCACTCTTCCCGAACAGGGATTCCATGCGCCTGGAGCGTCTCGCGGAACGCCGCTTCCCGCTGAAGCGCGCTGGTTTGCACCTCCGGACCGCGTAGAAAGCCTATCTCCCTGTGCCCCTGCTGGATGAGCCATTCCACAACCTCTCGAATCCCCTGCTGACTGTCGGAATCCACGCAGTAGAACCCCATCGATTCGGGAAACACACTCCCGACCACGACACAGGGCAACGGGGTATGTTGATGCCATTCCAGCAGTGGGCTGCCAATCAGGGGGACCAGCAACACCGCGCCGTCTATCGTGCCGTCGTCAATCTGCGCCCAGAGCGTGCGTGGGTCTATCTCCGTGAGCGAGATAATCTTCAGGTGGTAGCCCTGCGCTCCCAGCACATCCACCAGCCCGTCCATCACACCTGTCGCGTAGATGTTGCGCGTGAAGACGGTGTGGGCTGGCTCCATGATGACCCCAATCGTATGAGTCTGGCGTGCGACAAGGCTGCGTGCGATTCGGTTCGGGCGGTAGCCAAGTCGCCGCGCCACACTTAACACCATCTCCACTGTTTCGGGAGTGTGCAGCTCGGTCTTCCCGCTCAGAATGTTGGAGGCGGTACCGATGGAAACCCCCGCTTCCTTTGCCACCAGCGCCAGCGTCGGACGCGACCGACGGTGTTCGCTAATCATCGGCATAATTATACTATGGTGCAGGGCGTGAATCGCCTTTGAGCGCCAGAATCAGCGCCTGCGTGCCCAGTCGCTCCTGCCCCTGACGCTCCAGAATCTGGTAGAGTTGATGCACCAGCGCCGTGCCCAGCAGGGGAATGTGCTGGCTGCCTGCCTCTTCCAGCAGAATCCGCAGGTCTTTCTGGAGCAGTTTGACCATAAAGCCGGGCTGAAAATCGCCCTGCGCAATGCGCTTTCCCAGATTCTCCATCGCCCATGACCCCGCCGCGCCAGAGCCAAGCACCTCCACGGTCTGCATGAGATCCAATCCCACCTGCTCCGCGAACAGCAGCGACTCGGCGACCGCGAGCATCCCGACCGCCACCGCAATCTGATTGGCTAACTTCATCAGCTGTCCCTGCCCGCTTTCGCCCACATGCACAATTTTTTTGCCCATCGCCTGAAAAACTGGGAGAACACGCTGGAACGCCTCTGCGTCGCCGCCAACCATGATGGTCAAAGTGCCCGACTCGGCGCCCCACTGCCCGCCTGTAACGGGCGCGTCGAGAAAAGTCACCCCTCGCTCTCTGGCAAACGCCGCCAGCTCGCGGGTCAGGCGCGGCGAGGTGGTGCCCATGTCAATCGCAATCGTGTTCGGCGCCATCGCGGGGAGAGCGGGCGCCTCGCCTGTCAGCCACACGGTGCGCACGGTCTCGTCGTCGGGCAGGCATGTAATCACGACCTCACAGCGTGAAGCGAGCTCGGCAGGCGTTTTCGCTTCCTGTGCGCCCGCTGCCACCAGCGCCTCAATCGGAGGGCGACTGCGACTGTGAACCCACAGGGGAAACCCAGCCTCCAGCAGATGACGCGCCATCGGGCGCCCCATAATCCCCAGACCGATAAAACCGACCCTCGGCTTGCTTCCCTGCATAAGCCCGAAATTTTCCCCCAAAAACCCCAAATTCCCGCCGAATTGTTTCTGGAACTGGCAGGATTCTGGAGAGGGCTGATGTATAATAGAGGTGTGAATTTGAAGCGCTTCAAGCGACGGGAGGCTGTTCTCCCTCGCCTTGGGCGCGAAGGAGGACTGCTATGCGACGGGGCTTCACATTGATTGAGCTATTGGTGGTCATTGCGATTATCGCCATTCTGGCAGCGATTCTGTTCCCTGTGTTTGCGCAGGCGCGCGAGAAGGCGCGTCAAACGACATGTACCAGCAACCACAAGCAGATGGGGTTGGCAACGCGGATGTACCTCACGGACTATGACGAGATGTGGTTCACTCCCTGGTTTGACTACCCACCTCTGGGCAACGGGCACTGGTTCTTCCGCATTTCTCCGTATATCAAGTCGGGCACACGCGATGACTGGAGCAGCTACACCGATCAGGCGAAGGGCGGCGAGATTCGAATCTGTCCCTCGGGTGTGGCGCGCGCCTTCAACTATAGCATGAACGGGCACTTCTCGCTGGTTATCTGGGACAGCGGGTGCCCCTACGGGCCAGGGCGCTGCTATATCGCCGACTCGGATGCGATTCTGACCCATCCTGCTGAGACGATCGTCTTTGGTGATGCGACCCAGATTGAAGGCTGGGACTGGGCGTCTTCGGCGAACTTCTGCTGGTGGCCCTCACAAGCCACCTGCTGGGATGGCGGGCGCTTCCCGCAGGGCGACAATGACCCCCTGTGGAACATCGTGGATCGGGATGTGCCTCGCTCGGTCTGGGACCCCAACAATAACTGGAACCCGAATCTGGGCTATGGTCAGGTACGCTATCGCCATCAGCGGATGGCGGTGTTCACCTTTGCCGACGGGCATGCCAAAGCGATTCGCCGCGGACTGGTGAAGGTGCCCTGGAACTGGTCGCTGACCGCCCAGCATGAGAACGACTGGTCACGCTAAGGAGGCTCTTGATGAAGCAGGAGATACCGACGCCAATTGCGATAGGGCTGATTGTGGTGGTGCTGGCGGTGCTTGGGTTTTTCGTGTACCGCTGGGTGAACGCCCCTGCCCCGACGATTAGCGAGAGCGAGATTCCGCGATTCGGTGCGGGTCCTGGGGCGCCGCCCCCTACCCCCGCCCCAGCGCCCTCGGCACCACAGGGTCCCCACGCCTCACCCTATCGTCCGCCTGCGGGCTACGGTGCGCCTGCAGGGCGTTAGGACTGGCTCCTCATCTCAGCAAGCGTACGGCGCACGGTCGGCACATCGATCGTGCGCCACACGCTGTCCTGATAGAGAATCATCCCCTCCACCATCGTGAGGGCAACATCGCTGCTGTGCGCTGCCAACACCAGCCCTGCGTAGGGGTCGGGCGTGTTGGCGAACGCCAGACGGTGGGTGCGCACGACGGTGATATCGGCGCGCTTTCCTGCATCCAGCGAACCCACCTGGGTGTCGATTCCAAACGCTCGCGCCGCCTCTAAGGTCACCATCGCCACCCAATCTTTCCATGTAGGCTGGGCGCTGATGCTGAAGGCACGCTGGGCAAGCGCCCCGAAGCGCACCTCTTCCCAGAGGTCCAGAGTGCCTGCGCTGACCACGCTATCAGTACCCACCACAATCGGGATGCCCAGGCGGCGCATGGCGGCAATCGGCGCGACGCCTGTGAGCAACCGGGCGTTGGAGCGCGGGCAGTGCGCCACCTGCGTGCGCGTTTGCGCCAGCGCCTGCATTTCGCGCGGCTCCACTTTCACGCAGTGAACCAGCTGCGTGTCGGCGCCCATGACCCCTGCCTGATGGAGATATTCCAGAGGCTGGATGCGCGGATGTAAATAGGGGATGCCGCGCTGGCGAAACATTTCCGCGAACGAGCCAGAGCCAGAGCGCGTTAGCGCCACTTCCTCCGAAGACTCCGCGGCGTGCATGCTGATGGGGAGATTCTCCGTCCGTGCAAAGGCGACCACTGCCTTGAGCAAGCTATCCCGCACGGTATAGACGGCGTGGGGCGAGACGCCCAGTTGCACGCGCTCTGCAGCTTCGTAGCGCTGAAGGGTTTGCCGATACGCCTCCAGTTTTACCTGCAACTGCTGGAGTAAGGTCGCGTCATCGGGCTGCGGCTCAATCCCGAAAATCTCCTGATAGACACGCCCGCGCACGCCCGTCTGGGCGAGCGCCTGCACGCTGACGCCCTTGTCGGTGTTATCAGAAACGAAAGTAATCCCGCTGGCGAGGCATTCCGCCACACCCAGCAATGCCGAAGGGAGCCAGAACTCTTCAGGAAGCTTCGCCTTGAGCGCCACCAGCCCCCGAATCCAGTCAAAAAACGGCACTTTATCGTTCTCCCCGCGCAAGGCGGTGTATTCCAGATGGCAGTGCCCGTTAATCAGCCCTGGCAGGATAATGGCGTCGCCGAAGTCCAGTATGCCGTTGCCCGTGTTGGCGGTTCGAGGGCGCACCTCCACAATCTGCCCGTTTTCCACCACCACCTCGCCGTCGGCGAGCGGCTCCTGACTGATGGGCAAAATCCAGTTCGCACGCAGAATCAGAGGGGTGTGTTCCATGCCCGCCACATCTGCTCTAAAGTGATGTTTTTGACATGCAGGTCGGCAAACAGACAGCTGTAGCGGTAGTCGGGGTCTGGGGGGTAATCGGGCGCGAAGAAGCGCTTGCTGCCGTGCCACTTGCCCGTGCCATCAAAGAGCATGTTGGTCTCCGCAGGAAACTGCATCCCCCCGATAATCATCTGGCGAAAAGCGATCTCTGTGCGGAAGAGGTAGCTGGTGCCATATTGCTCGTAAAGCGACGGGCGTGCGGGGAAAGCCTCACCTGTGAAATCCTGCACCTCCATGCCTGTATCGGAGGGACAGCGCCAGATGTCGCGACTTTTCTGATAGGGTTGAAGCACTTCGTGGAGCAACGGCAGGTAGGGAATCCACTGCTGCCATTCAGGATGTTCCCACCAGATTTGCGGGGTGTATTTGTCAGTGGGGTCTACCGCCAGCGGGTAGCGGTCGCCGTGGTCCATCCCATACATTTCAATAGACATCCCGATCTGGCGCAAGTTGGAGAGGCATGCCGACTGGCGTGCTTTGGCGCGCGCCCGCGAGAACACAGGAAACAGCAGCGCCGCCAGCACCGCGATAATCGCAATCACGACCAGCAGTTCTATCAGGGTAAAACCCACGCGCCTCATAGTGGTTTCTACGATAGTGTACCCGAAACGGTTCCTTCATAAGCAATCGCGAAAGCGGGAAATCAACAGCAGGCAGGGTAAAATTGTAGCGAGCCCTGAAGGGAGAGATTTTCTCCCATGAGTTTCAACGCACATAAGGAGGGTCAGGTTATGCGGCGACTTGTTTGGTTCGCTGTGGCAATGGCGCTGACAGGTGCGTTTGCGGTAGCGCAGTCGTTCACGATGCAGGGCGCGTGGGGATTTGGAACCTCCGGTCCTGCCGACTCGGATCAACCGAACGCCTTCTTCGCGTTCCAGGTGAACCAGTTCACCTATGGGGAGCGTTCTCACCAGTGGGGCTGGTTCGGCTTGACGACCCGACAGGATAACCAGTATGTTCAGGTGACGATGACCCGCCTTGAAGAGCTCACCATCGATACCGGGAATCACACAGCGACCTTCAGCGGTTCGGGTTATTACTTTGTCCGCAGCCGTTCGGGCTTTGAGCGCGTGCGTGGTACCGTTGTGGTGAGCGTCGCAGACAACCGCGCTGGGAACGGCGAGGGTGATCCCGACACGCTGGAGGTAACCTTCTATGATTCTGAGGGCAACGCTGTGTTTACTTACTCCGGTGAAGTGAAACGCGGCGACATCCGGGTGTTCTCTTACTCGCGTTCGCGATAGCAATTCCCATAGCCCCCTTCCTAACGAGGGAAGGGGGCTTCGGTAAGTATATGCCGCAACGGATTCTGGTCAAAGTCGTCCCTCGCGCCTCACGAAACGAGTTGTTGCCTCAACCTGATGGGAGTTATGTGGCGCGTGTTACGGCGCCTCCTGTGGAGGGCGAGGCGAACCGTGCTGTGATTCGCTTGTTAGCGGAACACTTTGGCGTGGCTCCCTCGCGTGTTCGGCTTGTGTCGGGTACAACCCATCGTCAGAAGGTGTTTGAAATCGGCTGACCTCCTCACGCTCCATCAGGTACAATTCCCCCCGCAAACAAGGAGGCGAGTCGATGGCGCAACGCACGGCAGGCAAGGTTCACTGGTCGCTCTGGCTGTTCGCAGTGGTCGGGATCGCGTTTATCGTGATGGCGGTCGCCCCCCTCGTTTCAGCGGCACGGAAACCGCCCTATGAGCGGGTGGGCGACGAATTTATTCGTGCGCTGGCGCGGAATCAGTTCGAAGAAGCCCGAAAACTGACCGACTTCTCTGCCCTGCCCGAAGAGCGCAGGGATTTCAAAAAGAAGTGGGAAGAGCGGATGATTATCTGGGGCGAGATAGAAGGCGTAGAACTTATCGACAGTGTGCCAGCCCCTGCCGATTTGCAGCACCCCAGAGCCGCCGAGGGCTATCGGCTGGAGTATCACCTGAAAGGCTATCTAACGGTGGGCACGGCGTTTGTGTATGTTGTGCCCAGCGACGGCGACTGGAAAGTGGTGGATTACGAGTTTCGTTAGCGGAGCGGGATGAGCAGCGCGTCGGCACCCGTTTCGCTCAGCGCGAATTCTGCTTCCGATTCATTCACAGGTTCCCATTCGAGAACAACGCCCACCCGCCGCGCTCGCGCCTCAGGCACCAGCACCGCTCGCAGGTCGCTATCGTTGGGCGCGAGCATCACCTCGAAAGCGTCGTGTGTGCGCCAGAGCGAGAGTACCCGCAGAGGTTCCACGCTCGCATAAAAGCCCAGCGCCCCCACCTGCCCTTCCTGTCGGGCAAGTTCCAGCGCCTCCAGCGCGCCGCTGAGCGCACTTTCTGCGATTGGCTCCGAGAGGTTCAAAAAGTAATAATCCACCCGCTCACGCCCTATGGCGCAGAGGGTCTCTATCAAATGCGCCTGTAGGGAGTAGCCCGCCAGCGAATAGGTCGCCACCCGCAGCAGGTGAGGTGGCGCCACAATGGCAACCTGAAGCGTGCTGGGGTGCTGGCGAAGCAGCTGCCCCCAGAGCGCCGGGCTGGGCGTGATGTCCAGCACTTCGTAAGGCGATTCCAGCAGGCGTGCAAAGACTGCCTCTGCCTCTTCCTGCGCCGAGCGCTCCGTATGGCGGAGTGTGCCCCGCGCCCACAGAGGATAGACATAGCGGTTAGTGCGTCCCAGCAGTCGCTTTTTCATGGCGGAGTTGGTTTCGCAGGGCAAACAGGCTCAGGCTTTTCAGGGGGTTCTGGGGGTCATAATCGCCCGCGATGATGCTCAGGGTCTGCTCGGCTTGCTGAGCGTGGGCGCGGCTCCCTGTGAGGTGGCTCCATGCGAGCAACGCCTGCGCCACCAGCACATTATCGGCAGGGAGTTCTTCGTCCCGGCAAACGCGCACGGGCGCGAGACCCCAGCCGCCCCATTCGCGTGTATGCGGGCTGTCGTAGTAGCCTCCCGCCGGGTCTTTATAGGCGTCCAGTAGTGCCACCAGCTGCCGGAGCCACCGCCTTCGGGAGGGGTCGGGCTGAAGTCGTTCAACAGCGCAACCTGCCTGCAGGGTGAGCGCCAGATCACGGAGCCATTCTGCGGTCTGGCGTTGGGAGGTGTGGTAGAGGTGTCCTTCCACAGTGCGCATTGCACGCAGGGTCTCTATTGTGCTTTGCGCCGCCTCGCGTGCCCATCGGCTCAGGGAGGCAGAGTCGCCGAAGTGGGTGGCATACTCCACCAGCGCCAGCACCGCAAGGGCGTTATTTTCCGTGACGAAAGTGCGATCGACTTTGAGGGCTTGGGGTTCCTGCGCCAGCGCACGCACCACGCTCGGCGGCTGGGTCGTATTCGAAAATCCTGCAGGGCGTTCGCTCCAGAAGAGCGTGCGCATGCTGGCAGCCAGTTCGTGAGCGACTAAAGCCAGCTCGGGGTCATACTGGCTGGCGCGGGTGTAGAGTCGGAGCAGGCGCGCGTGTTCCATCAGGCGCTTGCCCCCGATGGGCTTCTGCTCATAGTCCAATCCTTCTGCCAGCGCGAAAAAGCCGCCCTCGCCCGGGTCCCAGAGCGGGCTGGCACGCAGAGCGTGGAGCGTTTCTATCAGTCGGGAGCGTGCGGCGGCGTCGGATTCTGCGCGGCTGAGCAGCCATTCCAGCACATTCAGCAGCTGAGGTTGACCTCCGAGCCACGCTTCGGGTGTGGTGGGGAGGGGGGGTATTTCTGGCTCGGCAAGAGCGCCATGGTCCACCGAGAAGGAGGCTCGGATCCAGCGTTGTTCCCACGCGCGTGCGAGAGTCTCAGCAGTCAGGCGTACCTCTTCGGGGCGCGTGCGGTAGTTTTTGCTGGTTTCTTCCAGCACGCGCATCAGCTCGGCGCGAGTTTCGGGCGCGAGGGCGGCTATCGGTTTGCCGTCGGGCGTGAAAATCGCAATTAATGGGTAGCGCATCGGCAGGTTGAACAGTTCCGCCACTTGCTGGAGGTAGCGGGCGCGTTTGGGCGCGGCGTCGGCGTCTACCTTCACAGGAATGAACTCGCGATTGAGCAAATCGGCGACGCCCGAATCCTGAAACAGCTCGCGTCCGAGCCGTTTCGCGCGCCCTGACCAGTAGGCGCCCACCTCCACAAACACGAGCCGATCCAGTTTTTGGGCTTCGGCAAAGGTTTCAGCGCGCCATTCACGCCAGTTGACGAGCTGATACTGGCAGGCGTGCAGGTAGGCTTCGGTGCAGCGGCTGAGCGCGTTCGGGTGTTGCATCCGCTCCAGCATGCGCAAGCCCATGCCGAGCCACGCCATCAGCACCATCAGGAGCGAGACTCCGCTCAGCACCGCGAACCGCGGCGCGTACCGCTCCACAACTTCTTGCATAATAAACGCCGCGTTTATTATACCAGCCGATTGCGTCCATAGCCAACACAGCGTTTCATATGCCGATTGCGCCCACGGGGTACACTCTTATCGATGCTGGAAGTGGTGCTGGCGGGGATTGGCGCAGGTGTGGGCGTGCTGTTGCTGGGCAACTATCTGGTGGTGCGGGCGAGTTTGAGCCCCCCACGCACGCCGTTTTTCCTGACCCCGCGCGATTTGGGGCTGCCGTTCCAGCATGTGGCGTTCCCCTCGCGGGATGGCGTGCGCCTGCAGGGATGGTGGATTCCCGCCCCCAAACCGATTGGCGTTGCCATCCTGTGCCACGGCTACCTGATGAATCGGTGCGAGCCGTTGCCCGTGGCGAAGGCGCTGTGGGAGGTGGGGTTCCACTGCCTCGTGTTCGATTTTCGCGCGTCGGGCAAGAGCGAGGGCAAAATCACCACGATTGGCGACTTAGAGCGTCTGGATGTGCTGTCGGCGGTGGACCTTGCGGAGCGCACGGCGCCGGGTTTGCCGATTGTGGTGTATGGCGCGTCGATGGGTGCCGCCGCAGCGTTGCTGGCAGCCGCGGAAGACACACGAATCCGCGCCGTTGTCGCCGACTCCGCCTACGCACGGCTCAGCGACGCCATAGAAGACTGGTGGCGCGGCAGTCTGGGCAACGGCGCGGCGCTGTTGCTGAAGCCCTCGCAGTGGATTGGCACGCTACTGACCCGACGCTCGCCCCAACAGGTCGCCCCCGAAGAGGTGGTGGCACAAATCGCGCCGCGCCCTCTGCTGATTATTCACGGCACGCACGACCGGCTCATCACCCCGCGCCACGCCCAGCGGCTCTTTGAGCGCGCAGGCGAACCGAAACGGCTCTGGTGGGCAGAAGGCTGTGAGCATGTGCAGGCACGCTTCGAGCGCCCCGACGAGTTTTACCCCCTCGTGGTGGGCTTTATGCTGAACGCCATCAAAACGGAGGCGCAGGCGTAAACAGCAGGGTTTTCGCCCCCTTGCGCGAAACTCTCTATGCGATGACACGGAAGGTCGCACTCATGATAACGATGCTCACCATCAGCACGGCTCTGGCACAAGGAGGGCACCCACGCCCCGATTTCGAACGCACCGAGTGGATCAACCTGAACGGTCTCTGGGAGTTCCAGTTTGACCCCGACAACCGGGGGCTTGACGAGAACTGGCAGACTCTGGAGAAACCCTACGCGCTCACGATTCGCGTGCCCTACGGCTGGGAAAGCAAGCTCAGCGGCGTGGAGCGCAAAGACTATAGGGGCGTCGCATGGTATCGCCGCGAGTTCAGCCTGCCCGAAAACTGGGACGGCAAGCGCGTCTGGCTCTGCTTCGGCGCGGTAGACCACAAGGCAGAGGTGTGGGTCAACGGGCAATCAGTCGGGACGCACGAGGGGGGCTACTCGGGGTTTCGCTTTGACATCACGCCGTATGTGCGCTTCGGACGCCCCAACACCCTCGTGGTGCGTGCGGAAGACTTCACCGACCCCGAAACCCCGCTCGGCAAGCAGATTCCCAGCTGGTACACCAGCACGAGCGGCATCTGGCAAACCGTGTGGCTGGAAGCCACAGGCGAGGCATGGATTGAGGGCTGCCGGATCGTCCCTCAGGCAGATTCCAGCGGCGTGCCCACAGGGGTGATGGAGTTCAATCTCACCGTAAGTCCCCTGCCCCGCGAGCCGCTGGTGGTGGAGGTTCGCTCGCGCAACCGCAAGTTCCCCACCGTTTACGAAGTTGTGCCCGAAGCGGGGCGTTCTGCAGTGGAATTGACTTTTTCGCTAACGGTACCCAAACCCCAGTTCTGGACGCCTGACACGCCCACGCTTTACCCTTATGAGATTCGCCTGCTCTCCGCCGACCGCAAGCGGGTCTATGACCGCGTGCTGGGCTATTTTGGCATCCGCACGGTGCGCTGGGGCGCGTACAACAATAGCCCCTTCACCTATGTGCTGCTGAACGGCAAGCCCATCTATCTGCGGGCAGTGCTGGATCAGTCTTTCAACCCCGACGGCATCTACACCGCGCCTGACGATGCGTTTCTCAAGCGCGATGTGGAACTGGCGAAGCAGGCGGGCTTTAACATGCTCCGCATCCATATCAAGGCAGACGAGCCGCGCAAACTCTACTGGGCAGACAAACTCGGCATGCTGGTGCAGGCGGACATCCCATGCTTCTATCAGCCCTCCGAACGCGCCCGCAGCCTCTTTGAAAAAACCCTGCGCGACCAGGTTCGGCGCGACTTCAACCACCCCAGCATTATCATCTGGACAATTTTCAACGAAGAGTGGGGTATCGGACGAATCGACAACACACCGCGTGAGCATCGCGTGGAGTGGGTGTTGCAGATGGTGCGCCTCGCCCGCGAGTTAGACCCCACCCGCCTCGTGCAGGACAACACGGGCTGGGCGCATCTGGAAACCGACCTCAACTCGTTCCACTGGTACGGGCGCAATGTAGACCTCTTCCGCCAGATGTATCAGACGGTCAACCAGATCGATGTGGGTCCGGGCAAGGCGTGGAATTACATCGACGGGCGCGCGAGTCGGGGCGAGCCGTTCATCAACAACGAATACAGCTACCTCGCGGCGAACGATGGCGACGGCGACTGGTCATGGGGCAACCTGTTCGCCACGAACGCCCTGCGTAGCCTTGACAAACTCGTGGGCTACTGCTACACCGAGCTGACCGATGTTGAATGGGAGCATAACGGCGTCTATAACTACGACCGCTCCCCCAAAGAGTTCGGCTACGACTTCTGGGCGAAAGGGATGTCGGTGCGCGATGTGTTCGCCGAGGACTTTCTGGTGCTGGATGTGCCCGCCATCAAGCGCGCCCAGCCGGGCGAGACAGTGCAGGTTCCCATCCTGTTCAGCCACTACTCTGGCAAGTGGAGCGACAAACCGCTCCGCCTCTACTACAAGCTGGACTGGATTGACACGCTGGGCAAGCGCCACTGGGGCAAGCCACAGAGCATTCTCATCAGGGGTGGTGTGCCTCCTTATCGCCTCATGGGACTAACGGTTGCAGAACTGACCTTACCTGATGAGCCGTGCCTCGCCACGATGGTCGCATGGATTGAAGACCCACAGGAGAACCGCATCCACATTAACTACACGCAGTGGGCGGTGGGGCTGGAGAATCTGCCGATGCAGGTGCGTGTGGGGCGGCGGTGGGTGTTGCGCTTTGACCCCACGCAGTACGAGCGGAGCGAGTTCAGCGAGCTGAGCGCGCCGCCCACGCCTATCAAAGACAAACACTACGGGCGCGGGCACGGTTTCGTGGAGTATCGCATCCCCCTGCCTGACGAGGTGGATGTGAGCCGCCTCAAACGCATCACCCTGCGCGTGGAAATCGCCGCCAAAGCGGGACGCGAGAAGGTGGACTGGGCGCAACGGGTTCACCCCGAAGACTATCCGCAAACCGACGGCAAGAAGTTCCCCTCGCGCGTGCTGGTGGAGATTGCGGGCGTGCGGGCAGGCGCGTGGGACTTGCCCGACGACCCTGCCGACGCGCGGGGCGTGCTGTCGCACTGGGCTGGGGTTGAACGCGGCTCCTACGGCTACCTGATGGAGGCGAGCATCTCCGTAGACCCCCTTGTGCAGGCGGAGCTGGCAAAGGAGCGAGCGATTCGCGTGCGGTTGATTGTGCCCCCAGACAAAGCGGGCGGGCTGGCGCTCTACGGCGCCACGATGGGCTGCTACCCCTTGCCGCCAACGGTAATTGTGGAGTAAGGGGGTGTTTGATCGAGCCTGTGCAGGTAGCGCGTAATCCAGCACGAGCTGGCGGGGTCTATTGCCTGCGCCAGCCGAAACTCCCAGTCCAGAGGCGACGACTTTGTCAAGAGCGTCGCCAGCCACGCAAAAGGACGACCCACAACCACACCGACGCACCTGAGCCAGCCCATTCTTAGCTCACCTTGCCCTTATGCAATCTGTTTCAAAAGCGAGTCCCGTGTGTGCCGATACCGTGCCTGCTACCTGTCTCCAGACACGCTCCTGACTGGCTTTGCGACGCAGCTGGCGCGCCCAGCGCGTACTGGCGGTTTTCGGCTTACGGTGAGCCCATGCGCCAATCACGCCTGACGCATGCCATCCTGCCACTATCTGCTGCCCCGCAGGCGACCCAATCGGCACGATGGTCACGCGCACCTGCTGTCCCTCGGGCAGGTCTAAGGGTTGATTCAGCACAAGGTGTTGCCCTTCGTAGCGCGCTTCCACGATGGCAGCCATCTTTGTCTCCCTGTCTGTATGATACCCCTAAATGGGAATGCACTTAGCCGGTCGCTCCAGAGTCGCACAAACAGCTCCTCTACTCACCCCTCTGATACAGCCGCCACACCCAGTATCCAGCACCTACACCAGCAAGAAACAGACAAACGGGCAAGCAAAACACTGAGTGCGCTGCGACTTTGCCCTTGCCCAATACACCTGTTCGCCCATAGGCGACCTCGACATACCCCTGATCGTCCCCTTTCTGGAAGATAGTACACCGCTTGCCATGGAGGCAATTCATGCGGGAGTTGTTGCCACTGCAGCCGGTGGTCAGCAAATAGAGCAGGGCGTTGACCGATTTCGCGCAGGGGATATCGGGGAGGGGCACCGTTTGCGTTTGCGTCCGCAGAGGACTTTTTTGAGGAGGGGTTCGAGAAGGGCACACTCTTTGTCGGTCAGATTGCTGGGATAAGCTGTTCGCTGGCTCATAGTGGAACGAAGTATACCCAACCCAGCTTCCTAGATTGCCTCTTACAAAATAGAGTATATCCTTTCCTCAGTTAATCCGACCTCTTGAAGCATGCGAGAAGCCACACTATCTCGTTGGCATACAATCCCATACAGTATGTGATGCGTCCCAACCCAGCGTTCAGGAGACTGGGCAGCTTGAGCAAGGGCGATGCGCGTAGCATCACGAGCTTGTATTGACAAGGTAGGGTTATTGTGCACTAAATCTGATGGCATCAGAGACAGATGCTGTCTAATACGCATTCGCAAACTCTCAATGTCGATTCCAAGATCTTCCATCACTTGCGCAACAACACCCTGTCGCTGGCTAAGAATTGCGAGGAGTAAATGTTCGGGCTGTATTTCAGAGTGCTTATATGTTTGAGCAAGACGGGCTGCGTCGTAATATACCTTTCTTGCGACCTCGCTCATCCGATGCCAGCTGACACCACCCACGTAAGCCACGAGACGGGATAGAGCGGACTCGACGAAAAGCATCACCGAGTCGATCCAACCGCGTAGTAAATCTAACATTGTGAATATACCTCCAGTCACCACACCAATCTATCAAATAGCCACGGATAAGTCTCATATGCTGCATCTCCAAGATCAGTGATACTGATGTCAGTTCCTGTTACCCAGCTGGCAAAATGTGCTATAATAGGTTTGCCCGTTTTCGTCTCTACGATTGTATCGACTGCTCGCCCCACGCCATAGGAAGTAACAGCACATATAGTGACTAATATACCACCGACAACAGGTCTTCGAATAGTGGGTGGGTACTTTGGGAATCCGCGAACGGGTGGTTTCTCGTAATCCTTTGGCATCCACCTGAAGTCACCAGGCTCAGTTCCCCAAGGCATGGAAGGGTTTTCGATAACCCACCTCATACTGGGCGTTAGGGGTTGCTTTCCACTCGGATCCACTAGCTGCACAGGCTCATTCCCACAATACCCATACCCATTCAGCGTTAGGGGCTGGTAGATAGACCCCAACCACGGATCTACCTGCAAAAACCGCCCTACCGCAGGGTCGTACCAACGAACCCCAACCTTCTGCAATCCCCCTGTAAACGGCTCGTTCCGATAACCCCACGCCCCATTCCAGTCGTAGGTCTCGCGGGTGCCGTTTATCAGGTCGCCAAACGCATCCGTGAGAGGCGCAGGCGAGTACGCACCACTGGCAGTGGACTTCGCGGCTAAGTCCCCACGCCAGCTCCAGTGCTTGTACTCGGTTCCCGCGTTGCTCACCTGCTGGTACATCGCTGCACCGTAGCCGTAGTATACCCACTCCCCATTCACACGCTCGGCAATCAAGATGTCGCTTGTCTCCAGACACACTCCTGACACGACGGCATTCAAAGATTCTTTGGATACGGCTGAAGGGTCTGCAAACCGCTCACACACCGATAGTGGCGCACATTAAAAGTACAAAGAACCCCCTGACGCGCAACACAGACACTCCCAATAACTGCGTCAATAATACTCAACCGACATCTCAGGTAGTTCATCATCCAGCACATACTTCATCGCGCTCGCTGACTGGCTTTGCGACGCAGCTGGCGTGCCCAGCGCGTACTGGTGCTTTTCGGCTTACGGTGAGCCCAGGCGCCAATCACGCCCGATGCGCGCCATGCTGCCACGATCTGCTGCCCCGCAGGCGGCTCA
>FWWL01001945.1_pt1 | contig 46045 bp, 41 predicted proteins | sample 2228331 | NCBI WGS metagenome assembly FWWL01 (sample SAMEA103939775, study PRJEB20133) | metagenome | reverse complement strand
ACTGAGGGAAAGAATAATGAATTAACCTTCAGAACGGGCTCTAACTTTAAGATAGAGGATTGTGATCCAGGACCAGCCATAGAATATTGTGATTACGTCTTAACCATTACCTCAGCAACAACTAAAAGCACTCTTGGAATACAGATGGATGGCAACTGGAACCCGTGGTCGACGCCACTCACGAATTGGTATCTTGATGATTATATTGATTCTTCATCTGATTTTGTATCTATTATAGGTCAGGTCGATTGGTTGGGTATGTATAACTCGCTTAATCTTCCCGTTGGACTCGGAAACGGTCCTTTTTCTTACTATCAATATGATTTATGGCTTACTGGTGTTGCTCTGAGTGAGGATGGTGACTATTTAAACCCGACATTATCGGATGCAGGAAATAACGGCTATCTAGAATTTAATTTTCGGGATGCATTTAATTTTGGGGATGCAATGAATAAGGGTGAAATATCAAACTCTACCATTGAAATCAGGGACCCGAACGGAAATGCAATCAGCGGGGACTGGTATGTGGATACAAATGGCGATGGTGCACCTGATACACTTGTGGGAAGCGCTAACCCAACATCAGCAGGCAACTGCAATTCATACTATTATGACTTCTTCTTCAGGCCCCAGGCGATTCAGACAGGAGGAACCCTCGCACTGGGAAGATACACAGCAATTGTCCATTGCAACTCCATCCACAAGATAGAGATGCTCAATGATACAACATGCGGGGTATTCCAGAAGCCATATCTATGCAATGACTTTGATAATGATGGTAATGACAATGATGTTATATTTGAGTTCTATGTAACCTCAGATGGTAATAAACCAGATTTCGCAAACAGGGTGTGGGGTGTTTATACAACAAATGATCCAGGTCCATTTGGAGCAAACGAGATAGAGTTAAACCAGGCATTTGTTGTATTTAACACACCGAATCCAGATAATGACCTGATGGATGAAACTACACTAATTCCTGAGAACCTTTCTGTAGTGAAAGGTGGGGCTCCGGTTAGTGTTACAACTTATACTGAAACGCGTTACATGAGATGTGTGCCGGTAACTGTATGGGTAATCAATGCCCCATTAAATGTTAATCTTACAGGTGCGTCTCTTGTGATCAGTTATAAGGTTAAGGATATTGATGGCAATACCCTGGATGGCAATTATGATTTTATATATGAGCAAAATATTAATGATAATTTTATTGACCAATTTCTGCCCTGCACAGGGGGAAACTGCAGTGCTACTATTCCGGAGAATTATGTATGGACCTCTCCTGAGAAGGTCTTTACCCAAAACAAACCAGGCCCATTTACCGGGAGTATAAACCCAAATCAGGTGTTTATTGTCTTTAATACGCCTGCATATAGCGACGATAGAATGAATACAGCGAGCCTCGCCAATCCTAATAATATCTCAATCTCTGGTGGGACTGTTACTGCATTGAATAATGTGGAAAATACAACAGACTTCCCAGTCCCCACAACTGTCTGGCAGGTAACATTCAGCGTGCCTGTTGCAGGACGAACACTTACAATATCCAGGACAGCTCCTGGAATCGATATATCTGACATCTGCGGAAACGGGATGGCTGAGGATTACATCCAGAATAATCTGCCATAGGGTGTTGATTTAAATTGTATATGCAGGGGCGAGGCAGTGCCTCGCCCTTTTTATTTAATTCACATAGCCAGCATAAATGTCCAGCAAGATTGTCTTCATCCATGTCCCATCTTATTGGATTATTTAAAATATATTCCCTGAGGCGGATTAATTTCATTGCGGATAATGTGTTCATAATAATTGCTCTGCCAGAGGGGCGTGCCCTCGTATCCTCTTCATTTTTATTTTACAAAAACTGCTACACTGTCTTACTCAATTACACTTGACAGAACTTATTTTCTGGTAAATAATTCAATAATAAAATTCAAATACAGGGAAAATGTGAAGACCTTTGAGCCACTCTATTATGAAGATATAGAAGTAGGGGATGAATGGACATCGCCAGGCAGAACAATCACAGAGGCAGACATAGTAAACTTTGCAGGGTTATCAGGTGATTTCAATCAACTCCACATGGATGAAGAGTTCGGGAAGAAGACTATCTTCGGAAGAAGAATCGCCCATGGACTACTGGGGCTTGCCATCGCAGGTGGCTTGAGCACACGAACGCCGCCCCTCCATGTGGTGGCATTTCTGGGAATAAAAGAATGGAATTTTAAGGCACCCATTTTCATCGGGGACACGGTGGTTCTCAAGAATAAGGTGATTGAGAAGCGCCTGACGAGCAAGGGCGACAGGGGAATCGTAACCTTTGAGAAAAAATTGTTGAATCAAAGGAATGAGGTCCTTCAGGAGGGGAAGACAATCACAATGATTGCGGTGAAAAACAAATGACAGTATGGGAAGAAATGTTCTCATAACAGGAGCCACCGGATTTATAGGAAAACGACTTTTAAAATCCCTTCTTGAGAGCGGAGATAGAGTATTTATGCTTACGAGAAAGAACTCTATCAACAAAGTCAAGCCATTGTTAAATTCCCTTGAAGAAGGGAAGAAATCTAATATTCATATTGTAAATGGAGACATCAGGAATAAAAATGTCATCAGCAACAAAAGGGAACTTGAAAGAATAAAGAGCGAAATCACAGATGTGTACCATCTTGCCGCTGTTTATGACCTCGGGATGGATAAAGAAACAGCCAGGGAGGTAAATGTCAATGGCACTAAAAATATTCTGAACCTTGCTCGCTCCATAAAAAATCTCAATTCCTTCAATCATGTGAGCAGTATTGCTGTGGCAGGAGATTTCAATGGAACATTCTACGAATACAATTTTGACGAGGGGCAGAAATTCTCCAACTGGTATGCCTGGAGCAAATTTGAATCCGAGAAAGAGGTACGAAATAATTTTGGCTACATTCCCATCAGGATCTTCAGACCAGGGGCTGTCATCGGCGATTCAAAGACAGGCGAGATGGATAAGATTGACGGGCCTTATTACATAATTCTCCTCTTAACCCTCGGGATCCATTTCATCACACCTTTAAGCGATAAAAGCACTGTTCCTCTTGTTCCTGTTGATTTTGTTGTAAAGGCAATGAATTACTTGAGCAGAAAACCGGAGACAATAAATAAGACCTTTTGCCTTACGGATCCGAATCCACCAACCTATTCTGATTTCATTGATATTGTCTGCGAAAAACTTGAGACATTCAAACCGGTGAAAATGATGAATCTAAAACCGATTCTTCCTGTTCTTGAATATCCCATGAAGAGTAAGATTGTCAAAGCAATAAGCGGTCTTATAAAGATTCCTGTTGAGGGGCTCACATACGCATTTCTTGACACACAGTATGACATGAAAAACACACTAAAATCCCTTGCTGGCTCAGGAATTAAGTGTCCGCAATTTGTTAATTATTCAGATAAAATTGTGGAGTATTTTATAAATGAACTTATTTCCACCAGGCCCTTTGCCCACTGGATCTGGAAGAGGGGTAAAAAACTCAGGTCTCTTTTAAGAAAAATAATTGATTAGGGGTTTTTTTTAATTGATTCCAGTGCAAGTTTCAGTGGATCCTTAACATCCCCTGATAAAGAGACATAACCGATATTCACACCAAGGTCTATTGATGGATCTAAAGATTGTGTTGTTCTCTTAATTGTTGATTTAAGCCGTTCAATTACCACATCCCTGCCCTTCTCATCTGTTTCTAAGAGCAAAATAAACTCATCACCACTGAATCCCTCCTCACCGCCAGTATGCCTGCAAACCATATCGGAGCCCCTGATTGTCCCTCTAATTCCTGAAGCAATCAATTTTAATATCCTGTCCCCTGTCTCTTCCCCAAACGTTTGATTTATCCTGCTTAACTCCCTGACATCAAGAATTACAAGCGCATAGTTTCGTCCATATCGCTGGGCGCGTTTTAATTCGTTCTTAAGAGAAAGCATAAAAACGCGTTCCGTTGGAATGTTGGTCACTCTGTCCACAAGATAATACTTACCATTTTCATTGCTTATCTGTGGAGAGAACTGCTTTGCCCATTCCAGCCCCCTTTCAATAATCCCCGGAAGATATAACCAGAAACTCCCGGTTTTAATCACGAAGGAAAAGACGCCAAGCTTCAAAGCATCCACTACAACTGGCTCTTTGCCAGGTTCTACAAGTATAACTGTGGGTATTTTCAACAGATCCCTTTTTTTAAGTTCTCTTATAACTTCAAGTCCGAGTTTCTGAGGCAGATGATGGTCAATGAGGATAAAATCACAGGAAGATGATTCAAGAAAGGCAAGGAGGTCCACCCCAGACCTGATCAATTTGATCTCCCCAACAACGCCCGAGAGGGATCGGGTGATTAAATCCGCCTGAATCGCATCATCTTCAACAAGAACAATTCTTATTTTTTTCAGTCCGTTATCTAAAGGCATAATATTGTTCTCTTCTTCCTTTGCAATAATCGTGCCACTTTTCTCTTCTGAATCAAAATCTGAATCAAAAATGTTTAATAAAAAAATGGGGTTAAACGGATGAAATCTGGTATTTGAAATATTTATCTATTTGATGTTTTCAAAATGAAACACCTGTTTAAAACTGAAAATTCTTTCTGTCAATCAAGCCCAGTTCCTTCATCTTTCTCCAGAGAGTGGTCCTGCTGATGCCGAGATCCTTTGCCACTTTATTAAGATTATCGCTACTCTTCTTCAGTTTATCTATAATCACCATCCTTTCTATATCTTTAAGTGTAAGATTATCAAAGGCAGTATCAAAGGGTAACTTGCCACTGTTTCTGAGTGAATCGGGTAAATCACTTTGAGTAATAACATTTGTCTTTGCTACCACTACTGCCTGTTCTATAATATTCTCAAGTTCACGGATATTACCGGGATAATCATATTTCATCAGGACTTCCATTGCCTCAGGCGTAATCTCCTCTATATTTCTGTTGAATTTTAACCTGTAATGATTCAAAAAATGTTGAGCAAGAAGTGGTATGTCCTCTTTCCTTTTTCGCAGTGGTGGAACATTAATCTCTACCACCTGCAGGCGGTAAAGTAAATCCTCTCTAAAATTACCCTTCTTAACCTCCTCCTGTAAATTTTTATTCGTGGCTGCAATTATCCGAACATCAACCTTACTGCTCTTTGTTGCGCCCAATTTTCGTATCTCACCCGACTCAAGGACACGCAATAATTTTGCCTGAATGGACAATGGTGCTGAGCCAATCTCGTCAAGAAAGATCGTGGCATTATCAGCTTCCTCAAAGAGTCCCTTTTTGGAGTTCTGGGCTCCTGTAAATGCCCCTTTTTCATAGCCGAACAATTCACTTTCAAGAAGTGACTCAGGAATGGCTGCACAATTAACAGCGACAATCTGCCGTTTTCTGCGATTTGAGAGTTCATGGATTGCCCTGGCAACAAGCTCCTTGCCGGTTCCGCTCTCACCGGTAATTAGAACAGTGGACTCAGTTGGAGCCACCCGTGAGATTGTGTCAAACACAGCCTTTAATTCCTTGCTCTTCCCAACCATACCGAAGAAAATACTGCTGGACTTCAATTCATCCTCAAGTTGCAGAAGTCGTTTCTTCAATCTTCTCTTCTCAAGAGAACCTCTTATCCTCACAAGTAGTTCGTCGGTGTTGAAGGGCTTCGTTATGTAGTCAGAGGCGCCCTCTTTCATTGCTGTGACGGCAGAATCAATTGTCCCGAAGGCAGTAATCATTATCACCTCAATTGATGAATCAATCTTTTTTATCTCTTTCAGAAGCTCAATGCCTGTAAGGGGAGTCATCTTTAAGTCAGATATAACAAGGTCAACAGGGGTGCTGTTAATGACCCCCAGAGCAGAAACTCCATTACTTTCGGTAATTACATCATATCCCTCCTTCTTAAGGAGAAGCGAAAGAGCTTTCCTGATCCCTGGTTCGTCATCAACAATTAGAATGCGGTCCATAAAATTACCTCACAGGAATAATGACCCTGACGCAGGTTCCTTTATCCCTGGCACTTTCTATTGCAACAGTTCCACCATGTTGCTCAGCAATACGCTCCACAATTGAAAGCCCCAGTCCAATACCACCTGGCTTCGTTGTAAAAAAGGGTTCGGTCACCTTTGGAATTATTGCGGGATCCATACCACAGCCATTATCCATTACAAAGAACTCAACAGATTCTTGTCTTGCATTATTTTGCCTCATCAAACGATATCCCACTTTAATCAAGCCACTGCCGTCGGTTATGGATTCCACGGCGTTTTCTAAAAGGCGCCTCATCAGAGATGAAAATCTCATCGGATTAATCCTGATATTTGTAATCCTACTATCGTACTGCTTTAATATCCGTATGTCCTTTCTTTCTACTTCCTCAAGGAAAGCATTTATTGTTTCGTTCAGAAAATCCGCTATATTGACATTCTCGTAACTTTTTGTGTCCGGACCTGCGAATTCAAAGAAATCATCAACGAGTTTGTTTAATTTCCTATTCTCCAATCTTAGAACTCCAAGCAATTCACTTCCATCCTGTGAGAGTCCCTCCTCTTTAGTAAGAAGATCAAGAGATGTCTGCATTGCGCCAAGGGAATTTTTAATTCTGTGTGTAATCTGTGTTGTCAGCCGGATTAAAGCAGCAATCTTTTCACCTTTAACAATAACCTTCTGGGCTGCTCTCAATCGCCTGAATGAATTCCTGAGGTCATAAAACAGGAGCGCATTCCCGATACTGCTGGCTACACAGGCGGAAAAAAGTTTGAAGATATGCTCATCTTCCTTATCAAAGGCACTAATCCTGTGGCTTCCTACAACTATTATTCCAAGATTATTCCTCCCGAAGGTCAATCTACTGCCCATAATTGAACGCGCGGTCCTGAATATTTTCTCATCCAGCGGGGGAACAGGAAAGCGCCTGTCAGAAAAGTAGTCATTCACTACAACCACATTTTCCTTCCCTGCCTCAAAAATAAATTTGCCCAGGGAGGGGCGTAAAAATCCAAGCCGGACCCTCCTGAATCCAGAAGACCTTACCTCTTTCAATGATTTTATCCTTGAAAGAAGTTTTAGATTTTTGTTAAAAATAATTGCATAATCTTTAACCTGAAAGAGTGTCTTCACATATTCAGGAATCTTCTCAAGAATCGCCGATGGATTGAGAAACATTGTCATTTCCAAACTGATATCGTTCAACTTTCCCATTTTTTCAATCTGGTGCTGAACCCTCTGATAAATGATGACGTTATTTATTGCATTTCCAAGAAATTCACCTGATTTTTTCAGAAATTCTATAAATGTTTCATCAAATTTAACAGCCCTGAAGGATACAACATTCATCACACCTAAAATTTCATTCTCACCCATCAATGGAACGCTTGCAAAACCCTTTATTTTAAATCTCTTTACAATTTTTCTTGCCACCCTCTTATCCTTTGAAAGGTCCGAAACCGACTCCAGTTTCCCGCTCATTGCAACCCTTCCTGTTATACCCTCACCCAGCCACATTTTTTCAACGCTTCTCAAAAAAGCCTCCGGCAAATTATAAGAGGCTTGGAGCAGAAGTTCACCGCTTTTATCAATGAGATAAACAACACCTGCATCCATCTTTGCAATCTCAATTGTCTTACGCAACCCCGATTTTAGTATTCCGTTAATATCCGAATGAAGAGATATTGTATCCTTTAATTCAACGAGTGATCTTAATTGTTCTTCACTAAATTTCACCATATTATCAGATTCTAATTAATGAGTTTTCTCTTCCTCTCTAAGTAATCAACAAGAAGATAAGTCCCGAGAGATTCAGGGGTGGTAAAGAATGCCCTCCCATGGTTAATCTTCATCATATCCTCCACAAATTGAACAAGTACCGGATTGCTATCAAGCATAAATGTATTAATTTTTATATTGTGTTTTGTAAGGAGGTGAACTGCTTCCAGTGTCTTTTCAAAGGATTTAGGACTGATTCCGAAAACAGGCCACTCCACCTCAAGAATCCCGGACTCAAAATATGCTGTTGGCTGGCCATCTGTTATAAGAATCACGAATTTGTTGGTATTATTCTCGCGAGCAAGCAACCTGTCAGCGAGCAACAGGGCGTCCTGAATGTTGGTGAATGGGTCATTCAGATTAAGGTCAAGCGTAGGCAGTTGATATGGCTTAAGCTCAACAGCGACAGTAAAGAACCCCACTATGAAAAGTTTATCCTGAGGAAATCTTGTCCTGATGAGTTCTTCCATTGCAATTCCTACTTTTTTTGCAGCGGTAAATTTATTCCCCCATGACATTGACCAGCTCATATCCAGCAACAGAACCGTGCTTAACCGGGTAGATGATTCCTTTTCATAAATCTCAAAATCATCCGGCTCAATATTGAATTTCTTATCCTTCAGAGAATACCGTCTCAATGAGTTTTTTATTGTATTCACTATATCAACATCAAAAGTATCACCGAATCTAAATTTCCTTGTCCCTCCTGTTAACATATCACCGTTTCCTGAAATTTTTAATTCATGGAACCCGAAACTATCCTTATCTAATCTTTGAAAAATGTCCATCAATGCCTTTTCGCCAATGCGTCTAATTCCTTTCGGCGTCAGGTCCATTCTGCCATCTGTCGTCTTTATATAACCGCGTGATTCTATCTGCTGGATGATGTGCCTCATCGTGTTCAGGGACTCAATTGAATCACGCCCAAGTAAATCAAATACCTCAGAAGAATCAATAGCATTTACGTCTTCGTTTCTCAAATACCTCTCAAGTTCTTCAATACGCTGTAATTTTCTGAATATTTCAAGGGCTTCATTAAAAGTTAATGGCTCACTGCCGGTAAACCTGAAATTATATCTGTTCATTAATTCTATAAAATCAGAAATGTTTTCCTTTGTATAAGGAGGAGGATACTTAAGTTGCCCCGATAGGTTTTTAATATAATCATCATGTCTGGTATTCTTTAAAAAGTCCTTTTTAAGTTTTTTTAATTGAGAGAGCCCCAGGTGAGATTCTGCTATTTTTTCAAGTTCTCTGAGAAGGTCCTCTCTCAACCTTGAGACATCATATCTATGGAAATATCCATCCTTGAGTTGCCTCAGTTCCTCCATAATATCTTCAATACCCTTTATTCTGTATTCAGAGTCCCCGACTCCCTCCCTCAATAAACGTGAAAGTGCCTCTGCAATATTGTTTGATTCAAGAAGATTATCAAGAAAACTATCAACGGCTCTCTCAAAATTGAAATTAATTGCCATATTGTGGCTCTGTAATTTTGAATATCTGTAAAACATAAAGTTATATCCTCTTGACGAACCCTCCTCTGTAATGTATTTTTCCCTCCACTCTGTCCTTATTGAGCAGATTGTGAAGGTAAAGGCCCTCAAGAATAAACTCTACCGCAGAGGCAAGTTCAGCTGGAGAGCCCTTTAGTCCGAGAATCTCTATTTTTGACTTTAAGTTATGAAATTCATTATAAAAACTGAGATATTCTTGGGACGGTGTAGTATCTGAAACATCCATCCAGGCGCCATTATTGAATGTATCAATGATATCTTGAAATTCATCCACCTTAAAATACTCGTCAAAGACAATCTTCACCGATTTATTTATCAGTTTTTGAAACAATTCCATTTCGTTCTCATCCCTGCCAGTGTATTCAATCTCAATCTTTCCCAACATGGATGGCATCAGAGAATAAAGGTCGCTGATGCGGGGGACCACATCCCTCTCCTTATTCAAAATGCTTCTCCTCTCAGCATTTGCAAGCAGTGTCTCATAATTTGTAATGGTCATCCTTACCGAAACGCCGGATCTCTGGTTTATCTCCGGCAACCTCCTGGCCTGAAATGTAATCTCACTTATTATTTTTTTCATAAATTCAGGCACAATAACATTCATCCCGGGTGTAAATTTGTTTCTGCTTTCGGATATCATAATTTTTATCTCTGTCTCCCTGTCCTTTGGATAATGGGTCCTGATTCTCACATCAAATCTGTCCTTTAATGGCGTTATTATTCTCCCACGGTTTGTATAGTCCTCGGGGTTCGCGGTGGCAACAATCATTATGTCAAGGGGGAGTCGTATCCTGTATCCTCTTATCTGGATATCGCCCTCCTCCATTATGTTGAGCAAACCCACCTGAACCCTTTCAGGGAGGTCCTGAATTTCATTAATCGCAAAAATACCCCTGTTAGTCCGCGGAATCAGACCGAAATGGATGGTAAGTTCGTCTGAAAGATACCTCCCCTCAGCAACCTTGATGGGGTCAACCTCACCTAAAAGGTCTGCTATTGTAATATCAGGGGTTGCTAATTTTTCCCCGTATCTCCGCTCTCTATCAATCCATTCAATCTCTGTATCTTCTCCCATTTCGGAGACAATATTTTTACATCTTCTGCAGACAGGATGGAAGGGATTATCGTTAATTTCACAACCCTTAATGATTGGAATATAGTCGTCAAGGAGATTCTGCAAACTCCTGAGTATCCTTGATTTTGCCTGACCCCGCTCGCCCAGAAGTATGATGTTGTGTTCTGAAAAAAGGGCGTTGATAATCTGCGGTATCACTGAATCCTCATATCCCACTATTCCCGGGAAAATATTGCCAGAATCCTGTAATTTCTTAATTACGTTTTTCTTAATCTCTGCCTTTACAGGGATACAGGAATACTCCGATGCTCTCAACTCAGCAATGGTCCGCGGAAGATTCATTCTTTAATTATACCATAGAACTTGAGAGGCCTCAATTTCATTCTGAAGCATCCAGGATTTTGTGATAGAATTAAGATGGATTTCATGGGCACATGTCTGTCTATGGCGGAGGCGAAGCAATCCCCCAGCCCCCCTTAATAAAGGAGGGATCTGAAAATAGATAGAGATTGTCATTTTATGCTTGACACGGAATCTATAACCTGTCATTCCTGCATGCCTTAAGCAAGAATGACAAAAGGGGATGGAAAAAGGGCTGATTCCCTTCCCTGAGGATTTATTTCCTCCGTTCCACCCCACATCCCACACAGAGCACCTGGCGGGATTTTGAAGTATCCCGGTAAACAGTGATCCCCTTTATTTTGCTCTTAAAGGCATATTCATATAACCTTAAAACATCAGCGGGCTTTGAGTGCTGAGGAATATTTACGGTCTTGGACACTGCATTCTCCACATATTTCTGAAAGACCTCCTGAACCTTTATGTGCCATTCTGGTTTTATATCGTATGAAATGGGGAAAATTCTTTTCAACTCTTCCGGCGCCCACCTTTTATCCCTCAGACGGCCATCCTTTTTTATCGATTCAATAATTCTTCCCCTTATCTTGCTGTAGCGGGGCAAGATTGATTCTAACATCTCGTCTATGTGGAACATCTCTATATCCGCTGCCCTCCTCGTGTAAGCAAGAGAAAATATGGGTTCTATCCCGCTGCTCGTGCGGGCTATCATGCTGATTGTGCCTGTAGGAGCGATTGTAGTAACGGTGGCATTTCTCCTCGCCCTCTCTCCATTCCTTGCAAAAATACTCTTATCAAAGTTCTCAAATGCTCCCCTTTCCTCTGCCAGTTTACGTGACTCATTCACTGCTGTCTCACTTATAAACCTCATGAGATTCTCCGCAACAGAGAGAGCATCCTCAGAATCGTATGGAACTCCTAATAAAACGAGCATGTGTGCAAAGCCCATTACTCCAAGGCCCACCTTCCTGTTACTCAAACATATATTACGGATTTCCGGAAAGGGATACCTGTTTATCTCAACTACATTATCGAGAAATCGCAGGGCAAGTTTAACTGTTTTCCCCAGTTCATCGTAATTTATTTTTCCATTCTCAACAAACTTTCTCAGATCTATTGAGCCAAGGGTACATGCCTCATAAGGCAGGAGCGGCTGTTCTCCACAGGGATTTGTGGCCTCAATCTCTCCCAGCTCCGGTGTGGGATTTGCCTCATTAATTCTATCAAGAAATAAAATTCCTGGATCACCGGTCTCCCATGCAACCTTTGCAATGGTCTCCATAACTTCTCGTGCTGAATAATGGTCAAGGATTTTGCCGTTTCTTGGATTTCTGATAGGGTATTTCAAATCCTTTTCATAAGCATAAATGAATTCATCGGTCATCCCTACAGAAATATTAAATGCGTTCAGGCGCTTTTTGTCCATCTTGCATTTTATAAAATCCAGAATATCTGGATGGTCAATTTTGAGCACTGCCATGTTAGCCCCTCTCCTCGTTCCACCCTGCCTGATTGCCTCTGTTGCTGAATTAAAAACCTCCATAAATGAGACAACACCACTTGCTCTCCCACCTGTAGTGGAAACGATATCACCCTTTGGTCTTAATCTTGAGAATGAAAATCCCGTCCCACCACCGCTCTGATGGATTATTGCAGCACGCTTTACTGCTTCAAAGATACCTTCAAGTGAGTCCTCCACAGGAAGGACAAAACATGCAGCGAGTTGTCCCAGAGGTCTGCCAGCGTTCATCAATGCAGGACTATTTGGAAGAAACTTGAGTTCCTTCATTATTCTGTAAAACTCGTTTTTATAAAATTCTCTCTTACTTCCATCACCAAAATTTAGTTCTGCTCCAGATACAGCTGTGGCCACACGGTTGAACATATCGTCAATGCTCTCAATAACCTTTCCTGATTCGTCCCTGACAAGATAGCGGGATTCAAGAATCCTCTGCAGACCCTCTTCCGAGGAGAGAATTTTCATGATATTATTTTAACACGAATTTCTGGACTGATTCAATAACTACTTCTTGTCCTCAAATTCTGCATCTATTACATCCCCCCCATCGCCCGGTTTCTTCCCCCCACTCGCTGAGCCCGGCGGAGTCTGTTGCTGTGCACGCTTATACAATATCTCGGCCATACTGTGAGATGATCTTGTAAGATTATCAATTGCTCTCTTTAATTCCTGTGCATCATTGCTGTTAAGGACCTTTCGCGCATCCTCCAGTGCCCTCTCAATATTTTTAACCTCCACCTCAGGAATGTTCGCTTTATTCTCATTCATTATCTTCTCTGTATTGTAAATGAGATTGTCAAGCTGGTTGCGAAGGTCTACTACCTCTCTCTTTTTTCTGTCTTCTTCAGCAAGTGATTCCGCTTCCTTAACCATTCTTTCAATTTCACTCTTTGTAAGACCACTTGACGCAGTGATTGTAATATTTTGCTCCTTCCCCGTTGCCTTATCCCGTGCACTCACATTAAGTATGCCATTTGCATCAATATCAAATGTAACCTCAATCTGAGGAACACCGCGGGGCGCAGGAGGAATTCCAATGAGATGGAACTTACCAAGGGTCCTGTTATCCTGTGCCATGGGCCTTTCACCCTGCAGAACATGAATCTCAACGCTCGTCTGATTGTCTGCAGCAGTTGTAAAGATTTCGCTCTTCCTTGTGGGAATGGTTGTATTTCGCGGAATAAGGACAGTCATAACTCCACCAAGGGTTTCAATGCCGAGAGAGAGCGGAGTAACATCAAGAAGGAGAATATCCTTGACCTCACCGGCAATAATTCCACCCTGAACTGCAGCACCGATGGCAACTACCTCATCGGGATTAACGCTCTTATTGAGTTTCTTCCCGCCGAAGAACTCGCTCACAATCTCTTGAATTTTTGGTATCCTTGTTGTTCCACCAACGAGGACAACCTCATCTATATCCTTTGGCTCAAGCCCTGCATCCTTCAGGGCTTGCTTCATAGGAGGAATTGATCTTTCAAAGAGATCCATTGCCATCTGTTCAAGTTTGGAACGCGTCAATTTCATGTAAAGATGTTTAGGTCCACTGGCATCTGCGGTGATAAATGGAAGGTTGATCTCTGTCTCCAGCATACTGCTTAATTCAATCTTTGCTTTTTCTGCTGCCTCCCGGAGACGCTGTAACGCCATGCGATCCTTTGAGAGGTCAATGCCAGACTCCTTTTTAAACTCACTGATAAGCCATTCCATAATACGCTGGTCAATATTGTCCCCTCCAAGGTGAGTATCGCCATTTGTGGCTTTCACTTCAACAACATTATCTCCCACTTCAAGTATTGAAATATCAAAAGTTCCGCCGCCGAAGTCATAGACAGCAATTATCGCATTCTTCTTCTTATCCAGCCCATAGGCAAGAGCAGCAGCTGTAGGCTCATTTATTATTCGTTTCACATCAAGTCCGGCTATCTGACCCGCATCCTTCGTCGCCTGCCTCTGGGAGTCATTGAAATAAGCGGGAACAGTTATTACCGCTTCCTTCACAGGCTCTCCAAGGTACGCCTCTGCTGCTCTCTTCAATTTCATCAGAACATGAGCAGAAATCTCCGGCGGTGAGTACACCTTCCCTCTCACCTCTACCCTTGCATCATCGTGTGGTCCCCTTACAACCTTATAGGGAACGAGTTTTATCTCCTCCCCCACCTCATCAAATCTACGCCCCATAAATCGCTTAATTGAAAAAATCGTATTCTCGGGATTGGTGATTGCCTGTCGCTTTGCAACCTGACCTACGAGGATTTCATTATCTTTCGTAAAGGCAACAACAGATGGGGTCAATCTACTCCCCTCTTCATTCACAATAACCTTGGGCTCACTCCCCTCCATAATCGCCACAACTGAATTTGTGGTTCCCAGGTCAATTCCTATAATTTTCCTCGCCATTTTACACTCTCCTTCTTTATATTAATATAAAACTTTTATTAATAAAATATAAGCATTCAGCCCCATCCTTGTCAATAGAACAAGACTCAACCGGAAAAGAAAAAGGGAGGGTCTTTGACCCCCCCTGTCCTTTTATTCAACCTCAACCTTGATTTCCTTCCCTTTTACCTCTTCTGGCTTAGGGAGAGTAATCTCAAGGATTCCATCTTTGTATTTTGCCTTGATTTTTGAAGCATCAACCTTCTGCGGGAGAGCAAAACTACGAACAAACTCGCCGTAATGTCTTTCCATCCGGTATACATTATGCTCCTTTGTTTCTCTCTCCTCCTTCCGCTCCCCACGAATAGTCAGAATATTGTCCTTAATCTCCACTTTAACCTTATCCTTTTCCACACCAGGTATGTCCGCCTTCACAACGATAGAATCCTTCGTTTCATAGATGTCAACATCAGGACTCCACACCCCTTGAGATAATTCATCACTGAAGATGGACCTCCTGGAGGTGAGGAAGCCCTCGTCAAAAAGTCTGTTGAACATCCTGTTTAAATTTTCTGAAAGAAGGGCCATTTCTTGGAATGGGTTCCATTTTGTAACCTTCATAAAGCACCTCCTGAATTTAATTTATTGTTTTTTTCTAATAAAAAATATAATCATCTGTATATTTCCTGTCAATCCTTATGAGAAAATAAAAACAGATTTTTCTGGAAAATAAAGAAAGAAAAATTTATAATAAGTTGTATGAAAAAAGGCTTAGAAGAAACAGTCTTCGGTAGGCGGATTAAGAAATTAAAGACCATCTCGGATATTTTTAAATTTCTTGATATTACTCAATTCAACGAAATCAAGAACGACGAATATTTAAAAGAGATATCCCTGAAGGTCCTCAGGGTCTTTTATGAACTCACCATTCTATGGTTACAATTTGAATTGCCAGAATTACTTCTTGAGGAGGTAATGTCAAAAAGTCGGCATGCCAATGCTAAGAAAATTTTCACAAGGCTCCGATCAATTTCCACAGAAAGAATCAAAAGAAAGATAAATGAAACGGGCTTGATGGAAATTGTTTCAGAAATCTGTGAGATACTTGACTCTCTGGACAGCCTCCACAGGGCGGAGGAAATATTTAAATTAGACGAAAAATTCTTTATGGTATCTCCAGAGGAAATAATAAATAGAATCAGCATTAAAATTGAGGAAGAAAAATTTCTTCTAGATGAACTTTCATCTCAATTAAACAAAATTATACCCGGTAAAAAATCAGGATTGCGGACGGGAGAGAGCAAGACGACACATTAGAATATATGATACATCCATACCACGGAATGGTTGTATTCATTTTATATCCATAATATAATTAAAATTTATGGAACAAAAGATTAAAGACTTTTTTATTAAAAACAGATATAACCTTATTACACTATTGCTCTCCATATATGTAATCTTACTTATGGCGGCAACAATTTCTGAGATCTTTGACCTTGGCTGGTTCAGGTAATTTAATTTTGAGGAGGAAAGATATGAGTATAAGGAAACCACATGAAAGCGAAGAGGAATACTTCGCACGAATAGAAGCGGAAAAGAAGAAAAAAATGGAAGAGGAAATGAAAAAGAAGAAGGAGTTAGAGGAAAAAGAGAGATTAAAACAACTCCACTGGATGAGATGTCCAAAGTGCGGAATGGAATTAAAGGAGACGGTCTTCAAGGGCATCAGGGTTGACAGATGCACATCCTGCAACGGCGTCTGGCTTGATAATGGAGAATTAGAGCAACTGGCTGGAGCAGAGAGCGGGTTTATCTCCGAAGTGCTTGGATTCTTCTCCAGAAAAAAATAGAGTCAATGGCGAGAACTCGCCGTTTTTATATTGACAGAAAAATAGAAGCATCAAAGCCTGTAGAATTACCGGAAAAATTAAAAAATCATATAGTCCGGGTTTTACGAATAAGAAATAATTCTCTTATACGCCTATTTGATCCTTCCGGAAGGGAGTTTATAGCCAAACTTTGTGTCAATAAACATAATGTCTCTGCGATACCTCTTGAAGAAGTCCAGAAACCTGAAGCACGGGAGGTTGAGATAATCCTGTGCCAGTCATTGCCAAAGCTCAGGAAAATGGATTTTATCATCCAGAAGGCAACGGAGGTCGGTGTCTCAACTATCATCCCTCTTATTTCGTCACGAACCGTTTTAAAACATACAAACTTAGAGTCAAAGATGAGAAGGTGGCAGAGAATTGCAGAAGAAGCCGCACGGCAGTGTGAACGAAAGTATATTCCGATAATTGAAAACTTAAGGGAATTTAAATCTTTATTCAAGAATAACTACGCAGGCGCACTTAAAATTCTCCTGACACCTGATGCTGAAAAAAGGCTCAAGGATATTTTGAAAAAGGCCCAGGATATCAGGAAGGCAGTTGTACTCGTGGGACCTGAAGGTGGCTTTGAAACATCAGAGATTGAACTCGCTCAAAGTTATGAATTTATACCGGTTAAACTCTGGGGGAATGTATTGCGGACAGAGACAGCCGGCATTATTGCAGCCGGGATATTAATGTATGAATGGAATTAACTATAGCACACCTGCACCCTTGTTGAGTTCTATTTACTCTTCGCTACCTGTGGCTTTTATAATCTGTTTGACAATTTTAGGATGAAGCATCTTCCCCATATGAAAAGGAACCACAATTCTTCTGTTTCCCTTCTATATATTCTGTGACTCCCTTTGCTTCTAACCATTACAAAGCCTGCCTTTAATAACATTGATTCCGCTTCTTCAGAGGTTAAACGAGGAAGCTTAGGCAACCTTAACCTCAAGGGTTGTTGTCAAAATTTCTTTACTTAAAAGTGTCTTCCTTTCCTCCTCGGATAATGTTTCTAAATAAAGATCGATTGCCTCTCTTATATTTGCCATAACCTCTTCAAATGAATCGCCCTGTGAATGGCACCCCTCAAGTTCCGGACAATAGGCGTAGTAACCATGCTCATCTTTTTCAATAATGATACTCACTTTATAGGACATACTGTCCCTCCCTATAAATAATCTTCCTTAATTTCCCTCACCGCACACCTGCGCCCTTCTTGAGTTCTATAAGCACAAGTTTCACAATTGCCTTCAGCGTATCAAAGACCCCAATACCCTTGGGAGCGACAGCTTCAAAATCTGGCACCCCTCTCGGGTTCAATATTCTTCTTAATTCTTCAACGGGGGCAGCATTCGGAAGGTCACGCTTATTATATTGAATTACAAGGGGAATCCTCTCAATATCATATCCATGCTCTTTAAGATTTGTCTTTAAATTTTCCATTGAATCAATATTTGCGTCCATCCTCTCTATTTGAGAATCTGCAACAAATACCACACCATCAACACCCTTTAAAATCAATTTCCGCGAGGCATCATAGAAGACCTGACCCGGAACCGTATACAGATGAAATCTTGTCTTAAAACCCTTTATCTCTCCAAGCGATAGTGGAAGAAAATCAAAAAAGAGCGTTCTTTCTGTCTCGGTAGCGAGAGATATCATCTTTCCCTTTGCCTGTGGATTTGTCTTATCATAAATGTATTGAAGATTGGTGGTCTTGCCACCGAGACCCGGTCCGTAATACACAATTTTACAATTAATTTCCCTCGCAGAATAATTAATGAAAGACATTAACCGTTCCTTTTCTCAAACCTATTCACTGAAAAGATTATCTATATCCTCATCGGTAATTTCAGCAAAAGGAGATTCCGCCTCTGGCTCTGTTTCAATCTTCTTCAAAAGTTTGTCAAATATGGCATTGAGTTCTTCGCTGGATTTTTTAACTCTGAGACGAACAAGGCCCAGCGAGGAACGGCGGTCAAAAATGACCACAAGAATTACCCTTTGACCTACTAAAGAGATATGAATGTTCTCTCTTTCACCCTCATGGAAAAGAATGCTGAACTCCTTCTCTCCGATCAGTTTTGCAAGCCCGCTTGTTGCAGCGATATTGCCCGCTGTAAGGGAGGCTAGTGATGTGGCATCAATCTTTTCTGTATCCCCGGCAGATGCAATCAACTGTCCATTCTTATCCACAAGAAAAACAACTTTTGCATTCGCTTCCCTCGTTAATTTATCAAGGATCCCTGTTATTTCCTTAAATTCCTCTTCATACATTACCAGTGGTTGACCTGGCATAAAGTCAACTCCTTTTAAAAATATATCAGTTTAAATGTAGCACAATCATCCCTTTTTTGCAAGTTAAAAGTCTTATAATACAGGGCTCTCGTGCATTGCCTTCAATCGCCTCCATCTCCTATCAACCTCTGCCTGGAAGGAGTCAACAATATCTTTGTATTCCGGCTTTAAGAGATGCCTTGTTTTCCCCATCATCTTTAACCATTCAATAACAGGAATCTTCTTCCCCTTTGCCTCCGGGTCATAGGTGATTGTTGTCTTGCCGTGTTCGACCTCATAGAGCGGGAAGAAACAGGAATCAACTGCTTTCTCAACTACCCTGAATGCCTGTTTTTCCTCACATCGCCAGTTTAGGGGACAGGAAGAAAGTGTCTTTCCAAAGACAAAACCTTCCTTCGCATATTGCTGTGCCTTTGCCGCCTTTTTGATTAAATCCTGATAATGGCTCTCTGCTGCTGTAAATACATAGGGAATGTGGCAGGCAGCCATTATCTGTGCGGTATCCTTGTGATGGGTCATTTTGCCGAACTGCTTTGGACCCACATTGCTTGTTGAGGTTGCATGACCGAGGGGTGTGGTAAATGAGAGTTGATGTCCGGTATTCATATATCCCTCGTTGTCGTATTCAAGGACAATCATCCTGTGGTTTCTCAGGGCCGCACCAATTGTCATGCCCATACCGATATCCATTCCTCCATCGCCTGTTACTACCACAAAGGTAATCTCTTCGTCCTGAGGGATCTCCCCCCTTCTCTTCCTCTCCTCAAAGGCCTCCACAACCCCGCTCATAACGCCTGCACCGTTCTGGAAGAGATTGTGGATGTATGTGATCCTGTGAGATGAGTATGGATAGCCAGTGGTAACCACCATACCACAACCAGTATGGAACAGAACAACCACATGACCGGTGAGCCCCTTCAGGAACTGGTCAACGGTTGGAAAGATTCCACAGCCAGGACAGGCTCCGTGACCTGGAGCAATCCGTTTCGGCATGAGGGTAAGTTCCCTTCCTGAAAAGCCCTTGACTTCAAGTTTCCCCGTCTCCGGATTTTTAACCACGCTCAATATCTTCGGGTCAAGATTCTCCTCAGTAATTGGCTTACTAACCTGTTCTGGCACATACGATTCATCCCCTGGATTTGCGCCATGATACTCAAAAGGCACCCTTGCGCGACCTTCTTTTGCTGCCTCAATTGCCTCTTTCAGCATCTGGTGTGCATCCTCAATATAGTACTCCTTTCCGCCAAGCCCATAAATTCTGCTCAGAACAATGGTTCTGTTCTCAGGGTCGTCCTTGAGCGCTGCCTTAACCTCAATAGTCATATTCCCTCCCCATCCGCCGTAACTCTCCTGTCTGTCCGCAACAAGGACTGACTTCAGATTTTTCATGGCTTTTCTGATCTCTTCCGCTGGAAATGGTCTTATTACTTTTGGTATTATTAATCCCACCTTTGCGCCGTTCTCCCTCAGTTCATCAACTGCAAATTTTGCTGTATCTGCTGCGGAATTGAGAATGAAGAGGGCTGATTCCGCATCATCCATTGAATATGTCTCAAGATAGGAATATTTTCTTCCGCTGATTCTTGCGTACTCCTCAAACACTTCCGGGATAACCTTTCTGTAAGCAACTTCCATTGCCATTGATATCTGCTTTTTGTTGTTGATTAAATCCGGATCATTCATATAGGCACCGATTGTCACAGGGCGTCTTGGGTCAATTGATACATAGGGCGTTTCATTCTTCCCGAGAAAGTCCTGAACAACCCTCCTGTCCGCAAAATACCTGACCCGCCTCTTCTGATGGCTCGTGAAAAAGCCATCAAAAGCAACTATGACAGGGAGACGGACCTCAGGATGCTCGCCGATCTTAACTGCCATTATGTTGAAATCATAAACCTCCTGCGGATCCTTTGCCATAAGGATAATCCATCCCATATTCAGAACAGCCATAATGTCGCTGTGATCCCCACGAATATCAAGTGGACCAGAAAAGGACCTTGTCACGACATTCAGGAGCATGGGATATCTCAAGCCGGACTGAACAGGCAATTGCTCAATGGCAAAAAGAAGTCCATTTGCAGAAGTAGCGTTAAAGGCCCTGCCTCCAGCAGTTGCAGCGCCGAAGCATATTCCTGCTGCGCCATGTTCCCCATCTCCCGGGATAAGTCTAATTTCGTGTTCTCCCTCTGCCTTCATAGCGTCAAGTTCTTCTGCTATCTCTGTTGATGGCGTAATTGGATAATATCCCATTATATGGAAATTTATATGAGAAGCAGCAATTGCTGCCATCTCATTGCCACTCTTAAAGTCAACTTTTTGTTCATACACACCATTATTTTTTGTTTCTGCGATTCCCATTTTTTTCCTCCTTTATTTTACTTTCCCTTGCCCATCTCTTCACCCATTCACTTTCCTGTTCACTGTAATATTATCTATATAAACTCTCTCATATCTTTATCCAATGTTTCACATTTAATTTAGATACATCATAATCATCTTCTCTATGTTCTGTCAGGGCATGGGGTTTACAGACCTCCACACACCTCAGACACCCCTTACAATACTGATAGTCAATACCCACGAGGAATTGCGCTGGCTTACCATTCTTGGCAATTCTCCTCTCCCAGACAAAACAATAGTCCGGGCAGACCATATCGCACTCCCCGCAGTGGACACACTTGTTAAGATCCAGAACAGGAATAAACCCCTCACGGGAAGCAGAAAGGTCTTTCACAACTGTATTTCCTGGATTGACAATTATACCGCCGATAGGCGCATTCTTATACCCTAACTTTGGTAGAATCCTTCTGAATGGTATTGAATGGTAGTTTTCGTTCTCATCAAGTTCTATAAGTTTAACCTCTTTAAAGCCGCGTTCAAGTCCTTTATAGTTATATTCCATAAGATGGGCATACTTTGCCCCGAATGTATCTGCGGTAACCTTTTTCACCGCATCTAAACTTATAAACCCCAGCGCCCTCACAATTGCGCCGAGCATAACCATATTAATCCTTGTCTTTTCCTCTATCGCAATCCCCAGCGCATCAATTATCCCGAGGGTACCCGCGGGCATTTTCATTATGGCCCGCAATTCCTCATGGGACTTCTTTGAATTAATTATTACCGTTGCACCATGGTTAATGCCCAGCATCACATCTCCGTTATATATCAGCCGTTCATGAAAAATGGCAAGCAAATGCGGCTCTTCTACAGGGCTATTTATATATACCGGATGGTCTGAATCACAGAATCTGACAAATGTCTTTACAGGACTTCCCTTCTTTTCAGAGCCATAACTTGAAAATGAGGAACCATTGAATCCTTCTCCAAGGACTCCTGCTTCACCCAGAATTTTTCCCGCCACATTTGCACCGAGTCCGCCAATACTCTCAAAGCGAATCTCATAAAAGCCATACCTATTCTTCTTGGGTAATGCCCTTTTTTGCACTTTAAACCTCCTTCCTGTTCTCAATTGCCTTTGTAATGGTTACAGGGTCAATATAATCAAGATCTCCACCAACGGGGACACCGAACCCAATTCTTGTTACCTTTATATTTCTTTTTTTGAGGAGACTGGATATGTACACAGCAGTGGAATCTCCACTTGTAGTAGGATTTGTTGCTACAATCACTTCCTTTATTTCGTTTCCTTCCACCCTCCTGAGTAACTCCTTGATTTTTAACTCCTCTGGACCAACTCCATCAAGGGGAGAAATTGTCCCGTGAAGCACATGATATCGTCCCCTGAAACTGCCTGAGGATTCTATTGCATTAATGTGGGAAGGGTCTTCAACAACGCATAACAAATTATCATTTCTTGTAGTATCAAGGCAAATTCTACAGGGGTCGCTCCTGGAAAGATTGTAGCATATAGAACACAATCTCACCTCTTCCTTTAGCCGTATGAGAGCATGGACAAGGGAATCAATCTCTGCCCTGCTCTTTCTTATGATTGCGTAGGCAAGACGGGTTGCTGTTTTGCCACCTATTCCCGGTAATTTTTTCAGTTCATTAACAAGCACAGAGATTGGATCTCCTTCATCCTGCTTTGTTGCCTGAAACACCATAAGAAGACTATTATAATATGATTTTAAATTTCAGTCAAGTTAATCCTGAGAATTAACCTTAACATCAAAAATCCTTCCCTCAAAGATCTTCAGTGCTGATTGAACTGATTTATCCTCTATTGCCTCTCGCTTCAGATCCTCTATAGATTTTCTGGGCACCACAAAATCCTTCTCCCACCGAAGGTCAACTTTTATATCCCTTTTAAAATATCTCTGTAATTCCCTCTCTATTTCATCCCTCTGGGCAGAGACAATCCCCTTATCTGACTCTGGAAGGTGGATATAGATATTACCATTTTCTCCTCTCTCAAACCTTGCATTCTTCAACATTACTGATAGAAGGACATTATTTTTCTTTATGTAATCAATAAATTCAAGCCATTCTCCTGTTCCTATCCCACCCGCTTCATCTTTAGCGGCTGGCTCTGCTGTTTTTTTTTCAACTATCTGTTTTTCCTTTAAGTTATGGACATCCTGTAATTCTTTAAGTTTTTCAAGGATCTGCCTGGCAGAGGCAACGGGATTAATGGCTGTAATGGAGAGCAGTTCTGACTCCAGGACAAAACGGGGATAGGATGAGCGAGAGACAAGCTCATAGATCTTAAGAAATTCTTTTTCAAGCCGAAGGAAGAGTTCAAAATCGCCGGATTTTGATTGTCTTTCTATCACCTCTCTCTCTCCGGGCAGAAATTTTATCATATCTGGACTAATACAAAATACCGCAAGATTTCTGAAGTGCAAAGCAAGTGCTTCAACAAGGGACTTGATTTCAAAACCCTGAGAATATAATTCATCCGTTAATCTCAATACCTGGGCAGTTTCTCTTTTAATAATCATATCTGCAAGTTTGTAAAGACGCTCTTTTGGAAGAAGGCCTAAAAGTTCCTCAATTACCTCCTTCTTTAAAACATTTCCTGCAAAGGAGACCGCCTGTTCCAACAAACTGAGGGCATCCCTCAAACTTCCCTCAGCGCGCATTGCAAGAAGCTGCACTCCCTCAGGGTCAATCTCTATCCCTTCCCTTTCTGCCACCTCCTGTAATCTTTTCTCAGCGAGTTCAACCGAAATAGGTCTGAATTCGTATCTCTGACAGCGTGAAAGCACAGTAAGTGGCAATTTTCTCGGTTCCGTCGTTGCCATGATAAATATGGTATGTGGTGGCGGTTCCTCAAGTGTTTTTAAAAGAGCATTGAAGGCAGAGGTTGAGAGCATGTGGACTTCATCAATAATATAAATCTTGAATTTACCCCTTGCGGGCATATATCGGACAGCATCCCTGATCTCCCTTACATTTTCTACCTGCGTATGGGAGGCACCGTCAATCTCAACAACATCCATTGAGGAACCCACGGTAATCTCAACGCAAGTCATACATTTATTACATGGTTCAGGGGTTGGACCCTTCTCGCAGTTCAGTGCTTTTGAAAGGATGCGCGCTGCCGATGTCTTGCCCACTCCACGTGGTCCGGCAAAGAGATACGCCTGGGCAATTCTCCCCTCCATAATGGCATTCTTTAGCGTGCGCTGAACTGCCTCCTGACCGATGAGGTCTTCAAAGGTCTGGGGTCTGTATTTTCTTGCAAAATTGATATAGGGCATACCTATCTTTTTCTATGATATCAGTTCCTCATCAACCTTCTCTATTTCCTGTTTCTTCTTCTCCTGAAACTCCTTTACCTTATCCCTCAGTTTCTTATCAGCAATGGCAAGCAGTTTCACAGCTGCAAGCCCTGCCTCCTCTGGCTCAAGGACAAGCATGGGAGATACCCCGGAGGGCATTCGTAAACTTGACAGAATATCCATCCCTCCGAATTTTTCACTGTAAGGAGGACAGGCAATCACAGGACAGCATGTATTGGCGTCAACAAAACCGCTAAGCGCATTGCTCCTTCCTGCCACTGTAATAAAGACCGCGCCCTCCTCCTCGTATTTCTTTATAATATCAAGCACCTTTAATGGCGTCTTGTGGGCCGAAGCAATTCGGACAACATGCTCAATACCAAAATTCTTAAGCACCCCGGCAATCCTTTTGCAATGCTCTATGTCCGATTTTGACCCCGCTATAATAACTGCTCTGGCCATAACTACCTCCTATACCTCAATATTAAACATATATCTTAAAAGTGAGCCAATGGAGAATGTGATTCCTGCCACACCTAAACTGAATAATGTCATCTCTACAAACTGTCTCAAAAATTTTCTGTCAAAGACCACCGATGTATAATAGGAAACGCCTGCAATTACAGAGATAGCAATAATAAGCATCAGGGGCACTGCAAGAAAAGTCTTTGAGAGCAATATATATGGTAGAATGAGAAAGAAGACTACACCGATATAGGCAAATCCAGTATAGAGTGCTGCTTTTATGGCACTCTTGCCCTCCTCATATTGCGCCTGCATATAAGCAGAGGACGCCATGGATAAACTCGCAGCAAGCCCTGTGATAAAACCGCTGAGGGCAACAAGCGATGGTTTCTGAAAGGCAAAAGAGAATCCAACGAGGGCACCTGTGAGTTCAATCAATCCATCATTTACGCCGAGGACGATATTTGAAATGAACTCAACCTTTTCTTCCTTTATGGTACTTATGAGTTTTCTCTCGTGTTCCTCTTCATGTCCGATGATTTCCTTTATCCTTTCCCTCAGTTGCGGATCCTTCACTGTAGAGAGATAGGCATTATATTTCTGGATTGCCTCCTTCTCACTCCCTTCTATGAATTTCAATGTGAAGGTAAGCCCCAGGACTTTCCTCATGAGTTTAAACAGAAAAATCTGAAGAAAGCCCACATGAAAGTCCTTCTTTGATGAATAATTTAACCAGAACTGATAATGGGCATGCTCCTGCTTTATCAGGGCATTAAGAATCTCCCTGAAGCCTGGATCCTTCTCGGATTTAACCATCTCCCTGTATATTGCCTGTTCCCTGAATTCACTGTATGCAAAATAATCGGCATTCATGGTTATTATAAATTACCATCCTTTTAACATTTATACAAGTGATTTAGTAAGTAGCAAAACGTAAGTGTGGTCCTACTATGGCTATCTATTTAACCTGCGGGGAGGTGGTATATTATCAGTATCAGTGCCTTGTAACTCTTCCTCCCTTAAGTGCAAAATAATGAATATTTTAAATCTGCCTCCCCAATGTTATCGCAGAAAAGAGGCTTCATCATGCCGGTAAACTATCTGCGCCTCCAATAATGTTCATCGCTGGCGGAGGGGGTGGGATTCGAACCCACGTGCGCCTTCTGGGCGCAACCCGCTTTCGAGGCGGGCCCGTTATGACCGCTCCGGCACCCCTCCTAATAATCAAAGACCGCTATCCCGATCCCCTCGCTCTCTGACCTCCAGTTGGGAACCGAAAGAAATTTTCCATTCAATTCAAATCTTACAGGTTTTCTTGTCTCTGTTGAAATGTAGTAATCAATATCCTCCAGAAAGGGAATAGCAGAAAGAGGTCCCCGGATAAAATCAGAAATCATATTCTGGTTTTCATCACCAAAAAAGAATGCAAGGGATGTCTGTTCGGGATCCGCAATCTCTGCTGTGGAAAGATTGTGTCCATCAATGCTCGCAGTATCTCTTCCATAATAAATTGCTTGATTTGCAGAAAACATGATCATAACACTATATGTATCAGAATATTTTGCAATGGATGCAAGAAGGGAACCAACCATTCCTGCTCCTCTACCTAAACTCCTGAGGTACACAGCATGCTGTGTTCTTAAAAAGGGCTGGCGATAATAGTGAAACTTCTCTCCCTCCTGTGTCTCAAAATAAATTTCATAGTATATATCCTTCTGTGCTTCAAAATTCCCCCACCTTCCCTCACTGTCAGTTATAAAACATGCAACCGGTTCTGAAGTAGTCCTTTCTCCTGTTTCAGGATCTACCGGATATATTTCCACGCGAGCATTAGACACAGGAAGATTTTCCCCGATAGTGATGGCTTTACCTTCAATTTTTATATTGTCCGCCGGAACAATCTCCACATTCTCCGGGGCCACTCCATCATTAAAAAACTCATATGCCTTTTTAAATGAGAATGGTACTGTTATCACCTGGATGTGGTCAGCGCCAGAAACCTCAACATTCGTGGCTCCTTCAATATCTGTAAATCCAACGATAGTATCATCATAACTTGAGAGCGTCATCACCTGCAGACCTACAGGAAATTTCGCATCCTGGAAACTTGCTGCATGTATGTAATGGGCAACTTTCTGTGCATTTCCCTCCCTGTTAAGATAACTGCTACAAACAAGCCCACCCATTGAATGACCTATAAGGTCAACCTGTGAAAAACCACTGTTCTCAAGAACAGTATCAATTAAATTTGAAAGATTATCAACCGCAAGGGTCACATCGCCACTCTGAGTATTCCAGTCATAGATTATCAATTTTTCAGGACAGTAGCCATTCTGTAAAAACCCCTGAATCATATTTGCATAATTATCACCTGCCCCCAGGAATCCATGGACGAATATTATCGGCCTGTGGGAATCATGACACTCAGGAATAAGCGCGCCATAATCCGCCCTCTTCTTGCATTTTACCTCCTCCCTCGCACATCCCGGAAGTAAGAATAATAATATTGAAGATAACAAATAGAATATTTCCTTCATAATTTACCTCCTCTTTTTTCTCTAAAAAATCTCTGTAATATACCTCTGCATTCATCCCTCATTATACCCTTTATTACCTTTACTCTGTGGTTAAGATTTCTGTTTCTCAATATACGAAGGACGGAGCCATCTCCTCCCCACTTCGGTTCTCCTGTTCCATAAACCACGGTGTCAATCCTTGCATTCACTATTGCACCGGCACACATGGGACAGGGCTCCACTGTAACATAAAGAATTGTGCCATTCAATCTATAATTTCCTAACAATCGGCTTGCTTTTCTCAGGGCAAGAATTTCTGCATGCGCTGTGGGATCCTTGCGGGCAATTGACGAATTATGTCCCCTCGCAATTATTTCCCCATTATGCACAAGCACCGCACCGACAGGAACCTCACCCTTTTTGTATGCTTTTTCTGCCTCCCTGAGGGCTACGGACATGAAATAATTATGAACATTTTTATCCATTCTGTCAAATAAACCTCACCCAACTCTGGCAAACTCAAGTTTGCCCTTCCAGTAGACATCAAGCATGTATTTGAGCAATTGATGTTCCTCCTTTTCAAGATTTGGGTCCTCCTCAATGATTCTGAATGCCTCCCTCCTTGCATCAGCAAGAATCCTTGCGTCTCGCATCAGATTGGCTACCCTGAAGTCCGGTAGACCCGACTGTCTTGTTCCAATAAAATCGCCCGGTCCCCTTATCTTCAGATCCTCCTCTGCAATTCTGAATCCATCGTCTGTCTCCTCCATTATCTTCAATCGTCTAACAGCATCATCCGTTGGTTTACCGTATGCGATGAGAATGCACTCCGCCTGTTTTTCACTCCTCCGGATTCGCCCCCGCAACTGATGGAGTTGTGACAGTCCAAATCGCTCAGCATGTTCTATAACCATAAGTGTAGCATTGGGTATGTCAATTCCAACCTCAATCACGGTAGTTGATACAAGAACCTGATATTCCCCCTTCCTGAAGCCTTCCATTACCCTCTCCTTTTCCTCTGGCTTCATCCTGCCGTGAAGGAGGGCAATATTCAATTCCTTGAGGATTCTATTTCTGAACTCCTCAAACATAACCGTTGCTGCTTTAAGATCCAGTTTCTCAGATTCCTCAATGAGGGGATAGACAATGTATGCCTGTTCCCCTCTTTTTGTAGCATTCCGGATTGTCTCATAGACACGCCATCTCTCCTTCTCACTCACCACTCTCGTAATAACAGGCTTCCGTCCCGGAGGAAGTTCATCAATAACTGCAAGATCAAGGTCTCCGTAAAGGGTCATCGCCAGGGTCCTGGGAATTGGTGTGGCTGTCATAACAAGCACATGGGGAGCATGACCCTTCTGTCTTAAGGTTGCGCGCTGTGCAACGCCAAAGCGATGCTGCTCATCAATAATACAGAGTCCAAGATTCTTAAATCTCACTGATTCCTGGATCAATGCGTGTGTTCCAACAACGAATTTTATCTCGCCCGACTCTAACATATTGTAAATTGCTTCCTTTTCTTTTGCAGGCGTATCTCCAGTAAGAAGAAAGGGCTTTATGCTAAAACTTTTCAGCCAGTCATAAAATCTTCTGTAGTGCTGTTCCGCAAGGATCTCCGTGGGCGCCATTATTGCTACCTGAACACCACTGGCAACAGCAATAAGTGATGCAAGGAAAGCAACCACTGTCTTCCCGCTCCCAACATCTCCCTGAAGAAGCATGTTCATCGGCGTCCCACTGGAAAGCTTCCTCCTGATCTCTTCAAAAACCCTTTTCTGTGCATCTGTCAGGTTAAAATCAAGGGACTTGAGAAATTTTTCAACAAGTTCATACCCGGAGGATAAAATAAATCCCTTGTTGTTAACAAAATCAAATCTTCTTTTTGCTAAACCAAGTTCAAGAAAGAACATCTCATCAAAAACAAGGCGTCTGTGCGCTCTGGATTCAAAGCGATTCAACTGATTCTCATCCATGTCACCTTCAGGAAAATGAATGTCCCTGAAGGATTGCTTGAGTGAAGGGAGGTCATATCTTTTCAATATTTCTTCACCGAAAGGGTCAATGAGAAAGTCAAGATTTTCATCTACAATTCTTTTCATGATTCTTCTTATAACCTTCTGATATAAGCCATCAATCTCGCTATAAACAGGTACTATTCTGTTGAAATTAATGCTATCGTTCCGAGATTCATCTTCTCCATCTACAATCTCTACATCCGGATGTATAATCTCTCTTTTCCCACCAAAGACCTGCACCTCTCCATAAAGAAGCACCTTTTTGCCCTTCTTGAATATGTTTCTCATATAGCGAATATTGTAATTAAACCACTTAGCACTCAGAAATCCTGATCCATCGCCCACAATAACTTCAAAAATTTTCTTCCTGTATCCACTATCTCCAGCAGCAATAATTTCACCCAGAACCACCTCTCTTTTGCCGGGAATGAGATGGGAAATCTTCTTTATGTTTCTGCGGTCTTCGTATCTTATTGGTAAAAAATAAAGGGCGTCATAAATGGTAACAATACCCTTTTTTGAAAATTTCTCTGCAATTTTTGGGCCAACGCCTTTAACATATTGAACAGGTTTATCAAGTTCCTTGAGTCCCTGCAGGAACTTTAGAATGTGATTCATTTCTTTCTGCGAGAATTTTTGATTGCCTCGTTCAATTCCTTTAATAATTCATCGTGCTTTTTACCATGATAGAGGGCTCCCAATTTAAGCGTCTCCATTTCCGCACCACTGCAGGTAAGGCAATCCATCTTATGTTTGTAAAATATCCTTGCTGTCTCAGGATATTTCTTTATAATTTCACTGATTTTCATCTCCGCTGTTATCTCTTTAGCCATATTTCCAGACACTTAATTAAACTTTATATCCATTATCTCAAAGGTCAATTCACCGGCGGGAACCTTCACTGTCACAATGTCACCCTTTTCCTTATTTATAAGAGCACGGGCAATGGGTGTTTCTACTGAAATCTTGCCATCCTTAACATCTGACTCATATTCCCCCACTATTCTGTATCTTATTACCTCGCCCGTATCAAGGTTCCTCAGTTGAACCTCAGCCCCAAAAGCGACTCTGCCATTATTTTTGATACGACTGACATCTATAATTTCCGAACTGGCGAGTTTACTCTCAAGGTCTGAAATTTTTGTCTGTAACATTGCATATTTCTCCCTTATTGCATCGTATTCTGCGTTTTCTGAAAGGTCTCCAAAAGCCCTGCATCTTGCAAGTTCCTCAATTACGCTCCCTCTTTCGTTTTTTAACATTTTCAACTCTGCCTCAAGTTTTGCATATCCTTCGGGGGTTATGGGTTTTTTCTGCATTTATATATTCACCTCCAATAATTTTTTCTCTCCTCTCTCTTCTGTCCCCTGTGTTCTGTCATCTGTCCTCCTATATCTAAATTATACTCCTGAATGCTTTTAATTTGAAGATTTTTGTTTTTTCTTATCTCCTCCATTGCATCAGTGACCGCTATGGCGGCTTCAATTGTCGTAAAGTAAGGAACATTACATGTAAGCGCTGTCCTTCTGATTTCATAGGAGTCCTCAATTGCCTTTCTCCCAAAGGTTGTATTTATCACCATCTTTATATCTCCGTTTTTTATGAGGTCAACAATATGTGGTCTGCCTTCCTTCACCTTGTTAACACGGACTGCCTCCACACCTGCAGAGTCCAGCGTTCTCTTTGTTCCATCGGTGGCTACAATTTTGAACCCCATCTCTTGTAACTTTTGTGCAACCGGAACCACAAGAGGTTTATCTTTATCTCTTACACTTATAAAAATATTTCCCTCTTTGGGCGGGACATTACCCGCAGCTATCTGGGCTTTGAGAAAGGCGAGTTTAAAATTATAATCAAGACCCATAACCTCGCCTGTTGATTTCATTTCAGGACCGAGGATAGTATCAACACCGGGGAATTTTATAAATGGAAAGACCGATTCCTTCACAGCGAAATATGGAGGAATCACTTCCTCTGTCAATCCCAGTTCTCTCAATGTTCTGCCCACCATAATTTTTGCTGCGAGCTTTGCTAACGGCACCCCAATGCTTTTTGAAATGAATGGAACAGTTCTTGATGCCCTTGGGTTTACCTCAAGAATAATTATTCTATCATCCTTTACTGCAAACTGAATGTTAATTAATCCAACAACCTTAAGTTCTTTCGCGAGTGTAATCGTTATCTCTTTTATCCTCTTAACGATCTCGGGCGGAAGTGTGCATGGTGGCAATGTCATGGCACTGTCTCCTGAATGGACGCCGGCAACCTCTATATGCTCGAGAACACCACCAATAAAAACATCCCTCCCATCGGAGAGGGCATCTACATCAACCTCTGTAGCGTCCTCAATATATTTATCTATCAGGACAGGGTGGTCTTCAGAAACCTTCACTGCTGTCTCAATATAATTTTTCAGTTCCTTCTCATCATATATAATCTCCATTCCCCTGCCTCCAAGGACATAGGATGGCCTCACCATAACAGGATACCCAAGAGAATCAGCAACCTTAAGCGCCTCCTCCGCAGAGAATGTGATTCCGCTCGGCGCCTGATCCAGAGAAAGTCTATTAAGCAACTCCCTGAACCTTCCCCTGTCCTCTGCTATATCAATAGCCTCATAGGATGTCCCCAGGATTCTAACCCCTGCCCTTCCGAGAGGAACGGCAAGTTTCAAAGGGGTTTGTCCTCCAAACTGAAGGATCACCCCTTCCGGCTTCTCCTTTTCTATAATATTCATCACATCCTCAAAGGTGAGCGGTTCAAAATATAATCTGTCAGAGGTATCATAGTCAGTGCTGACGGTCTCGGGATTGCAGTTTATCATTATTGTTTCATAGCCCTCCTCGCGCAGGGCATAGGATGCATGAACACAGCAGTAATCAAATTCAATGCCCTGACCGATTCTGTTAGGTCCACTTCCGAGGATTATTATCTTCTTCCTGCTGGTGGGCGGAAATTCATCCTCTGCATCGTATGTTGAATAGAGATAGGGTGTGTAGGCAGAAAACTCTGCAGCACATGTATCAACCACTTTAAAGCACGCTGAAATGCCATGCTCTTGTCTTGTCTTTCTAATCTCAATCTCTGTCTTTCCGCAGAGCTCTCCTATTCGCCTGTCCGAAAAGCCATATTCCTTTGCCTTTCTCAAAAGTTCAGGTGATAGGGACCTCGTCTTTTTCAGTTGTTCCTCAAGATCAACTATCTGTTTTATAAAAAATAAAAACCATCTGTCAATCTTTGTTCTTGCATAAATTTCATCAATGGTAAATTTGTACCTGAATGCCTCAGCAATATACCACAACCGTTCAGGGGTGGGAATACTTAACTTTCTGATAATTAAATTAACAATTGAACTCTCTGACATTCCCTTCTTCTCAAGGGCTTCCACCTTTCTTAAAAATCCATCCTCACCGCTCTCAAGAGATCTCATAGCCTTCTGGAGTGCCTCTTTAAAAGTCCTTCCAATTGCCATAACCTCACCGACGGATTTCATCTGGGTTGTAAGCGTATCATCTGCCTTCTGGAGTGCCTCTTTAAAAGTCCTTCCAATTGCCATAACCTCACCGACGGATTTCATCTGGGTTGTAAGCGTATCATCTGCCTTACGGAATTTCTCAAAGGCGAACTTCGGAATTTTAACAACGACATAATCAAGGGTGGGCTCAAAGGAAGCAGGTGTGTACTTTGTAATATCATTGGGAATCTCATCCAGTGTGTACCCAACTGCAAGTTTGGTCGCAATCTTTGCAATAGGAAAACCGGTGGCTTTTGAGGCAAGGGCTGAACTGCGGGAGACCCTGGGATTCATTTCAATAACATACATCTTCCCGTTCTCAGGGTTAATAGCAAACTGTATGTTTGAGCCACCTGTCTCCACGCCTATCTCTCTGATAATCTTGATTGCAGCATCCCTCATGAGTTGATATTCTTTATCAGTGAGCGTTTGAGCCGGTGCAACCGTGATGCTGTCCCCGGTATGTATTCCCATGGGATCAAAATTTTCAATGGAGCAGATAATGACCACATTGTCCTTCCTGTCCCTCATAACCTCAAGTTCAAACTCCTTCCAGCCCTCAACTGATCTCTCAATCAGAATCTGATGGACAGGGCTTGTATTCAATCCCAATTCAACATACTCTTCAAACTCATCAATATTATATGCAATGCTTCCCCCTGTGCCACCCAGTGTAAAGGATGGTCTCAAAACCAGTGGGAAGCCCAGTTTTTCTGCAACTTTCAATGCCTCCTCCCGTGATTTTACTGTTGCGCTCTCAGGCACATCAAGTCCAATATTTTGCATTGCTCTTTTAAACAGTTCCCTGTCCTCCGCTTTTTTAATTGCATTCACATCCGCTCCAATCAGTCGGACGCCGAATTTATCAAGCACACCCTTCTCAAAAAGTTCAACAGCAAGGTTTAACGCCGTCTGGCCGCCAAGGGTTGGCAACAATGCATCCGGACGCTCTTTCTCTATGATTTTCTCAAGAAACTCAGCAGTCAGTGGCTCAATGTAGGTTGCATCTGCAAACTCCGGATCAGTCATTATGGTGGCTGGATTAGAGTTTACAAGGACAATATTAAATCCCTCCTCTTTTAATGCCTTGCAGGCCTGTGTTCCGGAATAATCAAATTCGCATGCCTGCCCTATTACAATCGGGCCTGATCCAATGAGCATTATCTTTTTAATATCTCTTCTTTTTGGCATCTCTCATACCTATACACATATCCTGTTATTATGACAACCTTCACTCTCTTCCTGTATCCATCCACAATCAATTTTGTATTTCTTCAGTAATTTTATAACATTTTTAATCTCCCCATCATCTACTTTTTTACCTAATATTTTATCATTCAGCGCCCTGTAAGCAGGGAAATACTGGGTCATGATGCTTAAAAAAATTCTGCCCCTTTTCGGCGACTCAATGGACTTAATAAACTTGAGCGCCTTCTCTGTCTCCGCGATACCTCCCGGCAGAAGGAGGTGCCTTACGATCAAGCCTTTTTCTGCAATGCCCCTTCTATTAATCCTCAGTTCCCCAACCTGCCTGTACATCTCTTTTATTGACTCTCTGTTATATTCAACATAATCGCTTATTTTTGAATACTCTCGCCCGTATTGATTGGATGAATACCTTATATCAGGAAGATATACATCAACAATTCCCTCAAGTAACCTCAATGTCTCAAGGCGCTCATAACCACTTGTATTATACACCACCGGGATATTAAGCCCAGAAGAAGCAGAAATGTAAATTGCCTCAATAATCTGCGGGACAAAATGAGTTGGGGTCACCAGATTTATATTATGGGCGCCCCTCTTCTGGAGGTAGAGCATTATTTTACTTAATTCCTCCACGCTTATAATTCGTCCCACCCCCAGCTGGCTTATGGGATAATTCTGACAATATATACATCGCATGGTGCAGTTTGAAAAAAAGATTGTCCCCGAGCCATTGCTTCCAGTGATTGGCGGCTCTTCTCCAAAATGGAGATTATAACTCCCAAGAATTACATCCACTCCAGACCTGCAGAGGCCCAGCTCTCCCGCAGTCCTGTCCACCAGGCAGAGGCGAGGGCACAGAGAACATTCTCGTAATAAATCCTTCGCTTCTTTAACTCTCAATGAGAGTTCACCGCTTTTAAGTAATTTTAAATATCCAGGACGACTCATCTTCTAACACCTGCCTATAAATCTCCTCGGGAGGGATCCTTGAAAACCGCTCCTGTTTTAACTTAAGACGGGCAAGCATCCAGAAGAATTCTCTGAATCTTGCCTCATCCCCTTTTATCTTCTTCTTTATTATTCTAACAATTAAAGAGGAGACAAATTCGGGATGCAACAGCGCAACAGGAGATATAAAATATCCTTCCTTGAATTTAAAGATATTTCCCTGAACCAGGGAGCGCCTGGGAAAAACCTCTGCAGAGCCAGGAACGGAAACCTTAAGGACCTTCTCCGACAGAACATCCATAACTGAAATCCTCTCCCCTTTGTTTTCTTTAACCAGGAAGATGCCTTTTTTAAATTCTAAGAATTCCTGAAAGATGGCCCTTTCAAATTCTGACAATCTCCTGTAATCTTCCATCAGGCGCACCGCAGGCGATTTTCCATCTATCAGATATTCAAAAACGAGGTATTCAGTAAACCAGGAGTATCTCTGTTCAATGGAATGGTCCATTTCAGTAACCCTGCCGGAAAGATTAAAAAATTCCTCTCTGGCACGAGAGACATCTTCTTCAGAAACACTCCCTGTAACAATTTCCACAAACTTATCATAAAGGGATTGGAACTCAGAATAAATACTATTTTCAACTCCTGACCGCATCAATGCCATTCAATCTATTCTCAACCATCAAATAAAATTTCCTGAAGAGATCCTGGGAATCATGGGGACCTCCGGATGCCTCAGGATGATACTGCACAGAGAATATCTGATGCTTTTTGTGAGCCATTCCCTCCACTGTTCTGTCATTCAGATTGATGTGGGTAACAACGAGATCGCTCCCAAGAGAATTCGGATCCACAGCAAATCCATGATTCTGAACCGTTATATCTATTCTCTCTGTGAAGAGATTCTTGACGGGATGATTTACGCCATGATGACCGAATTTCAATTTAAATGTCTTGCCTCCCATTGCAAGGGCGAGGATCTGGTGACCGAGGCAGATTCCAAAGATTGGTTTTACCCCTATCAGTTTCTTCACTTCATTTATAATATATGGAACGCCCTCAGGGTCACCGGGTCCGTTGGATAAAAATATTCCGTCTGGATCGCTTTCCATAATCTTTTCAGCGGATGTATCTCCAGGCACAACCAGAACCTCAAATCCTGCCTCCACGAGATTCCTCAAAATGTTATATTTTATGCCAAAATCACAGGCAACCACCCGTTTTCTGCCTTTTAAATCCTTCCTTGAAATGTATCCCTTCTCCAGTGTCCACAGGCCCTGTTCCCATTTAAATGGTTCACTGCAGGTCACCTCTTTAACAAGGTCTCTCCCGACGATTGAGGGTGAATTTTTTGCAATCTCAATCACCTGATGAGGATCGCTATGTTCTGTAGAAATGGCGCCCTTTTTTGCTCCGTTATCCCGCAGGTGCCGCGTTAATTTTCTCGTATCAATACCTTCAATACCAACAATCTTATGCTCCTTGAGATACTCATCAAGCGTCTTTTTTGCTCGCCAGTTTGAGGGAAACCTCTGATACTCCTTGACGACAAATCCCTCAAGAAAGGGCTTGAAGGACTCTATGTCTTCTTCATTCACGCCTACGTTTCCAATCTCAGGATAGGTCATAGTTACAATCTGCCCATTGTACGATGGATCTGTTAAAATCTCCTGATAGCCTGTCATTGCAGTATTAAATACAACTTCCCCGACTGCAACTCCCTCTGCACCGAAGGAATTTCCGATAAAGAATGTGCCATCCTCAAGCGCAAGTATTGCTCTCTTCATTCTTCCTTCCTCTCGTACACCAATTTGCCACCGACAAAAACCTTTTCAATGGCTCCCCTCACCTTCCAGCCATGGAAGGGCGTATTCCTTGACCTTGAGTAGAATTTATTTTTATCTATAACGTATGTCCTATCCGGGTCAATCAGAGTAATATCAGCATCTGCGCCAGGAGATAGTGTCCCCTTTTTCAGTCCCATAATTCTTGCTGGATTGATTGTAAGAAGTTCAATCAATCTTTCAATCTTAAGCAACCCCTTTATTACAAATGAATGAAGCAATGGGAAAGCGGTCTCAAGACCAATGATGCCGAATGGCGCCTTATCAAATTCCACCTCCTTATCAATTGCCGCATGGGGCGCATGGTCTGTGACAACCGCATCAATTGTGCCATCAATCACTCCTTCAAGAAGCACCTCGGTATCCCTTTTAGTGCGCAGGGGCGGGTTTACTTTATAATTTGTATCATAATCAAAGAGTAAATCCTCTGTCAACAAAAGATGGTGCGGAGTCACATCTGCTGTCACTCTAATCTTTTTCTTCTTCGCCTCCCTCAAAGCAGTAACGCTTTCTGCGGTGCTAAGGTGGGAAATATGCAATTTGGCTCCCGTAAGCTTTGCAAGGCCAATGTCCCTCTGCATCATAAAGACTTCTGATTCAGGAGGTATTCCCTTTAACCCAAGAATTGCCGACATCTTCCCTTCATTTATCATCCCATCTTCCGATAGATTTTTATCCTCACAATGGGGAATCAGCGGTATGTCAAAAGCTCTGGAGTATTCCATTGCCCTCCTCATTACAAGGGAATTCATTACTGAAAAGCCATCATCTGAAATACCAACAATGCCTGCATTAACCATATCTCCGATCTCTGCAAGCGCCTCCCCCTTACCACCGCGGGTAATAGCACCGATGGGAAATACATTGACAACCCCTGATAGTTTGCTTTTATGGAGGATAAAATTAGTCACGGTAGCATTATCATTTACAGGATTCGTATTGGGCATACAACAGACAGAAGTAAAACCGCCTGCAGCAGCTGCCTTCGTCCCTGTCTCAATTGTCTCTTTATATTCATACCCTGGTTCCCTCAGATGGACATGCATATCAACAAATCCAGGGCACACAATCATGTCTCTTGCATCAATGACATCAAGGTTTTTTGTTGAACCTAAATTTACCTTTCCCACCTTCTTAATTCTGCCATCTTCAACCAGAATGTCACACTTCTTTGAGAGACGATTTGCAGGATCAATTACCCATCCGCCTTTAATTAATAACATCACCTTGTTTCCCTCCCAGAATTAGATAGAGCAGAGCAGCCCTCACTGCAACACCATTTGTCACCTGATCCAGAATTACTGAGTGCTCGCCATCTGCTATTTCAGGGTCTATCTCAACCCCCCTGTTTAATGGTCCGGGGTGCATTATAATTACATCCTTCTTTAAAGAATCAAGCAGTTCCTTTTTTAATCCATAAAGGTTATAATACTCCCTGAGGGTTGGAAAGAAACAGGCACCCTGCCTCTCAAGTTGAATCCTGAGCATAATAATTACATCCACATCAGCAATTGCCTTTCTGAGATCATAGTAGATTGGAACATCAAAATATTTCATCTGTTCAGGAATAAATGTGGGGGGACCTACAAATCTGACACTTGCCCCGAGCTTCTTAAAGGCAGAGACATCTGAACGGGCAACCCTGCTGTGTAAAATGTCACCCACAATTGCCACCTTCAGTCCCTCTATCCTTCCCTTTTTTTCTTTTATCGTAAAGAGATCCAGCATCGCCTGAGTCGGGTGTTGATGCATTCCATCTCCGGCATTCACAACCGGCACTTTTATATTTCTTGCTACAAAGTATGGGGCACCTGATGAGGCGTGTCTCATCACCACAAGGTCAGGACCCATTGAGATAATGTTCTTAACTGTATCCAGAAGCGTCTCACCCTTTGCCATACTGCTCCCTGCCGGGGTAAAGGAAACAGTATCTGCGGAAAGCATCTTTGCTGCAAGGTCAAAGGAGGTTCGCGTTCTTGTGCTCGGTTCAAAGAACATAAGTGCAATTGTCTTCCCCCTCAAAGCAGGGACTTTTTTAATATCCCTGCTCATCACCTCCTTCATTGAGGAGGCCGTTGATAGTATAAGTTCAATCTCTTCCCGGCTCAATGATTCAACATCCAGAAAGCTCCTGTTCATTAGTGAAACTTGTTTGCTCATTTCTTCCCCTTTTTTCTTATAACCACACAATCATGTTTAAACCCCTGTTCTCTGAAATGGACATCAATAATTTCATTTTTAGAGGCTACAATTTTCTTTCCGAAAAAGTCCGGTTGAATCGGAAGCTCTCTTCCACCCCTGTCAATCAAAACAACAAGTTCAATGCATGATGGTCTGCCGAAGTCAATTATCGCATCCATAGCAGCCCTCACTGTCCGCCCTGAAAAGATCACATCATCAACAAGTAATATAGGCCGTTCGTCAATTGGAAATTGTATATCTGTCTTTTTAAGCGTGGGAAGATAGCCCAGCATAGATAGGTCATCCCTGTAAAGTGTAATATCAAGTATGCCAAGTGGAGGCTGAATACCCTCAAGTTCCTTTATACAGGATCTTATCCTCTCTGCAAGAAAGACGCCGCCAGTTCTTATGCCAATGAGTCCAACTTTATCCAGGTTCGGAACCCTTTCAATGATCTCGTGAACCAGCCGGTTAATTACCCTTCTCATTTCCTTTTCTTTTAAAATTGTCTTCATCTATATCTATCTCCCATTTAAAAAAAAACCTTCTCTTTATGGAGAAGGTTCTTAATTCTCAACCTCATCCCAAGAGCGCTCATTTAAATTCCTTTTCCACATAGGGAGAAAATGTCAATTCAGTATAATAATCCAGAGGAAATGTAATTACAACATTATATGTTGCGTAAATTTTTATCACCGAATCAACCTTCTCAACAGTTACTGCATCCTCCGGAACAGGCAGGGAGAGATCTTTTATCTTTCTCTTCACATTCTCTTCAATATATTCAACGGGCATGTCCCTTCCGGTATTCAATTCAGCAGCAAACATGTTCCTCACCCTGTAATAATCAATGTAGACAGGAATAAATTTATACCCGAGGTAAACAATTACTCCAACAAATAAAAGGATTAGAAGCGTTTTTATTCTTGAATTACCCTTTTGATTTTCTACAGTTCTGGAAAACATTTACTATAATATATAAAAACTGCGGAAAATGTCAAGAGGAAAATTTGATTTTGTTCTACAGCATATCTTTGTGCAACCACAGGGTTGAATGCATCATTTATTGCACACTGAATGAAAATCCGCTTGAGGTTGATTTTTTTCATCTCTTCTCTTATTAAAACCGAAGGCTCACCGTTTAACTGATTATAATCAAATCCATGAAAGGTATATACTTTTTCTCGTACCATAAACCCTTCTTTATTGTATAATGTGTAATTTGGTAACCACTGAATCAATTCTTTATTCCATATTCCATCCTTTCTAAAGACAAGATATTAGGTATCAGATGAAGCAGGAGTAGTAACATAAACTAATAAAGTAGGGCTTCCTGCTGTGTCTAATCTGAAGTGTGGTATAGAACAGTTAGAGTAGCGACACTCATCAATGATATTTTTTTAATCAAGCATCTCAAATAAAAAGCTCTCACTGCTCTGGTAAAATATAGTAAGGAATGGAATCTTCGGTCAGTAGATGAACTCTATTCTGTTGGTCTATTTCCATCTCAAAATCATACACACCGTATTCATATCCTGGGTCAATCTCGGTTTCTATAAACCCTTCCAGAATCTCTTTAAAATAAATGAAATGCTTTTCTAAATAGTTGTAACAGATAATATGTGCATATCACCCTAATCTTTGGATAAAGACAATCTATGGGTCTCTTCAGTTCTATAATTTCTCTGTTTTCTTTTGTTATTTTTACAAATCTCAAAGACTTCTTCCCTTTCTCCTCCGGGGTGAATAAATAAACAATTTTTGAACCCCCTTTCTTATCAATATCAAAATCAAACTCATGAACCCCCAGCGAGTGTGAAATTCTTTTCATTATCTCATCATCTCGTCAGTTACCTTTCCTATTATTTTGCCATTTCCTAAGGAATTATACCCTTTTACAAGCCACGCTCTCAATCCTGGCTCGCATAGGGATAAAGTGAAATATGGGAAAACTCCGCACCGTATGTGTAATAAAGTTCTCGCAGGAATTACTCCTATTCATCAACAATTTCAATCTGCCAGTTCCCACCATTATAAAGAGCATAATATAGTTTTGCATGAAATTCATAGGGCTCGCTCTTCGAATGATGATTAATCTCTTCTACATAATTGAAGGCCACATGAATTTTCCCTGTGTGGTCTACAATAACGGAAGGCTGGTTCCCATAAGGTTGCCCATCTAACCAGATATAATCCCATGTATTTCTGTCCCCCTTTATAATCCCAAGATAAGTATTAGAATACCACACGCTCCCCACCTCTCTGATAACATCAACAGGATAAAATTCTGCTCCAAAATAGTAAACATTGTTATACTTATCAATATCAGTAACTGCGGATAAGCGATAATCACCTATTACTTTATCCGGAATATTTTTTGATTCAAATTGCCATGCCCCGTTAATTTTCTTGCCAAAAACATATCCATCAGGGGTATTGACAATCATGAAGGGATCCTCTTTTTTCATTATGTAAGCACAGGAGGCATTAGAGTTGCCTGAATATAACACACCTTTATCTACCAACGAATCGTTAACCCATTCCCCGTATTTCACAATACCATCCTGAATGTAAAAAATTGTCGGTATATCATCAAGCAGAGCAAATGAGAGAGCACGGGCATCACCGAGAGATACTGGATACCTTTCCCATATATTTCCCTCTTTCTTAAGTGTGGCAAGGATACTCCCTCCAGAAAGGCATTCAATAAGTGGAACGCCGCCGGGACCGTGATTATAAAAATCTGCATCTTGTGCATACTGGTAAAGTATCCAGGGAGTTCCATTAGAATCAATATTGAGAAAAGAAATAAGAAAATTCCCCTTCCCATCAACGAGGGAATTTCCTGCGTATCCTCCATAGTTCTCCACGCTGTCTATTGTATTCCCACTCCAATTATTTCCCTCCTTAACTCTATATTCAATTGTCCTTTTGTACGGATTGTAATAAACTACATGTATCCTTGAACTGGAGTCAACATCTATAGAAGCACTATTAGGGATAAAATAAAGTGTGTCGTATCTTTTCTCTCCGGTGTATAAAACATCTACTGTTTCTGTATGCCAGGTGGCATCACGATAAGCATATTTATATGATAAATTAGAATCATCAGCATATACAAGGTGTGGATTTCCGCTGGTATCTAATGTCATTGTAGCGCTCCGCCCGGCACCCGTAAAAGCAGGTTTACGACTCTGGTTAGTATTTGATTCAGGGCAACCCCAAAGGGTAAGGGTAATTAATGGTATTCCACCCAGAATGATTCTTATTATTTTTTTCATCTTCCGTGCTCCATAAGAAATTTGCTTTATTTCTGCAAATTTTCAATTATTTCTCCAAGAGTCATTCCTTCATCTAAAACACTATATGCCTTCATTATCCAAATTCTGAAATCCTCTAATTTTTTTTATCTCAATTTTTGGACGGCTTCCGCAATTCGCTCAAGCCCCTTTTTAATTGTCTCCATTGAGGTTGCATAGGAAAGCCGCATGTATCTGTCGTCTCCAAAGGGAGCCCCTGGCACCACGGCGACCTTAACTGTATCAAGGAGAAATTCTGCAAAATCAAATGAACTGTTAATCTGCTTGCCGTTGTATGATTTCCCGTAAAGGCGGGAGATCTTCGGAAATACGTAGAAGGCACCCTGGGGCATATTACAGGATATTCCTTTGATTGAATTGAGCGCCTCCACCATAAATTTTCTCCGCGCATCAAATTCAGCAAGCATCTTTCCGATTGAGTCCTGCGGTCCTGAAAATGCCTCCGTGGCTGCTTTCAAAGCAATGGAGGTAGGGTTTGAGGTTGACTGACTCTGGATATTCTCCATTGCCCTGATAACATTTGCATCACCTGCAGTATATCCGATTCTCCAGCCAGTCATAGCGTATGCCTTTGAAACACCATTCACAAGCAACGTCCTTTTTTTAACCTCCTCTCCTAAAGATGGGAATGACTTATACTTAAAGTTATCATACACAAGTTTATCATATATTTCATCAGCAATAACCCATATATCCCTTTCCACAATGATTTCAGCAATTGGCTTTAATTCCTCCTCTGTATATGTGGCTCCGGTAGGATTGGAGGGACTGTTAAGAATCAATGCCCGTGTCCTCTTACCGATTGCCTTTTTCAATTGCTCCGGTGTTATTTTAAAATTCGTGGCAGAGGTTGTCTTGATAAATTTTGGTTTTGCACCTGCAAGCATAACAATATCAGGATAGGAAACCCAGTAAGGCGAAGGAATCAATACCTCATCTCCCTTTTCAAAAAGCGCCTGTGCTATATTATAAAGAGAATGTTTTGCACCACAGGAGACAAGGATCTCCTCCGGCCTGTATTCAATCCCGTAGTCCGCCTTTATCCTTTCAATAATTGCCTTCTTGAGTTCAGGCGTTCCACCAACAGGACAGTACTTTGTAAATCCCTCCTGAATGGCTTTTATTCCCGCCTGTTTAATATTTTCCGGAGTATCAAAATCCGGTTCTCCTGCGCCAAAGCCTATCACATCAACGCCCTGTGCTTTTAATGCCTTTGCCTTTGCATCCACAGCAAGGGTGGGTGAGGGCTTAATGTTTAATGCTCTCTTAGAAAGTCCTTTTGGCATTTTATTCCCTCCTGAAATTTCTTATTTATTTTGGTTGAATTTATCCTGTATCCTTTTCTCCACCAATGCGGGGACCATTCCGGTCAATCTGCCGCCAAGCTTTCCAATCTCTTTTATGAGAGAAGAACTGAAATATGATAGATACTCCTCAGTCATCATAAAGACCGTTTCTATCTCAGGATAAAGTTTCTTGTTTGCAAGCGCCATCTGAAGTTCATATTCAAAGTCAGCCACTGTTCTCAGCCCTCTCAGAATAACCCTGGCTTTAATACTCATAGCATAATTAACAAGCAAACCCTTAAAAGATTCAACTCTAACCCTCTCTTTGTCTCTAAAAATTTCCTTCAGCATCTCCACTCGCTCTTCTGGAGTGAAGAGAGTATCCTTCATTGTATCGCTAGCAACGGCAATTACAATTTCATCAAACACCTTGAGCCCCCTCTCTATTATATTGATATGGCCAAATGTTGGTGGGTCAAATGTCCCGGGATAAACTGCAATATTCTTTTGCATCTTACTTTCCTTTATAAATAGAGATACATGTATCCCCGTACCTTTTGAATATGAATCTCCTCAACCCTTCGTATTCTTCCTCAGGCAACTCATCCTTTGAGTGCTCAACCACCACAATACCATCTTTATCCAAAATTTTACTCCTGTCAATAAGTTCAATCAATTTTTTTACAAGATCCCTTCTATATGGCGGGTCTGCAAAAATCAACGAAAAATGCTCCCTCTCATCTGAAAATCCCCTGATGACATCAAAGGCATCTGAATTGACAATCCTGCACCTTTCCTCTATCCCAAGGTTCCTGATATTCTCCCTGATAATAAGGCACAGGCGCCTTTTCCGCTCCACAAAACAGACCCTCTCAGCGCCTCTGCTCAATGCCTCTATTCCATAGGCGCCAGTCCCTGCGAACAGATCAAGGACACTTGCTGATTTTATCCTTTCTGAACCAAGAATATTAAATACTGCCTGTCTCACCTTATCAGAGGTCGGCCTTAAATTTCCCCCTTTAATGGTTTTGAGCAGACGCCCCCTTAAAATTCCTCCTGAAATTCTCATACGGAAGTCCTGAGCGCAAACAGATTATCAGGCACGAAACGCCTCCATCTTCGTGATAAAGAAATTCAAATGTATGGTATTAATTATACTAAAATTTTGAAGAAAGTAAAAAAGGATGAGATAGAAATACACAATTAATATAAGTCCTTGCCTTTATAGTTCTGTCTTTTGTAAAAAGCAATAACATAAAATCTCTTCTATCTCAGACAGATCAAATCCAATTCCTGTAAGCCATATCTCTTATTCTCTTATTCTCTCAGATGGGTCTTTAAATTTTTTCTCTTTAGAAAATGGGCTCTCCTTTTCTAAATCTGCCTTTCAGGGCTTTAATAGGGTCTTCAGGAATCGGCAGGACAGTTATTGTATTCCTATCATCAATCCATGCAAGTATCTTTTGCGTATAGCAGCAGGTATAGATGTTGTCCCCTGATTGTAACCGTGCTTTCCATCCTTTTCATCTTTAATAATTAGAACATCCAATATTTTTTTTTAGTTTGCAAGATTTTTTAAAAAATTACTTGAGATACTGTTGGTCATCAGTGTCAGCGCCTGTATGCCATTTTTACTGTCACTCACCTTATCTACTGACACTGTATTACCGTCCCGAACCCCCTTGATACCGACTTGCCGATGCCTCAGTAATCAGGGATTTTAAAGTTAACTGAGAAGGTGCAGAAGAAGCCAGAACATAAGAAGTTACCCATAAGTCTATGGTTTTATGTCCCAAACTTTTAGCAAATGATGTCAACCTTTTGTCAGTACAAACGAAGATAGTTTCTACCTCAGATATTATAGAAAAAGAAACCCTTTGTAGGGCGTCAAGGGTCAGTTCTTCTTTCCAGTTTGATTTTGAAGTTGCAGTCATCTCTTTTTTTCAACGGTCTTGCGCTCAAGGCAACAGAAAGGCGCGTGCCGCATCCACATAGACAACGCCAAAACTGTCCCCGGTTGTCGGACCGATTACGTTCCTTGTTTTCCCCTCGGGCAACACATAATCATCCCCGATAACCACAAAGTCGGCAGTCTGGAAATACTGAATGTAAGGCTCCCCTGCCCGCCCGCTTTCATAAAGCAGTTGCCCATTAACATACAGGGAAAGTTTCCACTGGGAGATCTCTCTTCCCCATCTGTCTCGTATGGTTGAACCCCTTTCCAGCACCACCTTCAGAAGAGACCACCTCTTCGGCGGCAGAGGGGGATATTCCT
>FWWL01001944.1_pt1 | contig 46061 bp, 38 predicted proteins | sample 2228331 | NCBI WGS metagenome assembly FWWL01 (sample SAMEA103939775, study PRJEB20133) | metagenome | reverse complement strand
CGAGGTGTCCACCAAGGGGTGTGGCGGCAGTCGGCTGGCCGGCACCAACGCGCAGGCCGCGTCGAAGCCCGCGTCGCGCGGCGCCTGGCCCGGGCCGATGCGCCCGGCCAGGAAGTCCAGCGCGTCGGATCCGAGCGCCACCTCGATCGTGTCATCCCCCCAGCCGTTCCATCGCCTCATTCGTCGGTTCCCGTTATACTCGAAGTTGCCATTCATTCCAGATTAGGGGATGTCCCCGGACCCGTATTGCGCAGTCATGACAAAGCCTTGTTCGAACGCGCCAGCAGCATCCTTCCCGCACCGGGTGACGGGCGCCTACGTCCAGCCGCTGCTCGACGCCGCCGCCGCGCGCGGGGTTGGCGGCGCCGACCTGGCGCGCGCCGCTGGCCTTGCGCCGGACAGCCTGGCGCGGTTGCCGGAGTCCTTGCCGGCGCCCGACTACATCCGCCTGCTCGACGCCGGTGCGGCGCTGGCGGCGGACCCGCACTTCGGCCTGCACGTTGGGGAACAGGTGCGGCTGGGCGCCTACAGCGTCTACGGCATGATCCTGCTGGCCTGCCGCGACTTCGGCCAGGCGCTGGAGCAGACCCAGCGCTACGAGCAACTGGCCCACGATCTCGGGCGCTCGCGCGTGGCGGTGCAAGGCGGGCGGGCGAGTTACGCCTGGACCAGCCACTACCCGAGGGCCAGCCGGCACCTGGCCGAGAGCGTGTTCGCCGGCATCCGTGTCATCGGCAACTGGCTGGCCGGCGGCGCCCTGCCCCCGGCCACGATCTCCTTCATGCACGGGACCGACGCCCCGCACGGCGAATACGAGCGGGTGCTGGGCTGCGTCCCGGACTTCGGCGCGGCGGCGCACAGCGCCAGCTTCGACGCGGCCTTGCTGGCCATGCCCGTGCCGAACGCGGACGTGGCCATGTACCCGGTGCTGGTGGAACACGCCGAGCGCCTGCTGGCGCAACGCGGCGCGCGGGACGCCACCGTGGAACAGGTGCGCGCGGCGATGGTGCGCAGGCTCGCGCACGAACCGGTGCGCCTGGGCGGCGTCGCGCGGGAACTGGGCGTCGGTAGCCGCACCCTGCAGCGCAAGCTGGCCGAGGCCGGCGTCAGCTTCCAGCAACTGCTCGACCAGACGCGCTATGCGCTGGCGCGCGACTACCTGCGGCGGCGCGAACTGTCGCTGGTGGACATCGCCTTCCTGCTCGGCTACCAGGAGCAAAGCGCCTTCACGCACGCCTTTCGCGAATGGTCGGGCACGAACCCGGGCGCCTGGCGCGACAGCGGCGTCAGCGCCTGAGCCGGGCGGCCACGGCGAGCACGTCCTCGACCGCGGGCACGATCGCCAGGGCGCACAGGAGCGCGGCTAGCGGCACGGTGGACAGGTAGCCGATGTGCTTGAAACCCAGCGCGCCAGCGACCCCGCCGGCCAGGAAGGAGCCCAGCAGCAGCGACAGCAGCGCCAGGCGCCCGCGGTTGGCAAGCACCTTGGGCAGGCGCGTACCGCCGTCGGCGTTCCAGTAGCACAGCTTGCCCAGTTCGATGCCGATGTCGGTGACGATGCCGGTCATGTGCGTGGTGCGGATCTCGGCCTGCGATATCTTGGTGATGAGCGCGTTCTGCAAGCCCATGATGAAGCACAGCAGCATCACGGTGAAGGGCACGAACAGCACGCCCGCCCCCGACAGGCGCGCGCCGAGCACGCCGAAGGCCAGCAGCAGGGACGCCTCGACCAGCAGCGGCAGCGCGTATTCGCCACGCAGGCCCTGCCGGCGCATGTAGTTGACCATGAGCGCGGTGGAGGCCGCCCCCAGCAGGAAGGACAGGACCGCCCCCGCCGCCGCCAGCACCAGCGCGAGCTTGCCCAGGACGAGATTGTCGGCGATGCTGGAAATAATCCCCGTCATGTGCGACGTGTACTGGTGCACCGCGAGGAAACCTCCGGCGTTGATGGCGCCGGCCACGAAGGCGAGCGCGTAGCCCAGGTGGCGGTTGGCGCTGGCGGTGCGCTGGTGGCTGGTAAGGCTGCGCGCGTAGTTGATCGGCACGGCTTGCCCCTCGGTAAAGGACTATCGGACCCGATAATCTTACTGCAAATGCAAGGCGCGACGGGAAAACCCGCCCCAGCCATCGAGGCTATAATAAATACATCATTCGCCAGCGCTAACCGGTACCGACGTGAATCCACATCTCGAGAAACTGCATCCCTACCCGTTCGAAAAGCTGCGTCAACTGTTTTCCGGCGTCGTCCCCAATCCCGACTACCAGCCGATCAGCCTGGGCATCGGCGAGCCCAAGCACCCGACACCCGCGTTCATCGAGAAGGCCCTGATGCACAGCGTGGCCGGACTGGCGAACTACCCCAGCACCCATGGCAGCGAGCCGCTGCGCGCGGCGATCGCAAGCTGGATCGAACACCGCTACGGCGTGCCGGAACTCGATCCCGCCACCATGGTCCTGCCGGTGAACGGTTCGCGCGAGGCCCTGTTCGCCATCGCCCAGTGCACGGTCGACGGCTCGCGGCCCGATCCGCTGGTGTTGTGCCCGAACCCCTTCTACCAGATCTACGAGGGGGCGGCCTACCTGGCCGGCGCCACGCCCTGGTTCGTCAATTCCGACCCGGGGCGCAACTTCGCCTGCGACTACGCCAGCGTGCCGGACGAGGTGTGGGCGCGTGTGCAGCTGCTGTACGTGTGCTCCCCCGGCAACCCGACCGGGGCCACGCTCGCGCTCGATGACTGGGAGATGCTGTTCGACCTGGCCGACCGCCACGGCTTCCTGATCGCCGCCGACGAATGCTACTCCGAGATCTATTTCGGCTCGACGCCGCCGCTGGGCGCGCTGGAAGCGGCGCACCAGCTCGGCCGCGGCGGCGGGGACCGCCCCTACGCCGGCCTGATCGTCTTTTCCAGCCTGTCCAAGCGCTCGAACGTACCGGGCATGCGCTCGGGCTTCGTGGCCGGCGACCCGCAGGCGATCAAGCGCTTCCTGCTGTACCGCACCTACTGCGGCGGCGCGATGTCGCCGCCGGTGCAGGCCGCCTCGATCGCCGCCTGGAGCGACGAGGCCCACGTGGCCGAGAACCGCAGCCTGTACAAGGAGAAGTTCCAGCTCATCACCCCGCTGCTCAAGGAGGTGATGGACGTGGAACTGCCCGACGCCGGCTTCTACCTGTGGGCCGACGTGCGCCGCACCGGCCTTTCCGACACCGACTTCGCACGCGCGCTGTACGCCGAATATAATGTCACGGTTTTGCCTGGCAGTTATCTCGCGCGCGAAGCGCACGGCATCAACCCCGGCGCCAACCGGATCCGCATGGCCCTCGTGGCGGGTGTGGACGAAGGACTGGAGGCGGCCAACCGCATCGTCCAGTTCTGCCAGGGACGCGGCACCTGACGCAGCACTTTGACCACCTAACCGAAACGACCATGACCCAAGAACTCCAGACCATCATCGACAGCGCCTGGGAGCAGCGCGCCGAGATCAACCCGTCGACCGCCAACGCGCAACTGCGCGACGCGGTGGCCCACGTCATCGCCGGCCTCGACGACGGCAGCCTGCGCGTGGCCCAGAAGGACAGCGGCAGCTGGGTCGTCAACCAGTGGATCAAGAAGGCCGTGCTGCTCTCGTTCCGCCTCGAGAACAACGTGATGATGCCCGAGCCGGGCGCCGGCGACGCCCTGCGGTTCTACGACAAGGTGCCCACCAAGTTCTCCGGCTACAGCGAGCAGGACTTCGCGCGCGGCGGCTTTCGCGTGGTGCCGCCGGCGGTCGCCCGCCGCGGCAGCTTCATCGGCCGCAACGTGGTGCTGATGCCCTCCTACGTGAACATCGGCGCCTACGTCGACGAAGGCACGATGGTCGACACCTGGGCCACCGTCGGCTCCTGCGCGCAGATCGGCAAGAACGTCCACCTGTCGGGCGGGGTCGGCATCGGCGGCGTGCTCGAACCGATGCAGGCCAATCCGACCATCATCGAGGACAACTGCTTCATCGGTGCGCGCTCGGAGATCGTCGAAGGCGTGATCGTCGAGGAGAACTCGGTGATCTCGATGGGCGTGTACATCGGCCAGTCCACCAAGATCTACGACCGCGCCACCGGCGAGGTGAGCTACGGCCGCGTGCCGTCCGGCTCGGTGGTCGTCTCCGGCAGCCTGCCCTCGGCCGACGGCAAGTACAGCCTGTACTGCGCCGTCATCGTCAAGCGCGTCGATGCGCAGACGCGCGCCAAGACCGGCATCAACGAGCTGCTGCGCGGCGACTGATCCAGCACCCGACCGGAGACACGACATGGCCATGGACCGCCTGTTCCAGCTGATGAAGGAGAAGAACGCTTCCGACATGTTCTTCGCCGTGAACTCGCCCGTTCACATCAAGATCAACGGGAATCTCATTCCGATCAACCAGAACCGGCTCGAACCGGAGAACATCATCTCGCTGCTGTCGGAGATCGCCTCGCCCGAGCAGATGGAGGAACTCGAACGCGAGCACGAGCTGAACATGGGCGTGTCGGTGCCCAACCTGGGGCGCTTCCGCCTGTCGGCCTTCCGCCAGCGCGGCAGCATCTCGGCGGTGTTCCGCTTCGTCCCGGCCAACATCCCGCCCCTGTCGGAGCTGGGCCTGCCGGCGGTGCTGTCGGATCTGATCATGGAAAAGCGAGGCCTGCTGCTGGTGGTGGGCGCCACCGGCTCGGGCAAGTCGACGACCATCGCGGCCATGCTCGACCACCGCAACGAGCAGAAGACCGGCCACATCCTAACGCTGGAAGACCCGATCGAGTACCTGTTCAAGAACAAGAAATCGATCGTCAACCAGCGCGAGATCGGCAGCGACGCCGGCAGCTTCTACACGGCGCTGAAGAACTCGATGCGCCAGGCGCCCGACTGCATCCTGATCGGCGAGATCCGCGACAAGGAAACGATGGCGGCGGCGCTCGCCTACGCCCAGTCGGGCCACCTGGTGCTGGCGACCCTGCACGCGAACAACAGCTACAACGCGCTCAACCGCATCATCAGCTTCTATCCGATCGAGAACCGCGCGGCCCTGCTGCAGGACCTGGCGTCGAGCGTGAAGGCGATCGTCTCGCAGCGCCTGGTGCGTTCGGCGGCTGGCGGCTCGCGCCAGGCGGCGGTCGAGGTCATGCTCAACACCCGCTACATCGCGGACCTGATCGAGAAGGGCGAGATCAGCCAGATCAAGGAGGCGATGGACAAGAGCCTGTCGCCGGGTTCGCAGTCCTTCGAGTCGTCCCTGCTCAAGCTGGTGCAGGAGGGGCTGGTCACGCAGGAGGAAGCGCTGGCCAACGCCGACTCGGCCACCAACCTGCTCTGGCTGCTCAACAACGGGCCGGAGAGCAAGGCGCAGGAAGACAGCCAGGCCAAGCAGGAAGAGCAGGCCGGCGCCTCCTTCACCGAGTTCACGCTCAACACCTGAGCAACATCGTTCCCGCGCAGGCCTCGGCGGCCGCGCGGGACCCATGCGCCGCTGGCGGGCGCGCCTCGACATCGATTCCCGCGTGCGCGGGAATGACAAGTACCTCACTCACCTCATGAACATCACCCTCTACGGCATCCCCAACTGCGACACCGTCAAGAAGGCACGCACCTGGCTTGGCGAACACGACCACGAATTCGTCTTTCACGACTTCAAGAAACAGGGCTTGCCGCCGGAAGTGGCCGCCGGCTGGCTCGAACAGCTCGACTGGGAAACCCTGGTCAACCGCAAGGGCACGACCTGGCGCAAGCTGAGCGACGAACAACGCGCGGCGGTGGTGGACAAACCGAGCGCGCTGGCCCTGATGCTGGAGAACCCTTCCGTCGTCAAGCGCCCGGTGCTCGACCGTGACGGTCAATTGGCGGTCGGCTTCTCGGCCGACGCCTACGACCGCATCTTCGGCGGACCGGCGGCATGAAGCCCTCCCGCACCCAGTTGCTGACCGAGGAACTGATCGCCCTCGATTCCGTCACGCCCCAGGACAAGGGCTGCCAGAACAAGCTCGCCGCCCTGCTCTCCCCGCTCGGCTTTCGCTGCGAGACGATCGAATCGAACGGGGTGACCAACCTGTGGGCGCGCCGGGGCACGGGCGCGCCGCTGTTCGTGTTCGCGGGCCACACCGACGTGGTGCCGGCCGGACCGCTCGACAAATGGCATTCGCAGCCCTTCGCCCCGACCGTGCGCGACGGCCGCCTGTACGGGCGCGGGAGTTCGGACATGAAGACCTCGATCGCGGCCATGGTGGTCGCGGTCGAGGAGTTCGTCGCCGCCAACCCGGATCACGCCGGCTCGATCGCCTTCCTGCTCACGAGCGACGAGGAAGGCCCGGCCGTGGACGGCACGGTGGTCGTGTGCGAGATGCTGGAAGAGCGCGGCGAGACCCCCGACTTCTGCCTGGTCGGCGAACCGACCTCGACCCACGTGCTGGGCGACGTGATCAAGAACGGCCGGCGCGGCTCGCTGTCCGGACATCTGGTGATCAAGGGCGTCCAGGGTCACATCGCCTATCCGCACCTGGCGCGCAACCCTATCCACCAGGCGGCGCCGGCCCTGGCCGAGCTCGCGGCCGAGCAGTGGGACGAAGGCAACGAGTACTACGCGCCGACCAGTTGGCAGATCTCCAACATCGCCGCCGGCACCGGCGCCAACAACGTGATACCGGGCGAACTGAAGATCGACTTCAACTTCCGCTTCTCCACCGCCAGCACGGCCGAGGGCCTGCAGGCGCGGGTGCACGCCATCCTCGACCGCCACGGCCTGGACTACGACCTGGACTGGACGCTCTCGGGCCAGCCCTTCCTGACCCCGAAGGGCACGCTGTCGGACGCGGTGTGCGATGCCATCGAGAGCGAACTGGGCGTGAAGACCGAACTGTCCACCAGCGGCGGCACCTCGGACGGCCGCTTCATCGCGCGGATCTGCCCGCAAGTGATAGAATTTGGCCCACCGAACGCCAGTATCCACAAGATCGACGAGCATATCGAATTGCGCTTCATCGATCCGCTCAAGAACATCTACCGCCGCACGCTGGAAAACCTGCTGGCCAGCCCCGCATCCGCGCCAACAACACGAGAATAAGGCCATGAACACCAATTCCTTCAGCACCCCGCGCGACCTGCTGCGCTATGCCGTCACCCGCTTCAACGCCGCCAAGCTGTTCTTCGGCCACGGCAGCGCGGAAGCCTTCGACGAGGCGGCCTACCTGATCCTGCACACGCTCAAGCTGCCGCTGGACAAGCTCGAACCCTTCCTCGACGCGAAGCTGCTGCCCGAGGAGGTGCTGCAGGTGCTGGCCGTGATCGAGCGCCGCACCACCGAGCGGGTGCCGGCGGCCTACATCACCAACCAGGCCTGGCTGGGCAACTACGAGTTCTACGTGGACGAGCGCGTGTTGGTGCCGCGCTCCTTCATCGCCGAGCTGATCCCCCAGCAGTTCAGCCCGTGGGTGACCGAGCCCGACCAGGTCGAGAACGTGCTCGAACTGTGCACCGGCTCGGGCTGCCTGGCGATCATGATGGCCGACGCCTTCCCGAACGCGGTGGTCGACGCGGTGGACATCTCGAAGGACGCGCTCGCCGTGGCCGAGCAGAACATCCGCGAATACAAGCTGGAAGGCCGGGTCAACCCGATCCAGTCCGACCTGTACGAGAACGTGCCCTTCAAGAAGTACGACTTGATCGTGAGCAATCCGCCTTACGTGAACGCCGACTCGATGAGCAAGCTGCCGCCGGAATACCTGGCCGAACCGCAGATCGCCCTGGCGGGCGGCGCCGATGGCATGGACCTGGTGCGCAAGATCGTCAATGGCGCCGCCGAGCGCCTGACGCCGGACGGCATCCTCGTGGTCGAGATCGGCAACGAGCGCGATTTCGCCGAGGCGGCCTTCGGCCACCTGGGACTGATCTGGGTCAGCACGAGCGTGGGCGACGACGCCGTGTTCATGCTCACCGCCGAGCAGTTGCAGCGCCACCAATAAACGTCGTAGCAAGTACAGCAAGATGATCCGAATCCAGAACGTCAGCCTGATGCGCGGCATTAAGCCGCTGCTCGAAGGCGCCGACCTCACCCTCAACCCCGGCGACAAGATCGGCCTGATCGGCGCGAACGGCGCCGGCAAGTCCAGCCTGTTCGCGATGCTGCGCGGCGAACTGCACCCGGACGGGGGCGAGATCGACTTCCCGGCGCGCTGGCGCATGGCCTATGTGGCGCAGGAAACCCCGGCGCTGGAGCGTCCGGCCCTCGACTACGCGATCGACGGCGACGTCAACCTGCGCCGCCTGCAGGCCGAACTGGAGCGCCTGGAAGCGGCGCCGCACACGCACGACAACGGTATCGCGATGGGCGAGGTGCACAGCGCGCTGGCCGACGCCGACGCCTACACGGTGCAGTCGCGCGCCGAGCAACTGCTGCTGGGCCTGGGCTTCACGCTGGAGCAGATGCGCCAGCCGGTGGCCAGCTTCTCCGGCGGCTGGCGCATGCGCCTGAACCTGGCCCAGGCGCTGATGTGCCCGTCCGACCTGCTGCTGCTGGACGAGCCGACCAACCACCTGGACCTGGACGCGATCATCTGGCTGGAGGACTGGCTCAAGCGCTACACCGGCACGCTGATCATCATCTCGCACGACCGCGACTTCCTCGATGAGATCGTGAACGTCGTCGTGCATATCGACGAGCGCAAGCTCAAGCGCTACTCGGGCAACTACAGCGCCTTCGAGCGCCAGCGCGCGGCCCAGATCGTGCTGGCCGCGGCCGCGCTGGAGAAGCAGCAGCGCGAGCGCGCCCACCTCGAGTCCTTCATCAACCGCTTCAAGGCCAAGGCCAGCAAGGCGCGCCAGGCCCAGAGCCGGATGAAGGCCCTGGCCAAGATGGAGGAGCTGGCCCCGCTGCGCGCGGCCGCCGAATTCTCGTTCGAGTTCCGCGAGCCGTTGTCGGCACCGAACCCGCTGCTGGTCATGGAAGAGGTGGACGCCGGCTATCCGCTGCTGGACGAGCACGGCGACCGGGTCGGCGCCAGGACCATCGTCAGCCACATCGATTTCTCACTCCAGATCGGCCAGCGCATCGGCCTGCTGGGCGTGAACGGCGCCGGCAAGTCCACGCTCATCAAGACCATCGCCGGCGAACTGGCACCGCTGGCCGGCACCGCCACCCTCGGCAAGGGCCTGTCGATCGGCTACTTCGCCCAGCACCAGGTGGAGATGCTGCGCCACGAGGAGACGCCGCTGTGGCACCTGGCGCGCATCGCGCCGACCGTGCGCGAGCAGGAACTGCGCAACTTCCTGGGCGGCTTCAACTTCCCGGGCACCATGGTCAGCAGCCCGATCGCGCCGTTCTCGGGCGGCGAGAAGGCGCGCCTGGCGCTGGCCCTGATCGTCTGGCAGCGCCCCAACCTGCTGCTGCTGGACGAACCGACCAACCACCTGGACCTGGAGACGCGCGAGGCGCTGACGATGGCACTGGCGCAGTTCGAGGGCACGCTGGTGGTGGTCTCGCACGACCGCCACCTGCTGCGCGCCACGACGGACCAGTTCATCATCGTGGCCGACGGCCGCCTGCAGCCCTTCGACGGCGACCTGGACGACTACAAGGACTGGCTGTTCCAGACCAAGCTGGGCAAGGGCACGGCGGTGCTGCCGGCCGCGGCGCCGGCCAAGGCCGCGCCGGCTCCCGCGCAACCGGTGCCGATGGGCGACCGCAAGGAGCAGAAGCGCCAGGAAGCCGAGGAACGCCAGCGCCTGTCGGCCCTGAAGAAGCCGATCGAGAACCGGATCAAGCGCCTGGAGGAGCAGATGGCCAAGCTCAACGCGAAGAAGGCCGAGATCGACGCGGCCCTGCTCGACCCGGCCATCTACGAGGCGCAGCACAAGGAGCGGCTCAAGTCCCTGGTGGCCGACCAGGCCTTCGCCGTGCGCGACCTCGAACAGCTTGAAGGCGAGTGGCTGGAACTGCAGGAGCAGCTGGAAGGACTGGCGGCCTAGGCAGGCCAGGACAGGCCTAGGCGACCTGGCGCGTCCCGGCGCGCTGGCGGCGCACCGACATCAGTCGGTCGATGTCGACCAGGATCAGGCGCCGTCCCCGCACCTGGGCCAGGCCGACCAGGTAATCCGCGTGCGCGCCGTCAGCGCCCGGCACCGGCGCGATGTGCTCGGGCGACAGGCTCACCACGTCGATCACGCGCTCGACCACCATCCCCACCACGCAGCTTGTCAGTTGCAACACGATCACGTCGGTGACCGGGTCGGGCGAGACCGCGCGCCCGGCGAAGGCCGCGCGCATGTCCACGATGGGCATGATCACACCGCCGGACAATGCGACGTTCCCGATGAGCTGCCCGTCCGTCGCCAGGCGCTCCAGCGAACCGAATGCCCGCAGTTCGCGCACCTTGCCGAAGTCCAGACCGTATTCGAGCCCGCCGAGCGTGAAGCTCAGGAACTCCCTCTCCCGCGCGCCAGCCTTGTTGGTATGCATGGTGAACCCTTTCGTTAGCAGAGCCTATCGTAAGGGCTGGGGCGGCGGCGATTGTTGACTGTAGTCAACCGCTCGCCGATCAGGGCGCGCGGCGCGCGAGCAGGGAGACGCCGGTGCCGCCGAAGGCAAAGGAGTTCGACATGACGGTGCGCAATGTGGGCATGGCCCGCGCCTGGTTCGGGACGTAATCGAGGTCGCAGTCCGGGTCGGGCAGTTCCAGGTGGGCGGTGGGTGGCACCATCCCGGCATTCATCGCCAGCACGGCGACCGCGAACTCGAGCGCGCCCGCCGCCCCCAGCAGGTGGCCGTGCATGGACTTGGTCGAACTGACGGGGATGCGCGCCGCGCGCTCCCCGAACACCCGCTTGATCGCGGCGGTTTCCACCGGATCGTTGGCCGGCGTCCCGGTGCCGTGCGCGTTGATGTAGTCGACACCGCCGGCATCGATGCGCGCCGCCGCCAGCGCCAGGCGCATCGCGCGCGCCTGTCCGTCCACGCTCGGATGGGTCAGGTGCGCGACATCCGTGGCCACGCCGTAGCCGAGGACCTCGGCAAGGATGCCGGCGCCGCGCGCGCGCGCCGCTTCCCACTCCTCCAGCACGACGACGGCGGCCCCCTCCCCCAGCACCATGCCGGTCCTGTTCTTCGAGAACGGCTTGCACGAGGCGGCGGGGTCGCGCCGGTCCTGCGCGGCGATGGTGCGGATCGCTTCCCATGCCTTCATCGGCCCGAGTACCAGCGGCGCCTCGGTGCCGCCCGCCAGCATGAGGTCGGCGTCCCCGCCACGGATGCGCAGCGCCGCTTCGCCGATCGCCACGGCCGACGACGAACAGGCGCAGGTATAGGTCAGGTTCGGCCCGGTCAGGCCATGTTCGAGCCCGATCCAGGAAGCGGCGGCGTTGTTCATGCCGAGCAGGACGCTGAAGGGCTTGAGCCGGTCGGACCGTTCGCCGTACAGGGTGCGATAGGCCTCGTCGGTGCTGTGCGCCCCGCCCATCCCGGTGCCGATGAAGACCCCGCAGCGCTCGGGGTCGATGCCATCCAGTGGCGCCTGCGCCTGCGCCAGCGCCTGGCGCGCCGCGTGCAGCGCGAAGCGCGTGGCCCGGTCCATCATGCGCAGTTTTGCCGGCTCGGCCAGGTCGTCCGGGTCGAACGCCGCCGGGGCCGCGACCGGGTTGGCGAGTCGCGCGTACTCCTGCCCTTCGAGCCGGCGCACCCCGGAGCGCGCACCGGCCAGCGCCTCCAGCAGCGCGCCGCTGGAATTGCCGAGCGGACTGACCACACCGATGCCGGTCAGCGCGACCCGTCTCATGATCCGGCCTGCTGGGGCAGCGCCTCCGCTTCCTGCTGCGCGACCAGGTCATCGACGTAGCGCACGACGTCCTGCACCGTGGCCAGTTCCACCTGGTCGTTCGGCACCCGGATGTCGAAGGCTTCCTCGATCTTGAACAGCAGTTCCATCACGCTCAGCGAATCGATACCCAGATCCTCGAGGCGCGCCTCCGGCTGCAGGCTGTCCGGATCGAGCTTGTGTTCCTCCGCGAGAATGCGGACCAGGCGGTCGAAAGTGTTCATGCGGATTTCCTTTAGATAGGTTCCCTGCTCATGCCGTTGCGATTGCCCTCTTTCCCCTGCACCCGGGATCTCGGGCGCACCTTGCCGCACCAGCGCGCGAACCCCGTCAGCAGCGCCGGGTGGCGCCCCAGCGCCGGCAGCACGGCGCCGAAGACCTGCGGGCGCATCGCCAGGTGCGCGTACAGCGCCGACATCCGGATGCGCCGCCCGAAGCGGCGCCGCCAGCTTGCCGCGTATTCGGAGCGGGCGCCCTGGTGCGACGGAGCGCCCGCGCGGTGCGCCTGGCGCCGGACCAGGATCTCCGCGAGCAGGACGGCGGACTGGAGCGCCATGCCGATGCCTTCCCCGATGATCGGATGCGCCTCGCCGGCCGCATTGCCGATCCTGAAGACGGTGTCGTCCCGGCTTGAAACGCGCACGCCGGGACGGATAGGCCCGGCAGCGAGCCAGCCGCCGCACTGCACCGCCTCGCCCAACAGCCGTTCCGTGGCCGGGGCATGTTCCCTCACCCATGCGAACGCGGCCTCGGCCGCCTTGACGCCGGGGAAGCGGGCGCGCGCCCGCGCCAGCGCGTCACGCCGCAGGCAGCAGGCGAAGGTCGCGGTAGCCTCCCCCGCCACCACCATGCCGCCATAGCCACCCGGGAAGGCGAGAACGGGAAGCAGGTCGTGCTCGAGCGAGGCGTGCCGGAAGTTCGCCTTGAAGCCGAACAGGTCGGAGGGTCCGTGCGCCGCGCCCGCCGTCGCGCCCCCGCTGCCGGCGACCGGCGGCTCCCAGGAGCCGTGCGCGTCGACCACCAGCGCGGCGGGCAGCTCGCATTCTTCGCGCCGGTTCGTGTGGCGCAGGCGGCATGCGTGGTTCCCGGCGACGCCGTCGATCGCGTACACCTGCCAGGGCTGGAACACGGACACGCCGCGCCGCGCGGCCTGTTCCAGCAACAGCGTGTCCAGGTGCTCGCGGGCGAGCGCCAGGCCCCAGGGGTGGGCGCCGTCCTCGTAGGCGGGCAGCGGCGCACGCACGATGTGCGCGCCCGACACCAGGGCCACATGCCGCAGCGGATGTCCGCCGAACCGGGACAGCTGCGGACCGATGCCCAGCGCCTCCAGGATCGGCAGATTCGTGGCGGAAATGCATTCACCGCATACCTTCCGCCTCGGATAGACCTGTTTTTCGACCAAGGCCACGCGCCAGCCGGCCTCGGCCAGCAGGATGGCGGCGCCGCAGCCCGCGGGCCCCGCCCCGATGACGATGGCGTCGAAGGCGGTGCTCATGCGCGGCGCGCGACGAACAGATGACTGAACAGGCCCGCGCGCCGCTCCTCCAGTTTCCAGGAGGGGTACGGCCAGAGCGAGGACAACTCGTCCGCCTGGAAGCCGGCCTTGACGCTGGCCACGGCGTCGGCCCGTGTCACGTCGTTCGCGCCCAGCAGGCCGACCATGCGGCTGGCCAGCAGCGGCAGTCGCGCGCGCCAGGGTTCGCAGGCGATGAAGCGGTCCGTGCGCCGGCCCAGGGCCTCGAACAGCCGGGCGATCTGATCGGGGTCGAAATGGTGGATGAACAGGTTGGCGATGGCGATGTCGAAATGCTCCCCCTCGCTCTCGGCGATCCAGTCCGTGACGTCCGCCCGCCGCACCTGCAAGGTCCACCCCGTCCGCCGGATGGCCTCGCGCGTTTCCTCCGTCACGCAACGTTGGCGGTCCAGCAGCACGACATGAACGCCGCGCCAGTGGGGAGCCAGCCGCCGCGCAAGGCGCAGCATCAGGCTGCCGTCGCCGGCACCGAGTTCGACGATCCGTGCCGGCGCGTGGCTGGCGCGCGCCAGCGCTCCGCCAAGGATGCCGGCCGAGCCCATGATGAAGTTAATCCTCTGCAAGTCCTTGCGCGACTGCACGGCACGCGGATCGTCCTCGCCGAGTTCGTCGAGGATCTCAGGGGCCAGCAGGCGCGGGAAGGACGGTTCCATGGCGCTGTTCATTCGGCTTCCAGCAAGGCGCCGTGGCAGCTCAGGCCGGCCCCGAAGGAAGACAGCCACCAGGGGCCGCCGGGCGCCTCCGCGTCCAGCGCGCCGCGCAGCACGAAATACACCGAGGCGCTGCTCAGGTTGCCATACGCGCGCAGGACGGCGGCGCTGTGGCGCAGGTCCTCCGGTTCGAGGCCCATCTGCCGCGCCAGCGCCAGCAGCACATCCCGCCCGCCGGGGTGCATGATCCAGGTCCGGATGTCGCCGCGCCGGGTCCTGGTACGCTCGAGCGCGGTGTCGAGCACCCGCTGCGCGTAGTGCGCGGCCAGGCGCGGCACCTCGCGCGTCAGGATGTTGCGCAGCATGCCCTGCCGCCACTCGAACTGCAGGCGGTCGCGCCGCTCGGGCGCAATGACCGATTCCGCATGCCGCCACTGGATGCGGCGCAGGCCGGGCCGGGGCTCGCGCGACAGCACCATGGCGCCGGCGCCATCCCCGAACAGGCAGGCGCTGATGAGTACGCCCGGGTCTTCGTCCAGGTACATCGCCGCGCTGCACACCTCGACGCAAACGGACAGCACATGGCGCGCCTGCCCGGCGCCGAGCAGCGAGTGGGCAAGGCGCATGTTGGGCAGGGCCGCGCCGCACCCGTGCCCGACCAGGTCGAAGGCCTGCGCATCGGGACGCAGTCCCAGTTGCTCGATCACGTAGCCGCTCAGCCCGGGGCAGAGATAGCCGGTGCAACTGCTGACGACCACGGCGTCGATCCGGTCCGGCTCCAGCCCGGAGCGCTCCAGCGCCTCCTGGCCGGCGCGCCGCGCCAGCGCGGGGGCGTTGGCCAGGAACCTGGCGTTCAGGACATCGGGTTCGATCTGGAACACCTCGGCCAGCGAATCGATGGCGAGGTGCCGCCTCTCGATGCCGTTGTCGCGCAGGAGCACGGCGCTGGTGACGGCGTGGGCGCGCGGCCCGAGGCGCGCGTACCATTCGGAGTCGGCGAACGCGTTCCAACAGTCGAGCTTGGAGTAGCTCTTCGCGGGGACGGCGGTTCCAATTCCGTTCAGAAACATGTGGTAGCCCAGGGTCCGATGCCAGATGCGATGCATGGTAGCGCGAACCCATCATTTGCCACGCACAATATGGCCGGGTGTCGGAACACCGCGCGCCGCGCGCCCGCCCCATGCCGTCGTTCCCGCGCAGGCGGGAACCGATACGGAGTATGCCAACCGGCGGTTTCGATCGTGCCGGAAACGCGAACGGGTCATGGTCCCCGGCTGCGCGATCGCGGCGCCTAGGTAGGTGACTCCGGAATATGTGCATAGGTTCCCGCTTTCGCGGGAACGACTGGTTTTTGCTTGTTCTGACCAGGACTGCCTCCAATGGCGGCATCGATCATTCCGGACAGCAGTGCGCCTGCGCGGGGACGACGTGCGAGCGCTGTCGTTTCGAGAGTGCGCGGTCTCCCGGGCCACGCCTCAGAACAATGCGCCCTGCGGGCTGACCAGGCGGCCGAAGCTGTCGCCCAGGAAGGGCAGGATCGCATCGGCCACCGGTTCCAGCTGCTTTTCCAGGTAGTGTCCGTAGTCGATCGGGGAACGCAGCGCCTCGACCGGTTCGGGGCCGGAGGTCGTCATCATGTAGCGGATCCAGCCGCCGTTGCGGTACAGCGCCGGCAAGCCCTGCGCCAGGTAGTGCTCGTCCGCCATGCGCGCCGCGCGCACGTGGGGCGGCACGTTGCGCTGGTAGTCCTCCAGCGCGCGCCGCAGGCGCTTGCGGTACACCAGCATCTCGTCGAATTCCCCGCGCAGCGTGCGCGCCACGTAGTCGCGCACGTAGTCCTCGTACGGCTCGCCCTGGAACACGCGCCGGTACAGCTCCTGCTGGAAGCCTTGTGCCAGCGGCGTCCAGTCGGTACGCACCGTCTCCAGTCCCTTGAAGACCAGCTCCTCGCCGCCATCGGCGCCCTGGGCCAGCCCCGCATAGCGCTTCTTGCTGCCCTCGTCCGAGCCGCGCACCGTGGGCATCAGGAAGCGCCGGAAGTGCACCTCGTATTCCAGTTCGAGCGCGCTGTCCAGGCCCAGCTCCTCGCGCAGGTGACGGCGCCACCACGCGTTCACGTGCTCCACCAGGGCGCCGCCGATCCGGCGCGCCTCGTCCTCGGCGTGCGCGCGCCCCAGCCAGACGAAGGTCGAGTCGGTGTCGCCATAGATCACCTGGTAGCCCTCGGCCTCGATCAGCTCGCGCGTGCGGTGCATGATCTGGTGCCCGCGCAGGGTGATGGACGAGGCCAGGCGCGGGTCGAAGAAACGGCACCCGCTGGAGCCGAGCACGCCGTAGAAGGCGTTCATGATGATCTTGAGCGCCTGCGCCAGCGGCGCGTTGCGCTCGCGCTTGGCCGCGTCCCGGCCGGCCCACACCTGGCTCACGATGCCGGGCAGGCAGTGCCGCGAGCGCGAGAAGCGCGCGTTGCGAAAGCCCGGTACCGTGAGCGCCTCGTCCTCGCGCAAGCCCTCGACCAGCCCGACCGGGTCGATCAGGAAGGTGCGGATGATCGACGGGTAAAGGCTCTTGTAGTCGAGCACCAGCACCGAGTCGTACAGGCCAGAGCGCGAGTCCATGACGAAGCCGCCAGGACTCTCGCCGCCGGTCACGTCGCCGATGTTCGGCGCCACCCGGCCCTGGCGGTGCATGACCGGCATGTACAGGTGCTCGAAGGCGGCCACCGAGCCGCCGCTGCGGTCGGCCGCGAGGCCGGTCACGCTGGCGCGTTCGAGCAGGAACACCAGCAGCCCGGTCTTGTCGAAGATGCGCGTGACCAGCTCGCAGTCGCGCAGGTTGTAATGGGCCAGGGCCGGCTTGTCCTCGGCGAACATGCGGTCGATCTCGGCCATGCGGTCGTGCGGGTTGTCCACCGCCTTGCCCTCGCCCAGCAGGCTCCGTGCCACATGCTCCAGGCTGAAGGACGCGAAGCTCCAGGTGGCCGAGCGCAGCGCCTCGATGCCGTCGATGACCAGCCGTCCCGCGATCGACACGAAGTAATGCTCCTGCTTGCCGCCATGCTCGCGCCACTCCATCGGCCCGCCGTCGCGCCCCAGCCGCAGCGGGTGGCGCAGTCGCTCGGCGTGGCGCTGCAGCACCCGCAGGTCGAACTGCACCAGGTTCCAGCCGATGATCGCGTCCGGGTCGTGCTCCCGGAACCACGCCTCCAGCCTGTCGAGCATCGCCGCGCGGTCGTCGCAGTAATCCAGTGCGAAGTCGCGCGCGCCCCCGGTTCCGTTGGGCGGGCCGAGCATGTACACCTGGCGCTGTCCGCAACCCTGCAAGGCGATCGAGTACAAGTCGCCCTCGAAGGTGGTCTCGATGTCGAGCGACACGGTGCGCAGCCGGGGACGGTAGCCCGGCGCGGGCTTGAGCTGGGCGTGGCCCGAAAACGCCACGGGCGCCGTGATGAAGCGCTCCATCAGGTAGCGCTCGGGCGGCCTGACGTCGGCCTCGTAGACGTCGATCCCGTGCTGGCGCAGGCGCTTTTCCAGGCGCAGCAACTGGCGGTACTTGCGGCAGTACAGGCCGAGCACCTTGCGGTGCTGGAAGTCGGAGAGGGCCAGCTCGCGCAGCTCCCAGCCCGGCTCGCCGGCCAGCAGCGTCTCGGCCCGGTGGCGCTGCGTCTCGGGGATGAAGGCGACCGCGCGTTGGGCGGGCGGGCGCACGCAGGCCGGCCCGTCGTCGGTGGCGAGCCAGAAGTCGAGCTCCACGCCGGCCTCGGTGTCACGCCAGTGGCGCGTGAGCAGGAAGCCATGGCGTGCCGGCGCGGCGCTGGGGTCGTTCATGGCGGGATGGGCGCGGCCGCCGGCGTCAGGACAGGCCCGACAACTCGGCTTCGGTGAAGCCGGCGAGCCGGCGCGCGGCCAGGTTGAACGGCCCCTTGAGCACCGGAGCCTTGTAGCGCAGCGTCAGTTCGGCGTAGGTTGCGCACGGCTCCAGGCCGCGCTCGGCGCACAGTAGGCCATACCAGCGGTTGCCGATCTCGACATGGCCGACCTCCTCCTCCAGGATGAGGTCCAGGATGGCGGCAGCGGCCATGTCGCCGGCCTGGGCCAGCTTGGCGCGCAGCGGCGGTATCGCGTCCAGCCCGCGCGCCTCCAGGGTGCGCGGGACCAGCGCCATGCGCCCAAGGATGTCTTCGCGCGTCTTGTCCGCCATCTCCCACAGGCTGTCATGGGCGGGAAAGTCGCCGTAGGCGTAGCCGAGCACCGCCAGGTGCGCGGCCAGCATCGAGAAGTGGGCGGCCTCCTCCGTCGCCACGCGCAGCCAGTCGGTGTAGAACCGTTCGGGCATGCCGGGAAAGCGCCAGACCGCGTCCAGACCCAGGTTGATCGCGTTGAACTCGATGTGCGCCAGCGCGTGGATCAGCATCGCCCGCCCTTCCACCGTCACCATCGAACGCCGGCCGACCAGTCGCGGGGGTACCAGTTCCGGACGCGGTGGACGGCCCGGAACGGTCCCGCTCGCGTGCAGCACGGCGTCCCGGTCGAGCCGGCAGGCTCCCGCATGCCAGTCGCGCGCCAGGTCCGCCACGGCCGCGGCCTTGGCGGCCGGCCCCGGCTCGAGCAGGCATTGCAGCGCGCGCGCGCGCAACTCGGGCATCTGGCCCATGGTGAAACCCCATCCGAACGAAAGCCGGCAGTGTACCAAATCCGCCCGCCGGCGGAGGAACGGGCTGGCCTAGCCGCCCTGGTTGTCGCTGCGCCATTCGAAGGCGCCGCCCCGCCCGGCGAACAGGACCTCGGCCCCGCTCCTGCCACGCAGGCTGGCCTTGATCTCGCGCGGCGACTGCAGGTGCGGGCTGCCGGCGTCGGGGTCGTAGCGCAGCACCCGCACCTGGGCCTCGGTGGCGAGGGTCCCGACCGATACCATCGCCACGCGCTCGCCCTCGTCGCGCTGGCGCGTCAAGCGCTCGAGCAGGGCCTGGCCGGTCTGCCGCTCGGTCTCGGCCGCCTGCGCCGCTTCCGACAGCCGGCCCATCTCCTTGAGGGCGGGCGCGACCGCCTGGCCGAGCGCGCGGAACTGGGCAGCCTGCTCCGGCGTGAACTTGAGCTCGTTCTTGCGCAGGCCGGAGGCGAGCGTGAGGTACTTGCGCAGTTCCGGTTGCGCGCCGACGACGGCCATTTCCGCGCGGTGGCGCGCCGCCAGTTCACCGAACTGCGCGACCCGTTCGGCGATCTGGGCCAGCGCCTCGTCGATGCGGGCGCAATCGGGCCTGAGCACGTACACCAGCATTTCGCTCTGGCGGCGCGGCGCGGCGCTGCCCAGCGTGACCTGCCGGCCGGCGACGGCGCAGCCCTCGGCGCTGCCGATCGCGACCTCGTCGCCGATGATCTCGCAGTTGACCGCTTCCTCGATCGTCACGCGCTGGCCGGACACCACGCAGTTCTCGGCGCGGCCGAGCACCACCTCGCCGGCCGGCGCCTGCAGCACCGCGCTGGCGGCGACCCCGCGAACCCGCACGTCGCCGCTGGCGTTGCGCGCGCTGCCGCCGACCAGGTTGGCGTTGAGCTGGACCAGCCCGCCGCGCGAGACCACGTGGCCGAACACGTCGGCGTGCACGGTGATGCTCTCGCCCTCGACCACGCGCTTTTCCTGGATCTCGCCGAATTCCTCGTAGTCGCCGCTCAATTGCAGGTTGCCGGTGGTGCGCGCGCTGACCCCGTCGTGGCTGACGATCTTGGCGCCCACCGAGACCTGGTTCGACTTCGTGTCCACGCTGACGAAGCCGCCCTGCTGCGATACCAGGAATTCGCCCTCGCCGGTGTGCTCGATCGTGGTGCCGGGCCCGGCCCAGGCGTGGAAGTCCAGGTCGGCGGGAACGTCCGGCTCGAGCGGGATGCCGGACAGGTCGAAACCCGGCTCGCCGGCCTGTCGCGGCAGCTTGCGCAGGAGGCGCACGCCGGCCTCGATCTGGGGGAAGCGGTTCTGGAAGCGCAACAGGTCGAGCCTGCCGTTGGCCAGCTGGCGCGGCGCGTCGTTGCGGTGGATCTCGTCCGACACCTCGATCACCCGCGCATCCTGGCCGGGCACGGGCTCGACCCGCCTGGCCACCACCACCCGCCCGGCGCCGGCGGTCCCGATCGCCGTGCGCACCGCGTCGATGTCGATGCCGAAGCGGATACCCTTGCTCCACATGTCGGCCACGAACTCGTCGCAGTCCAGCCGGGCCGGACGGTCCGTGCCCGGCTTGTCCGGGTCGGCCTGGAACACGGGTTCGAAATAGTACTCGGCCTGGCCGTCGGCGATCTTCACCGCGCGGTACAGTTCGCGCCGCTCTGGCGGGAAAGGCAGGATGTCGTCGGCGATGCGCGCGACCACGTGGCCGGCCGCGTCGCGCGGCAGGTCCGGACCGTAGTCGAACAGCGCCTTGAGGAAGGCCGGATAGTCGATGCCGGCCAGGTAGTGGCCGGACTGGAAGATGCGGTCGACCGCGGCAACCAGGGTGGTGCCGAGCACGGCCGGGTCGGCATGCACGCCGTCGTGCCGCTTGACGATACAATGTTCGGGCCCGTCGGACTCGAAACGGGCGACGGCACCACGAGGAGGAGAGGCAAGACCAGATTCCGGCACGTTCGCGCTCCACGCAAGGCTGGTTATCGGGACCCCGCCGCGGGCACGCCATGCGGCTAGAGTAAGAATGCCGTCAGCTTAGCATGTTGCCTGAAATAAATAAACAAAGGGCAATAGCTCTAGCGCAAAAAGCAATACGGGTCCCGGCCCCGGCCGCTCCTCAGCGGCGCGGCGGGTTCTGGTACAAGTCCATGCCCGCCTCGCTGATCTGGCGGCGCAGGTCGCGCCGCTCGTCCGGCGTCAGGCGGCCGCTGCGGCGGGCCGCGTCGGCATTGCGCATCTGCTGCTCCTGCTGCATCTGCATCTGGCGGCGCTGCTCTTCGCGCTCGAACGCGCGCTGCTCGAAGCGCTGGTCGGCCTGGAAGCGGTCGCCGCGCTGCTGGGCAGCCTCGTCGCGGCGCGCGTCGCGCTCGCTTTGCTGGGCGAACGCGGTCCCGGCACCGGCCACCGCCAGCGCACAGGCGAGGACACCGCGGCCGACAAGGCGTGCCAGCCGGCCGCGCCCGGCGCCGGAAGCTGCGTAATTGTTGGTATGCGCGTGTTTCATGGTGTTCCTCTTCCGCGAAGCCTTGTAAACAGATAAGCTGTGCTTACCACTTGCCGCCAGTGTATGTGCAATCCGCCTGAGGCATAAGGTGGATTGGGTAAAGTTTGTAACACATTGTAATGGCTCAGGCGTGTTCCTCACATGTTTAGCTATAAGAAGTTACCATAGCGACATCCATCTGACAAATCCGCACAGTTCTATGACGCCTTCATCCAGCTCAAATCCGGGCGCTTCGGGCCCCGCCGCCACGGGCGGCCACTCCGCCAAGATCATGGTCGTGGACGACGACGTGCGCCTGCGCGACCTGCTGCGCCGTTACCTGACCGAACAGGGATTCCAGGTGGTCACCGCCGAGAACGCGACGGCGATGAACAAGCTCTGGCTGCGCGAGCGCTACGACCTGCTCGTGCTCGACCTCATGCTCCCCGGCGAGGACGGCCTGTCGATCTGCCGCCGCCTGCGCGGCGCGGGCGACCAGACCCCGATCATCATGCTCACCGCCAAGGGCGAGGACGTGGACCGCATCGTGGGACTGGAGATGGGCGCGGACGACTACCTGCCCAAGCCCTTCAACCCGCGCGAATTGCTGGCGCGGATCGGCGCCGTGCTGCGCCGCAAGGGTCCGGACGAGATACCGGGCGCGCCGTCGGAGACGCCGCAGACCTTCGAATTCGGCCAGTTCGTGCTCGACCTGGGCACGCGCACGCTCAAGAAGAACGGCGAGACCGTACCCCTGACCACGGGCGAGTTCTCGGTGCTCAAGGTGTTCGCCCGCCATGCCCGCCAGCCGCTGTCGCGCGAGAAGCTGATGGAACTGGCGCGCGGACGGGAATACGAGGTGTTCGACCGCAGCCTGGACGTGCAGATCTCGCGCCTGCGCAAGCTGATCGAGCCGGACCCGTCGAGCCCGCTGTACATCCAGACCGTGTGGGGCCTGGGCTACGTCTTCATCCCTGAAGGCCAGCCACGCTAGTGTTCGCGTCCTTTCCTCCGAAGCGCGCGCCGCGCTCGGGCTGGTTCCGCAGCGGCCTGTTCTGGCGGACCTTCTTCCTGCTGTCGGTGCTGATCACGCTGTCGATGGGCTCGTGGATCGGGCTCATGAACGTGGTCCAGCGCGGGCCCCAGGCGCAGCAGACGGCCGACCTGGTGGTGTCGGTGGTGACCATCACCAAGGCCGCGCTGACCCATTCCGCGCCCGACCTGCGGCGCGAACTGCTGTTCGAACTGGTGGCCAACGAGGGCATCCGGGTCATCCTGCTGGAAGAAACCGACGAGGTCGAGCCGCCCCCGAACAACCCGCTGATGCCCGAGATCGCCGCCCTGGTGCGCGAAAAGCTCGGGGCGGACACGCGGTTCTCCAGCCAGGTGAACGGGATGGCCGGTTTCTGGATCAGCTTCAACATCGACGAGGACAAGTACTGGCTGATGCTCGAGCGCGAACGCCTGGCCGGCCTGACGCGCGTGCAGTGGCTGGGATGGGCGGCGGTCGTGGGCGGCCTGTCCCTGCTGGGCGCGGCCCTGATCTCGAGCCTGATCAACCTGCCGCTGGCGCGCCTGACGGCCGCCGCGCGCAAGATCGCCAAGGGCGAGCGCCCCGCTCCCCTGCCCGAGAAGGGCTCGAAGGAGATCGTCGAGGCCAACCGCAGCTTCAACCAGATGGTCGAGGACCTGGCCCAGGTCGAGAAGGACCGCGCCGTGATCCTGGCCGGCATCTCGCACGACCTGCGCACGCCGCTGGCGCGCATGCAGCTGGAACTGGAGATGGCCAGCCTGCCGGCCGAGGCGCGCGAGGGCATGCAGTCGGACATCGCCCAGATGGACGCGATCATCGGCCAGTTCCTCGACTACGCCCGTCCGACCGAGGCCGCCACCTTCGTCGCGGTGGACCTGTCGGAGATGCTGGAGGACGTGGCGCGCGAGGCGGGGCGCATGGCCGACGTGCGGGTTCGCACCGATATCGAACCCGGCGCCCAGGTGCTCGGCAATCCGACCGACCTGCGCCGCGTGATCAACAACATCATCGAGAACGCGCGCCGCTACGGCCGCACGCCCGGCACGGAGGTGACCGAGATCGACATCGGCTGCCGGGTCAAGTCCACCGGCCACGGGCGCCGCGCGGTGGTCGAGATCCAGGACCACGGCGTCGGCGTGCCGCCCGACCAGATCGAGCAGTTGCTCAAGCCTTTCACCAGGCTCGACACGGCGCGCGGCCAGGCCAACGGCGCCGGCCTGGGGCTGGCCATCGTCGAGCGCGTGATCACCCGCCACAACGCCGAGTTGACGGTGTCGAACCGGGAAGGCGGGGGCCTGCGCCTGTGCATCGCCCTGCCCCTGGCCACCTGAACCGCTCCGCCCGGGCGCCGGCCCGGCATTTGCCGGACCGCCGCCCGGCCCTTGCCTTGTATACTGTGCGTTTCCTTCCATCCCAGCCAGACCAGACATGACCGACACCGTCCAGCTCCAGTACAGCGATATCGAACAGGCCGCCGAGCGTATTGCCGGGGCGGCGCACCGCACCCCGGTGCTCAGCTCGCGCACCGCCGACCGCATGACGGGCGCGCAACTGTTCTTCAAGTGCGAGAATTTCCAGCGCATGGGCGCGTTCAAGTTCCGCGGCGCCTACAACGCGATCGCGCGCTTCAGCGCCGCCCAGCGCGCCGCCGGGGTGCTGACCTACTCGTCGGGCAACCACGCCCAGGCGATCGCCCTGTCGGCCAGCCTGGTGGGGATCCGCTCGGCGATCATCATGCCGCACGACGCCCCGGCGCTGAAGGTGCAGGCCACCCGGGAGTATGGCGGCGAAGTGATCGTCTACGACCGCTACAAGGAAAACCGGGAGGAGATCGGCCAGCGCCTGTCCGAAGAGCGTGGCATGACCCTGGTGCCGCCCTACGACCACCCGGACGTGATCTGCGGCCAGGGCACGGCGGCGAAGGAATTGTTCGAGGAAGCCGGGCGGCTCGACGTGCTGCTGGTGCCCCTGGGCGGTGGCGGGCTGCTGGCCGGCTCGGCGCTGGCCGCCGCGGCCCTGTCGCCCCAGTGCAAGGTGATCGGCGTGGAGCCGGAGGCAGGTAACGACGGGCAGCAATCGCTGCGCCGGGGCGAGATCGTCCACATTCCCGTGCCCGGCACCATCGCCGACGGCGCCATGGTCACCCACGTGGGCAAGCACAACTTCGAGGTGATCCGGCGCCATGTCGACGACATCGTGACGGTCTCCGACGCGCAGCTGGCCGCGACGATGAAGTTCTTCGCCGAGCGCATGAAGATGGTGGTCGAGCCGACCGGTTGCCTGGCAGCGGCAGCCGCCCTGCACGGGGCGGTCCCGGTCGCGGGCAAGAAGGTCGGCATCCTCATCAGTGGCGGCAACGTGGACATGGCGCGTTTCGCGCAGCTGGTGGCATAGTAGCCGGGGGCTGGAGGTCCACCGCCGGGGCCGCTCGATGCGGCATGGGTGAGTCAGCGTACAGAATCAGGTTGTTATCACGCGCACAATGGTTCCATTCGAGGAAGGGAACCGAGCATGAAGCGACCAGCCTGCAAACTCAGCCTTATCCTGGCCTGCGCCCTGGCCGCGCCCGTGGCGCTGGCCGGCTCCGAGATCGTCAAGTGCATCGATTCGACCGGCCATGTGACGCTCACCGACCAGCCCTGCGGCATCGGCATGACGACCGTGCGGCTCGCTTCCGATCCCGCCAGCGGCAGCCCGGGCCAGGCGGCGCCCTACCCGCTGCTGGCCGAACGCGACACGGTCCCCCCGCCCCACTTCGCCCGTCACGGCACGGCGCGCGAGCGTCTCAAGGCGCGCCCGCTGGCCAGGGACGTGGCCACGCTCAAGGAAGCGCGCGCACGCTTCCTGCTCGAGATTTCCGCGCCGCGCGCACAACTGGCGGGGCTGGAATAAGCCGCGCTGCCGGTAGGGTGGACCGGGCCGCGAAAGGCACCGGCGCACGCCATCGCGCGCCTACCCCAGGTCCTGCTGGGGTGCCAGCACGGCCAGGTAGGGTTCGTTGGCCGGCGCGCCCAGCGCGCGCACGATCTCCAGCAGTTGCGGGTCGCGGATGAAGCTCGCCGACGAGCTGGCCGCCAGTATCTGCTCCGGCGGCTGTGAGCGCGCGACCGCCCAGCCCTGCACGTAATCGACCCCGATCCCGGCCAGCGTCCGCACCGTGGCGGCATCCTCGGCCCACTCGGCGATCGTCTTCATGCCGAGGTTGACCGCGAGGCTGACCATGGCTTCGACGATGGCCACGTTGGCCGGGTGCGCGTTGATGTTGACGATGAAGTTGCCGTCGATCTTGAGCACGTCGGCCGGGAGTTCCTTCAGGTAGGAAAACGAGGTGTAACCGGCGCCGAAGTCGTCCAGCGCGACCTTGGCGCCGAAGCCGCGCGCCTGGTCGATGAAGCGGCGCGTGTTGTCCAGGTCATGCAATGCGACGCTCTCGGTGATCTCCAGGCACAACCGGCTCGCCACATGCGCGTAGCGCGTCAGGATCTCGAAGGCGTCGTGCACGAATCGCTCGTCGTTGAGCGAGGCGCCAGACAGGTTCATGCAGACGAAGCGCGTGTTCGGCAGGCTGGCGCCGTTCTCCTCGATCCAGGCCAGCGTCGTGGCCAGCACCCAGCGGTCGATCACCCCGGCCTGGCCGCTCTTCTCGGCCGCGGCGATCAGGGGTCCGGCCGGCAGCACGCGCCCGTCCCGTTCGCGCATCCGCAGCAGCACCTCGAAATTGAGCGACTCGTACGGGGCCTTGAGCGACATGATCGGTTGCATCTCGAGGAACATGCCCTCGGTCGCGTCCGGGCCGGACAGGCGCGCCATCATCGCCACCTCCGCCTCGCGCTGGCGGAACGCGGCGGCGTGGCGCTCGTACACCACCAGGCCCTCGCCGGCCCCCGCCTTCGCCTCGCGGCAGGCACGGTCCGAGGTGGAGAGCGCGTCCTTCATCGCCATCCCCGCGGACACCTCGATCAGGCCGACCGAGCCACGCACGTGGAAGGCCTTCTCGCCGACCTGGTAGGGGGTGTCGCAGATGCGGTCGGCGATCGAGCGGCAGATCAGGGCGGCAAGCGGAAGTGCCGTGTCGGGCAACACCACGACGAACTCGTCGCCCCCCACGCGGCCGATGCGCTGGCCGCCGGCCAGCACCGACGAGACGCGCTCGCACACCTGCTTGAGCACCTCGTCGCCGGCGGCGTGGCCGAACATGTCGTTGATCAGCTTGAACCGGTCCAGGTCGATATAGGCCAGCGCCAGTGGCCGGCCCACGCCCAGGCCGGTCAGCGCGGCCTCGAAGCACTTCTCCACGCCGCGCCGGTTGTACACCTTGGTCAGCGGGTCGTTGTTGGCCATGAAGCGCAATTGCTCGGTGGCCCGTGTCCTTTCCGTGATGTCCTGCAGCACGCCCTCGATCCGCCCGCGCGCCAGTGTGGCGCTGACCATGAAGCGCTGGTTGCCGTCGCGGCTGGCGATCTCGACCTCGGCCTCGGCCTGGGCATGCACCCGCTCGTGCAGGTCGTTCCACACCGACTCTTCGAAGAACTGGCGCCACGCGGTCCGGCCCGGGACGAAGCTGGACAGGTCGAGCATCTTGCGCAGCGCCGGATTGGCGCTGAGGAAGTGTCCGTACATGTCGAGGGTGAACAGCCCCACCGGCATCGCCTCGTAGGCGTGTTCGAGTTTCTCCTGCGCCTCCTGGCGCTGTTCCGTTTCCATCCGCATCTGCTCGGCCACGGCGAGCGCGGCCAGCAGGCTGGAGGCGAGCGCGGCGGTCACGCTGTTGATGACGTCGAGCAGGCCGTGCATGCCGAGGGCGGCCGACACCACCTCGGCCAGCGAGGCGACGTAGGTCAGTGCGAACGAGGCGGCGAACCAGGCCGCGACCCGCGTGCGGCGGCGGAACATGATGTGCACCAGTCCCAGCGTCATCAGCGAGAAACCGACCGCCATGATGAGCCACATCATCGGCAGGAACATGCCATAAGGCAGCAGGAAGGCACCGGCCAGCAGCGGGAAGCAGGCCCACTGGGTCAGCCGCATCGGCAGCAGGTAGCGGCTGGAGACCAGTTCGTCGCGGAACAGGGCGTGGTACAGCGTGAGCGTGGAAAAGCCGTACAGGGCGAAGGTGAGCGACCGGCTCAGCAACAGCCAGTCCGGCGGCACGACCTGGCCCAGCCACTGGATGTCGTAGCCGGCCGACAAGGCCCCGATGCGCAGGTTCAGGATCAGCCAGCCGGAGAACAGCACGTAAAGCGGCTGGCGGTTGATCAGCGCGGTCACCAGCACGAAGATCGCCAGCACGATCATGCCGCCATCGAGCAGCCCGGATTTGCGGTGGAAATTCTCGACCGACAGCGCGTAGTCCCCGGCCGGCCACTGGCTCAGGGCCAGGCGCGCGGGGCCGGCGAAGCCGGAGCGGCACAGCAGCTCGCGCGGCAGCGCCGCCGCTTGCAGCGCGAAGCCCGCCTTGCTGGTGGCGAGCGCTCCCTCGGCGTGGGTACGGCTGGCGGAGCCGAGCGGCCGCAGCGTGGCCGCGTCCCAGCACGCGACGTCCAGCGCGTGGCGCGACGTGAACTCGATCACCGCCGGCGCGGTGCCGGGAAGGGGCGACAGGTGGAACCAGACCGGCTCGGTGGACAGGCGGGTATCGTGGTACGCCACGGCCTGGCCGGGCGCGGCCAGTGCACGCGCGGCATCGGCCGGCGGCGCGGCGCCGGCGACCGGCAACACCGTGAAGGAAAGCGGCGTGCTTCCCCGCGAAACGTATTGGTTGTTCCAGGTCATCAGCGCCAGCAAGGACACCAGGCCGATGACGATCGGAATCAGGTAGTAGGCGAAGGCCCGGAACACTGCGTCGACCGCAAGCTGGGCCAGCGCCGGCACGGAGTTGCGTAGTCGGTAGATGGTATCGGGCATGGGCGGTATCCCTAAGGATCAGATCACGGTCAAAGTGCGACCGAGAAACATTCCGTAAGGATACAGCCTTTGGCGCGACAGTGGCAGGGTTTTGCGTCAGGCCGCTTCCAGCGCCATCGCCTCGGCCGGCGCGGCCGCCGGGCGCGCCACCGGATTGCGGGGCACGGGCGGCAGCGCCGCGGCGCGCGGTCCGACGTCGATGTCCGGGTGATGGGTGTGGCAGAAAAACGCCAGCAGTGGATGGCGCGCCTCGGTCCAGCGCTGTTCGATCGTCCGGATGTCGAAGGCCATCACGCGGTGCGGGATGTTCCCCACATGGCGCAGCGGGATGAAACCCTGCTCCGGAAACACGTCGACGAAGCTCAGTTGCTCGTACTGGCGGTCGATCGGCGCCCTGCCCGTGGCCAGGGCCCAGTCGATCCCGTTGTTCTGGCAATACATCACCCCCGCCTTGAGCAGGGCGGTCTTGACCATGCGCCCGATGCGTCCGTTGTCCACGCCCAGGCGGCTCATCTCCGCCAGTGGCCTGCCCTGCAGCCAGGATGGCAGCTCGACGGACTCCTCGAGGTGCAGGCCCTGGTGCAGGTTGGTCTGCATCCGCGCGGTGCCAAGGGCCGAGCCGTCCAGCTTGGACTCGGCCAGCAGCACGATCGCGTCGCCCGACAGGTCGCAGGCCTCGGGCGCGGCCAGCGAGCGGGCGAACTCGGGGACGTGGCGCGCGTACGCGGCCTGGCGCACCCGCACCGCCTTCCACAGATCCGCTTCGGTCTGGACGATGCGGATCGTGAAGGGCAGGCGTTCGACCGCCATGCCCCCCTCCCCACTTGCCAGCGGCGCGGCGGACGAAACGCCAGGGTGGGATACGACTGCGGGGCACGGCTTCATGGCTGGTCACTCCTGAAAGGATAAGGGAAAAGGGACTTCCATTATCCGGGGGGAGATTGTGAAACAATTTACAGATCAGGCTTGCCTTTCGCCCTCTGTTAATTGACAACAAAACAAGCGAATTTTGCTTAATTTGCCGCCATCATGCGCGCGACGCCCAGGATCCTCACCGAACTACCCGGTTCGGATGAAATCTCGGCTGTCAAACGGGAGCGCATTCCCATGTCTTCGCCCTGCACCACCTCGATCCTGCCGCCGTGCGGCCAACCGAGATCGCGCAGGTAGCCGGCCAGCGCCGCCGTCCCGGCGCCGGTGGCAGGATCCTCGTAAACCCCGCCGGCCGCGAACGGATTGCGGGTATGGAACATCCGCGGCCCTTCGGCCCAGGCCAGTACCACCGTCACCAGAGCGTTGTGCAGCATCCAGGCCCGGCCCGCGTCCAGGTCGTAGCGCATCGCGGCGAGCAGCGGGCGCGAGCGCAGGGCCAGCACCAGATGGTCGGCCCCGCCGTGGGCCAGCGCGGGTGGAATGCGCGGGTCGAGGTCGGCGCGCGTGTAGCCGAACAACGCCAGCGCCTCCTCGACCAGCCCTTGCGGCGCGGGCGCACTGCGGGTCGGCGGCGATTGCAAGGCCGCCTGCACCCGCTCACCCTCGCGCCGGCCTTCCACCGTGATCTCGGCGCGGTTCAGCACCAATTTCCGCACCCCGTCCCCGCAACGGCGCGCCAGTGCCGCGCCCAGCGCGATCGTGGCGTGCCCGCAGAACGGCACTTCGCTCTCGGGGGAGAAATAGCGCACCCGCCAGGCGTCGCCCCGAGGGGCGGCGAAAGCGGTTTCGGAGAAGCCGACGCCGTGCGCGATGCGCTGCATCTCGGCCTCCGACGGCAGCGCGTCGCCGATCCACACTCCGGCCGGGTTGCCACCGGTGTCGCCGTCCGCGAAGGCGGCGATGCGCAATACGGCGTCAGTGCTCATGGCCGCACCTCGCACCACCAACTCCGCAAGGCCGACGGGAACCGTGACGTAGGCGGATTGTTGTAGCGATGCCACACAGGCCGCGCTTGCTGTTGTACAAAAACATCATAGTAGAAGAATTTCCATCGAGAGCGGCGAATCAGAAGCCCGGCGGGCGCTGGCCGGACACGTTCGCCGCCCTTTCCATCGCCATGCCCACGCGCGCCATGGTTCCCTCGTCGAACAGGCGGCCGACCAACGTGACGCCGTGCGGCACCCGGCGCGGCGGGTCGAAGGTGGGCAGCGGGCGCTGCGGGTTCGGCGCCCAGTCGCTGCGCGCCCGGTTCACCTCGACCGTCCCGGTGCGCAGGGTCAGCGAGGGGTGGCCGGTGAAATTCGAGATCGTCAGCATTTCCTCGCGCAGGGACGGCACCAGCAGCACATCGACCTGGCGGAAGATGCGCGCCATCTCGCGCGCGACCATGCGCCGCATCCGGTCCGCCTGCACGAAATCCACGGCCGACAGGAAGCGCGACTGGCGGAACAGGTTCGGCCAGGCGTCCGGCACCTGCATCTGCAACTGGTCCACGCGGCCATCGAGGGTCATCTCCTCGAACGCGGCGGCCGCTTCGGCGAACAGGATGGTGTTGAGCGACTGGTAGGGCCAGTCCGGCAGGGTCACCGGCACCGGCCGCATCCCCAGCGCCCGCACCGATGCCAGGGCGGCGCGGTCCACGTCGGTCGCCGGGTTCTCGCGCATCCAGTTTTCGAAATACCCGACGCGCAGGCCGGCCACCTTGGCCGTCGCGTCGAAATCCAGGCGGGCGTTGACGCTGCCCTCGTCGTGGGGATCGATGCCGGCGATCGCCTGCAGCACCAGCATCGCGTCCTCGACGCCGCGGGTCATCGGGCCAAGCTTGTCGAGCGACCAGCACAGGGTCATCGCACCGGTCCGGGGCACGCGCCCGAAGCTTGGGCGCAGTCCGGTCACGCCGTTGCGCATCGCCGGGCTGATGATGCTGCCGCCGGTCTCGCTGCCGATCGTGAAGGCGACCAGGGCGGCCGCCATCGCGGCGCCCGGGCCGGCGCTCGAGCCGGAGGCGCCCTCCTCCGGGAGCCAGGGGTTCATCGTCTGGCCGCCGAACCAGATGTCGTTCAGCGCGAACGCGCCCGTGCTCAGCTTGGCGAGCAGCACGGCGCCGGCGGCGGTCAGGCGGGCGACGACGGCCGCATCGCGCTCGGGGATGCGCTCGCGCAGCGGTTCGGCGCCCCAGGTCGTGCGGATGCCGGCGGTGTCCACCAGGTCCTTCACGCCGTAGGGAATGCCGTGCAACGGCCCCCGGTAGTGGCCGGCGGCGATCTCGCGGTCGGCCTGGCGTGCCTGGGCCAGCGCATGCTCGGCGGTGAGCGTGATCACCGCGCGCAGGCGCGGGTCGAAGCGCTGGATGCGGTCGATATAGATACGGGTCAGGCGCTCGGAACCGAGGGCGCGCGTTTCGATCCAGCGCGACAGGTGCGTGACCGGGGCGTAGGCGATGTCCTCGTCGCGCGCGGGCAGCGGGCCCGGATCGACGCGGCTGCGCACGAAACGCGAACGTGGCGGCGAATTGGCGCCGGCCACCTCCAGCGGACGCCACACCATCGCCGGCGACACCTCGGCTGGGATCGGCAGCTGGCGCGGGCCGGTGCGCCGTTCCATGGTCGAGGCCATCGACACCGGCCAGGCACGCGCCGCCATCAGGCGCTGGGCCGGCGTCATCTGCACCCGCATCAGCTTCTCGGCCTCGGCGAAGGTCGCGGGCGACACGTCGGGCCCGGTGACCGGCGTCGCGCCGAAGGTCGGCGGCGCCCCCGGCGTGGCGCCGGGCGGGGATGCTGGCTGCGCGCCGGCTTGTGCGGCGGCTTCGGCGGCGGCCGACACGGCCATCAGGCCGAGCGGGGCTTTGATCAGGAACTGGCGGCGTTGCGACATGTTGCCTCGGCGGTCGGATTCACGGAACACCGATCCTACCCAATTCCCATGAGCAAAACAACAAGCGTGCCAAGCGTGCGCCGCCGCCGTCCTTATTCGTCCAGTTCGGGGTAGTGGCGGAAGAGCCCCTGCTGGCTGAACGGGATGCGCCGCGGCGACGCCAGGTAGGCCGCGATATTCGGGCGGTCCGCGACCTGGTTATGCAGGGACACCACGCCACGGCAATCGGCCTCGACCCGCTTCATCGCCTTGGGGAAGGCGTAGCGCAGGCCCTCGACCACCTGGAACAGCGACAGGTCGGCGTAGGTGGGCTTGTCGCCCACCAGCCAGTGGCGCGAGCTCGGATAGGACAGGATGCGGTCGAAGTAACCGAGGAACTTGGGCAGGCGGGTGTCGATGAAATCGGCGGCGCGCCGCTTGGCCTCGGGCTTCTGGTCCTCGTAGTACAGCGAGGTGGAGATCGGATGGTGGATGTCGTGGATCTCGGAGACGAAGTCGCCGATCGTCAGCTGCAGCTGGTGGGTCCACAGGCGGCCGGGATCGGTGCGCGGTGCGAGACGGTGCTGCTCGCCCAGGAACATCAGGATGTTCGCGGTCTGGCCGATGGTCAGCTCGCCCGCCCTCAGGAACGGCGGGGCGAACGATGGGTGCGCCTCGACCTCCAGCGCCGCCTGCAGCAACTCCATGCCGCCCTCGCGCCGCGCGACATCGACGTAGTCCGCGCCGGCCTCCTCCAGCGCCAGCCTGACGAATTCGCCGCGCCCCTGGATGGACGGCCAGTAGAAAAGTTCGTACACCATCATCCGTCTCCCGTTTGCTTCGGTCTGGCGCAATTATCTAGCAGGATTCACAAGTGTGGCGCCGCAATCGTGATAATCTTCTGGTTCCGCTCTAGCGGACACAAGAACTCACAAACAAGAGAGAGACGACCATGAACAGCTTCATCGCCGCGCCTGCCCGTCATCCCCACGCCGGCCCGGCCGGATAGCCTCTCCGTCGCCCGGACGATGTCTCCCGGGCAGCTTACCGTTTCCTGCAAGCACCAAAAGCCAAGAAGAACCGCGGCGTCGGCGCGCCCGTCGCCCGCACTTGACGCGAATACGGAACGCACCATGATTCTCAAGCAACTGAGCAAGCACTGGATGGCACGTCGCGGCCAATATCGTCCCACCTCCTGGATGCTGTCCATCGTGCGCAGCCTGCGCGTGCTGCGCTACTGGCGCGAGCACCAGGCCCTGTGCCGGCTGGACGTGATCCGCAACCATGTGGCCGGTCCCGGCAACGACGACCTGTTCCACCACCTGAGCCACCGCGACTACCTGATCAAGGGATTGAGCGCGCGCGAGCGGGTGCGCTGCCTGCTCGCGCACTACCGCTTCGAGGACGCGACATTCGACGGCGGCTACAAGCAGGCGGTGTATGGCACCGGCCTGGGCTTGTGGCAGCACGAGGCCGAGGGGCACAGCTTCCAGATGCGGCTGGAGATGGCCTCGCGCGCCAACGCCGAAGGCGACCTGACCCTCTCGCTGGTGGCGGACGGCAAGTACCTGCACCGCCTGTCCTTCAGCTGGGTCGAAGGTGCGAGCGTGGGGGTGGCGGCGCCGGTCGTGCCCTTCATCGCGCGCAACCAGGGGCGCTGGACCGACTCCGGGGAGGCGTTCGAAGCTTTCGAGACCGTCTTTCCCAACAATTCCCCGAGCTTCTTCTGCTTCGCGGCGATGCAGGGCGTGGCCCAGTCGGTCGGGATGGACCAGGTGGTGGCGGTGCGCTGCACCGACCACGTCGCCTACGACCCTGCCGACGTCAAGCATTTCGCCAACGCGTATGACGGCTTCTGGAAGATCCTGGGCGGGGTCGAGATGGCGAGCGGGAGCTACCTGATCGCCCTGCCCTTCTACGTCAAGCCGCTGGCGGACATGCCGTCCAAGCACCGCAAGCGGGCGGCGCAGCGCCGTGAGCGCTGGCGCGAGATCGGCGAGGCGGCGCGCGCCACGCTCGCCCGCCACCTCGTCGTTCCCGCGCACGCGGGAAGCCATCGGCCATCGCCCGTGTCGCAAGGCCAGCACATCCCGGTCGCCCAGGCGTCGCATGGTTTCCCGCTGGCGGGCACTAACGTGCCGAATATTCATTCCCAGAATTAGCAAACGTCGTCCCGCGAAGGCCTCGGCGGCACCGCGGCCGTCTTTGCTGAACAAAGAACATTCGCCACGATCTCGCATGATCGCAGCACCAGGATAGGTAACTCCGGAGCATGTGCAGGGGTTCCCGCTTTCGCGGGAACGACTGGTGTTTGCCGGTTCAAACCGTGACGCCCCAAAGAGGACGCCGCGCCCCATCCCATTGACAATTCCGCCACACGGCCGCCCGGCCGTGGTACACTCGCGCCTCGCTAGGGGTCCTGGAGCTTGCGCTTCGGGTGAGAGATACCCTCCGTACCTGATCTGGATAATGCCAGCGAAGGAAAGCGCAACGCAGTACCCATCCTTGTTTGCCCTTCCCCCACGTTGGCTCCGGCTTTAAGAAAAAGCAGCGCGCCACGTCGCGCGCGAACCGAGCAAACCATGAAACCAACTTTGAAGCAAACCGTCCTGGCCTGCGCCATCGTGCAGGCCTTTTCCGCTACCGCCTTCGCCCAGTCCGTTCCCGAAGTCGTGATCACCGGCGCCAGGTCGGGCGCCAACAGCGCCAGCGTCGGCGGCTTTGGCAACGCCCCGCTGGTCGAGGTGCCCGCCTCGATCACCGCGATCGGCCAGGATCGGCTCCAGGACTTCTCGATCCGCACCACCACCGACGCCACCCGCTTCGACGCCGCCATCGGCGACGCCTACAATGCGGTCGGCTACGCCGAACAGTTCTCGATCCGCGGCTTCGCCCTGGATAACAACTACAGCTACCGCAAGGACGGCATCGCGATCCCGGCCGACACCCAGATCCCTCTGGAGAACAAGGAACGCATCGAAGTGCTCAAGGGCCTGGCAGGCCTGCAGGCCGGTGTCGCCGCGCCGGGCGGCATCGTCAACTACGTCGTCAAGCGCCCCACCACCGCGCCGCTGCGCTCGGCCACGCTGGAAGTGAGCGAACGCGGCACCGTGCTCGGCGCGATCGACCTGGGCGGCCGCTTCGAAGACCGCCGCTTCGGCTACCGCGTCAACGCTGCGGTCGAGGAGATTCGCTCCTATGTGCGAGGCGCTGACGGCGACCGCCAGTTCGTCTCGGCCGCCTTCGACTGGCAGGTCGCGCCGGACGCCCTGCTGCAACTGGATCTGGACCACCAGCGCAAGTCGCAAATCACCGCACCCGGCTACCAACTGATCCGCAACGAGGTGCTGCCGGCGAACGTCTCGCCCAGGATGCTGCTCAACGACCAGCCATGGACCCGCCCCGTGGATACCGAGAGCACCAACCTCGGCCTGCGCTTCGAATACCGCTTCGCCCCGGACTGGAGCGCGACCGTCAACGCCAACAAGCACTGGTTCGAGCGCGACGACTACACCGCCTTCCCCTACGGCTGCAGCAACGAGGGCGACGGTTTCTACCCGGGCTACTGCTCGAATGGCGACTACGACGTGTACGACTACCAGAGCGTTGGCGAACGCAAGACCCCATCCGGCCTGCAAGCCATGGTGCAGGGCAAGCTCGCGACCGGCGCCGTGCGTCACGAGCTGACCTTCGGCACCTCCTGGTCCGAGCGCAAGGACCGCTTCGGCGAATACGTGTATGACTACGCCGGCTCCAGCAACATCTACCGCAATGTCATCGTCCCGCCGGCTCCCGGCAACCCGAGCACCGGTCCGGTGATGGAGCGCCGCAGCGAGCGCGAACGCGCGCTGTTCGCGCAGGACATCATGAGCCTGTCGCAGCGACTCAAGCTGCACGCCGGCCTGCGCTACGTCCAGCTCAAGCGCGAGCAACTCGAAGAGATCGACCAGCCCTGGGTGCGCGCCGAGGATTCCTTCCTGCTGCCTAGCGTGGCCCTCATGTACAGCCCGGCCCGCGACTGGAACCTGTACGCTTCGCTCAGCCACGGCCTGCAGCACGGCGGCATCGCGCCGATGGGCACCTCCAACGAGAACAGCGCTTTGGTGCCGGCGCGCTCGAAGCAGGTGGAACTGGGCGTCAAGGGCGCGCTGAACGCATCGCTGTCCGTGTCCGGCGCGCTGTTCCAGATCAAGCAAGGCCTGGAATACATCGACCCGACCCAGGTCGTGATCGTGAACGGCGAGGAACGCAACCCGTTCGTGCGCGCCGGCGAGCAGGTCCACCGCGGCCTGGAACTGGCCGCGCAAGGCAAGGCCATGCCCGGCCTGGACTACGGCCTGTCGCTGATGGCGCTCGAAGCCACCCAGGAAGGCACGCGCAACCCGGCCACCGAAGGCAAGCGCGTGACCAACGTGCCCGAACTGCGCTCGAGCGCCTGGGCCGAGTACGCCGTGGCCGGCGTGCCGGGGCTGAAAGTGAGCGGCATCTGGCAGTACTCGGGCAGCAAGGCCTTCGACCCCGAGAACCGGACGATCGTGCCCGGCTACCACCTGCTGAACCTGGGTGTGTCGTACGGCATGAAACTGGGCGCCACCGACCTGACCCTGCGCGCCCGCGTGGACAACGCGCTGGACAAGTTCTACTGGCGCGATGTGACGCAGGCGCTGGGCGGCTACCTGCTGCCGGGCGCGCCGCGCACCTTCCGCGTGTCGGCCCAGTTCGACTTCTAAGGACGGCCCAGCACTTCCTCCACCTGCCGCAGCCGTTGCGGCAGGCTGCCCTGCAGCAGGACGAACGGGATGCGCCGTTCGTCCAGCGCCTCCAGCAGCATCCGGTGCACCATCTGGCGCACCGCCTCCGATTCCCTTTGCAGGCCATCGGGCTCCCACGGACTGTCGGGCGCCGTCACGAAGGTGCGCGCGTAGTCGTGCGTGGCGTCAAGCCGCGCCAGGCCGGCATCCACCCTGCCCCAGTACACACGGCTGTACAGCGCCGTCATCAGCGGCGTGGTGTCGCAGAACAGCAGGCCGGACGCGCGCATGGCGGCCGCGTCTTCGCGCGCGCGCTGGGTGAGCGCGATCGGATACTGGTCGGTCTCGTAGGGCACCCTGCCCTCGGTATCGACGAATTCGCGCAGGTACTCGGGCACCCACAGCGTGCCGTAGTGCGCGGCCAGCGCCTCGGCCAGCGTGGACTTGCCGGACGACTCGGCGCCCAGGATGGCTACACGCAGCGGCGCGCTCATGCGGCCTCCCTCCGGGCGATATTGCCCCAGGCGCGCAGTCCCGTCGCGGCCAGCACCACGAAGACCGCGTACAGCACGGCGGTCAGCATCAGCCCCTTGTACACGTACAGGCCGACGTAGAGCACGTCCACCGCGATCCACACGATCCAGTTCTCGACCTTCTTGCGCGCCAGCAGGAGTTGGCCGACCAGGCTGCCGGCGGTCAGGAAGCCGTCGGTCAGCGGCACGTCGGTGTCGGTGTACACCTTGAGGAAGCCCGCGATCAGGGCGAAGCCCACCAGCCAGGCGCCGATCGACCAGCCCCAGCCGGCACGCGTGAGCCGGGTGACGACCAGGGGGCCGCCGCCGGCGCCGCGCAGCCACTGGTACCAGCCCCAGACCGAGGCCGCGATGAACACCAGCTGCAAGCCCGAATCGCCGTACAGCCGGGCGCCGAAGAACACCACCGCGTAGGTTGCCGACGAGGCGATCGAGAACAGCCAGGCCCAGTGGTTCTGGCGGATATTGAGCAGTACCGTGGTCACGGCCAGCAGAAAGGAAACCAGTTCCAGCGGGGTGGTGCTGAGGCCGGCGAAGGCGAGTGTGTCGTTCATGCGCGTTGCGAAGGGGCGGCGTGCAACAGGGTCGCATGCACCGCCAAGAAAACAAAAAGCCGCGACGCCAGGTCGCGGCTGCCCGTGGCACCGGCGCGCGACGCTTGCCGCGCGCCGTTCCGGATTACTTCTTCGGGTACTTGATGGTCATTTCCTTGAGCAGGTTGTGGGCACCGTCGACCTCCTGCATCACCCACAGCATGTAGCGCGCATCCACGTGGATGGCGCGGGTGATGTCGGTGTCGAAGTACCAGTCCTTGGTGATCGACTCGTAGGTCGAGTCGAAGTTCAGGCCCACCAGTTCGCCGCGCTTGTTCATGATGGCGGAACCCGAGTTGCCGCCGGTGGTGTCGGCGCTGGACAGGAAGTTGACGGGAACCGTGCCCAGCGCGGCGTCGCGGAACACGCCGTAGCGCTTGTCCTGGATCGCCTGCGACAGCCTAGCCGGCACGATGAACGGCGCCTTCGCGCTCGCCTTTTGCATGATGCCGTCGACGGTGGTGAACGGCCCCTTCACCAGGCCGTCCTGGGGCGAGTACGGCGACACGGTGCCGTAGGTCACGCGCAAGGTCGAGTTGGCGTCCGGGTACACCGGCTTGCCCTGCGACTTCTTCCAGTCGATGACCGCGGCCATGTACTGCGGGATCACGCGTTCCAGGTTGCCGTCCACTTCCTTGCGGCGCGTGTCCAGCGAGGATGCCACGTCCTGCAGGCGCACCGCCATCTGGATGAACGGGTCGTTCGATTTGCGGAAGGCTTCCGGATCCTTGCCGATCCAGGCCAGGCGCTTGGCCGTGTCCGACAGTTCGGTCGCCTGGTACATGCCGGCCAGCGCGTCCTGTGCCGGCAGCAGGGCGTCCAGTCCCTGCGGACGCAGCTTCGGATCGATGCGCGCGTAGCGCTTCAGCGCGGCGCCGTAGCGGGCCTGGTCCACGGCCGGCACGAAGGATTGTTCGAGACGGTTCAGGCGTGCCTTGATGAAGGACAGGTCACGTTCCTGGTAGCCCGCTTCGCGCTGCTCGTTCGGCTTCTGGCGCTCCAGCGCCAGGCGGTACAGCGTGCGCGCGCTCTTGAGCAGGTCGCTGTGGGTCGCCTCGGCGTAGGCCGCCTCCTCGCGCGACAGCGCCATGTCGGAAGCGATCACCGCGTCCAGTTCGGCGAGCATCTTGCCGCCCTTGCCATTGGCCTGCTGCCAGGCGCGGAACTGGGCGTCCTGCACATCCTTGATGGCGGCGATGTCCTTGCGCGCGAAGCCGTCGAGCAGGCCCTGGGTCTTCTTGAGCACGTTGTTCAGGCTCTTGTCCACGCTGGCGTAGCGCACGTTCCAGGCGGGGTTGCCGGCGGTGGCGGCGGCGATCACGGCCAGGTCGGCCTCGATGGTGGCGACCTTGGCCGGGAAATCGACGTCGCGCGCATGGCGGATCTCGCTGGGCAGCTTGTAGCGGCTGGTGCGGCCGGGATAGCCGGCCAGCAGGATCGGATCGCCATGCTTCAGGCCCTCGGCCGAGACGACCAGGAAGTCCTTCGACTTGTACGGCACGTTGTCCGGAGACGGGTCGGCCGGGCGGCCGTCCTTGCCCACGTAGGCGCGCAGGAAGGAGAAGTCGCCGGTCTGGCGCGGCCACTCGTAGTTGTCGATGTCACCGCCGAAGTTGCCGATGTAGTCCGAAGGCGCGTACACCAGGCGCACGTCGCGGATCATCAACTGCTTGATGCGGTAGTACTCCAGGCCCCGGTGGAAGGCCGGCACCGAGCAGCGGTAGGCCTTGTCGGTCTCGCACTCCGCGATCAGCGCCTTGATACGGCCCTGCACCAGTTCGTGGCGCTCGCGCCCCGAGAGCTTGGGCGACAGGCCCTTGAGCACCTGGTCGGTGACGTTCTCGACCTTTTCGGTCACGTACACGCGCATATTCGGGCCGCCCGGCAGTTCGGCGGCGCGGGTCTTGGCCAGGAAGCCGTCCGTGATGTAGTTCTTTTCAGGGGTCGAGTTGCGCTGGATGGCGCCGTAGGCGCAGTGGTGGTTGGTGACCACCAGGCCATCGGGCGAGACGAACGAGGCCGAGCAACCGCCCAGCGACACGATGGCGCTCATCGGATGCTTGCTCAGGTCAGCCAGTTTTTCGGCCGGCATGGTGATGCCGATGCGCTTCAGTTCGGACTTCAGCTGCGGAAGCTGGTGCGGCTGCCACTGGCCTTCGTCGGCGCTGGCGACGGCCGCCGCGCCCAGCAGGGCGACGGGCAGGACGATGTGCTTGATCAAGATGTGACCCCCGGGTGAGTTCATGCAAGCGGGCAGTATAGCTCCCTTGGAAACGGGAGGAAACGGTTTTGTGCCCGCCGACATGCCGGGTCTCCCTGACCGCATGAAGGACCGGTGGCGACCGGGCGCCCTCAATGCCCCGCGACCTCGATCGGGCCAGTTCCGCGAAGGCGACGCTGCAGCAGCTCCCTGGCCACCAAAAGCGCATCGTCGGGCCTCACTGCGATATCCGGGGTCACGCCCACTCCCTCCCAGTTGCTTTGGGTAATCGGACTGATGACGCGCTTGCCCGGTATCACTGCATAGAAATGGCCGCCGATGCGATGAGGGCGCGCGGGATTGGCGCCGCCCCAGGTCGGCTCACCGATGACCGTGGCGCGCTTCAGTGCCTGCATGGTGTAGGCGAACTCTTCGCCGGCGGACATCGTGCGGGGACCGACCAGGATCATGATCGGTTTCTTGCTGCCATAGCGTTTGCCGTCAAGCTTTTCTTCCGTCCAGTAAGTCGTGGTGATGCCGGTATGGCGATTCCAGATGTCGTTCAGGCGAGTACGCTGGTCCACGAAGTAGCTGATCAGTAAGGCCACCGACTCCGTTCCCCCACCGCCGTTGCGGCGCAGGTCCACGATGAGACCGTCGGTGTCGGCGAGTTCATCCATCGCTGCGCCGTACTTTTCTGCCACGAGGAAAGGAGGTGGGAAACCAACGATCTTCAGGTAGCCGATGTTGGGGCTCAGGTGCTCGACCTCTTCCACCCGCCGCTTCGCTATCTGGCGCATGATCAGGCGCATGACGATGTTGTTGCGCCGCTCCCACTCTTCCTGTGTCGCAGGCGGCGGCCCGGCGCCATCGTCGTCAGGGAGAACCAGCCCGGGCCTGAACCCCACCTCCATATGCAGGTCCTTGACCACGCCCTGCAGGTCGGCGGTGAGCTGTTGCGCCAGCTGTTTGCCCTCCGTTATCCCGTCGTACTTGCCCTCGTGCTGGCGCTGCCGCAAGACCGCCTCGATTTCCTTGGCTTTGTCGGGAAAGATGTAGTGCTCGTTCAGCTTCGCCACCAGTGCATCGACCACTTCCACCCGCATCGCCCGATCAACCACCACCTCCGGCCGGGGTCTGTGTCTTTCCCAAAAATACTTCAACACGGGCATGGTGAATGCGCCGATCACGATCAACACCAGCAAAGACGATATGGCAATCCATTTTCTTTTCATGTTTTCCTCTGAATGTGGCACGCGGTTTTTTGATGATTGGCGGACATACCAGAAACAACCGCCTCATTAAAGAAGCAAAGAAGCGGATTGAGAATAGCACAATGTTTGCTTTCGCATAGCAATCCTTACTACCACCACGTCGAACGCGGGGATCCCGGGACGCCCCTAAACCACAACACTTGCAAAACATCTTAATTGATACTACATTGTCCACAGAGTGCATACAGCCTCTGTCCGTTCAAACAAACTAGGAGTAGTCATGAAAGCAAATGTAGGTGGCATCGACCGCGTGCTGCGCATCATCCTCGGACTGGCCCTGATCGGCGCGACCCTGATGGGCTATATCGGCATGTGGGGATGGCTGGGCATTGTCCCGCTGGCGACCGGGCTCTTCCGTTTTTGCCCGGCCTATACGCTGTTCGGGTTCAAGACGTGCACGACGCGCTCACCGGCCGGTTGACCGTCGAGGCAAGCGAAAGAGGGAAGACAGGATGAGGGCGAGCGGGACCGCCCCAAGAAAAGACGGCGCCGTGAACGGCGCCGTATTGTTTGGGGGCCGCACGGGCCCGTCCATCACTTCGTCACGAAGCGCCTCAGGGAGAGGTACACATGCAGTGCGTGACCGCCGCGAACGGCTTGCGTCCGGCCGCCAGGTCCGCCAGGAAGGCCATGTCCTGGGCCACCTCGGCCGCCGCGCCGGCCGGCAGCATCTCGGGAAGCAGGCCCAGCTTGACCTGGATCGACAGCGATTGCTCGGCGGAGACACCCATCAGTCGCAGGAAGCGCTCGAAACCGGTCACCGGCCGCTCGATGTGTGCGACCCGGTAGTCCTTCCCGAGTCCGGCGCGGCGCGCCGCAGAATCGAGCGCGTCGCCATAGCTGCCCAGCGTGTCGACCAGCCCGCGCTCCTGCGCCTGGCGACCGGTCCAGACCCTGCCCTGCCCCACCTCGTCGATCTTGCCGGTCGTGGTCTTGCGCGCGGCCGCCGCCTTGGTCGTGAACTCGTCGTAGATATGATTGATGCTCGACTGGACCAGTTGGCCGAAGCGCGGATCGAGCGGACGCAGCGGGTTGTAGGCGTCCGCCAGCCAGGTCGTCGTCACGCCGGCTGTGTGGATGCCCAGCTTGTCGCCCACCCGCTCGGCGGTGGGGAGGATCGCGAACACGCCGATCGAACCGGTGATCGTGGACGGGTCGGCCACCACCTCGTCGGCAGACATGGCGACCCAGTAGCCGCCGGACGCGGCCACGCTGCCCATCGAAATCACCACTGGCTTGCCGGCCTGGCGCGTCAGTTCGAGCTCGCGGCGGATCAGTTCCGAGCCGTAGGCACTGCCGCCGGGAGAATCGACGCGCAGCACGACCGCCTTCACTTCGTCGGACTCGCGCGCCCGGCGGATCAGATTGGCCGTGGTCTCGCCGCCGACCACGCCCGGCCCGGAGCTGCCTTCCGTGATATTGCCGGAAGCGACGACAAGCGCCACGGCGTCGCCGAACAGCTTGGGCGGGTTGCGTTGCAGGTAATCGTGGAACGACACCTGGCGGAAGGACTTGATGTGCTCGTCGAACACGCCGCGCTTGATCATCAGTTCGCGCACTTCGTCGCTCGTCTTGATACCGTCCACCAGCTTGGCCTGCAGTGCAACCCGCGCCGCGTTTCCGCCCGCCGCTTCCATCTGCTGCGGCAGCGTCTCGATGTCGCGCGCGATCGCGCCCGAGGGCAGCCTGCGGTTTTTCTCGACGCGCGCCATGTAGTCGTCCCACAGCGCGTTGTAGAGCATGCTGTCGGCTTCGCGCGCCGCCTCGGACGGGCCGTTGCTGATGAATGGCTCGGCGAAGCTCTTGTAAGTGCCGACCTTCATCACGTTGATCGTCACGCCCAGCTTCTCGAGCGCATCGCGGTAGTAGTTGCGGTGGCGCCCGAAACCCTCGATCACGACCATGCCCATCGGGTGCACGTAGATCTCGTCGGCGTGCGAGGCGATGAGATAGCGCTTCTGGTCATACGCCGCGCCCCAGGCCACGACCTTCTTGCCGGCCGCGCGCACCCGTGCGACGGCCGCGCCGACCTCGTGCTGCATGGCCAGCCCGCCGGCGTCCAGTTCGTCCAGCATCAGCACCACGCTCGTGATGTTCGGGTCCTTGGCGGCGGCGTCGAGGACGGTGAGCACGTCGCGCAGGCGCACCGTGCTGCGCACGTCGCCATTCACATTGCCAAGCAGCGCGTCGCGCACGCTGCCCTGGTACTGCTCCACCAGGTCGCCCTTGAGCTGGAGCACGAGCGCGGTGTTGGCGCCCAGGGGCTTGGCCCCGCCACCCGCGACCAGCCAGACGATCAGGATCACGATCAGCAGGAACAGCAGGTTCAGCACCACGCGGCGCGTCGTGTCGAGCGCGCGCCAGAAGGCGCCGAAACCTCGACGCAGGGAGGACAAGGGCTTGGAAGGCATCAGTACTCCGGCTAGATTGGGTTGACGGGATCAGGCGGCGACGGCGGCCGAATCCACTTTTTGCGGCTGAGAAATAGCATACAGGCCGGCAAAGACCAACATGCCGTTCACCATCAACAATTCAAGACCCAGACGGTAGCTCCCCAGCAGATATTCCTGATTGTACTCAATGAGCGCGCACAGGATCGGTGCGCCGATCGTCACGTACGGCACCAGGTGGTCGGTCACGCTGCGGCGCGTGAGCATGCCGAAGGCGAACAGGCCGAGCAGCGGGCCGTAGGTGTAGGCGGCGAGCTTGAGGATCAGGAAGATCATGCTCGGGTTGTCCGCCCACTTGAACACCATCACCAGCAACAGGAACAGGAAGGCGAAGCCGAGGTGCACGCGGCGGCGCAGCTGGCCCTTCTCCTCCTCGGTCATGTCGTCGCGGCGCTTGATGCCGAGGATGTCGATGCAAAAGCTCGAGGTCAGCGCGGTGATCGCCCCGTCGGCGCTCGGGAACAGGGCCGACACCAGCGCGATCAGGAAGATGATCTGCACCGCGGCCGGCAGGTGGCCCATCACGACGGACGAGAAGATCGTGTCGCCGGTCTCGGTCACGCCGACCACCGGCGCGTACAGGTAGAGCAGCCCGCCCAGGAACAGGAAGGCCGACAGCACCACCACCAGCACCGCCGTCAGGGTCAGCAGGTTCTTCTGCGAATCCTTGAGCGTCTTGACCGAGATGGTCTTTTGCATCATCTCCTGGTCCATGCCGGTCATGGTCAGCACGATGAAGGCGCCGGCGATGATCTGCTTGAGGAAGAAGTTGGGGCTGTCGAAGTCGGTCGTGAAGATGCGCGACAGGCCCTGCGACTGCATCGCGTTCAGGCTCTCCGGGATCGACATGTTCAGCTCGCCCAGCAGGAACCAGACGCAGGCGAACAGGCCGAACAGCATGCAACTCGTCTGCAGGGTGTCGGTCCAGACGATGGTCTTGACCCCGCCCTGGTAGGTGTACACCAGGATCATGAACAGGATGACAAGCGTGGTCATCCAGAATGGCACGCCCAGGCTGTCGAGGATGATGGCCTGCAGGATGTTGACCACGAGGTAAAGCCGCGCGGTCGAGCCGAGCAGGCGCGAGATGATGAAGAACCCGGCCCCGCTCTGGTAGGAGCGCCGTCCAAGGCGCACGTCGAGGTAGTGGTAGATCGAGGTCAGCTGGAGCCTGTAGTACAACGGCAACAGCAGATAGGCGACCAGGATGTAGCCGATCACGTAGCCGATCAGGATCTGGCCATAGCCGAAGGCGTCGGTGCCTACCGCGCCCGGCACGCTGATGAAGGTGGCGCCGGACAGGGTCGTGCCGACCATGCCGAACGCGACCAGCATCCAGTTGCTGCTCTTGTTACCGATGAAGAAACTGTCGTTGTTGGCGTTGCGCGAGGTCGCCCAGGCGACGGCGAGCAGGAGGGCGAAATAGGCGATGAGGATGCAAAACAGTAAAGCCGGGGACATGAGGATTCCAGTGCGGTTGTCGTTCCGCCCAGCAATATACACTGAAGCGTCACGCCAGACCACGCCGGATCGTCAGATCTCCAGGCCGTCCACCCGCTCGAACGGGCCGATGCAGGTGTTCATCGTTTCGTCTGCGCACATGAGGAACAGGCTGCCCGATGGGTGGAAGCGGATGTAGTTCGTGGCGCGCGCGCCGACCTGCATGACCGCGCCCGTGCAATCCTTCTTGCCGTTGTCCTTGACGATACGGTCGTCCAGTCGGTAGAAGCCCTTGGCGCTCGGTTCTTCGGGGATCTGGAATTCGCTTTCGGAGATTTCCTCGGCGCTGGTGACGAGCGTGGTGCCATCGCCACGGAAGCGGTAGGTTTCCATGCAGCCTAGCTCGGGCAGGTTCAGGCGCCAGATACCCAGGATGGGATGCGATGGCGGCGGAGGGGCCGCGTTCGCCACGCCGGTATCCACGCCGGCCAGCACGCCGATACCGACAGATAGGGACAGCAACAATCCGGTCAGTGCGCGCATGGCAGGCTCCTTTGCTCGGGTTGTGTCACGACAGCGGAGGGCGCCGGGCGGGCGAGCGACCGGGGCGGACGTGCCCCCCGCTGCACGGGCCGCCCGCGGTGCCGCCCATGGGTCCATTATTACAAAGACCACCGGTGGGGGGCGCGCGTTCGCGGCGCCCCCCGCCCCGCTCAGCCGTTCTCCGGCGCGGTTTTTGGCTTGGCGGGACGGCGCGGGCGTGCCGCGCTCTTGCGCGCGGGAGCCTTGTGCGCCGGCCGTGCGCCCTTCTTCCGTGCCGGCTTGCCTTCTTCCCCGCCGGCCTCGCCGTTGGCCGCGTCGACTTCGGCTTGGGCGCCGCTCTCGGCAGCCTCCGCAGGCTGCGCCTCTTCCGCGCTGCGCGTTGCCGGCGCGGCAGCGGGCGCGGCGTGTGCGTCCGCG